>Ga0074195_1000361_pt1 | contig 96087 bp, 59 predicted proteins | sample EPASupsiteHSE623_FD_64525 | JGI IMG/M metagenome (GOLD analysis project Ga0074195, IMG submission 64525) | Bioremediated contaminated groundwater from EPA Superfund site, New Mexico - Sample HSE6-23 | ecosystem: Environmental > Aquatic > Deep subsurface > Groundwater > Contaminated ...
AACATATCACCGAAACGCCCCTGGGATACGGGATCACAGAATTCCTTGTTGACCGTTCCTATGCTGACAAATACAACCTGATCAGCTGTGCACTGGGTCATCACATCATGGAAAGCCGTTGGCTTCATGATCCCGTTTATTTGCAGGATAATGTCCATATCTGGTACCGGGGAAATGAAGGCAGCAGAATGAATAAGCTGATGAAGTTCAGCAGTTGGACTGCTTTCGCCCTTTATAATAGTTACTTGGTCGGAGGAGATAAAGAATTTCTGACCGACATGTTGCCGGATCTGGTCAGTGAATATCAGCAGTGGGAGGCAGAGAAACGGCTTTCAAACGGACTTTTCTGGCAGTATGACGTCCGCGACGGCATGGAAGAACAGATCAGCGGCGGAAGAAAGGTGAAGAATATCCGGCCGACGATTAACAGTTATATGTACGGGAATGCGAGGGCACTGTCTCAGATAGCCAGCCTGGCAGGTGACGAAAACCTTGCCCGTTTGTATGGAGGTAAAGCTGACACGTTAAAAGCACTCATTCAGGAAAATCTCTGGAATTCTGACGATCAGTTCTATGAAACCGTGAAAGAGGAGGGAGGCTTCGCAAAAGTCAGGGAGACCATCGGATTTATCCCCTGGTATTTTAATTTGCCGGATGAAAAGGAAGCTGCGGCCTGGACGCAGGTGACCGACCCTGATGGTTTTCTGGCTTCCTTCGGACTGACCACCGCAGAGAGGAGGCATCCTGAATTCCGGACTCATGGTTGCTGCAACTGCGAATGGGATGGAGCCATCTGGCCCTTTGCCACTTCCCAGACCCTTACCGGAATGGCAAACCTGCTGAATAATAGCGATCAGCATATTGTCGGCAAAGAAGATTACTTCAGACATATGGAATTGTATGTGGAGTCTCAGTACTACCGCGGACGTCCTTATGTAGGTGAGTATCTGGACGAAACAACCGGATACTGGCTGAAAGGCGATCAGGAGCGCAGCCGCTACTACAATCATTCCACCTTTAACGATCTGATCATAACGGGACTGATCGGGCTCAGGCCCCGGACCGATGAAAAAATAGAAATCAATCCGCTGATCCCCGACGATAAATGGGACTGGTTCTGCCTTGATCGTGTTGCCTATCACGGAAAGATCCTGACCATTATCTGGGATAAGACAGGGGAAAAATATAAAATGGGAAAGGGACTGATTCTCTTGGTAAACGGACGGGAAGCCGGCCGGACTGACACCCTTGAAAAACTGATCTGCAGGATGGACAGTTCCCGCCGGTAAAAATGCAGTTGAGAACGAGCCACTTCTCCATGTCAGAGATTATGATCCTGATTTAGTAGGTAGTTGCATGGATAGAATGGTTCTGCTGTAACATTGATGAACAGGTAAATACAGGTGAAATTTTTTAAAAAAGCGGACATCATGAGAACGACTTATTTCATTTTGGCTTTATTGGCGGGAATGCTACTTCCTGCAGTTGTAAAAGCTCAGGAAAATGTAAAAACGGGAACTGCTGCAAGATCGGAACAGGAACTGAAAGCTGCCGGGTGGGTCAGTTCACTGAATCTGGGTGATCCGGAAAAAGAAAAGCGGGTGACCGCGGTGGTGGCTGCCCATCTCACAGCGGTAAGGGACTGGCATAACGCGCACCCTGCTTCCACTGTCCCGGAGGGGATCAATCCGCTCACGGGGAACCGCCTCACAGAACTGGACCGTCAGATCATTGCCGACTCGGCCATGCCCGGATCGGTTCACGAGGCGCTGATGTCGGGCCTGAAAGCCGATTTAAACGAAGCACAGATTGAAGCCATTCTGGATAAATATACAGTGGGTAAAGTGGCTTTCACCATGAAGGGGTATCATGCCATCGTTCCCGACCTGACTGCCGAAGAGGAAGCCATAATCCTGGGGTTCCTGAAAGAAGCCCGTGAAATGGCTGTCGATTACAAAAGCATGAAGGAAATATCGGCCATCTTTGAAATCTACAAGACCAAATCAGAGCAGTACTTGAACAGTAAAGGACGGAACTGGAGGGAGTTGTACAAGACATATGTCGATTACCTGAAAGAACAGAAAGCAAAAGATCAGAAATGATGACCAGTCAAATCAAAATGATCATCCTGCTGTGCGTGATGTCCGTACCGGCGGTTTTGACCTCGCAGGCAGAGCAGGATCGTTGGAAGAAGGGAATTGTGGAAGAACAGTTTTTGTATGAACAGGACGTTTATCCGTCCTGTCATGCCGGTACGTTGGCTGAAACACCTGAAGGAATAGTGGCTGCCTGGTTCGGAGGAACAAGAGAGAGGCATCCGGATGTAACGATCCGGGTCAGCCGGCTGGTTGACGGAAAGTGGACCAGGTCGGTTGAAGCAGCCAACGGGATTGTGAATGACACTTTAAGATACCCGACCTGGAATCCGGTTTTATATCAGGTCCCGCAAGGGGAGCTCCTCCTTTTTTACAAGGTCGGACCAAAACCTTCGGAATGGTGGGGCATGATGAAATGGTCGAACGATAATGGCAAAACGTGGAGCGAAGCGGAGAGGCTTCCTGACGGGTACATTGGACCTGTTAAGAATAAGCCGGTTTTATTGAGCGATGGCCGGTTGATTTGCCCCTCCAGTACAGAAGGGGAAGGCGGGTGGCGGGTTCATTTTGAGGTCACATCCGACAAGGGCAAGTCATGGGAAAAGACCGGTGCGATCAACGATCCTTCAATATGGAAAATCATCCAGCCAAGCGTGCTGACTTACCGCGATGGGCGGTTGCAGATGCTATGCCGCAGCAGAAACCGGGTTCTGGTCAGTTCGTGGTCGACCGATAAGGGACGCACCTGGTCTGCTCCGGAAACATCGGGTCTCCCGAACAACAATTCCGGAACCGACGCCGTTACGTTGGGCGATGGTCGTCATCTGGTGGTTTATAACCACGTGAAACCGCCCGAAGGCCAGGAAAAAGGAGCCCGGACACCGCTCAATGTGGCGTTGTCGAATGATGGCAAAAAATGGTTTGCCGCTTTGGTACTGGAAGACTCCGGGATCAGCCAGTATTCCTATCCTGCCGTGATTCAGTCAGCCGACGGAATGGTGCACATCATTTACACATGGCGCCGGGAGCGCATGAAGTATGTAAAAGTCGATCCCCGGAAACTGAAACTTAGCCGGATAAAGGACGAAAAATGGCCTGGCCGGTAAAATTGATGGTCTGATAAAGACGAACAAAAGTTCTGAAATATTCTTTATCTTTATATCCTTCTCCTGAATTATTGCCGGAGGTATGCATGACAAAAAGAATCATGGATAATGACGATTGGTTCCACGAATGGACCAGCTTTAAAAGTGGGGATATGGAATCCTTTCGACGGATTTATGATCATTTTTTTAACCGGTTATTTCAATATGGCTGTAAAATGACCACCGACACGGAAATGGTAGAAGACAGCATTCAGGAACTTTTTCTGGCTCTGTACACAAAAAAAGAACATTTATCGGATACAGACCACCTGGAGTTTTATTTGCTGAAAGCCTTAAAACTGACCATTTACGGGAAGATGAGGAAAGAAAAACGGATCGCCTTCAGAAAGGAGGACTATGACGCCTTTCATCTGGAATTCCTCATTGAAACTGACGAGTCCGGGACAATTGAACAGGAGAAAATCGATCTCATTCTGAGATCCCTGAAGGAGCTCAGCCCTTTGTCCCGGGAAATTATCTATCTGAGATTTTACAGCGATCTGAGCTATGAAGAGATCGGCCGGATACTTGGCATTAAAGCCGATTCTGCAAAAAAACAGGTTTACCGGATTGTATCATCTCTGCGGTTCATCCTAAAAGACGTCATGTCTCAATTACTGGTTATATTTCATTGAGCAGGGCTTGTGTGAAGTAAACGGACCAATGCCCCGTTCGTGACTTCCGGAAGGACAGAACAAAATATTGCTTGTCGGACAATTTTTTGTATTTTTACTTAAAATTTATGCAATGATTGATTATAAGCAAATTATCACTATAGAACCTGGCAAACGAGGTGGAAAGCCCTGTATACGTGGAATGAGAATTACCGTCAACGACATTCTTGAGTGGTTGGCTTCGGAAATGACAATCGAAGATATTTTGGCGGATTTTGATGAATTAACAAAAGAAGACATCTACGCTGCTTTGAGTTATGCAGCAGACAGAGAGAGTAAGATTTATCAGGTGGCCGTATGAGATTTCTGTTTGATCAAAATATTTCTCATCGGATACTCCGGCTTCTTCCTTCCCAATTTGCTGGTTCAACCTCTGTTAAACAGGAGGGCTTAATCAATTTTCAGGACAGACAGATTTGGGAGTATGCAAAAAAACACGATTATATCATCGTAACGCAGGATTCTGATTTTAATTATCTGAATTTATTATATGGATTCCCTCCAAAAATCGTCTGGGTACGCACTGGAAATCTTAAAACTCAGGCGATATTGGATATCTTAATTGATCACGTTCGTGAAATTGAGGAGTTTATTGCCGATAAAAATTATGGTTGTTTTGAGATTGTTAGAATGGGCAAGAAACAATAAGCATTTCATTGAATTGTGAATCAATCATTTAGTTTCTGTCAATTGTTTTTGCGTTTACCCACTCCATTTACAAACTGTTTGTGGAACATGTTGCCAAGACTTTACGTGGAAAGTTTCAGATTATGTTCCGGAACAATGCCAAAAATCATATTTTGACACGCAACTATTTCGAAAACAAAGACATCTGTATAGTGAATCTTTGATCATAAAAGAAACGTACCGATAAGCGGAAAATAATTAAGCCTGAATTGACCAGACCCGACAGATATTCAGGACCAAAGGTCTCCTCGATCACCCCAATGACCGCTGCACTTAATTCCCCCTGACAACCGGACCTTCTGGTGTTTACGACTTACTACTAAAAATGAATAAAACAACATGCCATGAAAACAGTAATTTTGAAAATGTGCTTTATTTTCCTGTTCCTGGTATTAACTGGAACAGGATGCGAAAAAGAAGATGAATATTCCGACTTAGTGGAAGGATACATCGTTGGTTCTTTCATTTGCTACGAGATTGGTTCTGATGGACAGGCAACCGGAAACCAAACTGACAGAGGTTATTGCATATTGCTGGAAGACAGTGAAAATGCAGAATCCCACTGGCCTATGGATTTCTATACGTTTGATCTTCCTGCAGAACTTTTTGATTTCCCGGAAGAAATTTTATTTCCTACCCATAATCCGAATGATGGAGGGCCTGCATTCTTTCCGGAAAGCTTTCGAAATGAGTTCAAAATAAAGTTTGAATATCGTAATACAAGCGAATCAAAAAGAATCCGTTTTGATTGTGGCTTTTATACAATGATGGGTATTCCCTTTCCATGGGAAGATTATAACCAAGTAACATTGAGAAATGTTTCAAAAATCAATTAACCTTTAAAACCACTTGTAATGAAATCAAAAGTACTAAGATTGATGGCAATTATCCTGCTTCTCAGCTTAATGGGAGCAGGATGCGATGACAACGATAACAGGAATAGTGATGATGAACTTATCGAAAAGGAGTTTTATAAGTTTTCCGATTTTGGATGTGAAAGTATCTTCTGGTACATGAAATCCGAATATGAACAGAACCATTATGTCATATCTTCCCAGCAGGAACTGGAAGGATACATTGAGAGTGGTTGTATTCCCCAAATTGACTTCTCAAAATACATCGTAATTATCGGAAATAAAAGATTTACTACCGGTGTTTCCTCTTATGATGAAAAAGTTGAAGAAAACAATTCTGAAATTATTTACACGATTACCTTTTTAACTAATATTACTGCTGTAGCTCAAGGGGTTAATTACCACACTGTTATAGAAAAGCCTAAAAACTGGGAAAATAAAAATGTCCGGGTTGTGGAGTTTATTATAGATCATGAATGATTAAAATATATTAAAAAAACCAAAAAATGAAAACCTTTATTATATCAGGGTTAATCGTTTTGTCCTTGAACTTATTTGGACAAAACGATCCCTATTATTGGTATAAAGGAGAAAAAATCGCTTTGAAGCTGGAAGAACAAAAAAAATTTGTGTTGTATCAAGACAAAGATTCAGTCAGAACTTTTTCAGCTTTTGAGAATGCTGCATGGAAGGTGGTCAAGAAAAATAAGGACCGTGCAATTAATACCTTATCTGGGTAATAAAAACCTTAAACCACAAAGTTGGTCAATTATCGAAAAGAAAGAAAAAGGGAACACAGATTCCCTAATTGCCTATTTATCTGATCATGCCTTATATATATCGCCTTTCTATTTGACACTTAAAGGGAAGGAAGTGGGATTATCTCATCTGTTCTATGTGAAATTATATAAAGCGGACGATATCGGACTACTAGAGGATTTTGCAGCTAAAAATAAGGTAGAGATCCTTGGAAAGAATAAATTCATGCCTCTTTGGTACACCTTATCGTGTACAAAGCATTCCAAAGGGAATGCACTGGAAATGGCCAATTTATTTTACGAATCAAGCAAGTTCAGGTCAGCAGAACCTGATTTGATGATTGAAGGTTTGCCCAAGTGTGTTAATGATGAATATTTTTCAGATCAGTGGAATTTAAACAATACAGGACAACATGGTGGAACAAGCGGCATTGATATCCAATTTTGTGAAGCAAGGGAACTTACTGCCGGTTGTGATGATATCGTTGTGGCAGTTGTAGACCAGGGTATTGAATTGGATCATCCTGATCTGATAAATATGTTCCCCTTGAGTTATGATACAGAATCCGACACATTTCCAAGCCGTGTGTTAGGACCACATGGAACTGCGTGTGCCGGGATCATAGGCGCCGCAGCCGATAATAATGAAGGTGTTGCCGGAGTTGCACCTGATTGTCAGTTAATGTCTGTGAGCAATAGTTTACTTCTTACACCTAATTCAAGCCAGCAATTGGCCAATGGAATCAACTGGGCCTGGGGAAACGGTGCAGATATTATCAGTAACTCCTGGGGACATAGTGATTTAGCTAGTACCTTTATTGATGATGCGATTGACAATGCATTGACACAAGGAAGAAATGGTTTAGGGAGTGTGGTTGTTTTTGCAGCAGGAAATGACAATATTGGAGTTGAGTATCCTGCCAACAGTAACACGGATATTATTGCCGTTGGAGCAATGAGTCCTTGTGGAGAACGGAAAAATCCTAACTCCTGTGACGATGAAGATTGGTATAGAGGTTATCCTTACTATGATTATTTAGGAGGAAGTAATTATGGAAATGAATTGGATTTGGTAGCGCCAGGCGTGTTTATTCCAACGACAGATTTGCAAGGGAGTGCAGGATATAATACTTCTTCAGGGACGAGTGGCGATTACTATTTGAGTTTTAATGGAACTTCTGCGGCAACGCCCCATGTAGCCGGAGTAGCGGCACTGATTTTGTCTGTCAATCCCGATTTAACCCAGGATGAAGTTCGGGACAAGATCGAATCCACTTGTAGAAAAGTGGGTAATTACAGCTATTCGACTGTATCCGGCAGAAATAACGGCCGCTGGAATAACCAGATGGGATACGGTCTGGTTGATGCATATGCAGCTGTAAGGGAAGCCTTAGATATGGAAATTTCCGGCCCTTCTCCCACTTGTATGGGCGGTGTGTATACAATAAATAACTTATCCGCAGGTGCAACCATTGAATGGACTCAAAGCGCAAATCTTAACCGTGTTTCAACACAAGGGGATAATCCTTGCGCTTTTTCTCTCAATGGTTCTGGTGCAGCATGGGTCGGAGCGACAATTATTCGCGATTGCGGAAACATCACGTTGCCTCATAAAGATATTTGGATAGGTGTTCCCGATTGGACGTTGCTCGAGGTAGATTTGCAAGGAGGGGTATTGGTTGCCTGCGGTGATTATATGGACGGTACGGCCAGATACAACGGATCTGCTGGGGTAGATGCCTACGAATGGAGGATAACCGGTACCGATAGCTGGAAGATAAGGCAAGGGGCGGGCAGCTTCTTTCCCTATAAAAACGTTGAGATTGCGTATTGGGAAGACCCTGCTCCTTCTCAGAAAGATATTTATATAAGAGCGCATAATAGTTGTGGATGGAGTGATTGGCAACTTACGACCTGGCCGGTTGTTGACAATTGCAACTGATGTTTTTTTTCAACCCCATCATCGGCATAGCCAAGCTGACCATTGCATCGGCCGACCTGCGGCAACATGCAGCGCCGTCCAAAATAAAACAATATGAACCAGTTCATGATCAAAAAAATGACAGCTATTCTCTGAATGCCAGAACTATTATGTTGAGTTCTATGTGATTTAAAAAAACAGCCATGAAAACCATTAAAATCAACTTTCACCGCTCACGGTACAGACTGCATGTTCCTGCCAGGTACATGTTTATCGCGAGTGGTGTACCCAAACATTGTTACAAAGCATTAACAGGTAATTCTTCTTAATCGTTTGTTTCTTTGATCAATATTTTATTTGCTTAACTTTAAAAATCAGAAATTATGTCAATCTTATATTCAAAAGTGCAACGTGTAAACCCGCAGGATCGGGAAGCTGCAAAGAAATGGTATATTGTCCCTAACCGGGTAGAACTAAAATCGGAAAAAGAGATCGCTGCTGCCCTGACCAAAAATACAACACTGAGTATAGGTGAGGCTTCAATGGTGATTGATGAATTACAATCGGTGATACTCAATTTTCTGCTCGATGGTTATACCGTTCAGATGGGTGACTGGGGAACCTTCCATATCACATTAAACTGTGAAGGGGCGGAAAGCCAGGAGACTTGTACGACCGATCATATCAAGAACATCAATATCCGTTTCCTTCCGGGGAAAGCGATGAACGAATCAATTGAAAAAGCAACATTTACCGAGAGGTGATCTGTTTAATGATGAGTTATAGTCCCGGAGCCCGTAAACTTCGGGACTATTTGTAATAATATGATTATCAAAGCTTCCATCTCCTTTAATAACTTTTTAATACCAGTACTCAAAATAGAGAGTGTTCTCATCATTGCGAGAGACCGGTCCCGTTGTCGCGAGAAGCTGTTCCCGTCACTGCGAGAGACCGTTCTCGCGATAATGAGAGACTGTTCTTTTTCGGTGAAAACGAACTTTTTCTTTCAGTACTTAGTGATTTTGCCTCTTCAAATGTTGTTAAGGATTTCTCAATGCGGTAACGAATTAAATCCTGCTTTTGATAGCTCATAGCTGGTATCTTTGGCGATGTATTTTCAAATACATCCCGAATTGATTATCTTCGCTATATTTACCGTTGCATACCATTTACTTTGCAAGTGCTGTAATTAATGAACCCGTAGGAAAATTCAGACGTCACATGCTAAGACAGTTGAATCCGGAACTTTTTCCCTATTGAAAGAACTGATGGCGATGCCATTGCTTAAACTCTGGTATTCCTCATGCTGTTACATTTTTTATTGGTGCTGAAGCGACTGAAACCCCGGTGAGTTTTAAAAAGCAGACATGGAAAGGTGTTAAACAGGGAATTCGGTGCGCGGTTCGCAATTATCTCCGGTAGATTTTTATGTCAGATACCAGTTGGGGCGGGGCGATAACAGCCCCGTATCTTTCTTCGTCTGCATATGCTGAACAGCATAAAAGAATCTGCTTTTTTCATGTCCACTTTTCTGCGATTTCCTCAATTAGGGATAAAAGGAATACAATGGACAATTACCAAAAATATATCGAAGACCGCAGATTCCTGAAATGGGTTTTTGACCCCGATGCCGAAACGGAAAGCTATTATGCCGCCTATCTGGAAACACATCCTGAAGAGTTGAAGGAAATCATGAATGCCAAAAAGGAGTTGAGGCTTTTGGCAGTCAGGAATGAGAAAGCCCGCCCGGGCAGGAAACATGATATTTACGGAGAGATACTGCGTGCCGGCAATAGCGGGAAATCCGCCAGCCGGTATCTGATCCGTCCGGCCGCATTTGCACGTTACGCTGCAGTTGCACTGATCTTCTTTGCCATCGGATCGCTGATGGTTTATTTATTGGAGAGAAACCGGCCGGTGATGACGGCTGACGAAAGTATGCTGGTCAAAAGCGCTTCGCTTAACACGATGGTTTACCTGGCCGACGGGGCGCAGCGGGAGGTGGCCGACGCAACGGCAACCATCGATTTCTCCCACCGCGGGTTACTGTTTGCCGGCTCAGATTCACTAAAAACAGGTGATGTCAGATCTGCGACCGCAAATAATCTGGTGGTCGTTCCTCCCGGGAAAAGGGCTCGTGTAAAGTTGTACGACGGCAGTGTGGTCAGTCTGAATGCCGGCAGCCGGATTGTTTTTCCTGTTGAATTTACTACTCAATCGCGACAGGTCTACCTGGTGGGCGAAGCATTTTTTGATATTGAAGAAAATCCCGCAGTCCCGTTTTTTGTCGGTACTTCGTCTTCGGTCATCAAGGTGTTGGGAACGAGTTTTCATGTCTGCGCCTATCCTGACCGTCCGGAATTAACAGCTTACCTCGAGGAAGGAGAAGTCCGTTTTCGCGGTACAGATAATTCGTGGTTTTCCGGCTGGATTGAACTGAAGCCGGGAGAACAGGTGACCTTAAACCGGACCAATAACACCACCGCGGTGTCGCAGGGCGATTCCCGGTATTACGAGCTTTGGAAGGAAGGGATCGTGCAGTTTGACAATGAATCGGTTGGCGATCTTTTAACCCGGATAGCCCGATATTACAATATTACCATGAAGCTCGCGAACAAGTTTCCCGATGGTCGCAGGATTAAAGGGAAGCTTGATCTGAATGCAAACAGGGATGAAGTTTTTGAATACATTGAAAAAATAACCGATGGAAAAATAATAAAAATAAATGCCGGTGAATTTATGCTGGAAATATAGTCAGCACCGAAAAAAAAACCGGAAGATGGTGGGACATCCCCCGGTATATGCCAGCTTAAAGCAAACCAGCATGTTTGTTTAATCTAAACATTTCAAATTTATGAAAAAAAAATCAGGAACTGTCTTCCCCTGCCGGGGAGGCATTAAAAAAATTTGGAGAATCATGAAACTAACTGCACTGATCTCTTTGTGTTTTGTCCTTACGGCGGTAGCCAATTCTTATTCCCAATCCGCCAGGCTGAGCTTAAAACTGAGCAATGTTGCGGTAAAGCAGATTTTAAACCAGATTGAAACCGAAAGTGAATTTGTCTTCCTCTACAATCTGAATGAACTGGATGAAAACAGGAAAATCGATCTTAATCTTGAAGGAGCTAGCATTACACAGGTTCTCGATGAAATTTTGAAAGACCAGAATCTGAAATACACGATCTACGACCGGCAAATCATTATCCGTTCCGCCAATCAGTCGGCGAACCGCAACCCGTCGATACAGCAGCAAAACGTGACGGGAAAGGTAACTTCAGGGGCCGGTGAGCCAATCCCCGGGGTAACTGTGATTGTTCAGGGTAGCAATAATGGAACGATTACAAACATTGAGGGATCATTCATGCTGAAGAACGTACCCAAAGGGTCTGTACTGGTGTTTTCATTCGTGGGGATGGTGACTCAGGAAATACGTTTTGAGGGACAATCGGTCGTTAATGTTGCGCTTGTTGAAGAGACCATTGGGATCGAAGAAGTTGTGGCCATTGGCTATGGTACCATGCGTAAAAGTGACCTGACCGGCGCTATCACTCAGGTCAAATCGGATGAACTGGCTGTTGTGTCGGTGTCAAACCCCATCCAGGCACTTCAGGGGCGTGCCTCAGGGGTAGCCGTGCTGACCAATAATGCTCCGGGATCATCTCCAACGCTGCGTATCCGTGGAAGCGGTTCTATTAACGCAAAAAATGACCCGCTGTATGTTGTGGATGGCTTCCCGCTTATGAACAGCGACCTGAACGATATCAACCCGAATGATATTGCTTCCATGGAAGTCCTGAAAGACGCCTCGTCATCGGCTATTTACGGATCGCGCGGGGCCAACGGGGTTGTGCTCATTACCACAAAGAAAGGACTAAAGGGAAAAAATAACCTGTCGGTAAATTCGTATGTGGGAGTGCAAACACCGGAGCGACTGGTAGACATGCTTGATCGTGACGAATTCATTGAATTTGTGAACGAAGCCTATACCTACTCAAAGGGTACTCCGGTGTATTCATCCGGCAATCCCGCGCCTGTCTATAATACCGATTGGCAGGATGCCATTATCCGCGACCGGGCCACCCTGCGTGAACACTCGCTTACCTTCGACGGAGGAAATGACCGGACCAATTACATGCTGTCGGGCGGTATATATTCGCAATCAGGTTTACTCCCGGCTTCCGGTTTTGACAAATATACGTTCCGTAACAACCTGAGCCATAAATTCAGCAACTGGCTAACGGTTGGTTCCCATATGAATTTCAGCTATGCCATTCAGAATGTCAGGGATAATCCGACAGGAAATATCTTCCGTTTCGGCTGGCCAACTATGCCCGTTAAAAATGAGGACGGTTCCTGGTACTATGCCTTTGAGGATCCGCAGCATGACTCCTATATTGAAGGAAAATGGAATCCTGCGGCAGATGCCAGTGAAGTGACCGACGAGACCACCAGAAGCCGTATCCTGGGGGATGTGTTTGCTGAATTTACCCTGCACAGGAACCTGAAATTAAAGACAAATTTTGGGATCGATTTGTCGAACGCCAAAGGGTATCAGTACGCTACTTCCAAATCAGCGGCAGGCCTGAGTTCCGGAGGCACAGGTGAAGGGGGGCAGTCATCTGACAATAGGAGATCGTTGTTGACCGAAAGCATGCTGACTTATTCCAATATCTGGAACGATGTACACAGGTTCTCGGCTGTAGGCGTTTATTCTTATCAGGATTTCCAATACGACGGGATGGAGATCAGCGGTTCGGGTTTTGTGAATGATGCAACCGGAGCACACGATATGACCCAGGCTACCCGTGAAAGTGTTGATTACAGTTCAGACAAGTATGAAAATAAGCTGATTTCATGGACAGCACGGGCTTCTTATGTTTATGACGACAAATACATGGTTACCGCTACCGGTCGTTATGACGGCTCTTCGCGTTTTGGAAAGAACAATAAGTGGGGATTCTTTCCTTCTATTGGTTTGGGATGGACCGTAACCAAGGAATCATTCCTGGCTGATCATCCGGTAATCAACAATCTGAAGATCCGTGCCAGCTATGGTATTACTGGTAATCAGGAAATTGAGAATTATGCTTCACTGCCTCAGTTGTCATCTGTTTATTATGTATATGATAATACACTGATCCAGGGATATACGGAGACAATTGGAAATGACGACTTAAGCTGGGAGCGTACCACGCAGGTTGACTTTGGCATGGAGATCGGCTTATGGAACAGGTTCGACATCAATTTGGATTATTATCACCGGATAACGGACGACTTGCTTTATGAAGTACCTATCCCGACCACATCCGGATATTCCAGTATCCTTGACAATATCGGCGAGGTACAGAACAACGGTCTGGAATTCTCTGTTTTTTCCAAAATACTTGACGGTGGTGTGAAATGGTCGGTTGGAGCCAATGTAAGCTACAATAAAAATAAGATCACTGAATTGTACGGTGATGTCGAAAAGATCACGCTTGGGACCTCCTCGAACGGTTATGCGCGGTTCCTTGAAGTTGGCAAGCCGGTAAATGCCGTCTATACCCGCGAATCGGCCGGGATTATCCGCACTGATGAACAACTGGAAAGCTACCGGGAAATCCGGTCAACAGCAAACCTGGGAGAGGAAATGTATGTGGACTATACCGATAACAAATCGATCGGTACCGACGATTATATCTGCATCGGTTCTCCTGAACCCAAATTCTTTTATGGCTTCTCCACGAATCTGGAGTACAAAAATTTTTCGCTGGAAGTCTATGGACAGGGTGCACACGATTATGCATCAGTGGCGGGGATCGACAACAGCGCTTTTGGCGGAACTTCCCTGGTTATCGGTTATGCTTCGGCAACAGACAGTTACCTGATGTACGGAGAGAACCAGATACTGAACCAAAACTATCAGCCCTCTAAGTATGCTTACGAACGGATGTGGAGCGAAAGCAATCCTGACGGAACTTTCCCGCGGGCAGGCGCTAAGGATGTGTATTTCTCTAACAGGACCAGTGCGAACTGGAGCTACTTCATTCTGAAAAATGTCAAACTGGGCTATGACTTTACACCGCTGATCAAAAACGCCAATTGGGTAAAACAGCTGAATGTCTACGTTAACCTGCAGAATTATTTCAATCAGGCCAATCATCGCGGGTACAATCCGGAAAACGGTGATACAACTTATCCGTGGGCAAAGACGATGATTTTCGGTGTAAATGTTAAATTTTAATCAGTAAAAGCAATCACGATGAAAACATTTATAAAATATCTTTTATTCGCATTTGCTGTGCCGTTTTTCAGTCAGTGCACAGATCTGGAAGAAGAACCCTATACCTTTATGGATCCCAATTCATTTTATCAGAATGAAGAGGAACTGGCAATGGCCGTCACCAGTGTATATGATGGATTTCAGTATGCTTTCGGCGGGGCCAATTACAAGCACCATATGTATCTTGAAGTTTTAACTGAATTTGGTGCTCCTGCCTACGCCAAGGATGATGTCCATCTTTGGAATGCCTGGTACGATATAAACAATCCGTCACGGACTTTTTCAAACGACTGGCCGCGTGCTTACACCCTGATCAACCGGGCAAACATTGTGCTTGGACGTGGTGAAGGCATTGAAATGGATGAAGCCCTGAAAAACCGGTATTTTGCTGAAGTCCGTTTTCTCCGGGCTTTGGGCTATTACAATCTGGTCAGGCTTTTTGGAGGTCTTCCTATTCCTGAAACCTTTACGACTTCGAAGGAAGGACTGGAGATCCCCAGAAAAACAGTTGAAGAAACCTACGATTATATCATTGCTGATCTGGAGTTTGCTGAATCCAACCTGCCGTTGAAGTCGGCTTACGCATCCGGCGACATATGGAGACCGGCCAAAGGCGCAGCCCAGGCTTTCCTGGGAGAAGTTTATCTGACCAGGGGAAGTATGGAAGAAGATGACAGTTTCTTTGAAAAGGCGAAGCTCTACAGCGGGAAAGTGATCGAGTCGGGTGAATATCAGCTTGAGCCTGATTTTAAAGACCTCTGGTTTTGGTGGAATACCGGAAATAAGAACGGAAAGGAATCAATCTTTGAGATTCAGTATGGTTCACTTAGCGGCGAATACAATAATCTGCATGTCATGTTTGGCGTCAATATCACCGAAGCCAGCATTGGCTGTTACATGTACAGGAGATACGGACCAACCATTCCTTCATATCTGTCGTATAGTGATCAGGATGAGCGTAAGGAAGGCACTTTCCTGGACCGGTTTAACCGGACTTCAAACGGAGTGATTACCGGCGAACTGGTCTTTGTTCCTGAAGACAATGGCTATTATCCGGGGTCAAGTGGCTGGAATACGGCTTCTCCGGGGAATATCAAGTTTTACGATCGTACTGAAGAATCGGCTTCGCTGAAGATGCCTCAGGCCAATATCTACGTGATGCGCTATGCGGATGTTCTGCTTAACTATGCTGAAGCGGAAAATCAATTGAATGGCGCTACTTCCGATGCACTGAATAAGATCAACGAGGTACGGGACCGTGCCGGCTTGGACGATATACCGTCAGGGGTAACCACGCAGCAACTTGATGATTACATCTACCGTGAACGGGGATGGGAATTTATCGGAGAGTCGCAGCTTTATTTTGATGCACTCCGGACCGGGCGGCTTGGGAATAAAGTGCAGGAAGAATGGGAATATTCGCTGCAGAAAGGGATCTATATGTATAAGGATGCCAAACTGGAATTCGTTCCCCAAAAAACATTTTTGTGGAAGATACCGACCTACGATCTGGATTCAAATCCGGCACTGGAACAGAATCCTGATAACGTTTCCAATTAATAAATAAATAACCCGGACGAAAGGTAGGAGTATCAGGCTCCTGCCTTTTTTATGATGAGGCGGTAAACTTCCGGAAAAATTTGCTAAATTAGTACCTTTCAAATGAATTGATAAAAATCAAGCACCAATACCTAAATGATCGGCATACTTCAATTTTATATTTTTGTTTGTGTAAACGTTTTCTTAATAAGTCCTCTTTTTGCACAAAAAACGGAAAAAATCTACCTGTCCGGCACCGGCTGTGACCAGACGGTTGACTGGCAGTTTTTCTGTACCACCGGAAGGAATTCCGGCCAATGGACCACCATTCCTGTCCCTTCAAACTGGGAACTGCAGGGATTTGGCACGTACAATTATGGTCATGACAAAGACAGCGTTCGCGGGAAAGAGGAAGGATTATACAGGCATCGTTTTATCGTGCCGTCTATTTGGAAAGGGGGCCGGATCAACCTGGTTTTTGAAGGTTCGATGACCGATACAGAAGTGAAGATTAATGGCCGCTTGGTCGGACCTGTCCATCAGGGGGCCTTTTACCGTTTCCGCTATGATATCAGTAAATTGCTGAATTATGGTAAAAGCAATCTGTTGGAGGTAAAGGTTTCAAAACATTCTGCAGACAATTCGGTCAATAAGGCTGAACGTTATGGCGATTTCTGGATTTTCGGGGGAATTTTCAGGCCCGTATACCTGGAAGCCAAACCAATAAAACAGATTGAACGGGTGGCAATAGATGCCCGGGCTGATGGCTCGCTGACAGCAGAGGTGTTTATAGAGCATGCTGCGGATGCGGGTCAAATTACGGGACAGGTAAACGATTTGAATGGAAAACCTGTAGGTCCCGGATTTTCAGCGTTGTTTGAAAAAGGTGCTTCAGTGATCCGTCTGCAATCGGTCATTCCGGGGATCAAACCGTGGAATCCGGAAGAACCGAACCTTTACCGGGTCAGGTTCATTCTTTCCTCCAACGGGAACACGATCCATGAGATGACCGAACGCTTTGGCTTCCGGACCGTGGAACTGCGTGAGCGTGACGGAATTTATGTCAATGGTGTGAGAGTTAAATTTAAGGGGATCAACCGGCACACCTTCCGGCCTGAAACCGGCAGGGCGTCCTGTAAGGCATTCAGTGTTGAGGATGTAGAATTAATGAAGGAAATGAACATAAACGCCGTGCGCATGTCACACTATCCGCCCGATGGCCATTTTCTGGACGTTTGTGATTCTCTGGGCCTGTTTGTCCTGAATGAGTTGGCCGGCTGGCATCATGCCTATGATACGGAAGTGGGCACGAAACTCACGGGTGAAATGGTGACGCGTGATGTGAACCATCCTTCAGTTGTGATCTGGGACAACGGTAATGAAGGCGGGACTAACCCTGAACTGGATGCGGTATTTAAACGCTACGATATTCAAAAGCGTCCCGTGATCCATCCCTGGATGACCAGTGAAGGCATATCGACCGATCATTACATCAACTACGATTACGGCATGGGAACATACTGGCACGGACACAACATCGTTTTTCCGACCGAGTTTCTGCATGGTTTGTACGATGGTGGTCTTGGCGCCGGCTTACATGATTTTTGGGAGCTGATGTGGAACAATCCGCGGGCTGCGGGAGGTTTTCTGTGGGGTTTTGCCGATGAAGGAGTGGTTCGTACCGATCAGAACGGGATCATCGATACCTATGGCGCCGCAGCTCCCGACGGCATTTTGGGCTCTCACCACGAAAAGGAAGGCAGCTTTTTTGCCGTGAAGGAAATCTGGTCGCCCGTAAAGTTTGAAGATAAGGAAATCACAGCCGCTTTCGACGGTAGGCTGAACCTTGAAAACAGGTATCTGTATGCAAACATGAATAGCTGTTCGTTTAACTGGAGACTGGCAAAAATGCCTGCTCCGGGTAAAGAGGAGCAGGCACAGTCGGTTTCAGGAACAGCAGCAGCTCCCGATATCGAGGCGGGACATAAGGGACAACTTTCGTTGGATCTGCCGTCCGACTGGTTTACCTACGACGTGTTGTATGTTACAGCAACTGACCGGACGGGAATGGAGCTTTATACCTGGAGCTGGCCCATCGCCCTTCCGGAAGATGTTGCGGAAAGGCTGCTTGTCCGCACGGGCACTGCTTCGGTAACGGTTGAAGAACAAGATTCGGCACTGGTTATAAAAGCCGGTACCGTGGAACTGAGTATCGGTCGCCATGACGGACTACTGAAAAAGGTTGTGAATGAAAAAGGAGAAATTCCTTTCAATAACGGTCCCGTGCTAAGTGGCGGCAAGAGCATTTTTAAACAAATGCAGATGAACCTGACGGACGACAGCCTGCAGCTGATTTGTGCCTACGAGCAGGAATCACGAATGAAGGAAATGGTCTGGACCGTTTATCCGTCCGGTTGGGTGAAACTGCATATCAGCTATTTCCCTCCCGAATACGATGTTCATTTTGATATGATGGGCGTCAATTTCTCGTATCCTGAAGATCAGGTCAGATCGGTGAGATGGTTGGGTGATGGCCCTTACCGGGTGTGGAAAAACCGGATGCAGGGCGTGGAACTGGATGTTCATCAGAAAGACTATAACAAGACTATGACCGGTATTCCTCCGTTGGTATACCCGGAGTTCAAAGGCTATCATGCTAATCTCTACTGGGCGGAGATCATCACAAAAGGGCAGTCATTCCGGATCGCAACGGCATCGGAAGATGTGTTCCTTCGCCTGTTCACGCCCGATCAGCCTGAAAAAACCTACTACACCGCGCCGGTATTTCCGGGCGGCGATATTTCCTTTATGCAGGGGATCCCGCCCATCGGCACCAAGTCACAGCAGGCATGGCGCCTGGGGCCCTCGGGTCAGAAGAACCAGTACTTTGACTTCGGTCCTTATGACGACTGGAGGCGCCGCTGCAAAACGATGATCCTGCTTTTCGACTTCACTTCGCGATAAATTTAAACAAACCGCTATGTTTCGAATAAAATTCATTGCACTCATCCTGTTTTTTGCCGGGCTTTTTTTCACTCCCGTTTCCGCTCAGCAGAAGACCGGGATCTGGGTTTCTCCCTCCGGCCAGGATACCAATCCGGGGACAAAGGAAAAACCGCTGGCATCGGTACTGATGGCTCAGCGTCGGGCCAGGGAACTGCGCCGCCTGAATGCGCCTGCGGTTCAGGAGGGAATAACAATTTACCTCAGGGACGGCGTTTATACGCTGGATGAACCCTTGCTGTTTCGGCCCGAAGATTCCGGTACGGAACGATCACCCACGCGGATTATCGCTGCCGAAGGCGAACATCCTGTGATCAGCGGAGGAATGCCGGTACGCGGCTGGAAAAAGCAACAGGGACCGCTTGCCGATCTGCCGACTGCCGCCTGCGGTAAAGTCTGGGTGACCGATATTCCCCGGGTTGGAGGACGACGCGCCGAGTTCAGGCAGTTATGGGTAAACGGGAAAAAGGCTCAGCGAGCCTCCAGTCTCGACGATGGTACTTTGCCCAGGATCCTTTCGGTGGACAAGGAAAAGGAAATCTTTTGGATACCTGCACCTGACTTTAAGCCTGCTGCGATCGGCCAACTTGAATTTGTGATCCACCAGTGGTGGGCAATTGCCAATCTGCGCGTCAAGGCAATACAGGTCTCGGGCGACAGTGCTGCCGTGAGTTTTCACCGGCCGGAGAGCCGTATCGAATTTGAACATCCGTGGCCGGCGCCGTTTCTGGATCCAAAAAAAGAAAAAAACGGAAATTCCGCCTTTTATTTCGTCAATGCCCCGGAGTTGCTGAACCAGCCCGGAGAGTGGTATGCAGATCCTGATCATGGAAAACTCTACTACTGGCCGCGTGCCGGAGAAGATCCGGCTACGGCTGAAGCTGTCGTTCCTGTTTTGGAAACCCTCATCTCCGTAACGGGAACCGCCGACAGGCCGGTATCGCACGTCCGGTTTGAAAACATCGGCTTTGAGCATACCGGCTGGCTGCGACCTTCTCAGGCCGGACATGTGCCCCTGCAGGCAGGTTTTTATTTGCTGGATGCCTATAAGCTCCCGGTCCCGGGTACACCCGATAAAAAGTCGCTGGAAAATCAGGGCTGGCTTGGCCGTCAGGCGGCGAGTGTGACCGTGAGATATGCCCGGGAACTGGTCTTTGAAGGATGCCGGTTTCAACACATGGCCGCCACCGGACTTGACTTAATAGCCGGGACCAGTTACAATCTGATCAGGGGATGCACATTCACTGATATCGGAGGAACAGCGATTCAGACCGGTTTTTTTGGCGACCATGCCTTTGAAGCTCATCTCCCTTATAATCCTGCCGACCGGCGTGAACTCTGTCATCATGAAACCATCAGCAACAACCTGATCACGGACGTGACCAACGAGGACTGGGGCTGCGTGGGAATCGGCGTCGGCTTTGCCCACGATATCAACATTGAGCACAACGAGATCAGTGAAGTCAACTACTCGGGGATTTCCGTGGGCTGGGGCTGGACCAAAACCATTAACTGCATGAAGAATAACCGGATTTATGCCAATCACATTCATCATTTTGCCAAAAATATGTACGATGTTGGCGGTGTATATATGCTTTCGGCCCAGCCCAATTCGGAAATACGCGCCAATGCGATCCACGATCTGGCGAAAGCGCCCTATGCACATGATCCGAAGCACTACCAGTACATCTATTTTGACGAAGGATCATCTTATATCCGCTCGGTCGACAACTGGACAGAAGCTGACAAATTCTTTTCCAATACGCCCGGGCCCGGCAATGAATGGATCAACAATGGTCCGCAGGTCTCCGACAGCATCAAAAACGCCGCAGGCTTGCTGCCGGAATACCGTCACCTGCTGAATAGAAAATAAGAAATTAAGTCAGGATTGCTCACAGCTACGGTGGCATCCGGCATCAAAAACCAACTGAAATGAAGAAAAACAATATCATTCTTCTTGCTTTAACCAGCCTGTTTTTTATAGCCTGCCAGTCCGGTAAGGTTAATCTGGTTGTCAGCGGGGATCATTCAAGGATCGCTTTCGGAATGGAGCAGTTAACCGGAATCCTGAAATTACAGGGGATTCAGGTAGAATCGGGCGGACCGGACCGGAAAGTGCCGAACGTGATTGTGGGAGAATTAACGGATACAGCATTTGTCAGCTATCTGACGACCAACAGCTTGCTGCCTGACGGTGGCCTGAAGCCGGAAGGCTATTTTATCAGCAAGGCAGGGAAAGATTATATTATTGCTGGGGCTGATCCCAGCGGGGCCTTATATGGTTGCCTGGAACTAAAGCAACATATTGCCCGCGAAGGAAAATTGCCGCAGGAGATCGATCTGAAAGACGAACCGCAGATGGTGATGCGGGGGACCTGCATCGGGCTTCAAAAACCCGTATACCTGCCTGGCCGCCAGGTATACGAATACCCATACACGCCTGAGAGTTTTCCGTGGTTTTATGATAAAGATCTCTGGATCAAATATCTGGATATGATGGTAGAAAACCGCTACAATGCCCTTTACCTATGGAACGGACATCCTTTTGCCTCGCTGGTGAAGCTTCCCGACTATCCCTACGCCGTCGAGGTGGACGATGCCACTTTTGAAAAAAATAAGGAGATCTTTGCCTTCCTGACAAAGGAGGCAGACAAACGAGGGATCTGGGTCATCCAGATGTTTTACAATATTATCGTGTCCAAACCCTTCGCCGAACATCACGGACTGAAAACACAAGACCGCAACCGCCCGATCATCCCGGTCATCGCCGATTACACCCGTAAATCGATCGCTGCATTCATCGAAAACTATCCGAATGTGGGTTTGCTGGTCACCCTGGGTGAAGCGATGAACACGGTTGAGGACGATGTGGAATGGTTTACCAAAACCATCATTCCCGGCGTTCAGGACGGATTGAAAACCCTGGGAATCGAAAAGGAGCCTCCCATTGTGCTGCGGGGCCATGATACCGAAGCCAGCCTGGTAATGGATGCGGCGCTGCCGATTTATAAAAACCTGTATACCATGTTTAAATACAACGGCGAGTCGCTCACCACCTATGAACCCCGCGACTCATGGGAAACGAACCATACGAAACTGAGTGAGCTGGGTTCGGTCCATATTTCGAATGTTCATATTCTGGCAAACCTGGAGCCTTTCCGGTACGGTTCTCCCGATTTTATTCAGAAGAGTGTTCAGGCGATGCACCGGATTCAGGGAGCAAACGGCCTGCATCTGTACCCACAGGCGTCTTATTGGGACTGGCCCTGGTCGGCCGACAAGGCTGATCCGCGTATCAGGGAGATGGACAGGAACTGGATCTGGTACCAGGCATGGGCGCGCTATGCCTGGAATTCACAGCGTGACCGGAAAGAGGAAGTACGTTTCTGGTCGGACGAACTGGCTGACTATTATGGCTGCGGAAGGGAAGCAGGAGCCAATGTTCTGAAAGCTTATGAAGAAACTGGAGAGATCGCTCCCAAACTGCTGCGCACCTTTGGCATTTCCGACGGGAACCGCCAGACGTTGCTGCTTGGCATGTTTATGGGACAACTGGTTAATCCGCAAAAGTATAATGTTTACGCCAACTTCTGGACATCAAGCGGTCCGGTGAAGGAAGTTTTGCAGGAATATGCAGCCAAAGAATTCAAGGGTGAACAGCATGCCGGTGAAACACCTCCGCAAATCATTGATGAAGTTGTCAGGCATGGGCGTCAGGCTGTTGAGGCCATTGACAAAGCGGCGCCAAAGGCGACAAAAAATAAAGAAGAATTTGAGCGTCTCAAAAATGATATTTACTGCTATGATGCCTTTGCCAGGCATTTTGCCGAAAAGGTGAAGGCGGCGATGTATGTGCTCAGCTATCAGCATTCCAATAAGCTTGAAGAGCTTGACGCTGCCGTGCCTCACCTTGAAAAGAGCATGGCTGTCTTCAATGAACTGGTTGAACTTACCGGCGAAAGCTACCTGTACGCCAACAGTATGCAGACGGCTCAGCGCCGGATCCCGATTTCAGGAGTAGACGGAACAAATAAAACCTGGGTGGAAATGCAGCCTCATTATCAGGCGGAGCTCGATAATTTCAGGCGGAACCTGGCTACATTGAAAGCAAACGGGGGAACGGTTGAAAACAAAGTAAACATATTGGAACCCGCCGTTGTCACGGTCCTGAATCCGGGAGTGACACGCTTTGAACTGAAAAAGGGCGTGCAGGTCTACACGGATCACCCCGCTGTTATTGAGGAGGTGGCGTCGGAACTGCAAAAACTGTCAGGTGTCCGGTTCGGCGACGAAGAACAGCAGCAGGGCGGCACCGTTCTGAAATTCAGATGTGATAAGCCTGTCAAGGTCCTGGTGGGGTATTTTAACACCAACAGTTATTCCGCTCTGGCGCCGCCAACCCTGGAAACCAATGCCAATGCCAACGACCGCGGGCAGGCCGACATCAAGATTGCCAATGCCCTGCTGATCCCGGACTTTTATCCGGTTAATGTTTACAACTATAATTATGAAGCAGGCGGGCATGAACTGGTGCTGGGGAAAGGACGGGTACTGATCCTTGGCTTTATTGACGGCAATGAGGAGATTGCTATTCATGATGCCGGTATGACCAGAGATAAAAATGGTCCCGCAGTAGATTGGTTATTTTATTAAATTCAGAAATGGCTTTTTTACCTAATACATACCTGGGAAACACCTTATTCCCTGTTGATATTGTCCTCGCCCCGGAATGGTGGAGGAAACATGCAGCGATTACCTTCGATGAGGATTTTTTCTTTCATCCGCTTAAACGGGTTGAAACAGAAAGGCAGATGGAGAAAGTGCTTTATGAAAGATGGGGAAGGTACGGGCTGGGAGAATACCGGAACGAATACCGGCCCGAAATCGGGGCGGTCCATCTGGCAACCGGATTTCTGTTATCGGAAATGCTGGGATGTGAGGTAACTTACGACGACGGCCATCCACCCCGGGTGGTGCCTGCCGGCCATGATAAGCTCCGTATTTCGGCCGATGCTGCCTTTGAATCGGTCGCATTTAAAAAGACATTGTCTTTGGCCGCTGAGCTTAAACGTAAATACGGATACCTGAGCGGTGACATCAACTGGGGCGGGATCCTGAATCTGGCCATGGACCTGAGGGGAGAGCAAATTTTTCTTGACATGATGATGAATCCCGAAGAGGCAAAATCGTTCTTCTCGGGTATTGCCTCGGTCATTGAACGGTTTACCGCGTGGCTCAGTTCGGAGACCGGCAGCACTTCGGTTTCCGTGAACCGGATCGTACGCCATTTGAAAAAACCGGTTATGCTTCATTCTGAATGTTCACATACGATGATTTCGGAGGAGGATTACGAAAACTTTCTGCTGCCTTTCGATCTGGCATGGAGCCATAATAGGCCCTATGGCATTCATTACTGTGGAGCTGATCCCCACCGGATGGCAGCCGCATTTGCAAAAATCCCGCATCTGGATTTCCTGGATGTGGGCTGGGGAGGCGATATTGCCCTGCTCCGGAAATACTTGCCCCACACTTTTCTTAATATCCGGTTAAGTCCGGTGGAAATTGCCCGACAGTCGATTGAAGAAATCCACCGGACTGTTTGCCGGCTGGTAAAAGCCTCTGCTAATCCGTTTCTGACGGGAGTGTGCTGCATCAATATGGACGATTCCGTCACGGACGACCGGATCGATGCCATTTTTGAAACGATAGACGAACTAAGAAAGGAGTATGCGTCCGGGTAATTGTAACGAATGATGGAAAAAAAATTTGATAACCAGTTGGGCGATGCACAGGCAACGCAAGTCATTCCGATAAAGCTCGGAAATTTCGCTTTTGATGAATATGTCGCTTATGCTGCGGGATTGAATCACGGGTGTGCTGAATTTTGGCGACAAAAATCGGGCGTATCGGTATACCGCAGGATGCGTGTGGGCGAATGCTTTTCATTTGGATGCAGGGATATGAAACGTTCGCTGGAGCTTCAATTAGGCGCGCTTGCGAAAAGCATGCATTTTAAAGCTGATGTGCCGAATTTTCTGGAACCCTGGTATGGAATCGGGACGGTGGCAAGCGCCTACGGTGGTGATTACATCTGGTATGAAGGAAATGCTCCTGCGCTGAAGACCCGTTTTTCTTCTCTTGATGAAGCGCTGGCTTATGAGCCAAAGGAGATCGCGGAAACGAATATTGGAAGGCATACCCTCAACATGATCGAATATTTCATGGATCAGACCCGCGGGCGCTTGCCCCTTTCACTGACCGATACCCAATCGCCTTTAAATATGACCGGGCATTTGGTCCCGCTCGATCAGTTCTTTGTCGACATGCTTATGGAGCCGGAAAAAGTAACGGCACTTTTTAATATTCTGGCCGGTTTATCGATCCGGTTTAATCAGGAACAGCAAAAACTGATCGGAGATGCGCTGGCATTGCCGGGACATGGTTTTGCTTCTTCCACCAAATGGAGCGGACTGGGCATGAGCGACGACAATGCCATCATGATTTCTCCGGAGCACTATCAGGAGTTTGCGGTCCCGGTTGTCGAAAAGATCTGCAGTTCCATGGGAGGTCCGGTTTTTCATTCGTGCGGTGACTGGTCGGGATGGATTGATGCCGTGCTGACGATGAAAGGCCTCAAAATGGCGGACGGCGCATTTTCTCCTGAAACAGATCCGGGAGCCACTGACCGGCTGGAGGCTTTTCATCAGTTTGCTGGTACCGGTATTGTTTTGAATGCCCGTATTGTAGGTGATTTGCATACCATTCGGGAACAGGTTTCAAGGCTATGGACGCCGGGAATGAAGCTGGTTGTGGTGTCTTATTGCAAAACACCTGAAGAACAGGAAAAAGCTTATCATTTAATTCATCAGTTATGCCAGTGATCCAGTCATTAAAAACAGGCAGTTACCGCTGGCAGATTGTGGTATTGTTGTTTTTTGCCACCACGATCAACTATATCGACCGTCAGGTCCTGGGAATTCTTGCTCCGCAGCTTCAGCAGCAATTTGGCTGGTCGGAAGCAGATTACGGGTTCATCATTATGGCCTTTCAGATCGCGTATGCAGCGGGGTTGATTTCGATGGGAACCCTGCTCGATAAGATTGGAACGAGGCTGGGATATATGATCTCGATTTCTTTGTGGAGTCTTGCCGGAATCGTCCACGCAGCGGCCGGAAGTGTGTTTTCATTTTCTGCAGCCCGTTTCGCGCTTGGCATCGGGCAATCCGCCAATTTTCCGGCTGCAGTGAAAACGGTGGCCGAATGGTTTCCTAAAAAAGAACGAGCGTTGGCTACCGGGATATTCAACTCCGGTTCCAACCTGGGAGCTATTTTAACACCCCTGCTCATTCCCTTTATCGCTCTGACATGGGGATGGAAATGGGCATTTATCGGGACCAGCGTTATGGGATTTGTTTGGTTGATTTTTTGGATTCGCCTGTACCATAAGCCGGAATCGGAAAAAAGGCTGACTGAAGCGGAACGGGTCCATATCCTTCAGGATGATAAAGAGCCGGAAGGAACCAGGATGTCGTGGAGATCGATACTTTCCTTTAAACAAACCTGGGGTATCTGTATCGCCCGCTTTCTGACCGATCCGATCTGGTGGTTTTTTCTTTATTGGGTGCCTAAGTTCTTGTATTCCAATTATAAAATTGATCTCACCAATATCGGTTTACCTCTGATTGTGATTTATGTGGTTTCGATGGGGGGCTCCGTTTTCGGCGGTTGGATGTCGTCGTTCCTGATCAAACGCGGGGGAAGTTCAGTAAAGGCGCGAAAACAAACTATTTTTTTGATGGCTTTGCTTGTTGTACCCATCTTTTTCGCGTCCCTGACTTCAAACCTATGGGTGGCTGTGGTCCTGATTTCGATAGCCACTTTCGCGCACCAGGGGTATGCGGCCAATATTTTTACGGTTGTTTCTGATATATTTCCTAAAAATGCGGTAGGGTCTGTGACCGGTCTTGCTGGTTTTGCAGGAGCCGTAGGCGGTGTTTTATTTTCCGGGGCAGTGGGACTGATCCTGGAGTTTACAGGTAGCTATTATGTGATCTTTGCCATAGCCAGTGCAGCTTACCTGATTTGCTGGCTGTCATTGATTCTGCTGGTACCTGACAAGGGAGTTCTGAATTTAAATCGGGCAAAATGATGAAGAAAGCTATTTTTTATTTGGTGTTTCAACTGCTGGTTGTCCTGGTTGAAGGCAACGGGAGCGGGGATCTTAGACTTTGGTATACACAGCCGGCTGCTAACTGGAACGAAGCCTTGCCGGTTGGTAACGGGCGGCTTGGAGCGATGATCTTTGGCGGCACGGGTCGGGACAGGATCCAGTTAAATGAAGAGACGGTCTGGTCGGGGCAGCCCAATCAGAACACCAATCCGGCAATCCGGGAAGTGTTACCGGAAATCAACAAGCTGTTTTATGCAGGAAAGTATCAGGAGGCGGAGGATTTGGCTGTCTCCAAAGTAATTTCACCCAACAGCGGCATGAAATACCAGCCTGTGGGAAACCTGTGGATCGATTTCCCGGGACATGAGCAGGTATCTTCCTATTACCGAGATCTGGATATTGGCAGGGCGGTCGCATCGGTCGATTATGAGCTGGAAGGCGTAGGCTATCACCGCGAATATTTTTCGTCATTTACCGATCAGGTCATCATTGTCCGCTTGTCGGCCAATCAGCCCGGAAAGATCAATTGCACCATCGGGATGGACTGTGAATTGAGGAGCAAAATTACCGCGGGTGAAAAAATGCTGGACTTGTCAGGGATCACCGACGATCACGAAGGCGTGTTGGGGAATGTGCGTTTCAGGGCTATGGTAAAACCGGTTGTTGACGGAGGGGGACTGGAGGAGTCGGGAAACCAGCTACGGATCTCCGCTGCGAGCAGCGTTACGCTTTACATTTCAGTTGGAACAAATTTCATCAGTTATCAGGATATTTCGGGCGATCCTTTCCAAAAGGCGGACGATCGGTTGAATTCGGCGCTGAAGGTTGATTACCCCACAGCACTGAAAAACCACACGGAATTTTATCAGACCTGGTTTAACCGGGTCAGTCTTGATTTGGGCACCAGTGCTGCCTCGAAACTGCCCACCAACGTCAGGATTGAGCCATTCAAAACGGCTGATGATCCGGAGCTGGTCAGCCTTTATTTTCAGTTTGGCCGTTACCTGATGATCTCAGGTTCCCAGCCGGGTACGCAGCCCACCACCTTACAGGGAATCTGGAACGACCGCGTTTCGCCCCCCTGGGACAGTAAGTACACCACCAATATCAACGCCGAGATGAACTATTGGCCCGCCGAGTTGACCAATCTTTCGGAACTGCACGAACCGTTCCTGAAGATGGCGGCCGAGCTGTCGCAAACCGGCCGCGAAACAGCCCGTGAACTCTACGGCGCACGTGGGTGGGTGCTGCATCACAATACCGATATCTGGCGGATAACCGGGCCAGTTGACCGTGCCCGGTCAGGATTGTGGCCCACGGGAGGTGCCTGGATCTGCCGGCACCTTTGGGAACATTTCCTTTACACGGGCGATATGAATTTCCTGAGAGCAGCATATCCGGTGATGAAAGAAGCGTCTCAGTTCCTGCTCGATATCCTCCACGAAGCGCCCGGTCATGGCTGGCTGATCGTCGGCCCTTCCGTTTCACCCGAAAACAGCTTTATGAAAGGAATCACCGTGGGAACCGGCACAACCATGGATAACCAGCTGATTTCCGGCTTGTTTTCGAACGTAATCAGCGCTGCTGCCCTGCTCGAAACAGACGGGGCTTATGCCGATACCCTGAAAACGGTCAGTGAGCGCCTGGCGCCCATGCAGATCGGACAGCACAATCAGCTGCAGGAATGGATGTACGACTGGGACAAACCCGGCGATAAGCACCGGCATGTATCGCATTTGTATGGGTTATACCCCGCGAATCAGATTTCTCCTTACCGTACGCCGAAGCTTTTCGAGGCAGCGCGAAATTCGCTGAACTACAGGGGAGACGAGTCAACAGGATGGTCAATGGGCTGGAAGGTGAACCTGTGGGCCCGTTTTCTGGATGGAAACCATGCTTTCAAGTTGATTGCCGATCAGCTTTCTCCCTCCGTACGGCCGGGGATGAAGGAAAAGGGCGGCACTTACCCAAACCTGTTTGACGCCCATCCGCCGTTCCAGATCGACGGGAATTTTGGTTGCACGGCCGGTATTGCCGAGATGCTGGTGCAAAGCCACGATGGATTTATATTTATCCTTCCCGCTTTACCCGACCGGTGGGCGAAAGGTGAAGTAAAAGGCCTGAAGGCACGGGGTGGCTTTGAAATCGACCTGAGTTGGGAAAACGGAACGATCAGCCGGCTGGTCATCCATTCTGCTTTGGGCGGAAACTGCCGACTTCGGTCCGGGAGGGCCCTTGCCGGCCTGGACGGGATCAAACTGGAAACAGCGAAGGATGAAAATCCGAACGCTTTTTATCAGACCGATGCGGTAAAGGATCCGCTGATCTCTTCCAGGGCAAAACTGAAGGGAGTGAAGCTGCCAAAAACATACCTGTACGATTTTCCAACAACGGCAGGGCAGAGCTATACGATCGTTGGAAGATAGGAGAGCGGATTCTCAGATTTCAGGATTACCGGATTCTTAGATTACTGGATTCTCAGATTGTTCGGGCAATTAATTGTCTGAATATCTGAAGGTCCGAAGATCTTGTGTCTTGATACTTAATACTTATGTCTGTATATGAAACAAACAAATTACCAACTGGTCGACTTTCTGGATTTCGATGCGGAGCTGAACGGAAAGGAATTACTGTGGATAGCGGGAGCTCCTAAAAACATTGATCAGGACGGATCTGATGTCGTACTGGAAATCCCCTTTCAACGGCAGTTGCCCGGGGTAAATATCATGCCTGACCGGGACGCTGAACCACAGACCTTTCAGCTTCGGATGCGGGCCTACGGCGAAAAGATCCTGCGGGTTTTTGTTGCTTTAGAAGGTGGCGGATCGTGGCCGGATTCGCCGATGCTTGAACCGGATGCTTCACTGACGGTCATGCCGCTCGGTTTTGAACAGCACCCGGATGAGTGGCTGGTTAAGGACGGGAATGGACAGCTTCGGGCCCGGCTTAACCGGAAGCCGGCGATAACAGACCATTGGAGCGATTTGTTGCCCGCTCCTGAACCGTCATTGGAACTGAGTTTTTACCCCGACGGCGACAAGGAGATTCGCCTGAGCGCCTTTGACCGGTTTTTCCCGGCCCGGTGTGACGCTTTTGCGTTGGCCGGCGTTGAGCAGGACGGGAACTGGCAGCGTACGACCATGTCATTTCATGCCGGAGCTGACGAGAAATTTGCGGGTACAGGAGAACGGTTTGCAAAAATGGATCTGTCGGGCCACACCTTCCAGCTAAAAAATCAGGACGGGCAGGGGGTTAACAACCGCAGAACGTATAAGAATATTCCTTTCGTCCTGTCGAGCCGGATGTATGGGGTATTTATGCATACGGCTGCTTTTTCGAAAATTTCGCTGGCCGACCATTCCACCCGTTCGCTGCAGTTGCTTTCGGAGGAACCGGTCATGGATGTTTTTCTGATCGGGGGAGAAACACCTGAACGGATCCTGTATGAATACCGGCGTCTGACCGGTTTCCCTGCGATGTTGCCCGTATGGAGTTTCGGAACCTGGATGAGCAGGATGACTTACTTCTCGGCCGGCGAAGTGAATGATATCTGCGACAGGCTCCGAAAGGAAGATTTCCCCTGCGATGTGATCCACCTCGATACGGGCTGGTTTCGGACCGACTGGCTGTGTGAATGGAAGTTCAATCCGGAACGTTTCCCGGAGCCTGAGAAATTTATCAAACAACTGCGTAACAATGGTTTCAAAGTGAGCCTTTGGCAAATGCCTTATATCGCGGCAAAAGCAGAACAGCACGACGAGGCGCGCGATAACAGCTATATGTGCAGGTTGAAGGAGACCGAGAAACAGGGAGGATCCAATTTCAGCGCGCTTGACTATGCCGGAACGATCGATTTTACTTATCCGCCGGCCGTCGAATGGTACAAAAGCCTGCTGCGGAATTTGCTGGAGATGGGGGTGGCCTGCATAAAAACCGATTTTGGGGAGGAGATCCATATGAATGCCGAATATCATGGCATGAGACCGGAACTGCTCAATAACCTGTATGCCTTATTCTATCAGCGGGCGGCTTTTGAGGTGACGAAGGAGGTGACCGGAGAGGGCATTATCTGGGCCAGGGCCGGCTGGGCCAGCTGCCAACGGTATCCGCTGCACTGGGGCGGCGATTCAGCCTGTTCGTGGGACGGACTGGCCGGATCACTGAAGGGAGGGCTTCATTTGGGCTTGTCGGGCTTCGGCTTTTGGAGCCATGATGTACCAGGCTTCCACGGTGTGCCCGATTTTATGAACTCGATTGTACCCGATGACCTCTATGTGCGCTGGACGCAATTCGGCGTTTTTTCATCGCACCTTCGTTATCACGGCACATCCAAACGTGAGCCCTATGCCTATCCGGTTATAAGCGCAATTGTCCGCCAATGGTTAAAGCTTCGTTACGCGCTGATCCCTTATCTGCTGGAACAGAGTAAAAAAACAACTGTGACCGGCTATCCGGTATTGCGGGCATTGATTTTTCATCATCCCGGGGACCAGATGTGCTGGCATATTGACGACCAGTACTACTTCGGTGATGATTTCCTGGTGGCGCCTGTGATGAACAGCCAAAATATTCGCAATATCTATTTGCCAGAGGGAAAATGGGTTAGCTTGTTTACAGGCGCGCTGACTGACGGTGCGAGGTGGTTAAAAGGCTTTGAGTGCCCGCTGGATGAAATGCCGGTTTGGGTCAGATACGGTGCGCACCTGCCGGTTTACCCTTACCCGGTAAGCAATACCGATGAAATCGATCTGTCAAAGTCTGTCTACATGGGCTTTGACGAAGCGTTCCGGGGCGTGAAGGCAAGCTTACTGGGGTGGATCTGGAATAATGAGTCAGGAAGCTATTAGCTGTTAGCCTTTAGCTATCCGGCTTTGATTTATAAATGACTAATGGCTAAAAGATAAAAGCTCAACTATGAATATTTGGAAGGAAAATTGGGAAGAATCGAAAAAACATTACACCGACTGGTGGAGCGGAAAGGGCATCGTCGTGAGCATGTGGGAGCACCTCCGGAAAGTGGGACAGCCGTATGCAGAAGTACCTGAGCCGCAAGCGGCAAAAGATCGGCACCAATTTTGGTTCGACCCGCGGTGGCGCTCGGAAAACCTGCATTATCAACTGTCACGAAGTTCATTTAAAGCAGACATCCTTCCTGTGGCGAATACGCATCTGGGACCGGGATCACTGGCTTTGATGATGGGGGCCGAAGCAGAAGGCGGGGCCGATACGATCTGGATCAGGGAAAACCTCCGAAAGGAGATGGCGCTTCGCTTTGATGAAAACCATCCGGGGTGGATCCTTCACCGCGATTTGCTGAAAGCCTGCAAAGAGAAAGCGAACGGACATTATTATGTCGGTTGTCCTGATTTAGTGGAAGGACTGGATGTCCTGGCCTCTATCCGGGGAACAACAGACGTTCTGATGGATATGATCTTGCAGCCGGAAGTGCTCGAAGCCCAGCTACGGCAGGTCAATGACGCCTACTTTCAGGTATTTGACCGGATTTATGACATCATCCGCGAAGGGGATGATATGGCCTTTTGCTATTTCTCCATCTGGGGACCAGGCAAGGTATCAAAACTTCAGTCGGATATTTCAACGATGATCTCGGAAGATGATTTCAGACGCTTTGTTCAGCCCTTTATCCGGGAACAATGCCATAAAATTGACTATACTTTGTATCATCTCGATGGAGTCGGAGCACAGCGGCACCTGGATGCCCTGCTTGAGATTAACGAACTGAATGCCATTCAGTGGACTCCGGGGATTGGAGAACCTCAGGGCGGCGATCCCTGCTGGTATGATCTTTATAAGCGGATCCTGGCCGGCGGGAAATCGGTCATGGCGAACTGGGTGACGCCGGACGAATTGGAGCCACTGCTGGATCATGTCGGGAATCAGGGATTGCACATCAATGTTGATTTAAAATCGGAAAAGGACATCGACGCGGCCCTGAAAATTGTGGAGAAATACAGATAACGGAGAACGGAGACCGGAAACCGGAAACAAGCACCTTGTAGCTAGCTGCCAGAACCCAGAGCTAATAGCTCACAGCTCACAACTCACAACTCTCCGGTCTTACGACTCATTACTCGTTACTTTTAATACTTGATACTATGCTGAAACTTGGAATATTGGGATTGGGAGAAGGGCGCAGCACCATGTCTGCCGCGCTGAAGAGTCCGAAGTGGGAACTTCGCACCATTTGTGACCGGAATGAAGAGCTCTGCCGCCAGCGGGCAAAAGAGTTCGGTTTCTATCATTATACGGTCGATTATCAGAAAATGCTGGAGGACCCGGAAATTGATGTGATTGGCATTTACACGCCCGACCACCTGCATGCCGAACATCTTAAAATGGCTTTGCTGCATGGGAAACATGTTGTCTGCACCAAACCGCTGCTGAACGACCTGACAGGCGCCGCTGCGTTGCTTGATCTTAGCCGCAGCACCGGGAAAAAGGTTTTCGTGGGACAAAGTTCCCGGTTTTTTGAACCGATGAAGCGTCAGCGTTCCGATTTTGACCAGGGAGAAATTGGCCGGCTGGTTACCGTAGAGGCACATTACAATGCCGATCACCGCTGGTTTCTGGGAAAAGGCTGGTCGCTGCAGGATAGTTTCAGCTGGCTGTTTGGCGGACTAAGCCATCCGGTGGATCTTGTACGCTGGTATCTGCCCGGCCTGGAAGAAGTGATGGGTTACGGTTTGCTTAGTCCGAATGGTCTGGCCGGAGGCCTCAAACAGGAGGATACCATGCATTTTATCTTTAAATCAACCGACGGCCGTATTGCCCGGGTCAGCGGCAGCTATTCCGGCCCCGTTCAGCCCACGGTCAGAGAGAGCGAAATGAGCTGTGTACTCCGCGGGACCGAAGGGTGCAGTCAGGCCGATTACATGGATCTGAGGTATGCGATTACCGGCAGAACAGGAGAAGAAAAGCTGATCACCTTCGAGGATAAACAGAAACATTATTTCCGCTTTGAAGGGAAATCGCATCATGCCGGCGAATATCAAAATTATCTGGAATACTTTGCTGATTTCCTTAAATCAGGAACAACCGCCTTTCCTGATTTAAGGGAAGGCATCGGGACAATTGCTGTGCTGAAGGCTATGCAGCAATCGCTGAAGACCGGATGTCCGGTGAAGATCGGCGACCTCCTGCGGGATATTCCTGCTTAAACGCATTAAAAACCAAACAACAGCTAAGCTAAACCTATGGAAAGCATCAACAGTTTTTTAAAACCGGTCGATTTTTTGGTCGTTATCGTTTATCTTCTTGTTCTGATTTTGATTGGATATTGGGTGAGTTTTGTAAAGAAACGGGAAGAAAATGAAAATCTGTTCCTGGCCGGACGTTCTTTAGGCTGGTTCAGCATCGGCTTAAACATGTGGGGCACCAATGTCGGTCCGTCAATGCTGATCGCTTCTGCCAGTATTGGTTATACGACCGGACTGGTGGCCGGGAATTTCGGCTGGTATGCTTTTGTTTTTATCTTTTTGCTGGCCATGGTATTCGCTCCGCGTTATTTGGGCGCCCAGGTGCAAACACTTCCCGAATTCATGGGAAAACGTTTCGGCCGGTCAACGCACAACATCCTGGCCTGGTACACGCTGATCACGATTCTGATTTCCTGGCTGGCGCTCACCTTATTTGCCGGCGGCATTCTGGTGGGCCAGATCCTGAATCTTTCCCTCCTGGCTTCGGTGTTAGTACTGGTCGTGATCGCGGCTTTTTTCACCATCGCCGGCGGACTGAAAGCCATTGCCTATACGAATGTTTTTCAGATGGGACTGCTGATCGTGGTTTCGTTGGTATTGACAATCGTTGGTCTTGCCAAAGCCGGAGGTCCCCTGGCCGTTTATGAAAATACTCCTCCGGGCTACTGGAATCTGTTCCTTCCCAACGATGATCCCAATTATCCCTGGCTGGCCATTATTCTGGGTTATCCGGTCATGGGCGTCTGGTTCTGGTGTACCGACCAGTCGATGGTTCAGTCGGTATTGGGCGCAAAAAATCTGAGACAGGGGCAAATGGGCGCCAACTTTACAGCATGGTTGAAAATTTTGGATGTCGCACTGTTTATCATTCCCGGCATAACCTGTTTTGTGCTTTTCCCGAACTTGTCAGATCCCGATGAAGCCTATATGACCATGGTTACCCGCCTGCTTCCTGCAGGGATGACCGGTCTGGTGATGGCTGTTCTGATAGCTGCGCTGGTAAGTACGATCGATTCGGCGCTGAATTCCCTGAGCACCGTCTTCACCATGGATATTTATGTAAAAAGATACAAGCCTGACGCTACTCAAAAGCAGATCATCAAAATCGGCCGACTGGTTACCGTTTCGGGAGCAGCAATTTCAGTTATGCTTGCACTGGCTATCGACCAGATCAAAGGATTGAACCTGTTCGATATTTTCCAGGCTGTTCTTGGTTTTCTGGCACCCCCGATGTCGGTAGTTTTCCTGTTTGGCGTCTTGTGGAAAAGAACGACCACCCGCGCAGTCAACTTCACGTTGTCGGCCGGTACGCTGATCAGCATTGGTACCGGCGTCTGTTATCTTTGGATTTTTCCGAAAGAACATTATTCATTCTGGCCACATTATCTCCTGCTGTCATTTTTCATTTTTGCGTTTCTGTCGGTTCTGACTTTTCTGGTATCCTGTTTTGACAAGACCGAAGATAAGCAGGAGCCATTCTCTGCCGGGAAACTGATAGGCTATGACCGGAAGGTGATGTGGATGTGGGGGATATTGATCGTTGTGATGGTCCTTCTGTACATCCTCTTCAACGGACATTAGTTTAATAAAACAGAAGCATCGTATAAATCGCCATAAAATAATGTACGCCGTTCATTTTTGAAAAAATAATCAATGAACAGTCTCTTTCTGTCAGTGGATTGCTGCTTTTTAATATCATACGCTAAAAAGTCACGTAAAATCCTTTTTAGGTGCATCTTACAAATTAAAATTATTTAGCATTTGTTCACATATATGCGAATAATGTATTTGTATTTTAGCCGCCGAACAGCCATGAAGACTATTTGATTAACATGATCCAAAAACTAACGGCATATCTGCTGTTATTAAATTGCTTTAATGTGGGAGCCGGAGAAATAGGGAAGTCCGGCAAGATTTTGGAACGAGAATATTTACTTGTTGCCGATACGCTGTTGCTCGATGGGAAGCTCATGCACCCTGATACGATTCTGATCCCCGGCGTGATTCAAAAGGAGGATCCTATTCCGTGTTTACTATCCGGAACAGATATCGATACGGTAAATGTTCCCGGGCAGATCGCCGATTCGATAAAGGGATGGAATAATCCGGCGCTGAATGACTCCCTGCAAAATGATACCACACAAATAAAAGCGGCCCCCGCACTGGAAGCTCCCGTTAACTATAATGCTACAGATTCCATCGTGATTGCACCAGACCGTAAAAAAGTTTTCCTGTACAAGGATGCTGTAATCACGTATCAGGATATCGAATTAAAAGCCGGTTACATTGCTCTGGACCTGAACACCAAAGAAGTTTATGCCGAAGGAGTTAAAGATACGGCGGGGGTGATACAGGGATCTCCTGTTTTTAAGGACAGATCGGACGAATTTGAAAGTAAAACGATCAGGTACAACTTTAAAACCGGAAAAGGGATCATTGAGGATGTTAAGACCAAGCAGGGGGAAGGGTATGTCCAGAGTGCTCTTACGAAGAAAATTGACAAAGACGTCTTTATCATGAAAAATGGCAAATATACCACATGCGATGCTGACCATCCTCATTTCTATTTGAATATGACCAAAGCGAAAGTAATTTCCAATAAAAAGATCATTACAGGTCCGGCCTATATGGTACTGGAAGATTTTCCGATTTATTTTCCCATTTTGCCATTCGGATTTTTTCCAAGTTCCGAAAAGTATTCATCAGGGATTATAATTCCCTCTTACGGTGAAGAAGAAAACCGGGGTTTCTTTTTAAAGGGAGGCGGATATTATATTGCGGCGAGCCCTTATTACGACCTGACATTGAAAAGTGATCTTTATTCCCGGGGTTCCTGGGCCACTTATATCAGTTCAAACTACAAAAAGAGGTATAAATTCTCCGGGAATTTTAGTTTTTCTTACAATTTGAATCAATACGGAGAAAAAGACCTTCCGGACTCATACAAGACAAAAGGATTCAGCGTTGTCTGGTCACATTCTCAGGACAGCAAAGCCAATCCTTATCAAAGCTTCTCGGCCAGTGTAAACCTTTCAACGAGCAGCTATGATAAAGAAAATTCCGATGACTATGACAGTTATCTGAGTACAACCAAATCATCCAGTATTTCCTATACAAAGCAATGGGAAAATTCCCCTTTTAATATGTCAATCAATTTAAGACATTCACAGAACTCAACCGATTCAACGATGACGCTGAGTTTACCCGAAATGACTTTCAGCATGTCAAAGCAATATCCATTTAAATCGAAAAAACATGTTGGTACCCAGAGATTTTATGAAAAAATCGGGATAAGCTATACCGGAAATATTAAGAACACGATCACGGCGCAGGAAGATGAAATATTAAAAAAGTCGTTGGTCAGGGACTGGAGTAACGGATGGAAACATGCTTTTTCGCTTACGCTTCCCTCTTTTTCCTTACTGAAGTATATCAATATGAGTCCCAGTGTGAGTTACTCGGAACGATGGTATCTTTCTACAATTAACAGGAGTTATGAATATGAAGACATTGAAGGCACCGGAACGGTAGTCACTGACACGGTATACGGTTTCAAACGGAATTACGACTATTCCTATAGTCTGAGTAGTTCAACGAATCTGTACGGCATGTACCTGGTAAAAAATCCTAACTCCAGGTTAAAGGCAATCCGGCACAAGATAACTCCTACCGTCAGCTTTAGTTACCGGCCTGATTTTGGAGCTTCTAAATTTGGGTTTTGGGACAGCTATATTGATGGGGATGGAGATGAAGTTTTTTATGATCATTTTGAAAATGGCATCTATGGGTCGGCCAGCCGCGGGGAAAGCGGATCAATTTCCTTTAGTCTGGCGAATAATGTCGAAGCCAAGGTACTGGCGAAAAATGACAGCGCGAATGCTGAAAAGTATAAAAAAGTGAAGATCATCGATAATTTAAGTTTTAGCGGTTCATATAACCTTGTGGCAGACTCAATGAATTTAAGCAATATCGCCTTGAGCGGGCGTACAACAATTAAAGGTGTTTCGCTTAATTTCTCTGGTATCCTTAATCCGTATATGGCTGATTCTTCCGGAACTTCCTATGATGAGTATATGTGGAATCATAAAAGCGGTTTGGCCAAACTGGGACGACTTACCAGTGCCAGCTTATCATTCAGCCTATCATTTAAATCAAAGGACAAAAAACAAGCTGCTGCTCCTGCCGGGAAAGAGTCACCTCTGCCTGAAACCGGTAAAACGGCATTCAACCCGTTTCCCGTTCCTGAATATGCTGCATTTAGCATACTCTGGAGCCTTAATGCCAGCTACAGCCTGAGCTACAGCCATTCCAATCCATTTGCAAAAGCAACAATAAGCCAAAGCGTTAACCTGAACGGCAGTCTTAAGCTGACCGAGAAATGGAATTCTACCATGACTACAAACTTTGATATTGACGCAGGCAAGTTTTCCTATACTACCTTTAATATATCACGAAACCTGCATTGCTTCAATATGAGTTTCAATTTTGTTCCGTTTGGTACCCGCAAAAGTTATGGTTTTACCCTTAGTGCTTCATCTTCGATATTAAGCAGTTTAAAAATAGATAAAAAGCGGAGTTGGTACGACAATCAATGATAAGGACCAAACTGATCCATTAAGAGAATTTAGATTTATTATCGTAAAAAACGATTACATAAATAATTCAAAATTGATCTTCTAAAAGTGTTAAAATAAGTTGCGTATATCAATGTAAACGATTACATTTGTATGGTATTATTTGGATTATGGTAACGTTTACAATCTTTTAAACCAGACTACTCTGCTTTTGTGGAGTATAAATTAGCAACTAATAAAACCAAAACTTATGGATGAAAGCAATTTTACGTCGCCTTTTGGAGAAAAAAGGAACGTTTCGATTAAGCGAGAGCAAAGTCAAGCTTGCTTGAACTTAGCCGAGCGGCAGAAACGGTTAATGGAATTGAACGTTTCGGGCAGCGAGAGCAAAGCCGGGCTTGCCGGGATTTGCCGAATCGCGAAAAAACGATTAATGGAACTACAAAGCTTAAAATTTATTTCTTCAATTTGGCCGGAAGGCTTAAGCCTTTTATCAATGAAAACAGGTGTAATGCAACTGCCAATTATCGTGTTATTGCTTAGCGCCTGCGTTAAGGGATATGACGATGAATGGACTTTTTCTTCAGGTGTGGAAGGTGTTACATTGGAATCGCCTAAAGCCGAAGATGTGACGTTTACCCCCAGCGCTGACGGATCGACTGTGAAGGTTGCATGGCCGGTAGTTTATGGCGCCGGAGGGTATCAGTTTTCATTATATATTGTTGATGATCCTTCGAATCCGGTGTTAGTAGGGGTTGAAAATGAATTCATAGATGGATGTTTTGCAACTCGCTCTTTATTGGAAGATACCAGGTATAAGGTAGTTCTAAAATCGCTTGGCAATGAAAAATCCGATAACAAGGAAGCTTCGTCTGCCACCGAAATAACTTACAGTACGCTGCTTGCGGCGACTGTTATTCCTGATGGAGCTGACCTGGCGCAGTACTTCGCAAATAATCCGATTGTCGATCCGGGTACAGAAATTGCTTACGAGTTGGAAGGGGGCGGAACGTATACGATGTCGGGTGAGGTTAATTTTGGTATAGCCAATGTGACTTTTCGCGGCAATAAAGTCAACCGCCCTACGGTAACCTTAAGTGCCGGTTTTAAATCGCAAGGGGGCGGAACGAAATTTAAGTTCATCAACTTTGATTGTGCCAATATCCCCGTCGACGCAATGTTCTATGGGTTCAATAATATACCCGAAGGTTCAACGCTGGTTAACAATGCAGTTTTGGTCGCTAATCCCATCGTTTTTCAATCCTGTAATTTTAACGCTTTGCCTGTACCTTTATATTGGGATAATGGTAAGAACTATGTACCTTATACTTTGCTGATCAAGGATTGTGTGGCAGAGATGAAAAATAACGGACGTGTGATCCGGAACTCTGCATCGAATGGGGGAATAAAAGATTTTACAGTCATCAACAGCACCTTTTATAAAAATAATACGGGAACTGATTATTGGATGCAACTTTCGGGCGCACGTCTTGAGAATTTCGGTTTTCCGACAGGAGGCCAAACCTATTTAAATTGTACTTTTTATGGATTTGACCGTATGCACAATTCAAATAACTATTCGAGACCTGGTATTTATGTTACCGTAGAGAACTGCATCTTTCTGGAAATGCTTCGTGATCAAACTGCCCGTTATATTCTTCCCAGTAATAACATTAATAACAAGACATTAACTTATGAGAACAATACTTATTGGAGATTAGGTGCTGCAGAGAATTATGGAAGCTATGACAAGAGTGGAACAACGCTTGATGAGGATCCTTTGTGTGCAAATCCTGCCGGCGGGGATTTTACTGTGGGTAACCCGAATACGATTTCAAGAGGTATTGGCGATCCTCGTTGGTTATCTGTTCAATAAGAAATACGGACAAGTTAAACGAATTAACGATACAAAATGAACAATACAATAAAGCGGGAGCACACCCAAAATAGTGTGTTTTTGGAGGTACCAGGCGCAAATGTATTGCGCACAGTTGGGCATACCATATTTTTACTTCTTCTGAGTGTATTTTTTGCCTGCATGTCCGTAATCCCAACGCAGGCTCAAAAGACACAGATTTATGAAGGGGTTGTCGTTGAATCGAACGATCGCCCTATTGCCGGCGCTACCGTGACAGTCGCCGGTACACTGATTGGAACAATTACCGATTCTGACGGTAAATTTTCCATTGCCGTACCAACCGACGGGAAAGTCGAGGTTTCGTTTGTCGGATACGTCAGTCAAACCGTTACGAACTTCAAGAATCCCCGAATCGTTTTGAAGGAAGACCTGTTAAAGCTGGACGAAGTAGTTGTGGTTGGTTATGGCCAGCAAAAAATGAGAAATGTAACGGGTGCCATTGCAACGGTTGCTCCACGGGAAATCAGTGATCTTTCGGTTGGAAATCTGGGGATTGCGTTGAACGGAATGGTTAACGGTCTGAGTATAAGTGGCGGTGATGGCCGTCCTGGCGAGCAGGCGAGTCTGATTGTCCGCCAGTCGGATGTGACTTCTTCTTATTCAAGCGTGTCGGGTTACGTGCCGGAAAACATGCCTTTATATGTGATTGACGGCTATCTAACTCAGGACGAAAGCATTTTTAATAATCTGGATATCAGTGAAATTGAAAATATTACGGTTTTGAAAGACGCTGCTGCTGCTGTTTATGGAGCCCGATCCGCTCAAGGGGTTATTCTGGTGAAAACGAAGCGTGGACAGGTTAGTGCACCGAAGATCTCATATAACGGACAAATTGGATATACAGACGAAGTGTCGCGCCCCAAAATGTTAAATGCGTATGATTACGGTATGCTTTGGAACGCAGTGGCAGCGGCCAGAACAAAGGATAATTTTGATCCTCTCACCAATTCAGTTATTATTGATCGTTCACAAGACTTGTTTCAGTACGACGAACTGGCGGCGATGAGAAAACTGAATTACGATTTGCTCAATAAGGAATGGAGTGGCGCTCTAACGCAGAAACACAGCGTAAACGTAAGTGGTGGAAGCGAACGCGCCACCTATTTCGCGAATATGTCTTACTACACACAGGATGGTAATCTGGGCAGGATCGATTATGATCGCTGGAACTATCGTGCAGGCGTTGACGCCCAGATCGGAAAAGGCTTGAAGGCTTCGTTGCAGGTGTCGGGCGATTATGGAAAAAGAAATACCGCTCTCAATAAAGTGGGGGGCTCCAGCGGTGAAACAGACTATTATACCTTGCTTACCCGTCCACGTTATATGCCCAATTATATAAATGGGATGCCGGTTGCGGCCTTGGGGGTTAGCAATACGATGATAGACGAGATCCAGTACTATCACTTCGGCGCCATTCAGCAATCGAATAATTACAGCAAAAACAATTCGGAAAACATGTTAATCAACTCCTCATTGGAGTATGACTTTGCATGGAATAAAATTTTAAAAGGATTAAAGGTAAAGGTATCCTATTCAAAACGAATCAGCACGACCAAAACCAACCAGTTGGGAAGCAAGTATACGGTATATAGAGTGGCCGACCGCGGTACGGGAGGTAATGGCAGTTCTGCTACAGGGCATCTCCTCACCGGCGATGATATAGACCTTTCTTCGGAAAATCTTGAGGCCATAAGCGTGGAGAACGGCAGTGAAGGGAGCTTTGTCAGTCGAAAGATGGAACGCAGTGCCAGCTACCAGCTTAATTTTATTGCGACTTATGCCAGGCAGTTTGGACTTCACGATGTTAGTGCCTTGTTTACGATCGAAAAATCGGAAGCCGAAATGGAAGATCTTACGGGTACTGTGAAAAACCCACTGAGCTTTACCGATGGGCAGTCTAGTTCGGCAAGCGGGACGCAGTCAACCAGTTTTAACCGGACTGAATCGGGAATGTTGTCATACGTAGGCCGTGTAAACTATTCGTATGCAGACAAGTACCTGTTTGAGTTTCTGGTGCGCACCGACGCCTCTACTAAATTCGCACCAGAGAACTACTGGGGCGTATTCCCATCGCTCTCGGCGGGCTGGGTCATTTCGGAAGAAAACTGGTTCGAAAAAGGAAATGGCATCGACTTTCTGAAAATAAGAGGTTCTCTCGGTCTATTGGGTAGAGACAACATCAAACCATGGGGATGGGTTCAGCTTTTCGGGATTGGAGCGAATAAAGGCGCTATTTTCGGTACCAATCCGGGTACTTCGGTTGGATCAGCCATTTCAAGCAGCGAAGCGCCGAACCGCGATGCTCATTGGGACAAAAGTTACAAAACGAACTTAGGCATTGATATGCGCACGTTGCGCGACAAATTTTCCGTGAATTTGGATGGTTATTACGAATTTAACCGCGACATCTTCATGACACGCCAGGGTGCTTCTGATTTTCCTTCGACAGTGGGGACCAAGCCGACAGCCGAAAATTACGGCTCGATTGATACCTATGGTCTGGAACTATCGTTAGGATGGCAAGACCGGATAGGGAAGGAATTCAAATATTATATAAAACTAAATACGGGATACCACGATAATAAAGTGAAGGAAAAGCCATGGCCAAGTTTAATCACCATTGATGACGTTCATCCGGGACAACGCAACGATGTGGGTGAATGGGGATTGGAGTGTATCGGCATGTTCCGCAGCTATCAGGAAATAGAAGAATATTTCGACAAATATAATATCACGAATTATCTGAGCAATACAAAAGATAATGTTCATCCGGGAATGTTGATATATAATGATGTCAGAGGGCCGCAAAATGAGGATGGTTCCTATCAGGAGCCCGACGGGGTGATAGACAGAACCGTTGATATTGTCAAAATATCTCATCGGGATAATCCTTATGGATTTACGGTAAACTTAGGTGGCGAATGGAAAGGTCTCTCCTTCAGCGCGCAGATCAACACCAATTGGGGCGGGTACAGTTTTGTGCCCAGCACTGCTCGGGGCATTGAGAATTTAATTTCCTCGGGCGGCGAATACACCGATATGGAATATACCAACTTGCCTTCATTCTGGGCCAATAATATGTTCATTTATGAAGATGTGGTTGATGCCGGTGGGCAGATTGTAGCTGCTCAGAACCGTGATGCGAAGTACCCTAATTTGCGTTATAGCCTGAATCAGGAAACATCTACGTTCTGGAAAGTAAGTGGTACACGCGTAACGCTTCGCAACGTGACCCTGGCTTACAACTTACCAAATGCCTTGGTCAATGCTTTTGGATTAAGCAGTTGTCGTTTCAATATCACCGGACAGAATATGCTGAGTCTTTTCAATCCTTATCCGGATAAGTTCACGGACCCGATGGCTGGAATTTATGGCAACTATCCCAATTTGCGCAGAATTACGTTAGGTATTAATGTGTCATTCTAAAAAAGAAAAATGATGAAAAAGATAAACAGGTCATGTGTTATCGTTGCTTTTCTTTCAACTGTTGGTCTCATTTCCGGATGCAGTACTGATTTTCTGGAAGAGAAACAGAACTATGGCAATTACACGGATGAAATATACAATGACTATGAAGGCGCCTTGGGGCGAGTGAACTACTTGTATTCTCAATTATTACCTTATAACGACGGAAGCACATCCAATTTTACGTGGCATAGTACCGGCTCGGCTGATCCCTGGTCGCAGTCGACCGAAGAATACGGCGGGTTTTATGCGACTTCTACTGAGTTTTCATTTGTTGATCCGACGGCTATATTGACCAACGCAAATGTACCCGATTATATTTACGGGGAAAACAAGAATATCAGCCCCTATGGGCGTATTCGTGAATGTAATCTGGTAAAAGAGGGAATAGAGGCAGGCACCCTTCCCGACGAGGAAAAGAAGGAACTGCTGGGGCAGGTTTACTTTTTCCGGGCATGGTGTTATTACCGGCTGGTAAAGCTTTACGGGGGCATTCCAATTATTGATTATGTACAGAATCCCATGGTTGGCGAAAGCGGCGGTTTGGACCTGGTGGTCCCCCGCTCGACCACGAAAGAATGTATTGACTTTATCTGTAAAGACTTGCAGTTGGCCGTTGATTATTTGCCGGAAGGGTGGGATACTCCTGCTACAAATTATGGCCGTATAACAAAAGGTGCTGCCAAGGCTCTAGAAGGCCGAACCAGGTTGCTCTATGCCAGTCCGCTGTTTAACCGTGCTGACGACCAGGATCGCTGGAATTTGGCTTATGAAGTAAACAAAGCAGCAAAAGAACAATTGGCGTACAGCCTCGGAAGCGTAGGGACAAATGCTTCCGCATGGGCAAATATGTTTTCGAGCTATCAGAGCTCTGAAGCTGTTTTTGCCGCCTTGTACAATAATATTGAGACAGGTGATTATGCGAAATGGAACGGCTGGGAAAACAGTATTCGTCCGGTAAATATCTATGGAGGTGGCGGAAAAAACACTACGACTCAAATGATCGACCTGTTTCCAATGGCGGATGGGAAGCTTCCCTCTACCAGTACGACCTATACCAAACTAAGCAGATCTTCGGACTATCCATATGATCCGGAACTCTTCTTTGTGAACAGGGATCCGCGCTTTTACCGCACGTTTGCTTTTCCTGGTGTAAGATGGACCTCGAATGCTGACCTTTCAGCGGGGAACAGCGATCAACCGCTGGTGTATCCTTATGCGAGCGGTGTAAATTACGAGTTGTGGAGCTACTCGTGGTATCCTGATGCAGATACAAAAAATGCCGATAATCTTACAGGGTGGACTGCTGACGGGTTGGGAGACAATACAAAAAGCGTGTATGTCCGTAAACGGACCGACGATTACGACATAAACAAATCACCGTTGTATAACTTTGAGTATTCTACCAATAAGTATAAACGCTCTGCAGCACCGTTTATGGAGATTCGTTATGCAGAAGTATTGCTTAACTTTGCCGAATCGGCCTGTGGTGCGGGAAAACTCGATGAGGCCGTGCAGGCGTTGCAGGAGATCCGTGAACGTGTGGGGTATACCGTTGACAATAACTATGGGCTGGATTCTGACTTGGGAAGTGATCGGGCGAAGCTGTTCTCTGCGATCCTCTACGAGCGCCAGATTGAATTGGCATATGAAGGCAAGCGTTTTGAAGATATGCGCCGATGGATGCTTTGGGATGGAGGAGAAGGACAGTCAACTTTGAATTCAACCTGGGCGCTTACCGGTTTCGACGGGAATACCTGTACTTATTTGGAGGTACAACCGCTTAATGGTACACGCCGTACGGGCGTTGAGCTTCGTGTTGCTGATAATTATGGGTATGCCGCAAAAGCGAATGATAAAGACCCGTTGAAAACGGCTTCAGTTACTCGTCCGGCCGCGTTGAATCTGATGACCGATGTGACTACGACCGGAGGAACAAATGCGATTGACAAACTGGCTGATTTTTATAGAAACAGTTTAAAACGTAAAACTACGCGTTTGGATGGCGATCCTACCTATACGATTACTTTCCAACCTAAGTATTATATCATTGGGTTCAAAACGAATATGCAGTATAACAATACTCAATTGAAACAAACCATCGGTTGGGAAGACTACATGAATGGCGGCGCTCCAGGTACGTTCGACCCACTGGCTGAGTAATTTGAGTCATAATTATTATAAGAATTTCGTGGTTCTCCTTTGAAATGGGCGAACGCACGGTTCTTTTTGAGTGTCAATTAAGGTAATAAGTAATGAAGAAAAGATTTAAAATACGGTGCGAATGGGGGGTAGTGATATTAGCCTGCGGTTTTCTGACGACCACAACTTTTGCGCAGTATCCCACTATTCCGGAGAACGATAAAAAGGCATCGCAAGAGTTAATAGATGAAACTTATCGCTTATCCGAACTTGCGTGGGAAAAGGCATTGCCGGTTGTTGAAAAAGAAGCCGCAGAAGGCCGTCCGTATATTCCTTGGGCAGGCCGCCCGAGTGATCTGCCACAGGCCGATATTCCTGCATTTCCCGGCGCGGAAGGTGGCGGCATGTTCAGCTTTGGCGGGCGTGGCGGGAAGGTGATTACCGTGACCAGTCTGGAAGACCATGGCCCCGGTACCTTGCGCGAAGCCTGTGAGACAGGAGGTGCCAGGATCATCGTGTTCAACGTTTCAGGCATTATCCGGCTCGAACGGCCGATCATTGTCCGGGCTCCTTACGTGACTATTGCCGGGCAAACTGCCCCGGGTGACGGCATTTGCCTGGCCGGTGAAAGCTTCTGGATCAATACCCATGATGTGATTATCCGGCACATGCGATTCCGCAGGGGTGAAACCTGGGTGGGACGCCGCGATGACGCCATCGGCGGCAATCCGGTGGGTAACATCATGATCGACCATGTGTCGGCAAGCTGGGGACTGGACGAAAATATGTCGGTTTACCGCCACATGTGGAATGAAGGAACCGGTAAGCCCGACCTGAAACTACCCACCGTTAACATCACCATCCAGAATTCAATTTTTTCGGAAGCACTGGATACCTGGAATCATTCCTTCGGCAGTACCCTGGGGGGCGAGAACTGTTCATTTATCCGCAACCTCTGGGCCAACAACACGGGAAGGAACCCTTCGATCGGTTGGAACGGGACCTTTAATTTTATCAATAATGTCATATTCAACTGGGTACACCGGTCGGTCGACGGTGGCGACTATACCGCCAAATACAACATCATCAATAATTACTATAAGCCGGGACCGGCAACTGATGTGAACAAGCCTGTCGGACACCGGATACTGAAACCTGAGTCGGGACGCAGTACTCTGAAGCAACGGGTGTATGGAAAAGCCTATGTGCATGGCAATATCGTTGAAGGGAACGAAAAAGTCACGGAAAATAATTGGGCAGGCGGAATTCAGTTGGAAGATACCCCTGATCCCGATAACCGGTATGCCGAAACACTTCTTTCTGACAGTCTGGGAGCTTATCGTGACATGGTTTACTGGCACAGGCCGTTCGACATGCCCTACTTATCCATTATGCCGGCAAATGATGCTTTTGATTATGTCCTGGCAAATGCAGGGGCCACTTTGCCTAAACGCGATCTGGTCGACCAGCGGATTTCACGGGTAGTCAAAACAGGTGTGATTGAGTATGATAAGAAGGCAGGTGATAAAAAAATTCCGCAGTTTGAGCACCGGCGCCAGGCTGCCGATTCATACAAAATCGGGATCATCACCGATGTGTTGCAGGTTGGTGGCTATCCCGAATATAAAGGGAAGCCTTACGTTGACACTGATCATGACGGAATGCCTGATGAATGGGAAAAGAAACACCAACTTGACCCCAATGACGATGCAGATGCCGCGACTGACCTGAATGGAGATGGATATACCAATATTGAAAAATATATTAACGGAATCGATCCCGCCACAAAGATAAACTGGCAGGACCTTAAAAATAATTACGATACGCTTGCCGGTAAAAAAGGCGGTCTCTTTTAAGCAGATTTCATTAAATATCAGTATATTTTAAAGATAAATTGGCTGGCGCCGCGATGTAATGCTGTGGTTGCCGGCCAAAATTCATCGATTATGATTCGCCCATTATTATTTGTTTGGCTTGTGTTTATGATGGCTGTGTTTTCTGTTACCGCACAGAGCGGTGTTCCGGAAAAACATGCCGATGAAGCCTATTGGAATGTTGTCAGCAAGAGAGCCGAAAAAATTGTAGAGAAATTGAACGTCAGCGACCCGGACAGGCAGGTCCGTGTGAAAAACCTGATCGCGCAGCAGTACTACGATTTGAATGGAATTCATGACGGACTCAAAGCGAAGAAAGCGCTCGTGAAAAAAGAATCTCCAAACAGCGAAGGAGTTGAATTAAAGATTCGGAGGTTACAGCAGAAAGCCGGTCAAAAGCTGGCGAAGCTGCACGACAAATTTTTGAAAAACCTGTCGAAGGAGCTAAACCCTGAGCAGGTGGAAGGCGTAAAAGACGGCATGACATATGGCGTTGTTCCGATAACCTATGCCGGTTACCTGGATATGATACCTGCGCTCACGCAGGAAGAACAGCTGCAGATCAAAGCCTGGCTTATTGAAGCCCGTGAACATGCCATGGATGCCGGTTCATCGGAGGAAAAGCACGGTTGGTTCGCCAAGTATAAGGGAAGAATTAATAATTACCTCTCTTCGCGGGGGTATGATTTGAAAAAGCTAAGTAAAGAGCAGGAAGAAAAAATACGCAAAGCCGGGAAGAGTAATTAATTATTTCGCAGTTTTACCTGTGAATATTCATACACAGAAACGAGTGACCCATGCACAAATCCTTTTCAAAAACCTGTTTCAAAGGTGTCTTTTCCCGTTTTGGCCATTGCATTAAGGTTTTTTTTATAGTTATACTGATCCTGATAACCTTTGTTTTTGCCCGGGCCAAAGATGGTGTTCCGCTCAGGCCACTGCAGGTCCTCGAAAACGGCGAGATCAGGTACCAGTCCGATTCGCTCGGAAACCGGGTCCCTGATTATTCTTATGCCGGCTATATGGGGGGTAACCGCGATATCCCCGATGTTCCGGTAAAAGTCCGGGTTCCCGTCCGGGATGGCGATGCCACCGCCGCCATTCAGGCCGCACTTGATTATGTCGCTTCCTTGCTGGCCGATGCTTCAGGCATTAGAGGCGCTGTTTTGCTGGAACCCGGCATACATACCGTGTATGGAAGTCTGATAATATCCGGTTCAGGCGTCATTCTTCGTGGTTGCGGACCAAGGGAAAACGGGACGGTTTTGCTGGGCGCCGGAAAGGATCGGCAAACCTTGATCCGCATTCAGGGGATGGACGATCTGAAGGAGGAACCGGCGGTTAGAATCACGGATGAATATGTCCCGGTTAACGCATTTTCGGTTTCTGTTGAAGATGGCTCTGGTTTTAAAGGCGGAGACCGGGTCGTGATACACCGGCCTTCAACCTCAACGTGGATCAGTCTGCTGGGTATGAATGAATTTGGCGGAGAAACGGGCTGGCTGGGCTGGAGACCCGGCGATCAGGATATTCGCTGGGATCGCACCGTTGTATCGGTGGCCGGAAACCGGGTGACCTTTGATGCTCCGCTTACAACTGCCCTGGAGAGGCAGTACGGGGGAGGAAGCTTGATCCGTTACAACTGGCCGGGCCGCATCAGGAAGGTCGGCGTCGAGAATATGGTCCTCCGCTCGGCTTTTGACCCTCAGAAGCCCAAAGACGAAGATCACCGGTGGATGGCCATCACCGTGGAGAATACAGAAGATGCCTGGGTGAGACAGGTTAATTTTGAGCATTTTGCCGGATCGGCTGTTGCTGTTTTCGCGACGGCCCGCCGGGTCACGGTCGAAGACTGCAAGTCCCGTCACCCGGTTTCGGAAATTGGCGGACAGCGCCGGAACACCTTTTTCGTGAGCGGACAGCAAACCCTGGTGCAACGTTGTTATGCTGAAGAAGGCTATCACGATTTCGCCGTTGGGGCCCTTACTCCGGGTCCCAATGCCTTTGTTCAGTGTGAATCGCACCTGCCGTATAATTACAGTGGGACAATCGATAACTGGGCCTCCGGGGTTTTATTTGATATCGTGAATATAGACGGTCACGCGCTGGGGTTCCCCAACCGGGGACCGGAAGGGCGAGGAGCCGGCTGGACCGGTGCCAACAGCATGTTGTGGCAGTGCTCGGCTGCACGCATGGATAATCCGGCTCCTCCGGGAGCCATGAACTGGGCGTACGGGGCCTGGGCGCTGTTCAACGGCGATGGTTATTGGGAAGAACCGAACAGCCATATCAATCCGCGCAGCCTCTATTATGCACAATTGGAAAGTCGTTTGAAGGTTGATTTGAACGACCGGGCTCAACCGTTAGTCATTGAAACAAGCGCGACCAGCAGTCCGACGGCAGAACAGGCCGCTGAACTGAACAGCCTGGCAGCACAGGCTGCTCCGACACTGAGTGACTGGATTGACGGGGCCGCACGACGTAATCCGATCAGCATTTCCGATCAGGGTGCACCTCCCATCGATAAGATCGGAATCCCTAAACCAGCTGAACTTTCAATGGCTCCTTCCATGAAAATTGAAAACGGCTGGCTGGTCCGTGGTAGCCGTGTACTGACCGGGATGCTGCCGTCTGTTCCCTGGTGGAGCGGGAATATCCGTCGCCGCGGACTGGAAGGAGCGCGGCCTGCCATTACGCGTTTTGTGCCCGGCAGAACCGGCACCGGACTGACCGATGATCTGGAGCAACTGACAACCGGTATGGTTCAGTCGAATATCATCGGGATGGAGCAGAACTATGCGCTCTGGTATGATCGCCGGCGCGATGATCATGAACGGGTACGCCGCATGAATGGCGATGTCTGGCCTCCGTTTTATGAAGTTCCTTTTGCCCGTTCCGGTCAGGGATTTGCCTGGGACGGCCTCAGTAAGTATGATCTGACGAAGTATAACCATTGGTACTGGTCGAGGCTTAAAGAGTTTGCCGACCTGGCCGATCAAAAAGGATTGATCTTGATCCATCAGAACTATTTTCAGCATAACATTCTGGAGGCCGGCGCCCACTGGACCGACTTTGCCTGGCGAACTGCAAATAACATCAACCAGACCGGCTTCCCCGAGCCACCGCCTTACGCGGGCGATAAGCGGATCTTTATGGATGAGCAGTTTTATGATGTGACCCATCTGGTGCGGCAGGAATTGCACCGGGCTTACATCCGGCAGTGCCTGGAAAACTTCAGGGGAAATAACGGCGTTATCCAGCTAACGGGTGAGGAATATACCGGCCCTTTATATTTTGTGCAATTTTGGATCGATGAAATTGCAGCGTGGGAAAAGGAAACAGGAGAGAATGTGGTAACCGGATTAAGCGCTACTAAAGACGTGCAGGACGCCATTCTCGCTGATTCTCAACGGTCGAAGGCGGTCAATGTGATCGACATCCGCCGTTGGGCGTACCGCGACGACGGCAGCCTGTATGCTCCTGCCGGCGGACAGCATCTGGCGCCGCGGCAGCATGCCCGTCTGGTCAGTCCCGGGGAAAGGTCTTTTGAACAGGTGTACCGGGCTGTCCGGGAGTATAAAATGAAATGGCCGGACAAAGCGGTTATCTATTCTGAAGGCCAATATCACGCTTTTGCATGGGCTGTTTTTATGGCCGGTGGTTCGCTGGCTCCAATCCCTCCGATCGGGAATACGGAATTCCTGGAAAAGGCTTCCTCAATGCACCTTGCAGAAAATCCCGGAAAAGGCGCCTATGCTTTGAAAAATGATTCGGGTGAATTGATCATTTATTTGGACGGAGACCCGGCAGGAATGGATTTTAATCTTCCTAAAGGAAGCTTTAAATTGACCCGGATTGACCCGGAAACGGGGAAAATGACCGGCAAAACAAGCAAGCTGAACGGAGGGAAAATCATTCATCTGAACGTGTCCGGTAATAAGAAGCCCGAGGTACTGTTGATTAGCCGTTAAACGTTTCATTTAAAGACGCAAAGGATAATTTGGATCAGCAACTGGCCGACATCACTTTTTCCCTTATCATCAGAGTTTAGCGCCTTTGCGTCTTCGCGTTCAGTTTTAGCAGGCATATTGCTGTCTCGAAAAGCCCTTGCCCGGAAATGCCGTAATGATTGAAAATTTCACTCTGGGAACCGGTGACCGTATCTTCATCCGGAATGCCGACGATCTTAAAGGCGGCCGCAATTTGTTCCTCCATGAGTATAGCGGCACAGGCCTCGCCTAGTCCGCCATGTACGCTGTGTTCTTCGACGGTGATCACCGCTCTGCATTTTTTTGCTGCATCAATGACCGCCTGTTTGTCGAGCGGTTTCATCGTGTGCATGCTGATCACTTCCGGCCTGAAGCCTTCCTGCTGCAATAACCAGGCTGCTTCGCAGGCAGGGGCCACTGTTTCACCACAGGCAATGAAGACAATGTCTTCTCCCTGACAAATCACCGAAGCGTTGCCGATTTCAAACTGCTTATGCAGGCGGGGAAGATCAGGCATTGCTTTTTTCCCGAATTTCAGGAAAACGGGAATATCCGATTCCGCAGCAGCGCGAACGGCATGACGAGCCTCAAAATTATCGGCAGGAATAACGATCCGGATATTATGAATGGCTCTCAGAACGGCCACGTCGTGAAGGGAGTGATGGGTCGATCCCAAAGCCCCGTAACTGACACCGGCACTGATCCCTACAAGGGTGACCGGCTGATTGGAATAGGCAATATCATTCTTGATCTGCTCCAGCGAACGGGTCGCCAGAAAACAGGCCGGCGATACGGCAAAAACATTTTTTCCGGTTGAAGCCAGTCCGGCTGCCACTCCGACAAGATTTTGTTCGGCAATACCTACTTCGACGAGCTGATTGGGAAATTGTTCTCCAAATGCAGTGAGCTTGCCCGATCCCCGTGAATCACTGGTTACCGCTATCGTGTTTTTATCCTGTGCGGCAAGTTCTGCCAGTGTTTCAGCAAATATATCCAGATTAGCTTGCTCCGGTTTTCCTATTTTTGAAATCATCCTGTTTAAGTTAAAAAATGCTGACTAATTTGTGCTCTTTGCGATTTAAGAATTTAACCGTAAAAGCGCTAAATCCCGAAGAAGGCGCAAAAAGATCAGGTTATTGATAATTCGGTTCTTAGTTTTTTTTCCTGTGTATCCAGCTCTTCCATGGCCTGCCTGTACTGCTCGTCGGTTGGTACTCCATGGTGCCATTTTTTTTGATTTTCCATATAACTGACACCCTTGCCCTTGACGGTATTGGCAATGATAAAAGTTGGTTTTCCCTGATGAACCGGAATATAGCTGAACGCTTTGCGGAGCTCGGAAATGCTGTTCCCGTCGATGGAAATAACCTGCCATCCGAAAGCCTTAAACTTGGCGTCGATCGGGTAGGGGCTGCACACATCCCTGTTCCGCCCGGTGATCTGCAGACCGTTGTGATCGAGAATGGCCACCAGGTTGTCCAGCTTGTAATGAGCAGCCATCATCGCTGCTTCCCAGTTCGAACCTTCTGCCAGTTCTCCGTCGCCCAACAGGGTAAATACCCGGTAGGGAGCCCCGTCTTTTTTTGCGCCCAGCGCAATTCCAGCACTGATGGACAGTCCGTGTCCCAGAGCGCCGGTATTAAATTCAATGCCGTTGACTTTCCGTGTCGGATGTCCCACATATTTCGAATTGTATTTGCAAAGGGTTTCCAGATCGCTTTCCGGGAAAAATCCCTTGCCGGCCAGCACCGCGTAGAGCGCTTCCACCGAATGGCCCTTGCTCTGGATATACCGGTCTCTGTTGCGATCCTGAAAATTTTCGGGTGAAACATGCAACACATCATTGTACAACACATTCAGGATGTCGGTGCATGAAAGGCTTCCTCCGGTATGTCCGGTTTTGGCCAGTTTAATGTATTTTAGGAGCGTCTTCCGGTACATGACTGACTTCAACAGAAGCTCCTGATCGGTAAAGAATTTTGTCATTAATGGTTGAAACTGTTAATTTGTTATCCAGTCGTAAGTACTCAGTCGTAAGTCGTAAGACGAATTTTGGATTTTCAGATTCCAGGATGCTCCGACTATCTGAACATCTTGCATCTTGTGTCTTGATACTTGATACTTGTGTCTATTCATGTTTATAGACGTCCCATCCCAGATAGTTGCCGATCGCTTCTTCCAGAATCTCTGCTACCTGTCCGCGGACCATGGCCACATGATGTTCAAAACCGTTTTTACACATGAATTTCATCAGCGTCTGAAGATTTGGTATTTCACAGACAGCGATGCCTCCGTCCATTCCGTACGGATCGTCTGTCATCACTCCCTCTCCCAGATACGATTTGATCAGGCCCTGGCTATCGTCGGTGGAGATCCGGAAATAGGTCATGTCGCCTGCGGCAACTTTCCCTTTGACAGCTCCAAATGTGTCTTCCCTGCCAAGTACAGTCCCGAGTACATCAAGACTCCCTATTGCAATATCATTTTGGAAAAATGATTTCGGATAGTTGCTGCAATGGGTGCAGACCACCTTATTCCGGTCGGTCGAAAAGTTGTTGTTCCAATCCAGTATAGCCGATGGCGCCTGTGCGGCGAGGGCCAGGGCATACATCGAAATGGTGCCGGCCACATCCACTTCACAGGCCGATGGCATCAGCTTTTCTCCCATCATGCTCATCGTTACACAGGCTGCGCAGCCGTAATTCTTTTCGATCGAATCCCAGCATTGAAGCGCCGAAATATCAATGGCATTGGCATTGATCCAGTTTTCAACAGCCAGGCCGAAACGAGCCTGCTTTGCGATTTTGTTTTTTGCCGCAAAGCCACAGTTTCCATAAACCTGTATGGCCTCCACCTTTTGCGTTACCGCCGGATCGTTCTCGTTGATTTTATCTGCGGCGGCGATGATTTCTGACATATCGACCGGAATGACGGTAATCCCGTATTTCTGAAGCAGTTTTTCACTGAAACGCATGGTCTGAAAACCGATCGGACGCGTGCCGATGGCGCCTACGCGCAGGTTGCTAAGTCCTTTTACAACCCGGCATATGCCTGCAAATTTCAGCAGATCTGTCGTGAAATCATCACTGTCGAGGCTGTACGTGTGGTAAATGGTATCGGTAAACTTAATACCGTACTGGTAAAAATTATTGCAGACCGACAGTTTTCCGCAAAATGCATCCCGGCGGCTTTTTACATCGACTTTATCGTTGTCGTCGTCACAGGCCTGAACCAGAACGGGCACTTTTAAGCCCGACAACTGAATGGAATTGACGACTCCCAGCTCGTCTCCAAAATTGGGGAGGATAACAATAACCCCGTCGATCAGACCGGCGTTCTTTTTAAAGAGTGCTGCACATTTTACCGCATCGGCATAGCCTTCAATATTCCCGGTGGGTGTCTCCGTTTCGGGGAGAATCACATAATCAAAGCCCATTGTTTCCAGTTTTTGCAAGACCTGCTGACGGGCTTCAACGGCCAGCTTGTAGTTGAATATGTTTCTTGTGGAAACGATTACACCAAAGGTTTGTCTTTTTGTATTCATACGTTTTTCTTTTCAATTTAACTGTGTATAACCTTCGTACTAAGCTGCATCACTTTTCTAACGAACACCAACGGTATGGAACTCGCCGAAATAATCATTCACTTGGGTGAAAGCTAATGCTTTAATGGCTCGTTTCATATCTTGTTATTTTAGTCGTAAGTCGTAAGACAGGAAAGCTGTTAGCTGTTCTATTGTTCTGTGCTTTCAAAGCTTGTTACCCTGCGCCATTATGCCCTTCTCCGGTTTCCCGTTTTCGTTCTCCTGTTTTCCTAAAGCCTTGCTCTTTCAACTGCTTTTTTCCAGCCTTGGTATAGTCTGAAAACTTCGTTTTCGTCCATCACCGGAGAAAATGACCGGCCGGGCTCTCGGAGTGATTTTATTTGTTCCAGGTCTTTCCAGAAGCCGGTTGCCAGTCCGGCAAGAAAAGCCGATCCGAGTGCTGATACTTCTTCTATATCGGACCGGACAACAATGCGGTTGAGCAGATCCGACTGGAATTGCATCAGAAAATTATTCCGGGTGGGGCCTCCGTCAACCCGCAGTTCCCTCAGTTGGATTCCGCCTTGTTCTTCCAACAGGCTGATCAAATCCTTGATCTGATAAACAATACTTTCCAGGGCAGCTCTGACAAGATGGGCCTTTGTGGTATTTCTGGACATGGATGTAATACATGCACGGGCCTGATTGTCCCAGTACGGAGCTCCCAAACCCACGAAGGCCGGAACCAGATAGACACCGCCATTGTCCGGGACAGAGGTAGCCAACGCTTCGGTTTCAGACGCATCCCCGATTAGCTGAACTTCATTTTTCAGCCAGTTTATCGTGTCGCCGGTACAATGGATATTGCCTTCAAAGACATATTCAATTTTACCGTTGATCCCATAGCCTATCGAGGTAACGAGTCCTTCCGGTGCTTCCACCGGCTGCAACCCGACATTCATCATGATGGAGGAACCGGTTCCGTATGTTGCTTTTGCCATTCCCGGGGTGAAGCAATTTTGACCGAACAGGGCTGCATGGGAATCTCCGGCCAGTCCGGCGATAGGAATTTTTGACTTTAAAACAGCGGTATCAGTATATCCGAACAGCTCGTCACTGAACTTTACTTCAGGGAGCATGTTCCGGTGCAAGCCGAACAATGCGATCAGTTCCTCGTCCCATTGCAGGGTGTGAATATTGAAAAGCATTGTTCTGCAGGCATTCGAATAATCAGTAGCATGAATTTTTCTGCCGGAGAGGTTCCATAAAAGCCAGGAATCCATCGTTCCGGCTAACAGTTCACCTTTTTGCGCTTTTTCTTCGGCACCTTCAATATGCCTCATAATCCAGTGCAGTTTGCTGGCAGAATAGTACGGATCGATTAAAAGACCGGTTTTATCCCTGATGATCCGGTTCTTGCCTTGCTCACGGAGGGTATTGCAGTAGGATGATCCCCGCTGGCATTGCCAAACTGCTGCATTGCAAACCGGCTTCCCTGTGTTTTTATCCCAAATAAGGGCTGTTTCCCGCTGATTGGTGATTGCAATACCGGCAAGATCACCTTCGGTAGAATGGCTGACTTTCATTGCGTTAATGATCACGGAAAAAGCATTGTCCAGGATTTCCAGCGGATTGTGTTCCACAAAACCGGCTTGTGGATAATATTGTTGATGCGGAATTGCATTCCTGTATTGAAGCTTCCCCGCATGGTCAAACAAAATGGCTTTCGTGGCAGAGGTGCTTTGATCAATGGCAAGAATGTATTTTTTCATTGCTTCAGGTTTAATCCTTTGAATAGTTGATGGATTCGGATAAAAATTTTCTTTTATTTTCTAAAAATTATAGAAACAAAAATAAAAGAAAATTTTATATCTGCAAAGAGAAAAAATAGAAAAGAATAGCCGGATAGAGCATAGAATATAGAGCATAGAGCTTACTACTAATAGCTAACAGCTATTTATGCAATAATCATTTTAATGTCATTTTTTTGAAGCATTTCGATTTCCTCCGGGCTGATCTTTGAATCCGTGATCAGGTAATCGATCAGAGATAAAGCTCCCAGGCTGGCAAACGAACTTTTCCCGATTTTGGTGGAATCTGCAACCAAATAAACAAGATTAGCCGATTCAATCATCGCTCGTTTTACGCATATGTCGCTGATACTTGGATAAGTAAGCCCTGATTTCAGCGTGATTCCCGCCGTAGCCAGAAATAATTTATCGACATGCAAGTCACTAAAAAAATCGGCTGCCTTCTGCCCTGTTAAGGATAAAGTCGGAGCCTTGAATTCGCCTCCCGTTACCACAAGGCTGACGTCCGGATCCGCTCCGAGCAGCAAGGCTATGTTTAAGGAGTTTGTAATAACGGTCAGATTTTTGAAACCTTTGATTAATTTGGCAATCTCCGTTGTAGTTGATCCTGAATCCAGAATAATGGTATCACCGTCACGAATCAATTCCATTGCTTTTTGGGCTATGGCCGCTTTCTCGGCAAGTTTTTCCTGATTTTGCAGGCTAATGTTTTTTACATTCAGTCCGATATTTTTCAAATATGCCCCGCCATGCTCCCTTTCAATAAAACCATCCTTTTCGAGTTTTTCCAGATCCTGACGAATGGTTACCTCAGTCACTTTGAATATTTTACTAAGCTGAAATACTTTGGCGTGTCCGTCTTCACGGATCATCTCCAGAATTTTTTCTCTGCGCTGATTGGCTAACATGGTATGGCTATTGATGATTGAAACGCAAATTTACAAAAATAAAACGAAAATAAAAGAAGAAATACTTGTGCTGGATTATATCTTTAAATCGCCGGAAAGTAAGGCTGTGAAATAATTGCTGTCATATCCAGTCTTCGAATAGGCTGTCATATGAAGTGTTAACGAAAATAATAAACAGGTACCTGACCTTATATGATCAAAAGCAGCGGGGACAGGATAATAAAAGTGATAGCGGCAGGCACAATCCTTAAAATCATTTTCTACTTTTGTCTTCGGTCTTTTAACCAGATTGAACAAGGTCATTTTTACTCATGCTCACAGGAAAATATCTTGATCTTTACCGGCAACTTGCTGAAAAGATCGATCAGAAGCGAATGTTTCATGATCCGTTACATACACTGGCATTCGGCACCGATGCCAGTTTTTACCGGATGATCCCAAAGTTGGTGGTCCAGGCAAAAGACGAACAGGAAGTTTCGTTTCTTTTAAAGCAAGCTGCACAGCTTGAATTGCCCGTAACCTTCCGTGCTGCCGGAACAAGTCTGTCGGGACAGGCCATTTCTGATTCGGTACTGCTGATTGCGGGAGAGCATTGGAAATCGTACGAAATACAGGATGAAGGACACAGGATCCGACTTCAGCCCGGATTGATCGGATCGAGAGTCAATGCCTTGCTGGTACCTTACCGTAAAAAGATAGGTCCGGACCCGGCGTCGATCAATTCGGCCATGATTGGCGGAATCGCTGCCAACAATGCCAGCGGTATGTGTTGCGGAACTGCCGATAATTCTTATCAGACGGTAGCCGGGATGAAAGTTATTTTTGCTGACGGCTCAATACTTGATACAGGCAATGATCAGAGCTGCCATGATTTTCAGCAGCGTCATCCTGAGATGATTAAGGCGATAGAAAAACTGGGACAATCGACGAAAGCGAATACTGAACTTGCTGCCAGGATCGGAAAGAAATTCAGCATCAAGAATACCACTGGTTACAGTTTAAATGCGCTGGTCGATTTCTCTGACCCTTTCGCCATAATTGAGCATCTGCTTATAGGCTCAGAAGGGACACTCGGGTTTATTTCAGAAATTACTTACCGAACGGTTGATGAGCTGCCATTCAAAGCCAGTGCAATGATCGTTTTCCCTGATATTGAGAAAGCATGTCACGCGGTGATCCGCTTGAAAACTGAACCTGTTTCGACCGCTGAACTGATTGACCGGGCCGGTTTGCGTACGGCTGCCGGTGAGCCCGGAATGCCTGAATGGATCAGTAATCTAGGCGAGGGAGCTACGGCAGTACTGGTCGAAACCCGGGCATTGAGCAAAGAAACACTGGAAAGTCAGATTGTCCGGATTAAAAAGGCAATTGAGTCAATACCGGTCGAGATCCCGGTCTATTTTACAGCTATTCCGGAAGAATATACGCTTTACTGGAAAATCCGTAAAGGGCTGTTTCCTTCGGTCGGAGCTGTGCGGAAAACCGGCACGACGGTCATTATTGAAGATGTGGCTTTCCCGCTGTCAGGATTGGCCGAAGCCACGCATGACTTACAAACGCTTTTCAAAAAATACAACTATAAGGAGGCGGTCATCTTCGGTCACGCTTTGGATGGTAACCTTCATTTTGTATTTACTCAGGATTTTTCCAGCCCTGAAGAAATCTCGCGTTACGAGCGGTTCATGGAGGATGTATCCAATCTGGTTGTATCAAAATATGATGGCTCATTAAAGGCAGAACATGGAACAGGCAGAAATATGGCTCCCTTTGTCGAACTGGAGTGGGGCAGGGAAGCCTATGAACTAATGAAGCAGATCAAAAATATTTTTGATCCGCAGAATCTGTTGAATCCCGGGGTCATTATAAACGGAGATAAAAAAGCTCATTTAAAGAATTTGAAACTCCTTCCTCCCGCACACGAAAAGGTCGATAAGTGCATTGAATGTGGTTTTTGTGAACCTTCGTGTGTTTCGGCAGGACTGACCATTTCGCCCAGGCAGCGCATCGTTGTGTACCGGGAAATCAGCCGGCTGAAGGCAAGTGGGGAAGAACCGCACGTGGCGGCATCGCTCATCAATCAGTTCCATTATTCAGGCGACGAGACTTGTGCTACAGATGGTTTGTGCGCTCTGGCCTGTCCAGTCAAAATCGATACCGGTAAATTGATGAAAGAGCTTCGTTTTCAGGATATTTCCGAAAAGCAGGCAAAGCGCGCTTTGTGGATTGCCAATCATATGGGTGCTGTCACTTCCATGGTACGGGGAGCGTTATCGTTCGTTGGTTTTGGACACACCGTATTGGGTACTGCTGTGATGAAAAGCATTGCAGGAACAATGAGAACATTGTCGGGCGACCGCATTCCCCAATGGACCGCATCGATGCCGGCTGGAGCAAAAATATTAGAGCCGGCTAAAAGCCAGTCTGAAAATCCGGATAAGGTGGTTTATTTTCCATCGTGTATCAACCGCTCGATGGGAAAATCAAAGGATTATAAAGAAGAAGTTCAGCTAACGGAAAAGATTCAGCAATTGATCCGTAAAGCAGGCTTTGACATTATATTCCCGGAGAAAATGAATGAATTATGCTGTGGAATGGCTTTTTCGAGCAAGGGATATAAGGAAGCGGGACTGAAAAAATCAAATGAACTGGAAGAGGTCCTGTGGAAAGCCAGCGGGCAGGGTCAATATCCAGTTTTGTGCGATATGAGTCCCTGTTTATACACGATGAAGGAAAATATAGAACCTCATATGAAACTTTATGAACCCGTCGAATTCATCCTGGAATATTTGATTCCAAAATTGGAAATTACCCGCACCAATGAAACCATTTCTGTTTTTCCGGTATGCAGTATGAAGAAAATGGGACTTGAAGAAAAACTGGTGCAACTGGCCCGGTTATGTGCAAGAGAGGTCGTTGTGCCCGACGCCAATTGTTGTGGCTTTGCCGGCGACCGCGGTTTTTCTTTTCCGGAGCTGAACGCCCACGGACTGAGATACCTCAGAGAACAGATCCCGCAAAAGGTCAGATATGGCTATTCGACCAGCCGGACATGCGAGATTGGCTTAACGGCTCACAGTGGCATCTCTTATAAATCAATTGTTTATCTGGTGGATCAGGTCAGCCGGTCAAAATAAATGACGTATATTTGTCTGGCAGGGATCAAATTTTTAACCCCAAATTTTGTTAAGCATATCGACTAACAGAAAGATGATGAGAAGAAGAGATGATTTAAACCTGGCTGTTCTGATTGATGCAGACAATGTTCCCTATGCCAACGTAAAGGGGATGCTGGATGAAATTGCCAAACTTGGTATTCCTTCCATTAAGCGGATTTACGGCGACTGGACAAGACCCACAATCTCCGGGTGGAAGTCTGTTTTGCTTGAGCATGCTATTCAGCCGATCCAGCAATACAGTTATACAACCGGAAAGAATTCAACCGATTCGGCCATGATCATCGATGCGATGGATATCCTGCACAGCGATAAAGTGGATGGCTTTTGCCTGGTTTCGAGCGACAGTGATTTTACCCGCCTGGCGACGAGACTGAGGGAATCAGGTATGCTTGTGATCGGCATGGGACAAAAGAAAACGCCCAACCCCTTTATTGTAGCCTGCGATAAATTCATCTATATCGAAATTATAGGCGTTAAGGATGCGATCAGGAAGGTTACAAAAACAACCCATGCACCGGCACCGGAACCGGCATCTGATATCGATTTGATTGACAGCAGCTTTATTCAGTTGCTCCGGAATTCAGTTGAAGATCTGGCTGATGATGCAGGCTGGGCATTTCTTGCGGAAGTGGGATCGTTGATCATCAAGAAGAAACCGGACTTCGACGCGAGAAATTACGGATTCTCCAAGCTGACACCCTTAATAAAGTCGCTGGGCGAACACTTTGATATTGATGAGCGTGAGGTGGGTAAAACGCATATTAAACATATCTATGTCCGGATAAAAAAATAAATTAATTTAAAATTATTTAAAAAAAGGCAGCATATGTAATTTATTAAGTTTAACTTGCACCCATTATTTAATAATATTATAATGAATAAAGGAACAGTTAAATTTTTCAATGATTCGAAGGGATTCGGATTTATCAAAGATGCAAATTCATCTAAAGAGTATTTCGTGCACTCAACTGGCTTAAAAGACAGTATTACTGAGAACGATGAAGTCACTTTTGATTTGCAGGAAGGAAAAAAAGGATTAAATGCGGTCAATGTTAAGCTTGCATAGTTTATCTGGACTATAAAAATATTTAAAATTTTTAGCCTCACATGATGTGGGGCTTTTTTTTTCGGTATACCTGATGGTCCTGTTCTGAAACGGCTCATCATTCTCACACGTTTGAGGCATGAATGGATTTATGCCGGTCCTTCGCCGATCTTTCGCTGCTCCTTTGCTGACGATTGGGTGAAGGATGTCGAACTCTCTGTCCTTAAGTGGCTGTATAGTGGCTTTATACTGCCTTTATACTGCCTTGATCTATGCTTCAATAAGTGTCTGTCCTTTTTCCTGGTCCTTTTGAAGGAAGCTCAAACGAAGGTGATTTGTTTTGTTAAATCGAGTATATGTTCTTTTAAGTAATGGAAAATTTATCGAATTTTAATGGCTTTTTAGCTTTTATAATTTACTTTTACCAAATAATTGATCATTGGAAGTAATTATAATCTATGGATATTAGCTCTTTAGAAGACAGGAAATTAATAGAGGCGTTGAAGAAGGGAGATATCAAGGCTTTCGATGAAATTTATTACAGATACACGAAGAAGCTTTTTATTTTCTCGTTAAAATTTCTGAGAGACCGTCAGGAGGCAGAAGATCTGATCCAGAAAGTTTTTACAACCATTTGGGAGCGGAGGGACCATCTGAATCCGGATAAATCATTCGAAGGATATTTATTCAGAATCGTCAGAAATGAAATTTACGATCTTTTGAAGCTTCGGATTATCCGGGAACATTACTGCAATTATATCCTCAATGACTCCGAGTCGGATCCGGACGATCTGGAAAAAAAGAAAATCATCGAACGTGTTTTTGAACTGGTAAATAATCTTCCTGAAAAACGTGCAAAAATCTTCCGCATGAGCAAGGAGGAGGGACTCACCTATAAAGAAATCGCAGAACAATTGAATATTTCCGAAAACACGGTTGATACGCAAATCCGCCATAGTCTGAATTACTTAAGAAAGGAAATGCTGAAGTTTCAGAAGATTGTCTTGATTTTCTTCAATTAGAAAAAGCCGGCAGACCGGTGGATTATAACCCTACGAAAAAAAAGCAAAAAAGACCTTCACGGAAAAAACGTTCTTGCAGGTATTCCTTTATGAGTATGTTGGAATATATGCAAAACAAAAAAGAAATAAAAGAATTGCTCGACCGGTTTGCTTCCGGTGAAATAGATGCAAATGAGAAGCAGCTTCTGTTCCGTTTTTTTAATGAACCTGAAAGCAAGGCTTTTGTATATCGCTGGCTGAAGAAGAAATGGAAAGGGCAAGTTCGTGAGAAACTGAACGTGGATGTTGATTTTGATGAACTGCTTTCCAGGATCCATTCCGGCATGAAGGCTGATCAACGCTCCTCAATCCCCCGGAAAAAAGAGCAGATCCGGTTCATACGGATCATTTATACAAGTATGCGTTATGCGGCGGTCTGCCTCATTGCCTGTGGTATTGAATGGTTTATTTTGACTCAGAGAGGAGGTCCGGAGAATAAAATCGCAACGATCTATAATCAGATTGATGTTCCTTATGGCTCCAGGTCTTTTATTGTTTTGGCCGACAGCACGAAGGTTTGGTTGAATGCCGGAGCTAAATTGCATTACCCAGCTAATTTTAAGGGGAAGGACCGGGAGGTTTTTTTGGAAGGTGAAGCTTTTTTTGATGTGAAGAAAGATAAGCATCAGCCATTTTATGTGAAAGTGAATGGGATGGATCTTAAAGTTCATGGTACAAAATTTAATGTGAAGGCCTATAGGGATGAAAACAAGATTGAGACGACTCTTTTAGAGGGTTCTGTTGAGGTCATTGGATTAAGGACGGATCAGAAAGATGATCAAAACCTGTTCCTGAAACCGGGCCAGAAATTGGTTTTATATAAAAAGCAAAAAGAACTTCTTGTCAATGCCCCGAAAACAGAGCTTGATTCCTCTGTGATACTTATGGACCCCCGGATCATGGAGCCTGTAAAAATCTCCGATGCCCGCCTGATCAATCTTACAGCTACCGAACCGGAAGTAGCCTGGAGAAAAGATAAGCTGGTTTTTGACAAACAGCGTTTTGATGAGGTGAAAGTTCGTCTTGAGCGTTGGTATGGGGTAACTATCGAAGTAAGAGATTCTTCTGTCTTAGATTACCGTTTTACCGGAACATTCGATAAGGAAACATTCGAGCAGGCCATGCATGCTTTGAAGGAAGCAGCCAATTTTGAATATGTGTTGCACAAAAAGCATGTGATCATCAGGGAAGCAGGATAGAAAAAATAAAATATATGGACGAAAAACTAAAAATTAAACATGCCTATGTGAAAGCCTATTCTAAATAAAAAAGGATCGGTTCATGCACCACCATTTACCGATCCTGATGTGTAAAACTAATTCTTGTCAAAATTATTAACACACTTCAATTCTATGAAAAAAAATTATTATGTGCAAGGGGAAGGCCTGTTTTTTCCCCATATTAAAAAACTTTTATTAGTCATGAAACTAACTATCGGAATAATTATCTTATTTGTGTTTCAGGCTACTGCTGCCATCTCGCAAAATTCGGTTGCTACTATTCATGCCAATAATCTGGAACTTGACCGACTGTTTTCAGAGATTGAGAAACAAACATCGGTGAAGTTTCTCTACCGGTATGAAAATATTGCAGGAAAGCAGGTCAGTGTGGATGTTGACAATGTGAGTGTTGAAAGCCTTCTTGACATTGCCCTTCGCGGTCAGGGATTAACGTATTCAAAAAAGAGTAACAATCTGATTGTTATTTCTTCAACAGAATCGAACCAGGAGAGCAAAAAAATATCTGGAACGGTTACCGATGTGGCAGGATATCCTTTGCCTGGTGTAAGCATCGTGATTAAAGGGACAACACAAGGTACTGTAACAGACATGGATGGCAAATTTAATCTTACGGTTCCAGGAGAACGAAAGATACTGATTTTCTCCTTTATCGGATATGCTCCGCAGGAGATTATGATGGGTGCGCAATCCGATTTCAATATCGTTATGAAAGAAGAAGAGCATGCCATTGATGAGGTTGTGGTGACTGCTTTGGGTATTGAAAGGAGTAAAAGAAGCCTGAGCTATACCACTGAGCAGGTTGATGTGGAATCATTAGCTGCGGTCCGGGATCCGAGTTTGGCCACGTCATTATCGGGAAAAGTTGCTGGCGTGACTGTTTCCAATTCCTCAGGTGCTTCGGGGGTCGGAGGTAGTTCCAGAATTATCATCCGCGGGAACCGTTCAATCAGCGGAGGAAATCAGCCGTTGATCGTGGTAGACGGAGTTCCATACAATAACGGGAAAGGCGTTATCTCATCTTCTTCCGGAACGCGGGAGGTAGATTCATTTGATGGCTTTTCTAATATCAATGGTGATGATGTGCAGAGTATCAATGTGTTAAAAGGTCCGGCAGCAGCGGCCTTGTATGGTTCCGCTGCCAACAACGGGGTTATTATTGTAACCACAAAGAAAGGAAAAATGGGTAAACCTCAGGTAGAATTTAATTCGATTTCGACCGTTGATGTTCCGTACCTGTATCCTGAACTTCAGAATGAGTATGCACAAGGGCAAGGGGGAATTTACAATGCGAACACCGACATGAAAAGCTGGGGGCCTAAAATGACGGGACAAACGGTGACCAACTGGACTGGGGAGGAAATTAAGCTCACCCCCCAACCTGATAATGTGAAAGATTTATTCGTTGAAGGATATAATTTTACAAACACCGTCTCTTATAGTGCCGGTTCGGAAAAATCAACCGTGTATTTTTCATACAGCAATACAACAGCCCGGGGGATGCTGAAGACTGATAAGTTGCAAAGGCATAATATCAATTTGCGTTTGTCTGCCGAGTTGATCCCCAAACTGCGACTCGATTTTAAGATGACTTATTTCAAACAGGAAATGGATAACCGTGCCGCTTCCGGCGATGATTACTTCAGTCCGATGCAGGCCCTGCTCCGGATGCCGCGAAGCATACGGACACAGGATATTAAGAAGTTTGAATATTACACGAACGAAGGATCGCTGAAACAAAACATGTGGGTGCCTGATGGTTCGGAATCGGTGCTCAACCCCTATTGGGCGATGTACCGCCGCATTGCACCAACCAGCCGTGACCGGGTCACTGCTTTTGCTTCATTGAAATATGACTTTACCGATTGGCTTTCGGCACAGGGACGTGTTTCAATGGATGCCTTACACGACGACGGTGAGGAGAAAATTTACTGGGATGCCAGTTATATCAACGATGGTACCGGAAATTACTACACTGCATTCAGCAAAGGACAGCACTTGAATGCGGATTTTATGTTAAATTTTCATAAGCAACTATCCAACGGAATAGGTTTAAATGCCATGGTTGGAGCTGAAATTAAAGATAGCAAGAAAAGGTCTCAGTCTGCTACAACAAACGGATTGGCTGTAGAAAACAAGTTCGCACTGAACTGGGGATCTTCCAATACGACAAGCGACGAAGAATCCCGGACTCAGATCCAGAGCCTTTTCGGCACTGCTCAGATTTCTTATAAAACGATGTTGTATCTGGATTTTACCGCGCGTAATGACTGGAATTCAACATTGCCTCCTCCATATGACTATTTCTATCCTTCGGTGGGATTGACCGGAATTATTTCAGACATGGTCAGCCTCCCCAAAGTGATCAACTTTGCGAAGTTACGGGGCTCGTATGCGGAAGTTGGTGCCGGAGCAGATTTTGCATCTATTTTTCAGGAATACGGAAGAAGTACAGATGGTCCGATCGGTCAAATAACAACAAGTGCAACTAAAGTGGCAGAACAATTGCGTCCCGAAAAATCCAAATCATGGGAGTTTGGTGGCGAATTTAAGTTCTTTGAAAGCCGTTTGGGTATTGATCTGACCTGGTATAAATCCAATACGATTAATCAGTTGATATCGGTTCAGGCTCCTCCAACTTCAGGATATACCAAAACTCAGATTAACTGTGGTGATATTCAAAATACCGGTATAGAGCTGATGATTTCCGGTACGCCTGTAAAGAAATCGGATTTCGCATGGGATACTTACCTGACTTTTTCTAAAAACAAAAATGAAGTGAAGGAATTGACTCCCGGGATAGAAAAATACGAACTGGATATGGCCAACCTTGCATTGGGTGAATCGTGGGCCGTGGTTGGACGCCCTTATGGCGAAACCTATTCCTTGGGATTCAAACGCGATGACCAGGGACGGATCATTGTTGCTTCGAGCGGCTTACCTATGATCACCACAGAAGCAGATACTTATCTGGGCAATTTTAATTATGACTGGCAAAGCGGCTTATCCAACACATTCATATATAAAAACTGGTCGTTGAACTTTCTCATTGATCTGAACTATGGCGGGACCAGGCTATCGGCAACCGAGTCCATGTTAATGTCGACCGGTGGAGGCAAGGCTACTTTATATGGACGCGAGGGATTTGTATTTGACGGCGTTAAAGAAGATGGTTCTGTAAATGATGTTGAAATTACGGCTGAAGCATATGGTACGGTGGTTGGTGGACGAAGTTCAAATAACGGACCTGCCGAATTATTTAAACATGATGCCACAAATTCAAGATTACGTGAATTTTCGATAGGTTATTCAATTCCGCTGAGGAGTAACTTAGTCAAATCGATGAAGGTGTCGGCCGTGGGACGGAACTTGTTCTACTTTTACAATGGCTGTGATTGGTTTGACCCGGATGTTACCTACGATACGGGTGTGAACGGGCAGGGAGCCGAAAACTCCTTTCTTCCGGGAGCCCGCACGTTCGGTTTTAATATTAAATTATCCTTGTAATCATTTAATATTTTAATAATGAAACAGTTAAATTTTATCAATAAATATACTGCGCTTTTGTTTATTCTGGTATTGATAATGAGTTCCTGTACCGATGAGTTTGAGGATTTCAATACCAACAAGACCAAATTAATGGATGTAACCGATAAGGAACTGGCCGGACTGTTTACCCGGGCGCTGATCGAAGGAAACTGCGAGCTGACCAGCAATCAATACAGCAGGTGGAAAAGTAATGTTACTGACCATTTCTCCGGTTATTGTGTTATTGGAGGCGTGGATCGCGAGCAAAATGTTTTTCAGTTGGGGCACCAGCAATCCGTTTTTAGCAACTTTTACAGTAAGGCTATTCCGGCGATCGTTGCCATACAGACCAATTCTATAGAGAAGAATCCGGTAGCCTATCATGTTGCCATGATCTGGAAGGGGTATATTATGCACCGTCTGGTCGATTCTTGGGGACCGCTTCCCTACACCGCGGCTGGAAATGGCAGCAATGTGATCCCTTACGAAAGTGTGAAGGATGTGTATGATAATATTTTCCGGGATGTTACGGCTGCTGTTGATTATCTGACCGCAGAGACAACCGGAAATTCAGGACTGAACGTATTTGGAGAAGGAGACATTATATACGGCGGAAACGTGATCAAATGGATTAAGTTTGCCAATACCCTGAGACTACGCATGGCATGCCGGATTTCCAACATCGATCCGAGCAAGGCTAAAACTGAAGCTGAGGAGGCGGTGAAGGGCCCCCTGATGGACAGCAATGACGATGATGCTTATATCGTGGATGTTCCTTCTTTTAACGGGTTACAGAATGGTATGTGCCGGATTGGCGGGTGGCATCAGAACTCGATGAGCACTTGCATGGAGAGTATTTTAAAAGGATACAATGATCCGCGTATGCAGGAATATTTCTCTGTTGTGAAGCAGGAAACAACCAGCGATCATCCGGAGATTATGGCGAATATTGGCGGATATCATGGATTAGCGCCGGGCTTTACTTCGGCTGACATCGTTGCCTTTAAACTTTATTCCAATTTCGGTCCGAGATGGGTTGGCGAGGGTGTTGTTTCAACTGCGGTTCCGATTAACGTAGCCAACGCCGCAGAGACTTACTTTCTGAAAGCTGAAGGCGCGTGGAGAGGTTGGGATATGGGAGGATCAGCTCAGTCGTTCTACGAGAAAGGAATTGAAGTCTCTATCCGTCAGTGGAGAGGCGCCTCTTTCCCCGCAACCGATATCACAGCTTACATCAACAGTATGGCCACACCTGTGGCACCCGACAATTATCCGTATTATGATCCTCCGATGACGGATATCCCGGTAAAATTTGCTGCCAGTCAGGAAGATCAGTACGAACAAATTATCACACAGAAATGGCTTGCTCTCTATCCCGATAGCTGGGAGGCCTGGAACGAATACCGCCGGACGCGGTTACCGAAGCTTTATCCAAAAAAGAATTCGATGAATCCGAACATCGATGTAACCAGGGGAATGATCGTTACGCGATTACCTTACCCTGAAAATGAAAGGACAGGTCAGGTAGAAGAATATGAGAAGGCAGTTGAACTGTTGGGCGGACCAGACCTCGAGTCCACCCCGTTGTGGTGGGATGTAAATCCGAACGGGAATTAGACAATTTTTTTGATCAGACAATGAGTTAAATTATCAGGCTGGTATAATCTTTATTTTGATTATACCAGCCTTTTTCTCGCGCATTAATAATATTAGCTATGAACCTGAAAAAAAGTATATGTGGAATTTTGCTGTTCCAGTTCCTTATAACCACCGCGCAAACAGCGAAGAACGAAGGTCTCAATTTTATTGTGGAACCTTACCTTCAGCAGGTAAACGATGATTCGTTTCATGTGCTGTGGGAGACATCGGTTCCGGCGAATGGTGAGGTGCGGCTCGGAACCGCTGAATTCAATGTATTAAGACCCCGGCTTGATCAAACATTCAGGGAAGAAGCCGCGTCGGGGTATCATCAGGTGAAAGTGACCGGGTTAAAACCTGAAGGACACTATTTCTACCAGGCTGTTAGCATAAGCGCAACTAACGATACGCTTTTGGGTCCCGTTACTCCTTTATATATCCCCGATTACAGCCGGATGCCTGTTTCGTTTGCCGTGGTGGGAGATACCCAGGGTAACCCGAAGGTATGGGGAAGAATAGCTGCTCTGATGGCGCGTGAACGACCTTCTTTCATTGTGCATGTCGGAGATTTGGTACAATACGGGCCGAACAAGGATGACTGGACAGATGAATTTTTTAAACCTGCATCTGAACTTTTCCGGTTTTACCCGTTTTATCCTGCTATCGGAAATCATGAGATGAATCATGACTGGTTCTATCAGTATGTTTGTCTGCCCGATCCGGAATGGTTTTATACGGTAAAAAAGGGAAACGTATTGTTTGTCTTTGCCAATACCAATAAAGATATCCTTCCGGGGTCGGAACAATATAAAAAACTGGAAAAGATACTGGCCTCTTCAGGGGAAACGTGGAAAATTATGGTCCATCATCATCCGGTATACACGTCTTCTGAAAATTCCTATGGAAATTCATGGTTCCAGATCCAGAATCATGGCGATCCCAATGAAATGCACCTGAAAAAACTTTATGAAACTTACGGTGTCGACGTCGTTTTCAACGGACACATCCATATGTATGAACGGACCTGGCCTGTTGCGGCTGACAAAGTCGATTTTGACAATGGAGTGATTTATGTCACGTTGGGTGGAGGAGGAGGCGGACTTGATAAAGCTGCCGCCAATAAAACCTGGTATGCTGCACGGACCCGGAATACCCACCACTTTCTGGATGTGAATATTGCCGGACAAACCTTGTTTGCCCGGGCTATAGATACCACCGGAGTTGTTTTTGACTCCTGGACAGTTGAAAAGCAACCTGACTATAAACGGCTGAATGCTCCGTTGATTGCAGGGAAACGGTATTTCACGGATACGACGACTGTCATGATCCAAAACATGGACCAGCCGGGGAATATCGTTTACGGGCAATCAGGTGACACGCCGAAAACAAGTTCAGAGAAGAGCGTTAAGCTGCATTTGGACAGATCGGCAACAATTTCTGCCTTTGTTCAGGAACAGGATCATAAAAGTCAGATCGCTGAAAAGATAGTTGTAAAACTGCCTCTTTTTGCTGCGTCAGGAAAGGCAGTGAAAAAAGTGAAAGCAGAGTATGCGCCAGGCAACTGGACCTGGCTTCCCGATTTTGACAAGATCAAGCCGGAAAAGACATTCGATCTGGATTCTGTCAGTATGAACCCGATCCAACCCCGTGTTAAAGATCACTTTGCTGTTCGCTTCAGGGGAAGTTTTTCCGTTCCGCAAACTGATGTTTACCGCTTTTTATTGGAGTCGTACGACGGAAGCCGACTGCTGATTGACGGCAAGGAGATTATCAATAACGACGGCATGCATTATGAGATTAAAAAGGAAAATTATGTGGCTCTGGAAAAGGGACTGCATTCATTCGAGGTTCTGTACTTTGATTATACCCGCCGTGAAACACTGAATATAGGCATCGGTACCCAAACAGGAGAGATGTATGACTTTAATACCTATGTCCAACGCCGGTAATTTTTAGGTAGTTGTGGAAGTGGTCCTCAAATGATCAGTATTTACGGGTACATAAAAGCTGTTGAAGCATACTGAATGTTTTATTCGGACAAAAAAAGAAAGCTTGTTATGATGAGGAAATTGTTGTTCGTGTTGTTGACCTTAACAGGTTGTGCAGACCTGACCGTTTCTGCGCAAAAAGCCGTGATCCGCGAAGAATACAGGGAGATAGGCACCTATCCGTACAGCGATCCCGATCGCAGACCGGTATTGCTGAACCGGCCGGCGATTTATCCTTATTTTCAGTTTAACGGATATACCGACGTGAAGACCATAAAAAAATGGAAAGTGGTCACGCTGGAAAACGACTATATCAAGGTGGAAGTGTTGCCTGAAGTTGGCGGAAAAATATGGGGCGTTACAGAGAAATCATCGCAGTATGATTTTATCTATAAGAATGACGTGGTCAAATTCAGAAATATTGCCATGCGGGGACCGTGGACTTCCGGAGGGATCGAGTTCAACTTCGGGATACAGGGGCATACCCCGTCAACTGCCGCACCTGTGGATTATGTATTGCAGGAGAACCCTGACAGCAGTGTGAGTTGCGTCGTCGGGACCATCGACCTGCCTTCGCGTACGGAATGGCGGATGCGGATCACGTTACCGAAAGACAAGGCCTGGTTTGAACTGGAAGCTTTGTGGTATAACCCGCGTGACCTGGGAAGTTCTTATTATTACTGGACCAACGCGGCCGTCAGGGCCAGACCCGACGCCCGGTTCTTCTATCCGGGCAATTATTACATGGGACACAGCGGGGATATTCATCCCTGGCCGGTTGACAGTCCGGGGAGAGATCTCTCATTTTATAAGAATAACTGTTTCGGAGAAAATAAAACCTATCATGTTTTCGGAGATAACAGGAATTTTAAAGCGATTTACTGGAACGACCTGGAACTGGGAGCAGCCAGTTGGGCGCTGAAGCAGGATCTGCCCGGCAAAAAGCTTTGGTTCTGGTCGCCTGCCCGGTCGGGGGAAATATGGAAAGACCTGCTGACTGATCACAGCGGACAATATATCGAGATCCAGTCGGGCAGGTTGTTCAACCAGGCCAATATGAACAGCGGGATGCATACCCCTTTCCGCCAAAATAACAGTATGCCTTATCAGACAGATACCTGGCGTGAATTATGGATGCCGCTGAAAGACATCGGTGGTGTGAAGGATGTATCCCCCTTTGGTGCGCTGAATGTGATCCGAGACAGAGAAAAGATCATCGTAAAGATACAGCCCCTGCAAAAGTTCCATGCGGATCTGGTCGTCAGAACGAAAGAAAAAATACTCTTTAGTCGTCCTTTAGATCAGGAAGTCATGCAGGTGGTTTCCTGTGAAGTTCCTGTCCCTTCCGGAAAACAGTTTACAGTCGATATTCAGGGTACAGACCTGTTTTATGATTCCGGAAATGAATATTTGATTGTTGATCGTCCGGCAATAAAGCCGGAAGCGGCAAATAAGGATGCTGTTCTTTCCCTGCTGACGGATGCTGAAGAGAACTATAAGCATCGTGAATATGATCAGGCTTTTGAAGGTTACAGGCGCTATCTGGAGAAAGATCCGTTTTGTTCGCCGGCTTTGGTAAGAATGGCAGAACTCTGTTACCGGAGAAACGAGGACCGGGAAGGCCTGGCTTATGCACGAAGGGCATTGGAACTGGATACTTATGACCCGGTTGCAAATTTTGTTTACGCACAGTTACAGCGAAGGGAAGGAAAGTATAACGAGTGCCTTCCGGCGTTGGGCCTGGCAGCCAGGTCGCCCGGGTACCGTTCACCGGCCAATACCTTGCTGGCGGAAATCCTGGTTGAGACGGGAAGACTTCAGGAGGCCTCGCTTTTTGCAGGGCGGGCATTGGAGGGCGACGTTGCTAATATTGCTGCCCTCCGGGTAATGGCCATCTGTGCCCGGAAAATGAATAAACCCCGGTCAGCATCTGATTATCCGGAACGCATGCTGACCATTGATCCGTTGTGTCATTTTGCGCGGTATGAGAAATATCTGCTAAACCCGGATGCCGTTTTGCTGCGTGCATTTAACTCCTCGATCCGGACAGAGATCAGACCTGAAACCTATCTTGAACTGGCACTGTATTACCGGAGTTTGAATCTGAACAGCGAAGCCATTAGCCTGCTGGAAATGATACCTGAAATGCCGATGGCTTATTTCTGGCTCGCTTTTCTGCAGCCGGAGCAAGCCGATGTCCTGATCAAAAAGGCCGTTTCGCTCAGTGCCGACTTTGTTTTTCCGTTCCGGCAAGAGTCGGAGCAGGTACTTGAAGCCGCCCTCCGTCACTTGGATCATTGGAAGATCAGGTACTATCTGGGATTGCTGAAATGGTCCCTGAATAAGAAGGCTGAAGCTTTAAACCTCCTGAATTCCTGCGGGAATGAACCCGATTATGCCCCTTTTTATCTGACCAGGGCAGCCCTGAAAGCGATGCAGGGAAAGAAAGCGGATGAAGTAAGATCAGACTACCTTGCTGCGTTGAACTACGACAGGAAAGAATGGCGTACTTATCAGGAGTTAACAGTTTCCTGGCTGACTGACGGGGACCTTGATAAAGCCCTTCAATATACGGAGAAGGCTGTACAGTCCTTTCCCGGACATTTTTACAGTAAACTGAATTACACGGCGGTATTGTTGTATGCAGGGGAATATGAAAAATGTCTCCACTTGCTTGCACAGGGGAAGATACTGCCCAATGAAGGGGGAAAACTCGGACACGAAATTTACGAAAAGGCGAATTTATTCCTGGCCTTAAAGTCCATCACTCAGAAAAAGTTCAAAGAGGCTCTGCTGTATATTGATCAGGCTCGCTTATGGCCGGAGAATGCCGGAGCCGGTGAACCATACAACCCCGATAACCGGACTCATGATTTCCTGGCCGGGTATTGTTACGGGCAGATGAACCAAAAGAAAAAAGCGGAAGCATATTATTTGAAGGTGATTGCATATGATGCAAAGGAAAATAAGGGATATGCCGGGGACAAGAACAGACTTTTGGCTGTGTTGGCCAATCGTTTTACAGAAAATACCGGGGAGGCAGAAACCCGCTTTGTAGAACTGATTGCCGGTAAGGAGGACAGCGAATGGAAAGACTGGCTGGAAAGCGTCCGGAATAAGGATGCGGTTACCCGTGATCTGATCGAAAAAAAAGTGCTTCACCGTTACGGACTGAAACTGCCGGACATTGATTTTTATACACTGATAAAAGTGCTGGACGCCGTAAGGATTTGATTTTGAATGAAAAGAATAGTTGAATAAAACAGAATAGTAAAGCGATGGGGAAAAAGAAAAATATCATCCGGAAGTCCTTCTTCCTGGCTGCTTTATTGGCGGTGTTGCTGCCGGCAAAAGCATCAGCAGCGTTACTGCCGGTAAAAACAGGAGAAAACGGCTTGTTGTTGAAAACGGATGCCTGGGGGAGCATTTGGTGGGCCGGGAATACCTGCAAAGTCATGCGTGATACTCCTGTTCCTGCCAAAAAAGAGAAGATCACCCTCCGGGCTGCACGAAATGAGACGGAAAGTTTCCAGCTTGTGTTATCGCCGCGGGAAAACATGGAAGATATAGCGGTCAGCATCTCCGATTTCAGCCAAAAAAGCGGTGCCCTTATTCCTGCAGGGAATGTAGTGATCAGAAAAGTGGAATATGTCCATGTGACCAAACCTTCAGGGAAACTGCATCAGGCAGGTTGGTATCCCGATCCGTTACCATTACTTGAACAGCCTTTCCGTGCCGGTACCGGCGTCAATACACCGCTGTGGTTGAATGTGAAAGTACCGGAAGACGCGTCTCCCGGAATTTATCAGGCCCGCATCAGTCTGAAATCGACGTCTTGGGAAACTTCAGTTCCCGTTGAATTAAAGGTTTGGGACTTTTCCTTGCCCGATATTCCCCTGATGCGTTCAGGACTGGGATTGTCTTCCGGAATGATCAGGCAGTACCACAATCTGAAGAATGAGGAGGAGTTAAAACAAGTTCTGGATTTGTATTATCAGAGTTTCAGGGATTACAGGATCTCACCGCAGCAATTCTTTGACCGGTATCCGGTCCGTACAACAGTAAAAGGAGTATGGTGGAACGGCGGAACTTTTGATCCTGATACGGTTTTTGCCGGAAAATATTCCTATCAGGTGACTGATAACCGGGTGGATGGCAATGTGTCGGGAACACATGCCGGATTCATCAAAATAGATCCGGGAAAGCCCTATTGGCTGAAATGGCAGGCAAAAACGTTAAAGGAAGATCAGCAATATGTGGTGACAGTAAAAAGCTATACGGCTGATAAACAGCCGATTTCATGGCATCTTCAGGGGATGTATTACAATGGGAGTATGCAATGGCGCAGGGACAGTCTGTTCCTCGATCCGGTAAATCCGATGGCGGTTGAAGACATGATCTTCTCCCGTCCGATACCCAAAGATGCAGCTTATATCAAAGTTCAATTGTTCCCGTTGATGCCGGATCAGGGAGGTCGGGAAACCGGGACCGTCTGGTTTGATGAATTTCAGTTTTTGGATGGGCAAACCGGAGAGAACCTGTTGCCTCAAGGAAATTTTGAGCAGGATATCCGTGATCTCGAAGTTGAGCTCGACTTCTCCGAATTTGATCAGGCAGCCCGGAAATATCTGGACGAATATGGATTCACCGGTTTCAGGGTAAAGATCCAGGAACTGAGGCCCGGACCCTTTGTCGGACGAAAGACAGGCTGGTTCAGCGGATTTATTAACGGTACCGATGAATACCGGAAACTGATGAAACAATACCTGGGACAATTTCAGGATCACCTGGAAACTAACGGTTGGCTGGGAAAAGAATACCTGTATTGGATTGATGAGCCCAAACACGGAGATTATGCGTTTGTTCGTGAAGGAATGAAAACGATCTATGAAGCAGCTCCGAAGCTGACCCGTTTTATTACTGAAAATAATCCGGGACCTGAGATCATGGATGTAACAGATGTTGGTTGCCCGGTACTGGCCAAATTTGATCCGGTGAAGTCAAAGGAATGGATTGCCAAAGGACGCCAAATGTGGTCCTACCTGATGTGCTGGCCTAAAGAACCGCATGCGAACCTTTTTATTGATTCAGACGCGATTAATATGCGGATGTGGCTGTGGATGTCATACCGGTACGGCCTTACCGGTATCCTGGTCTGGAATTCGAATGTGTGGAATGCCGAAGGGTGTTCTCCTCCGGGAGTCCTGCAAAATATCTGGGAAGACCCGATGACTTATATGGACGGTCACAATACTCCTGTCGGGGCTGCTGCCGAATACGGCAATGGCGACGGCATGTTCTTTTACCCGCCCAACCGCGATCCGAACAACGATAAAACGCCATACCTGACCGGGCCGGTCCCGTCTCTCCGGCTGGAGATCCTGAGGGAAGGGCTGGATGACTACGACTACCTGATCATACTGGGAAATTGTGTGAAGAATGCCCTGCCTGGTCAGCATGGGCTGGTCAGAAAAGCGAATCAGTTGCTCAGCTTCGGATCTGAAGTATTTACAAATGAACAGCAATACACCAAAGATCCTAAAGTCCTGATGAATTACAGGCAGCAAATGGGCGATCTGCTGGAGCAGTTTACTAACAAAAAATAAGTTAATTCTTATAATAATTGTATTGTAAACGTATTATAAACGTGCTATAAAGATGCATAGACTATTTCAAAAATAACAGACAATGGAACGAGCATGGTTGCACTGCAAGACCCGAGGATATAACAATAATTTTCAGCGACATGGGAGTTCCATACGACCATTAAAAACCAAATTATTAACGTATGAATAAATTGGAAGTTTTATTCCGGATCAGGTTCTGGGGACTGATCATGGGTTTGTTTGTGGCCGGGAACGTAACAGCCCAAACGGATACACTGTCGTTTCTGCATATCACGGATACCCATGTTATTTTCAATCTGGATGCTTACCATCCGGGAATAGTATCCGGGCGGCAGCATTATGGGCAGGGGATTGGTCCGTTAAAACAGTTTTTGCAAACCATGCCCGGAAAACTGAAAAGCAATTTCGTGGTTATTACCGGTGATTTAGTCGATTTTTATGAAGCGGAGACAGACAAGGGCGGTATGCTTGATTTCCAGGCTGAACAATTTACACGGCTGATCGGTGATTCTCCGGTACCGGTGTTCCTTACCCTGGGAAACCACGACCTTGCAGCATATGGTTGGCAGAATGAAAAAAGGATCTCTTCACAGCATGTTGCTGTTCGCTCGCGTGCAACATGGATCAGAAATGCCGGTTGCTTTCGGGAGGGGACTTATTACAGCCGGACATATACGGTTGGCGGGACGACCTACCGGCTGATCTTCCTGGAAGACGGGTACGAAGATTTCCGTCAGGATGAAAAGGTCGGGATGCCGTATCTTGACAAAGCCCAGTTGTATTGGCTGGAAACCGAATTGCAGCAGTTGCCCGACGATATCGAGATTATCCTGATGCACATCCCATTGTCCGCGGAATCGGTCCAACCGGGATCTTTCTGTGAGCTTTATCCAGTTTTAGCGAAAAATCCTTCGGTAAAGCTGATCCTTGCCGGTCATAACCATAAAAATGAGGCAGCAGAATATGATCAGGCAGAAAATCAGAAGCTGATGCAGGTACAGACCGGTGCGTTTGGTCGTGATCCGGTTAACAACTGGAGGCAAATCAGGCTGACAAAGGATCAGATTACCGTTTCTCTTCCAGGGAAAGTTGAAAATGAATTTGTAATTCAAGTGAAATAGGTCACCTTAATAAAATCAGGAATGATCTGACGACGGCGTGCCCGAAGGTGAACGATCATTTTGGTATAGGCGTCGCAAAATCGGAGATAATTTTTCCCGGATCAATTTTTTTAAGGCATACAAAATACCCGAAGAATCGATGGGATTGTTATCAACTGTTTGTGAAATATTGGACATTTGATATTTTTGTGTCAAAACTGTCTTCTTGAAAAACTTTGGGGGAAATAGTGACGATCAGCTGATTCATGGCTTGAAGTCAGGAGATATCCTGGTTTTCAATCGCATTTTTGAAATTTACAGTTCCAAACTGTTCCTTTTTGCAAAGGCCTATTTGGGATCGGTTGAAGATTCAGAAGAGCTTGTACAGGAGGTTTTTACGATACTTTGGGAGAAACGCGGTCAGTTAAAGAGCGGATATTCATTTAAATCGTACATCTTTACGATCGCTTTTAATATCATAAAAAAGCATTTTAAACAGAAAGCCCTGTTTAAAAAATTTGCACAGGAAGAACTGCTGAATGAGGTCACAAGCGAGCCGCCACAGGAAATTGATTATCATTCGTTGAAAAACTATATTCTTGAATTAGCCGGAACTCTTCCTGCAAAGCGTCGCGAGGTCTTTATGAAAAGCAGGTTTGAAGGGTTATCCAATAAAGAAATCGCGGAAGAGCTTGGACTTACCAAAAAAACGATCGAGAATCATTTGAATCTGGCATTAAAGGAAATCAAGCGCAAAATGGAGAAAGGGAAGCTGCCTGTTATGCTGTTCTATTTCATGTTTGTAAAATAATCCTATTTTTTTTGATTTTGCTTGGGTGCAATCCTGTACTTAAAGATATAATCACATGTAAAATCAAAAAATTGATGGAAAAGACAGAGAAAGCGGGTATGGACGCATCTTCTCAGGATGGAAATTCACTTCAAGACTGGATTGAGAAACAATTTGAAGACGAAAAGAATGAACCGGGCTTAAAGGAAAACTTGAAAAACAAATGGATTGAATTTCTGAATGCTTCCACCCCAGCCGTTGATTTAAAGCATATCCTGTATAAAATTCATTTTAATATGAATTTGAAAGAAAAAGTAAGGCCTGCTTCAAAAACAAGGCAATTGTACCACTGGTTCTCAAAAATTGCTGCCATCATCGTTTTGCCACTGCTGATTTTAAGTATCTGCCTCATTGTTGGTAAATCTTATGAGCCATTGCAGTTCTCCGAAATCGTTGCTCCAAAGGGAGAAAAAGTACAATTTATTTTGCCGGATGGTTCATCCGGCTATTTGAATTCGGGTTCGACCCTTAAATATGCTTATCCTTTTCATAAAAGGTTAGTAGAGTTGGATGGTGAAGGTTTCTTCGATGTTGTTCGTGGAAGAAAAACATTCACCGTTCGAACCCCCGATATGAAAATCGAAGTCCATGGAACCCGTTTCAATGTTTGTGCTTATCGGGATGATCCCGATGTTGTGACGACGCTTGAAGAAGGAAGTGTCACTGTAATCCGAGTTGCGGACGGGGCAAGATTAACAATTAAGCCGGGACAGCAAGCCATTTTTGATAAAGCGAATAATCAGGTAACAGATAAAAAAGTCGATGTCGGTTTATTTGTATCATGGAAAGAGAATATGCTGAGGTTTCAAAATACTCCTTTCCCCGATGTTGTAAAAAAAATGGAACGCTGGTATGATGTAAAGATCATACTGGATGACAAATTAAAGCTTACTCAACGGTACACCATGACCATCAAAACAGAAAGTCTCCGGGAGATGCTTGAGTTGATGCTTGTAACTACACCCATGAATTACGAAATCAAAGAAGACCTGGTTTACATCACCTATAAAAACGGAATGCCTATGAAGTAAATCCATTGAAAAAAAGAAGGAAAGTGTTCCTGCACCTTCCTTCAGATGTTCGTGTTCCTGCACGAACCTGAGATAATTTACCCCGAAAGGGAAATGTATCACACAATATTACAAACTTATGAAAAAAAAATTAATGTTTTACCCGTGCAGGTGGGATAAAGACCTGTATAAATTGGTTAGAATTATGAAACTAACTGTAACGATCATTCTGATGGCCCTGATGCAGGTAAGCGCTTCTTCAGTGTATTCACAAACAAAACTTAACCGAAAAGTAAACAATACTTCGATAGAGTCGGTACTTCAACAAATAGAGGAGCAAAGCGATTACTTTTTCCTTTACAACAATAAGCAGATCGATGTGACACAAAAAGTCAGTATTGATTTGACCGATAAACCCATTGAGGAGATTTTGGAAGCAATCCTCAGGGGAACCGGCATTCATTATCTGATGAAGGACCGGCAGATCGTGTTGTATAACGATGATTTAAATTCAATTACAAATTCCGTGGTGGATGCCCGGACTGGTCAGCAACAAAAATCGGTTTCGGGGAGAGTGACAGATTTTAACGGCCAGCCATTGCCAGGTGTGACGGTAGCTATTAAAGGGACATCGCAAGGAACTATTACTGACATAAACGGAGAATACATTTTACCTCACTTGTCGAATGATGATATTCTCCAATTTTCTTTTGTCGGAATGAGGCCGCAGGAATTGATGGTGGGTACCCAGATAAAGATCAACGTGGTAATGGAAGAGGAAACCGTGGGTATTGAGGAAGTTGTTGCGGTCGGTTACGGGACACAGAAAAAAGCCAATCTGACAGGCGCTGTGAGTGTGGCAACAAGCGAACGTCTGGAAAATCGTCCTATTCCTTCGGTCGGACAGGGCTTACAAGGGGTGATTCCCAACCTGAATATTTCGATTCGCAACGGAGATCCCACTGAACCTGCCGATTATAACATCAGAGGGTTTGAGTCTATTAACGGAGGCAGTCCTCTGATTCTGGTTGACGGGGTGCCGATGGATCTTGAGTCAATTAACCCGAACGACATTAAAAGTGTGAGTGTGCTGAAAGATGCTTCGGCGGCAGCGATATACGGGGCACGCGCGGCATTTGGCGTTGTCCTTGTTGAAACAAAGCAAGGAGCTAAAGGGAAAATCAATGTCACATTTTCAACAGAACAATCTATGGCTAAGCCGATCTGTCTATTGGACATCATGACCAATCCGTATGACTATGTTACCCTTAGGAACAAGGCTTCATTACGCACCTCCGGACAACCGGCTTTTGATGACGATTATATTGAGGGGACAAGAAAATGGGTAGAAAATCCGACCGAAGAAAATGCATGGGGAGCAGTCAATGGTATTTTGCGTTTCTATGGGTACAACAATTTCCGGGACAGGATCGTCACTGATTTTTCTCCACAACAAAAATACGACATGACCGTCTCCGGATCCTCCGATAAGGCATCTTATTTTGTATCATTCGGATATCTCAATAAAGATGGTTATTTAAAAATGTCAGACAAGAATGAAAAGTATAAACGGTATAACGTTTTAATGAAAGCCGATTTTAAAATTAACAACTGGCTTAGTCTTGATGAAAAAATAGTCTTCAACGCCCAGATGAGCGATAAACCGAATGCAGAAAACTACAGTCTTAATTCGATCGTACGGATAACCCCTGTTCAGATGATTGAGTTCCCGGATCTTGACTATTACCTTGAACCGGGCGACCATGATCAGTTTGCTCAATATATCGGAATGTATACTGATGGTACTATTCTCCCTTATTTGGACAGTGGACGAAAGACTTTTACAACGAATGATACCTGGCTGACTCAGGGCATCACGATTACACCTTTAAAAGGCTTGAAATTCAGGGGTGATTTTTCATACAATACATATCACAAGGATTATCAAATGGCGGTAAGTAAGGTGGATGTGATTGCTCCCCCGGTTACCTTGTCGGATGTTGTGGTGAATAACGGTGAAACCAGCAATGACTACATCGAGAATCAAGCAGACTACAACCAGTATTATGTATTTAATGCCTATGGCGAATATACCTTCGATAAACTGTCAGACCATTATCTGAAAGCAATGGTTGGTTTTAACCAGGAATGGGGGCGTAATTCATCCGTGTATGCAAAAGCTGAATCGTTGCTTACGCCATCTGTTACTGACCTGACTGCAACCATGGGAACTCAATATGCCAAGGGGGGGAAATCACATGTCGCCCTGCGTAGTGCATTTTATCGTTTGAATTATATTTATAAAGACAAATATCTGCTGGAAACCAACGGCAGGTATGATGGTACTTCCCGGTTTCCTAAAGACAGCCGTTTCGGATTTTTCCCGTCCCTGTCTTTAGGATGGAGGATATCGAACGAATCGTTTATGAGTGAAACTGCACAATGGCTGGATAATTTAAAAATTCGTACTTCTTATGGGGAACTTGGCAATCAATTACTAAGCGATTTTTATCCCTACATTCCGACCATGAAATCCGGATTATCCAAGTATATTTTGTCTTCGGGTCAAATTCCGTATGTTTCTGCAGCGGGACTGGTCAGCCCCTCTTTAACGTGGGAAAAAGTGGCAACCAAAAATATCGGGTTGGACATTTCCTTGTTTGACCAGCGATTGGATATTTCGGCTGATGCGTATATCCGGGATACGAAAGATATGTTGATGACTGTGAAATATCCGGATCTTCTCGGCACAGATGCACCTCAGGAAAATGCCGCCGACTTGCGGACTAAAGGATGGGAATTGTCAGTCACCTGGCAGGATAAAATCGGAAAAAACTGGCAATATCGCGTAAACTTTGCTCTTTCTGACAATACCTCTGAAATTACCAAATATGAGAACCCGACAGGGTCATTGGAAGAATATTATGTGGGACAAAAAATCGGTGAAATCTGGGGATATGAAACGCAGGGAATTTTCCAGTCAGAAGAAGAAGTTGCCTCGGCCCCCGACCAGTCACAATTAGGATCGGATTGGCTTCCGGGGGATATTCGTTATGCTAATCTAAACGATGACAACGCGATTAATCCCGGAAGTATGACGCTTGCCGATCCGGGAGACCGGAAGATCATTGGCAACACTACCGCTAGGTATTCTTTTGGAATTAATCCGGAAGTAAAATATAAAAACTGGACGCTAAATGTTTTTTTCCAGGGACTATTCCGCGATTATTTGCCTGATAACAGTAGTTGGAGCACCTTTTATCCTTTTAATATAGAGGCTGCGGAAAAGTATTTTTTAACGGAAACCTGGAGTGAAGACAACCGCGATGCCTACTTCGCTGCCCCTCATCTTGCATCGCACGATAAAAAGAATATTCAACCGCAATCGCGTTATGTTCAGAATGCGGCCTACATCCGGTTAAAGAACCTGACGCTGAATTATAATCTTCCGCAGATATGGACAAATAAAGTCGGACTTAACAGAGCGCAAATTTATTTCTCGGGAATGAATCTCTGGGAATATACAAAAATGCATAAACCGCTGGATCCTGAAAGCACCTATACCGTGGAACAGGAATATTTTCTGCAACGCATTTTTACACTAGGTATGAAATTAACATTTTAGTTCAATCAGTAATATGAAGAAAATGGACAAGAAAACAATAAAGAGTGGGTTATTACTTTTTGCAATTTTGATCATTTCCAGTTGCAACAACGATTTTCTGGAAAGATATCCACTTGATTCCATTAGCAGTGAGACCTTCTGGAACACAGAAAATGACCTGATCGTCTACAACAACAGCTTATATGATTTGGCGAGAGACGATGATAATGTTCCGATGATGATGGGGCATAGCTCCGGATCGAGTAGTCACACCTGGAGCATCTGGTATCAGGACGAATTTTCTGACAATATTGTAACCATCAACGCCAGACATTTATATTACAAGCAGGTACGTGCAGGTTTACATGCTGTTCCTTCAGAACCCACCTCGGCTTTATATGGTTACCGCGGGTGGAATTTCGTTCGGGCCTGTAATGTGGGACTTGATCACTATGATAATGCGAACATCTCAGACGTGATAAAAAATAAATACAAGGCAGAAGCTCGCCTGATGAGAGGGTGGTTTTACGCAGAAAAAGTATCGAAATTTGGCGATGTCCCCTGGGTAGAGCATGAACTGAACATTGACTCGGAAGAATTGTATGCAGCCCGGACACCCAGAGAAACAGTCATGGAAAATGTATTGGAAGATCTCAATTTCGCTTGCGGATACTTGCCTGAAGACTGGGGTGACGGAAGTGCTCCCGGAAGATTAAACCGATGGTGCGCTTTAGCGGTGAAGGCGAGGGTTTGCCTGTTCGAAGGAACCTGGAGAAAATATCATGGGGGTACCAACCCCACCATGTGGCTGCAAGAAGCCGCAGATGCTGCAAAAGAATTAATTGAAAACGGACCGTATCGCATTTACAGTACCGGTGACCCGTATCACGATTATAATGCTTATCAGCGCGTGACCAGCCTTGACGGGAATGCCGAAGTGATTTACTGGAGAAAATACGAAACCGCGAATGGTACCCACGTTGTCAATTATCACAAAAAATACCAGGGTGGAGCTACGAAAAGCATGGTGGAGGATTATCTGTGTACGGATGGATTACCCATTACACTTTCTCCATTGTATAAAGGAGATGCAAAAATCGAAGATGTTTTCGAAAACCGTGACCCCAGGTTAAGGCAAACTGTTTTACATCCTCAGGATCAGTCCTATTACAATTATGACAACAGTACTGCATACACCTATCCGCGTTTTACAGGAATGACAGGTGGTCTTCCAAGTTTAACCGGTTACCATCTTATAAAAAATTTTGATGCTGTGGCGTCAGTTGCAGCGTCGGGAACTTCCATCACCCCGGCGATTCAATTGCGGCTGGGGGAAGTGTTGTTGAACTATGCCGAAGCCAAAGCAGAATTGGGAACACTAACCCAGGCTGATCTGAATATGAGCATTAACAAATTACGCGACCGGGTCGCCATGCCCCACATGAACCTGAACAACATCCCGGTGGATCCCCGGTATGTGAAAGATGGTGTTCCTGCTTTGCTTGTTGAAATTCGCCGCGAACGCAGAATTGAATTATTTATGGAAGGGTTCCGTTACAATGATCTCCGTCGTTGGAAACAGGGTAAAAAACTCGAAATACCCAGTATGGGGATACTCTGGGACAATGCAGCAAAAACCCGTTACAAAGGCTCAAAGGTGACTTCAGCAATTGAGGCCTCATCAGGAAAATCCTATATATTAGTTTACGCCGGCACCGAATTTGCAACTCCGGTGTTCGACGAAAGTAAACACTATTTATGGCCTATTCCGCTTAGCTCGATTTCACAAAATCCGAATTTAGGACAAAATGCGGGTTGGGAATAGTTGCAGATTGGACTGTCTCAGAAGATCAGTCGTACTGCGTTTGAATGCAGGCAAGAGACTTCTGAGGCAGTTTCTTTACAAAGAAAATGCGGTTCCCTTTTCCAGTCAGAGCAAGAAGCTTATTTTTCAAAGGCCTTCTTCATTAGTTACAAAATCACTGAAAAAATTATAAATGAATTCAAAAATCTGTAAAAATCAATCATCAGGATTTAACCGCCGGAAATTTATTGGTACAGCAGCTGCTGCAGCCGCCCTGCCTATTCTGTGGCCGGAAAGCCATCTAAACGCACAAGCATCGGGCAGCCCGTCATCATTTTCGGAACCGGTCCGGAAAATACCGGTCAAAGACGAAGTGGATGTCATTGTCTGCGGCGGCGGCCCGGCGGGAATTGCAGCGGCAATCACTGCAGCCCGGGCCGGAGCCAGTGTCCGGCTTTTCGAAATGCACGGATGCCTGGGGGGTGTCTGGACTTCAGGTTTACTGACCTGGATCTTTGATATTGACAAACCCGGCATCGCACAGGAGATTCGCTACAGGCTCGACGAACGCGGCGCACGCCGGGGAACAGATAAAGATAACTTTGTATATGAACCCGACGAAATGAAGTTGCTTCTGGAAGATATGTTTGCAGAAGCCGGCGTAAAACTTCGGTTAATGACCCAGCTTGTTGCAGCTTATAAAGAAAAAAACCGGATAACAACCATCGTCACTGAGTCAAAGTCGGGCCGGGAAGCCTGGCGTGCTAAAGTTTTTATCGATGCCACCGGTGACGGGGATCTTGGCGCTCTTTCCGGCTGTAAATGGGATATTGGCCGTCCTGAAGACGGTTTATGCCAACCTCTGACTATGAATGCGCTGGCTGTTGTCCGGGATGTGACCCAACTGCAAAAATACATCTGTTTTTATGGCGGAGACCAGTCGTGGCGCAGCGAGCCAAACAGAAATTTCAAAGCGGAAGTCAGGCGTGCCGGCATCGAACCCTCCTACAATGTGGCGAAACTGTTTCATGTCCGCGACAATTTGATCCTGATGATGGTCAACCATGAATACGGTGTAAAACCTTATGATACCGATGCTATGACCGCTGCTACCATCCACGGACGGCGCGAGGTATTCACGATTGCCAGAGGTCTGCGCAATTTGGGGGGAGTTTGGGATGGCCTGCAGGTGGTTGCTTCGGCCGAGCAAATCGGCATCCGCGAAGGACGCCGTATTCACGGGCTTTACACGATCTCGGAAAAAGATATTCGTGAGGGCGCGGCATTCGAAGACGGTATTACCCATGTCAATTTTGGAGTGGATATTCATCAGCTTACAAAGGGAGTTCACCATACGGGAAACGAAATTACGGCAAAGCCTTATGAAATTCCCTTGCGGGCTCTGATTGCCAAAGATGTGGAAGCGTTGATGATGGCGGGACGATGTATCAGCGGCGATTTTATTGCTCATTCAAGTTATCGGGTCACGGGAAATGCCGTGGCAATGGGTGAAGCTACCGGGATTGTTGCCGCAATCGCTTCGGCAAGCAAGCGGTTACCCCATGAAGTTCCATGGCGAGAGGCTGAGGCCCGGTTAAAACAAATAGGTCAACGGTAAAACGATTAAATCAAGGAAAAGATGAAAGGTTTTACACGCAGAAAATTTATACTGAACGGTATAGGAATGGGATTAACCGGTAGTCTATTGGCAAGTTCCCGGGATTCGTTCACAAAGAGCTTATCAGGAGAACAAAAAATGGGTAGTATACCGTTCATTCGAAATGGTGAAAAACAAATCTTCGCGGATGATGTGATGATTTTTTATAAATCAGGTGTCGAACGCAGATGCCATGCAGCTCAAAAACCGGATCACCCGGTATTGGAAAGTGATAAGTCTTGGGAATTCGTTGAAAATGAAGGAGTAAAAACCCCATATGCAGGTATCTACGGGAGTGTCCTCCGGGATGAAAATTCCGGACAGTTTCGAATGTGGTACAACATTTACAAGGAGACCTGTTATGCCGAATCGCCTGACGGGATCAACTGGCAAAAACCGGATCTTGGATTAATGGGTCAAACCAATAAGATCAATCTTTTCGACTTTCAAAGTCCAAGTTTTATCCTCGATAAAACAGAGCCTGATCCGGCCAAACGGTATAAGGCAGTCGGCGCTAAAGATGGTTTCAGCAAAGAAGTAATCAACAGGCTAAAATCTAAATTCAGGTTTTCTGAATCCTACCATAGAAATTATGCTTATTGTGCTGCGTATTCCGCTGACGGGCTGAACTGGACCATGTACCCTGATCCGGTTTTGATGGGGATGGACACGATCACGCTGGCGCAAGATCCGGTTACCGGCGAGTATCTGGCTTTTCACAAGCAAACCCAGGACCCGCGTTCTTTTGGAAGACAGGTGTTTTTATCCACAAGTAAAGACATGCTCTCATGGTCGAATACCGAACTGGCCATGGCGACCGATGAAATTGACCACGAACAGGCCCGGAAACTTGAAGGCGGCACCCACGCTGAATTATACAACATGTCAGCTTTCCCCTATGCCGGTCAATGGTTGGGATTAATCACCCAATTTCGCTGTATCGGGGAACCGTTGGTGAACGGAAAAGCGAAGGCCGGACAAAAAGGAATTATTGATGTACAACTGGTACACAGTCGCGACGGGCGTAAATGGCAGCGTTGCTCCGACCGAAGTCCTGTAATCCCGACCGGGCCTTATGAATATGACAAAGGAATGGTTTTCGGGGTCTGCAATACGCCGGTGTTCGTGGGTGATGAAATGTGGATGTATTATTCCGCTTCAACTGATATTCATTGCGGTACCAGCCCTGACAAAAAGGTTTCCGTTGGGCGTGCTGCCTGGCGTATTGACGGGATGGTCTCCCTCCAGGCCGAAGAAGAAGGAATCATTCAGACGGCATACCTCCGGAAACAGGGAGACCGCTTATTTGTGAACGCAGATGTCCGCAAAGGTCAGCTTGTGGTAGAAGTACTGAACGAAGCCCGCGAGGTGATTCCGGGTTACGGGAAGAACGAATGCGTTTCTTTACGGGGGGATGGTGTTCGTCAGCCGGTGACGTGGAATCATCGGAAAAACCTTCCGGAGGGTTCCGTTAGTCTGAAATTTTACCTGACTAAAGGAAACCTATATAGCTACATTATCAACTAACTTAACTATCATGACCAAATTCAAAAAGTCGATCGCTATTTTGGGGTGTGCAGTTGTTTTTCTTTTTTTTACCGGTTGCTTTCCGAAAAATCAAACCGGAATGGAGACTTCACTTTTTAAAGTTTCGTGGGAAGCATCATCTGTTGGCTCCTGGAAATATACAGTTAAAGCGGCAGGGAAAACAGTCGAAATTAAACTTCCGGCTTTTGAAATTGACGGGAACCCAATGACTGCCTTGCTGAATGATCTTAAGTCAGTGAACGAGCCTGCCGTTTTGCGAAACGGGATAACCGAGTACGTTTACGAAGGCGCATTCCAGGCAGATACCACCATCCGTTTACAGGTAAAATTTCGGGTAGCCCCTGATAATCCGGTCATCCGTTTTTGCTATTTGCTGAAAGCTTCCGGAAAGCAAAAACTGACTAAAAACGCAGGGTACGACAACCTTTCTTACTTGTCGTATTCGATGAAAGCGTTTTCTGAGCGTAAGGAAATCAGTCTTTCCGTTTTTAACGAAATGATCCATTCGTGCCATTTACGGGAAACACCGGTATATGATCCCGATTTTGCCGACTCAGGATCGGTTGCCGGACCAATTTTGCTGGGTAACGACCAGCAAATAACCTTTCTGTGCGCGTATGAGCACGATTCCATGTATCCCAATAATTTTTTGGAATATCGTTTCCATCAGGATCAGCAAGTTCAGTTAAAGGCGGTGAAGGGGAATTATTACAACGGGCAGCCGGTTGACGGCTATTCAACGGTTTGGTTTGAGTTAGCCGGCGTGACTGGTGGAGAGAAGAAAATGGCCGACCAGTTCCGGACGTTCATCCTGAAATACCAAACAGAAAACCTTGCCAGTCGTGAGCCTTATGTTTATTACAATACATGGGGTCGCCAGGAACGGGTGAAATGGGCCGGCGGGCAATACCTTACGACAATGAATCTGAATTATACGCTAAAAGAAATCGACCGTGCACATGAGATGGGAATTGAATACTATGTACTTGACGCGGGTTGGTTTGACCGTGCCGGCGATTGGGGTGTCAACCTGAAAAATTTTCCTGATGATTTTAAACAAGTCCGTGAAAGACTGGAGCGATACCAAATGAAGTTAGGTGTCTGGATGGATCCGGCAAAAGCGGCGCTGACCAGCCGGGTATTTCCGGAACACCAGGACTGTATAAAAACATGGAACGGAAGGCCGGATGAACCTTCTCTGGTTTGGGAAACAGAAGAAAGCGTTGATATGTGTCTGGTAAGCTCCTACTGGGACTATTATGCTGATGTGTTGATTAGGATGTACAAAGAGTTGGGAGTAAGTTATTTTTACCTCGATGGGGTAGGACAATCAGGTTGCGATGACCCGAATCACTTTCATGGAACGGCGCAAAACCTTCCGGAAGAAAGGCAACAGTCTTATGGTTTTTTATTGCCGGTTTACCTGGGGAAAATCATGGAAAAAGTATGTGCTGCTTGCCCTGACGCGATTTTCGACTTTGACGTAACCGAATCCCGCCGAATTGGTGTTGGTTTACAGTTTTTGGCTAACGGAAGGTATTTTATTCTGAATAACGGACCGTATTTTAAGAATTTTGATTTGGGAGAAAGTCTTTTGCCTAACAACTGCCATAATATTTTTATTAATTCTGGCCCTGCCCGCACCTGGTTTATGCGCTCGGTACTGAATTACGATAAGTGGATACCATCGAATTTGTTTTTAGCCAATTATCAATCTGATGATCCGGAAGGTTCGCAGATGGTTAACCTGGCATCGCTGGTTCTGGGGCAGAATTCTATCTGGGGCGAAATCCTGAAAACCTCGCCGAAAGGGGTTGCCTTATTTCATAATATTCTGGAGAAATATAAACTGGTTCGCGAAGATATTGCCACAGCCACTCCGGTTCAGACCGGAACACCGGGAGACACCCCTGAAATTTTTGAGAAAATTAATCCTGAAACCGGGAAAGGGGTGGTTGTCATTTTCGCCAATTCGAAAGGGAATTTTTCATATATTACCAAACATGCAGTTGCTGATCACAGCTGGCATAACGAAGGTGTTGATGTGGAATCAGGCTCCGACAAACATGCGAAAATCGATGCTGTATTTGAGGAACCATCGGCTGCAATCATCTTTTTCGGAGTAAAATAAAAATAATGAAATGAAAACTGTCAGGGTATTTGGCAAAGATGGCTTACGAAACAGCAGTTTTTGTAAATGACCTTAATTGGACTCAAAAATATGCGCTGCCTATTATCAGGGAACCGGGATGGAAAATTTTGGAAAACAAAAACACCCAATACAGCTAAATCCGTTGGCTTTTTTGCCGGTTGAACAAAAGGTGTCAACCCCGGCAGTTGTTGCCTATAAACTTCGATATGAAATAACAAAGGATTCTTATAAACCCCATTTTTCAGGTTGGACATTAGGCGAGTTCCTCTTGGCCGGATCGCGGATCGGAGATGTGGAAGGTTGGAAAAAAGACTGGTGTAACCTGCGAAAATCGGATTATGTTGATGCAGACTGGATACAGGTATATGAATCGAGCCGGCTACACAGGCACTCCTTTTATGTGACAACTAGCGGGCTGATGGTACAAACGTTGCTGAATAATCTGGTTACAGATTGGTTCGGAAGGCTTGAAATAGCCAAATGTAATCAGTGGAAAGGGGAAATCTTTTTTAGAAATATTTATTCGCTTTTTAGGTGTGAAAGTGAACGGAAAGATGAACGGCAATCATGCGGAATTAATTCTTGAGGCCTGGAAAGATTGTCAATTTGAATTGGATGGAAAGACAATTTAAAAAAAAAAAAGGGAAGATGAAAATCGTAAAACTGAATTTGATTAACGAATAGTGATATACTTTTTGTAAGGGCGAAAGCGATATCAGTCGGTCATCTCTTCTACTTTGTATTCGCCATGTACAGGAAGAAGATGTTACTAAAGATGTCATACCGCTTGTAAGGGGGGATACAGATAACCCTTGGCGGCATTCTTTTCATCATTTTATTCTGAGTTGCTTCACGGAATATTGTAGTTTTTGGGTAATTACTTTAATAACGGATAGTAAAATGAGAAAGTATCTTTTTCTATTGATCGGTTTTTGTTTTACAGTGTTGTCTTTACAGTCCTTAGCATCAGGAAAACAGGTACAAAAAACTTTGCCGAATCGTAAGATCGCAGCAGTACATAAAATCAACGGAAGCACTTTCGGGGCCGATACCTGCAAATGGGAGATCAGGGACTATGACCGTTCGGTCATGATTAAAGCCGGGAATCTTACCCGTGAGTTGATCATTTCCGATAGTTTGTTTGCATCTGCGGGTCCGTTTGTCCGGCATAATAACCTGATCGGGACCCCCACAGAAGAATTTTCGGTCACATTCGTGAAGACTTTTCCAAATAAAGAGCCGGGCGAATGGTTCGAATCGGATCCGGTTTTTCTGTATGCTTTTTCCAGGAGAAGTTATCCGACCGTTTCTGCAGTTTCGACAACGCTCAACCGTTGTGTGGAAGATGACTTTAAAGAGTTTTTAAACGAACGGATACTAAGGCCTGTCAATCAAAATAGACGCATTGCACCGGTATTCTGTACGTGGACAAACTACAGCGCTGCCATCAACGATTCCAACATGCGTATTGCTTGCCGGTATTGCTTCTCAGATCGGGTAGTCCAATGGCGGAAGTAAAATAAATGACATTTATCTGTAAAAATAAGGAGAAAATAATTGATTTTCGATAAATTTACGAGGAACTAAGTAACCTAAACCGATAAATATGAGGCGTATCTTTATTCTTTTTTATTGTGTCTTAATCTCCCTGCAAGCGTGTAACGTCAATGAAGATTTTTATGTTACAGATCTTCGTTGTGAAAATCTTGAAAATCCGTTGGGCATCGGACCGTCCGTTCCACGATTGAGCTGGAAGATCCTGAGCCGCAGGAATGGAACGGAACAAAAAGCATTTCAATTGTTAGTTGCCAGTGATGTTTCTCTTCTCGATACCGGGAAGGCTGATCTTTGGGATTCAGGGATAATAGAATCTGCTTCCAGTGTTTTGGTTCCTTATGAAGGGGTAAACTTATCTTCCGGATCGTTTGCTTACTGGAAAGTCAGGGTTTGGGATGAGTCGGACACTCCCTCCAACTGGAGTTCGGTTGCTGAATTTAGTGTCGGTTTATTGGATCATGAAGACTGGTATGGCTCCTATATCGGATTCCCGACCGAAGCCGGGTTCTCTGAGTGCCCGCAACTGAAGCGATCGTTTGATCTGGATAAAACAGACGGGAGAATATTGCTGTATGTCAATTCACTGGGATATCATGAAGTATATCTGAATGGGGAAAAAGCAGGAGAAGGTGTTCTGACACCGGCGGTTTCCCAGTTTAACAAGCGCTCGCAGGTCATCGTCTATGACGTGACTTCTCTGGTGAAAAAGGGTAAAAATGATCTGATGCTTTGGCTGGGCAGCGGTTGGTATACGGAAGGGTTACCCGGAGTAGTCAGTAACGGTCCTCTGGTGAAGGCTCAACTGGAAAAGTGGTCCAACGGTAAGCGGGAAGTGGTCTTAGTTACCGATTCGGCATGGAGCGGAAGAAAAAGCAGTTATACCCGGTATGGCGACTGGCGGCCTCACCAGTTTGGCGGTGAAATTGTGGATGGTTCTTTGTCGCAAAATGACTTGAGACTGGATGAAGGGATCTGGGGTCCGGTTTCTGTCGTTTCTGTACCTGATCATGAGCTTAGTCCGCAGATGGTTGAACTGAATCGGATTACAGAAACAATAAAACCACTGGAGATCAAACAACTGGCGAAAGACACCTTTCTGATAGATATGGGGAAAAGCCTGACCGGCTGGACTGAAATCCAATTCGGAAAATTGCAGAAATCACAGGAAATTACCATTGAATATTCTGATCACCTGGATGAAAACGGGAAGTTTGTCGGCCAAAAGCAAATGGACTGTTACATTGCTGCCGGTGAAGGAACGGAAATCTTTAAGAACAAATTCAATTATCACGGGTACCGGTATATCCGGATCTCGAATCTGCCGGAGAAACCTGCCGCAGAGTCCATCAACGCTTACCTGATCCATACCGGCTATGAGCCGGCTTCGGGTTTCCGGTGCTCCGATCCGGAACTGAACCAAATCCATGATATGATCTTCTATACCCTGCGTTGTCTCAGTATTGGAGGCGATCTCGTCGATTGTCCCCAGATCGAACGGCTGGGATATGGCGGAGATGGGAATGCGTCGACGGTGACCGCGCAAACGATGTTCAATCTGGCTCCTTTATATGTCAACTGGCTCCAGGCCTGGGCCGACTGCATCCGCGAAGATGGCGGTATGCCTCATACGGCCCCAAATCCATACCCGGCAGGTGGTGGTCCGTACTGGTGCGGTTTCATTATCACAGCCTCCTGGAATACCTATCTTCACTACGGCGATTCCCTGATCCTTCAGAAATACTACCCGGTGATGCAGAAGTGGCTGGGTTATGTCGAAAAGTATTCACCGAACGGCTTGCTCGAACCATGGCCCGACACCGATTACCGGGGCTGGTATCTGGGCGACTGGGCCACGCCAACCGGTATCGATCAAACGGCGGAAGCCTCGGTTGGACTGGTCAACAATTGTTTCGTGTCCGTTTGCTATGATCATATGGCAAAAATAGCGCAGGTATTGGGTAAAACAGATGATGCCAAACGCTATTCGGGGAAAAGGGATCAGTTAAAGAAACTGGTCCATCAGGCTTATTTTGATCCTTCAAAAAACAGCTATGCCACCGGAACTCAGATCGATCTGGCCTATCCGATGCTGGCAGGGATCGTCCCGGACGATTTGACTGAAACGATTACCCGAAGCCTTGTTCACGAGACCGAAGTCAACCGCGACGGACATCTCGCGACGGGACTGGTGGGCATTCCGGTACTGACCGAATGGGCAGTTAAAAATCAGGCAGTTGATTTGATGTATTCGATGCTAAAAAAGAAAGATTACCCCGGTTATCTGTATATGCTTGAAAATGGGGCAACCACGACCTGGGAACACTGGAACGGTGACCGCAGCCGGATCCATAACTGCTATAATGGGATTGGCTCCTGGTTTTATCAGGCCGTGGGAGGGATCCGGCAGGTTGAGGATGTGGCAGCTTACCGGAAAGTGCTCATTCAGCCCCAGATCCCGCAGGGAGTTACCTGGGCTAAAACATTCAAGGAAACGCCATACGGAAAATTGGCAGTGGATTGGGAAAAGACCGGGGACACCATCCAAGTCCGTGTTGATATCCCGGTTGGCATCGAAGCAGAAGTGGTCGTTCCTGCAGGCATAAGGAAATATACATTGGACGGAAAGGAGCACGTGCCGGAAGGAGACCAGCAAGCCAGTATTGAATTGAAAAGCGGAAAATATACGGTGATCTATTAGAACCAAGAACCAAGATAAATGACAAATAGAATCATACGGATGTTCTTTATGCTGACTGTCGTCTTGCATGGGACCTCTTACGCCCAAAATAATTATCCCTATCAGGATCCGGCCGTTTCAACCGGAACAAGGGTAAATGACCTGATTGGCAGAATGACCCTTGAGGAGAAAGTCAATCAGCTTCAAAGTCAGTTGTTGTTTCTGCCCGAATATCATAAACGTGATTTCAAGGTTGGCAACGTGCGGAATATCGGGCATTTTTTGCATGAAAAGGCA
>Ga0074195_1000362_pt1 | contig 96012 bp, 85 predicted proteins | sample EPASupsiteHSE623_FD_64525 | JGI IMG/M metagenome (GOLD analysis project Ga0074195, IMG submission 64525) | Bioremediated contaminated groundwater from EPA Superfund site, New Mexico - Sample HSE6-23 | ecosystem: Environmental > Aquatic > Deep subsurface > Groundwater > Contaminated ...
TTCTTTCGATGTCATGACGATTATGTCTTGTTCCATGGTATGGGGTTAATACTTAACCTCATATCTTAACAGGTATGACATTTCTACTAAACGCTACTATGACATTACTACTAATTTATGACATAATTTATGACATAATGTCACTAGTAAACAGTAGCGATTGGGGACAATTGACATTAGAAGCCTGAAATGATAGAAATAAGTCCTAGCAACTGTTTGTATATAATAATCAGTTGTAGCTAGTTTTTTGACAATTTAGTGTTTTTTGATTCAGAAATCAACGTGGTTTCTGGGTTTTGTCGCCAGAGTTTTTTTGACCAAGCTAGAAGGGAGATAACCATGGACACAGAGTGGGATAAGATGTCAGAAAGGTGCTTTCTCGAAGCGTCCGCCGTGCTGCGGACGTTCGAGAGTCTCTTTTCGGAAACCTTCAAAAAAGTTCTCGAAGGAGAGCTTGAAAAAAGAGGAGAAAAAGGAGAAATCCAGACGACGGACCGCTACGCCGCGGCCGACGAAATTTTCCGGGTCGGCATAGTAGGTGCCATGTATCGTCTAAGTGAAACCAGGGCGACAGGGCCTGAAGCCGTTGCCTCATTTCTTCTTAATTTCGCCAAAGAAACAAATTATGGAGAAGAGGAACATGCCGAGGCCTTCGGAGCAGCTATACAAAACATTGCCCTGATAATGGATCGAGAAGCTGTAACAAGACTTCCCAATTCCCGAGAGGCACTCTTGAGTGCACAGGAATTCGTAGGCGCTTGCCTTGGCATGAAACTGCCAAGAGACACGCTACTTCCGGAAACGCGACACTTACTGATCGTCGCCCGACATGCCATCAGGCTTTCAACTAGCGAGGGATTAGAAAACATCCTTGGGTCTATACCTCTTCTGTCTAATTGGCCAAAGCAAGACGAGTATTTTGTCGCACGTACCGGAAAATACAAGGTCATCGGTATCATGTGGGACGATGATCGCGCTTATGTTGATGAAGGCACGCTGGAATATGCCATTGAATTGGCCAGTGTACCCGAGGCAAGATTTATAGGCAAGGTCGTCTACGACGACCAGGGGCTGGAAGTTTGGTAGAAACGAAAATTAGAACCAAAAAGGAGGAACTCATGAACGTTCTTCATTTTCCCGAAGTTCCGGCCAAAACAAAATTTGACCTGGCGGTGTTCATCTGCCCCAATGGGGCGGGTCACCACAAGAGAGTCTTCGGCGCCCTGGATTTAGTGCTGAAGGCAAGACCAGAAACCCACACTTTGGTCTTCGCTGACCAGACAGTCACCGAACGTTTCATGAAAGACTTCGAACCGTTACAAAGGATCATAGCCAGCCCGAATGTCGCCTTTATGTTCGGGGTAGTAAGCCCCGGCATGGACATCATGGCCAAGGATGAAACAGTTTATACTGATCGCCGTTGGTTTACCTGGCTGGATCGGGCTTCTCACTATGTTGAAGCTCTCCGTGGTGCACAGGTTTGGTTGGATGCGTTGCCCTTGGGGCTCGAGTTCTGGCCGGATGCAATTTGCTCCTCGTCCTTTACCTTCGGTCCGGTTGTTTTGCAGAAATTTGGCGGCGGAAACGACGAACTTGCTCTGGTGGCGAAGGAATATGCCAACAAAGAAGAACGTCTGATGAAAGAATGCCTGCCGACATATATCTGCCCGAAAATTTTCGTCATGGACTTCATGCACGAGCGGGCAAGGGTTAAAGAAGTCGGCATCATGGCCGACTTTAAAGGGTTGCCAAAAGTAAAAACGGCCAGGCCGATGATCGGTATTGGAGGCGGCTTAACTGGCTTGGCCGGAGAAATTCTTGGACAGGTTGTCGAAATCCTCTTGAAGGACGGAAGATTCGGCGTGGCTGTAGATGACAAGATAGGCATCAAATTTCCCAAACTGCCTGTCATGGGAAACGATGCAGCCGACTATTCAGTACTTGCAACTTGTGTTGTGCGACCCGGTGTCGGAGCTTCTACGAATTGCATCACTTCTGCGACCCCTGTCATCGCCATTTCTGAGCCGGACATGGAAATGGAAAACAATGGAAAGCGTTTCCAGCAGTATCATCTCGGCATCCAGATCCACAAAGCCGATGAAGTGCTGGGGGCACTGGAAACCATCTTGTCTGACGAATGGCAACGGAATTATGCCCTAGCGCATTCGCAGACAAGCCTCGATGGCCTGCAGGAGCTGGCCGATGAAATTCTGAAACGCCTATAACTCTACCGGAACCGGTGGAAAAAGTCGCCGACACTCGCGTTTAGCGAGGTCGGCGTAAAAAAGGAGAATTACAAGTGAAAACCGAGATCGTTGAAAAAATTGTTAACGATGGTCCGCAGTTCCCCTACGAGGAACTTCGAAATACAATGGAGACAATTAAAAGGATGGCCCAACCGCTTTTTCGACGAGAGCTCTTCATCGAAGAAATTGAAGAGGAGACATCGAGGGAGTACGTGACTACCACAAAAATCGCGCTAAAGGAGTTGGTCAGGCGCGAAAGATACATGCTCGTTTTTACCAGCACAGAAGTCAATACCATCGTTGAGGTCAACTGGGGGTGGCATGGTGATAAAGACAAAAGTATTCTTCAGTGTAACGTCTATCATAATGATGAGTCACTGCTCGAAATAATCCGTCAGGAAATGGGAAAACTGGCGGAAAGAGCTCGGGCAAAAAAACTCCTCATTGAGAGACACATTCGCTCTTGAAAAAGCACCGACACTCGTGTTTAGCGAGTGTCAGCGTAAAGCAAAAAAACAAAAGGGTCACTGCGAACACCAGTAACCCTTTTTTCTATATTCAAAAAAACCTTACTTCGGCAAATACTTTTGCCACATTTTTATCGGCTTCAAATCTCGCTCCGTTATTTTTTTTGCCAGCTCGGTATCAAAAATATTTTCATGATGCAAATACTCAAATACCGGGTCATCAATCGTCTCGCCCTCTAACTTAATAATCCGAATCTTTGGCGCTTGCTCTTTTATCAAATTATATAACACCATTCGAAAAACCTGCTCGCGTTTTTCCGGTTTAAGTTCTGTTTTCAATCCCGACTTCACCTCCACAAAAGTCCCGTCCTCCAAAACGAAATCCGGCCGCACAATTATTTCTCGCCCAGATAAAGCACGCGCCCACTCCTTAAATTTATCAGGTTGATTTTGAAGAAGTGTCTCCAGTGTTTCTTTTTTAGGAACAATTGCGTGTAGTTCTTCTTGATTTTTTTCTCTTTCTAAAACTCTAGCAACAAGATTTTCAAAAAGCTCCCCTATTTTTTGTCGAATATCTCCCTCCAAATCCTCGGGAGTTTCTTCAAGCATCCTTTTTTCCAATTTAAGAAAGCTCTGAAGGGGCGGAGTGGCGCGAAAGATTTTTTGAAAAAATTTCCCCTCTTTTTTTTCAAACATCGATTGATAATTTTCCGGCAAGTCTTCAAGATTTTGTATTTCCTTACCGGCATAATAAAGCCTTTCCAATTCCAATGGTTCACCTTCTTGGATTCTTTTTAACTTATTCAAAGAAACCAGGGCGGTTATCCTTTCAAGACCAAGCGGAAGATTTTCACGGGGATGAAAATTTTCAAATCCCTCAAAAATAAATTGCTTTTGAATTGAAATTACGTCAAGTGTCCCAGTTGAAGGATCGCGCTGAATGTGACAATTTTTAATTTCAGAATATTTTCCTTTTTTATTAAACACGCGAATAGTCCAGAGGCCGGTCGGCAAAACAGCCGGCCGGCTTATTATTCTTTCTTCCGGATTCAGTTTCTGCAATTCAGTTAGATTGTGAGTTACCTTGCTTCTTGTCAAACTAACTATCTCCGAAGCTTTGGGAAAGCGAGAGCCTCGCAACATACTAGTACCACTAAGTTTGGACTGCTCTTTTTTAGCCGGGACTATTTGGTATTTTTTATCCAACTTAGGATGGATCGGCATGAGCATGCAGGATTCTTCTTTAGTTTCATAAATATTTACATTAGTAAAACAAATTCTTCCTCCAACTTCCGGACTGAACGGTTCTGGAGTAATCTCTCCGTCAAAAACCTGGTTTTCCCACTCAGCGAAAGGAGACACATCGCCGACCGGATAAGCCATATCGAATTTAGTTCTCAAATCAAATTCCTCTGTACCCACTTTTTCTTCCGGCTCATAAATCTCCACCACGCCACTTTCCATTCCTTCCGTAGGGGGAATGATTTTAATATGATCTGCCGGCACATACAAAAAACCCTCGCTTTCGAAAGCCGATTTCTCGAGGTTTTTGCCATACTCCCCCAAAATGTCTTCAATCTCTTTTTTAGCCCGGGAACTAACCTCCGGGATTTCTCCAAATTTTTTCATATCAACTTTATTGTAGCAAAAATTTTGAAACAAAAACAGGAGAGAGAAATGGCGGCTTCAAAAAATTTCCTCCCCCTGTTTAAAAATAATCAACTAGAATATGTTTTTCAATGTTTCGTAAATGTTTTTGAAGAACAAATTTCCACCTTCCAAAAATTCCAGTTTGATTTCGTATCTTTGATCGGAAACTCTTTGTTCGTAGACCACCGGCAATCTTTCATCTTCAATTTTTCCGGGAACGCTCGGGTACAAAACCCGTTCACCTTGGTTCAAGCGAAGAGGTTCCTGAAAATTGCCATTTGCGAATGATGAAACAAAGCCTTCCCCATCAGAAGGTTCTTCTCTCGGAAATTCTGAAGAATTGCCGCTCTCCCACCAGCTGACAAAAATGCTTTCTGTCTGTCCGGTTTTCACGATTCCGATGCTTGGAAAAAATTGATACCGCGATCCATTGGAATAAACTGCAGAAATTCTTGACCCTTTTCCGCCAGACAAAACTCGGTAGAAAATCTGCGACGGGCCGTCGGAAACTGCCGGAGACCGCCAAACGACATAAACATTTCCCTTGGAATCAGAAACAGCACTGACATGCCTTGAGTCAAATTCTGGGTTAGACAGAGTCTGCCAAGAAGACCAGGTAGCTCCTTTATCCAAAGATTCCGAGTATCGAACTTGTTGCGTACCGTTGGCATTCTCCGAAGAAGAATACATAAAAAGATATATCTTCCCCGTTGGATCTTCCACTAAGCTTGGCCGAGATTGAGTGTTGTTCTCCGTAACATTCACATTTTTCCAAGGCTCCCAAGTTGTTCCCCCATTGGAAGAAGAAGAGAATTTAATTTGTTGATTATTGTTCTTTTCATCTTTTCCTTCCCAAACTACATACAGCCTATCGTCTTTTCCAACGAGAAGCGACGGATGTTCCTGCCAAAGTTCTTCCGAAGACTCAAAGCCGCTGACAAAAGAAACATTCCTCCAACTGGACCAAGTTCTTCCCTCGTCAAGAGACCGGGCATACTTTATCTGGCGACTATTTTTTTCGCCGGCCGTATCCGACCCATACCAAACCACGTGAACCACTCCCTTAGAGTCAACTGCTACTGAAGGAACCCGCTGATCCGCCAGACCTACAACCGCCACCGGCAAAGCAGTTCCTGAAACATCCAATCCCCACTGGCTGGACGAAAAAACTTTCGCTACAAAAATTTCCGAAAATCTTTGATGTTTTTTTCGATAGGTCACATAGAGATTTCCTTTTTGATCGGCGACTATTTTTTGTTGTCCGATATATCCCAATCCGCGCCCGTCTTCGGTAAAATCAATGGATATCGTTTGAGGGAATCCTTTGCTTTTGAGAAGCCAAACCAATCCAGACACCAGAATGAGCATGGGGATGGCTATGGCTATTGTTGTTAACACGTTTTTACTGAATGTTGTTTTCATAAGAGTCTGCGGTTATTCGTCCATCACGCTTGTTATCCAGCGTTTCGAAATTATCAAACAATTGATTTTGCGAAGCGTTCTTGATAGTCACACCGATATCGCTGTTTCTGATTTGATTTTTGAAAAACAAGTTTTCTTTGGCCAGATCGTAAATGTATACACCCCGTTCATTGGACAAAAGATTGTTTTTTTCCGAATAATTACTGGAAGATCCCGCGTTCATACGAATACCCCGAACATTATTTTTGATTTCGTTTTCCAAGATTAAGTTATTACTGGAATCATAAAGAGCAATTCCATCGACGTTGCCATAAACGGTATTCCCCTGCACCAAGTTATTGTTAGACTGGCGGTCAAGCATGATGCCGTGCAAACGGTTGTCATGAGACACATTGCCGGTTATGACATTGTCAAAACATCGTCTGGACAAAATTATTCCGTGATTGCCGTTGTTGTAAGCTTGATTATTTTCAATGAGCATATTATTGGAATCATCATGCGGGTCAAAGCCATACTGAACATTCTCATAAGCAGAATTATTTCTCACTAGCATTCCGGTCACTCCGAAAGTATAGAAACCAAAATAGTTGTTGTGAAACTTATTGCCAGTCACCACCCCTGTCAGAAGGCTTTCATTGAGTCCATTGCTTTTGATTTTCCAAGAAACACCATACGATCCACCGAAAAGGCCACCCCTTTTGGGAGAACCAGCAGAGCCGAGGTATCCAAAGTCAGAGTTGATAATATCCATTCTTCCGCTGTTTTTAGCTGTCACATAACTTCTTCCGTCCTGGTCATTGACATCCGGAGAGTTGGTGGTCTCATCCCAAGAGGTCACCCTAGTATCGATAAACAGCATGCTTCCACCTTCGGAACGTACCCAGATGTAAGTTCCTGGGTCGCTTTTTAGTTTGAGTTCTTTGACATTATTTCCATCAACAACCAAAATCACACTTTTCCCGATGTAGAGATTCGCTCGAAGCACCCATTCGCCCGACGCCGTTTCTTGAAGGAGATTTTGACGCGCCGGACCAAGCGCCGCTCGAATTTGTGAAAGTGTCACCGTGCTCCCACTTTGCCGGACAAAAATTGTGTTTGAAGGAGCGTCATAGTTTATCCGAGGAAACTTGAAAAATGGATTGGTTGAAACTATGTTTCGGCTAATTGGGTTCCTCAACTCTTCCACGGAAATAGCAATTTGCTGTCCAATTCGAAGAGGAGCGAAACTGGAAAGCGGCCTTTTTGTTCGGGCGTCCAAAATTCTTCCTGTTCCGGCCAAGTTGAATTTCCAGCGAAGAATTGGAATCGTGTCTCCCGAACCGACAACATAATATCCATAAGGATCATCCTGCCTTTTTTCCACCAAATCAATTTTCACATTTTCAATTTGTTCGTCGGTTAGTCGTGGCTTGTCCAGTGTAAAAATATTCAACCGCTGAATCTGCGCTGCTTCTTTAATCGCTTGCAAACGCGCTTTTTCCGCCTGGGCCGCGATAAGCACTTGATTTTTGTAAGTAAAGATCACAAAAAACAAGGCAAACATGAGCGAGGCCGTGGCAGCGTAAGAAATTGTTCTTTTGAAAAAATTCAATGTAGCCAAACGGGATTTATCCCAACGAGTGATCCATCCCTGTTCATCAATAGTAATGAGTGCGTAAACTTTCACCACCGCCATTACAAATGTCATAAGGATATAAACAGGGAGGATATAGACATCTCCCGGTTTTTCTTTGAAATGAGGAAAGAGCTTCACCGCGCGGCTTGCCAACCACCAGACTAAAATGATCAGCGCCACTTGCCAATGGCCTAAAAAAAGTGAAACGGCAAAATAGATAGGAGCCAGGAGCAATGTTATCGGAGAGACAAACTTGTCTAGCATATGTAGCGCCAACATCTTATGGTTTTTCCAAACCCATCCGCTAAAAAGAACCTTCGAGTCTGACCGCAGACCGTTTCTGGTCCAGCGAAGTTTTTGCCTCATGAAATCGCTCATTTTTTTCACTCCGGAAGTATACACAGAGACGTCTCCTACATAGCGGCTCTTCCATCCTTCTTTGTGAATAAGACGAGTGAGAGTCTTGTCATCTCCGCTGATCATTGGTTTTCCCCAAAAAGTTTCATTGACAAGTTCATCCAGTTTGTCAGAAATAGCTACTCTTCGATAAACCGCCGTTCGACCAGAGAGACACAAGAGAGCATCACTAACTGTTGCCAAAAACGGATATTCCAAAAGATACCGATCATCCAGAAGGATCTTGAATAGCTTTCTCGCCAAAGTGTCGGTTTCGAACACATCCTGGCGCGTAACAAGCCCTCCAACACTTGAATCAGAAAACGGTCCAAGAAGTTTGTTTTTGATATTCGGGCTCCAAACCGTGTCTGAATCAACCAAAGCGACAATTTCACTTTGAGAAGCACGGATTCCATCAGCCAACGCTGGACGTTTTCCCGGTTTTTCAGTCACAATCAGCTTTGCTCCCGAAAAGTTTTTCGAAAAATTCTCGAAAATTTCAATGTTTGTCTTGTCAGTATAGTCAATGACAGCGACTATTTCGTCAACTTTGTTATTTGCCCAAGAATCCAGCGCGCGACGAAAAAGCTTCGGATTTTCATTGTACACCGGCGTAACCACAGAAATAGTAGACTGAAATTTCCCATCAGGCACGCGGTAAAAAACGGAAACTATTTTTCGAAAAACCCAAACCCCCCATCGCCAAACACCAATGATTCCAAGAGGCAGATAAAACCAGACTATTTCCAAGTTTTGCTGAATAAAATTGATTATTTGATCAATATTCATAAATGTCTCTGCCGCATAATTAACTCTGATTTTCCCAACTCCACATAAACTTATTTTTATTCAGTGAAAATTTGGTATCTTCAGAAATAATCAGCTGCTCTGATTAATATTCAAGATATTGTTTGTCCTTAAGGTTCTCATTTACTCTTATAACCGCGTGAAGAAGCGGCATTTTCTTTTTTGCCTCTTCATTGGCCCAACTCATAAATGCCAAAGTATCCTTGGGAAGACACGATCCGTCATACGGACCAAAATCTCGAATGCCATATTTTTTGTTCCAAGAGGCTTCCGCGCTTTCTGTCACCACCTTAAAAACCTTGTCCGCATCCGCCCCAACCGCTTGAGCGACTGAACGCATCTCGTTGAAGAAAGAAATTTTGCTGGCATTGTAAATGTTGTGCACATATTTCATAAACTCCGCTTCTTTTATGGTCATGTGAAAAATCGGCGCACCAAACGGGCGGTAAAGATCTTCCATAACTTGTCCCACCTTCGGATTATTGCTTCCAATCACCACCACCCAAGGATGCATAAAATCTTCCTCCGCACTGACTTCTCGAAGAAACTCCGGGTTCATAGCAACATCAAATCCTTCTCCCAATTTTTTCCCGGAATATTTTTCCAGAATTGGCACGAAACGATTTTCCACCGTTCCCGGAGGAACAGTAGATCGAATGACTACAAGCGGCCGATTAGTGTTTTCCGCAAGCGCTTGTCCAAGACTGGCTAGAGCCGACTCGATGAAACGAAAATCCAAATGGTCATTGATTGTTGGAGTGAGAACACTCACCATGTAAATGTCTCGATCATGAGCGCATTTAGCTCCGATGTTGCAAGATTCAAACCCTTCTTTGGAAAGTTTTTCAATGAGAAGTTCATTGATGTCAACAAAACTAACATCATGGCCAAAAGACAAAAATCCCTTCCCGGCAGCTTTTCCCACAAACCCGCTGCCAATTATGGTTATTTTTTTAGGAACAATCTCTTTTTTTTCAGACTGTTCAGCGTTTTCAATTTCTGAAGTGTTATTTTTCTCATTCATATAATTATTTTTTATTTTTTACTCACCAGTACTACAATAACTGTTGCTACTTTATTGCTTCTTGTTTAAAAATGGGGAATCACTAAGGATCCCCCGGTTGCGGAACTTTTTCGTTTCGCACCTTACATTCTGCAAGCACACTTGCAATCAAGCGCGCTTTTTATCCTATTAAGAACAAGAATAGCGTTCGGTTCCTCCTTTTCGCTGATAACAACAACATTTCTGTTCAAACGAATCGCTATGCCGACAATTGAACTTGGTGGAGGAACATCACGCTCGCTAGTAACCAAAAGGGAACTTCCATCATTCTCGAGAAACTTAATCGCTTCGTTAAAACCACCCACTATTCTTATAGACGGCAACGACAAAGCCGCGTCCGGGATGCTTTCCCTCACTAACTCAGCGATTTGTCCTTGATTGTCCAAAATAAGAATAGTTCTACCTTTCATTTCATATCTTTTCATGATAACCCTCCGCAAGAGGAAGAGTGAGCAATAAAACGTTATCTTTTACATCTGTTTTTCCACCTAATACTTCCGCAATCAATCTAATCAGAAGTAAACCTTCGTCAATCTCACTTTTTACCCCCTTAAAGCCCGTACAATGAAACTCAAGAGTGACACTTATCGAATCATACGCACCAAGAGTGACAAATAAATCATGATCTTCTCGATTACCCAACATGAAGCGTTGGATTCTTGAAAAAAGTTGCTTCGCTATTTTCTCCGAGTGGTTTATCCAAAACGAGTGTTCAAGAAATGTTGCATCAATCTCAAAATAAACCGACTCGAAAATCGACAGATAAGTAAAAAGCTCCCGCACAACTCTTGACTTTTCGTCTTGAGATTCCAAAAGAAAAGATCGAATCTCCTGAAAAAGAGAAAGGTCGCTAACGAGCCTTCCACCTGCCTGAGCAATGATCTCGGCATATGAAAGCGCGCGATCATAGCTACTTTGAGCCAAAGCTTCCTCCAATCTTTTGTAGAATCCTCCAATAATCGTAACCGGATTACCGATACGATCAAGCAAGATATTTTTGAGGAAAGTTGTATCATTTTTTTTCTCATCCTTGGTATACCACCTAAACCCGAACTGAATAAGCCTGGCGGCTTTAGACAAAAATGCTCGTTCCCCCTCGTTAAAAGGATTACTGCACGCTACTCTGTCAAAAAGCAAGAGATACCCCCGGCATGGGAGCACCGCCATGTGACGAAGCTTTTTTCGTTCGATATGTTTTCCGATATACTGCGTTAGTGGATTTTCGGCTACATTGTTAGCAACTACAACCTTCTGTTCCGAAATAGCCGATATAAGCGCAACCTTATCACAAGGTTTTCGAAGCATACCAACCTCAGAAGCCCCATGTCTCGGACTGTCCTCACTCTCTAACGGATTAGCAAAAACGATCTTGTACGCATCGTATTCATCTCCTCCATCGATCGAAAATAGTTCCAAGATAGAAAACCGTTGTTCTACCTCGCAGACAACTCCGGCAACAATAGCCGCTGCTTCCAAAAGGTATTGGTAGACATTTCCTCGATTGCTTTTTTGCAGCTCGCCCAATTTGGCAAGCGCGTCCTCTGCCAACATTTGCCAGTCATAATGTCCGTTCATGACAACCCCTCCATTTCCACATATATTTCAAAGAACTCTTAATAAATCCCCTAAACTCAAAATCATAACTTTTCCCTTTATATACAACTAACCAGAGAAAATATTTTTGTTTCAATAGCTTTTCTAAGCATTCTCTAAATTTCAAGACCATCCGTATATCCAGTTCTTGCGCAAAAAAACAGAAATTACAACAGAAACTACACCCTTGATTGATTTTTTCAAAAAGAATAGAATTAACATGCTTACTAACCAGTAACTTTAAGTTTTATGAAAATCAATCAAAAACAAACGGTTGTCGTGATCGGTCTCGGATATGTCGGACTTCCTCTGGCAATCCGTTGCAAAGAAAAAGAATATGAAGTATTCGGTTTCGATCAAGACAAAGAAAAAATTGATCTTATCAACAAAAATAAAAGTCCGATTGAAGAAAAATTTATCGAAGAGCGAATCGGGAAATTTTCTTTTTCCGCTACCACTGACGAAAAAATCATCAAAAAAGCTGATGTCGTTCTCATTTGCGTTCCAACACCCGTCGACAAAAACTTTTATCCGGATTTGAAACCCGTCATTGGCGCGGCGGAAGCAACCGCGCGAAATCTCAAAAAAGGAACCCTTGTTGTTTTGGAATCAACGGTCAATCCCGGAGTTTCAGAAGAAGTGATTGAACCGATTTTTCGCGCCGCTAATTTGAAAGTCGGAAAAGATGTTTTCATTGCTCATTGCCCGGAAAGAATCAATCCCGGCGACCCCCACTGGAATGTCACTAACATTCCCCGCGTAGTCGGATCATTTGACAAAAAGGGATTGAGTTTGGCAGTCAAATTTTATGAATCAATTGTTGACGGATCAATTCGCCCGATGAAATCCATTCGCGAAGCTGAAGCGGTGAAGATCGTTGAAAATTCTTTTCGAGACATCAACATTGCCTTTGTCAATGAGTTGGCTCGATCTTTTGAAAAACTGGAAATTGACGTGAAAGACGTGATTTTGGGAGCTGCCACCAAGCCATTTGCTTTCATGCCGCATTTTCCATCTTGCGGAGTTGGCGGCCATTGCATTCCGGTCGATCCGTACTATCTCATCGAACGGGCCAAGGCGTCCGGTTTTGATCATAAGTTTTTGCGAATAGCCAGAGAAATCAACAATTCCATGCCAACATATACTGTTGAATTATTGCAAGACGCTCTCAATGATGTAAAATTGCCCATGAACGGAACTGCCATAGGAATTCTTGGTGTTTCTTATAAAGCCAATGTTGATGATGTTCGTGAATCTCCATCAATTCAAATCATCAATTTAGTTAAAAGTCATGGAGCAAAAGCCCTGGTCTTTGATCCGCATATTCCTAAAAAATCTAATGTAAAAAATCTGGAAGAACTTCTTAAAAGATCGGAGGCTATCATTTTAGCAACCGATCATAATGAATTTAAGTCCCTTGATCCCCAACTATTCAAAAAACACAAAATCAAGGTTATCATTGACGGAAAAAATTGTCTGGACAAAGAGGCAATTCAAAAGCAAGGAATTATTTATAAAGGAATTGGGAGATAAAATCAGCTTTACTAAACACTCAAAACACGCTACAATACACTCAGTAGTAGAGTTTTAATTTTTTGCTTAAAAATAAATGTTTTCCATCTTAAAAATGATTGTTTGGTCCCTAGGCAGCCTGGTTCTGGCCTATTTTGTTTTGGTCTATTTAGGCTATGAAATCAATCTGAATTATTTTACTGAAAGCAAGGAAAAATGTCAGGAAAGAATCAAGGAGTGCACCAATAATTTAGTCCGGCAAGGGATCGATAATGTAAAATGTGATTACAATTGCGTTAATCCTGATTTGATAATCAAAAATAAAAAAATAATTAACTAATCGCCATAAAGTAAAAAATAGTTCTGCTGCTTGACTAATGCTTACTACTTTATACTTACTACTATCCTATGAAATTAATCGTCAACATCCCCGCTTACAACGAAGAAAAAAAACTGGGTGAAACAATTGAACGAATCAAAAAAAGTTTTTCCGGACCTTTTTATTCCCAAGAAGGCGCCGCCATCGATGAGAAACTTATTCAGGTAGTCGACGACGGGTCAACTGACAAAACTGCAGAAATAGCGAAAAAAACTGGCGCGGACCTTATTGTTTCCTACAAACCCAACCGACGCTTGGCCTATTCTTTCAAACGCGCGGTGGAAAATGCTTTGGAAAATCAAGCAGACATTATGGTTAACATTGACGCTGACGGACAGTTCAACCCGAACGACATTCCAAAACTCATTTCGCCTATTTTGGAAGGCCGATGCGACATGGTGATTGCCAATCGATTTGGAAAGCACAAAGCAAAAAACATTCCTTTCATTAAGGATTTTCTTAATCGCTTGGGAGCCAAAATGATCGGCTTCTTCTTAAACTATCCGATCGATGATCTTACTTGCGGCTTTCGAGCGCATAACCGAGAAACTCTCCTTCGACTGAATCTTACCAACGTCCATTTCACATATACTCAAGAAACCATCATTGATGCTATTGGAAAAAACTTGAAGTTAACGTGGATTCCGGTTGAAGTTTCTTATTTTGCCGACCGAAAATCAAGGATAGTCAGATCCGTTTGGAAATTTGTCAGCGATTCCGCTAAAATCATTTTGAAAGCTGTCAAGGATGTCCGTCCGATGAAATTTTTTGGCATTCCGGGACTGTTTATGATGATAACTTCGCTTATAGTTTTTGGAATATTTTTCTATAACTACATTCTAACTTTTCAAGTCACTACTTATCGCAATTATCTCATCCTGGCGATAACCTTATTCCTTGTCGGTTTGCAGTTTCTGGTTTTTGCGCTCATCGCCGACATGATAAAAACCAATCGCAAACTCACCGAAGAACAGATGTATCTTTTGAAAAAAAGTAAATATAGCCAAAATAAATCCGAATTATAGTTCATAAATCACAAATAAATTACCTGTTATGAAAATCCTATTCATCTCCCACTCCTATCCTCCCATTAAAGGCGGTGTGGAAAGCCAGAACTATAATCTCGCCCAAGGTTTGTCGAAAATTGCAACGGTAAAGATCATTGCTAATGGACGAGGAAAAATATGGCTGCCAATTTTCCTGCCGCTAACATTCATTCGCGCTTTTTTTATAATGACCACTTACGACGTGTGTCTTGTTGGAAACGGAGTTTTGGCGCCGATTGCCGCTACCTTGAAATTCTTTCACCCCAGAAAGAAATTTTTCTCAGTTGTTCACGGACTGGATATCACATACATATACAAGCCCGGATTATTGCCGAAAATATATAAAAGTATTAACATTCCTTCTTTAAAAAAATTAGATAAAATATTCATGGTTGGTCGTCCAACGGTGGAAGAAGCTGTAAAAGCAGGCATTCCAGAAAAACAATGCCGGGTTATCCATAACGGAGTTCCTGTAACTGAATTTAGAGAGAATCACACAAAAGAAGAACTGGCACGGCTTTTGGAGCTAGATATTAAAGGCAAAAAAGTTGTCCTGCGTCTGGCTCGATTTGTTCCTCACAAAGGAACGGATTGGTTTATCCGAAATATTATGCCACGCCTTCCGGAAAATGTTTGTTTGGTTGCAACAGGTTACCGGGTAAGCAAAAATAATGCTGGCGATCCTGATAACTTTACCGCCTGTGAACGAGCTATTAAAGAATGTCAATTGGAAAATAAAGTCAAACTTTTACCCAACTTAGACCAGAAAGATTTATTAGTTTTATTAAACACTTGCGATTTGTATGTCTCACCTAATATTAAGTATCCTGGATCAATGGAAGGATTTGGAATCAATGTCATTGAAGCTGGCGCTTGCGAACGGGTTGTTGTCGCCTCTGATTTAGAAGGATTAGCTGAAGCGATTCAAAACGGAAAAAATGGATTCTTAGTTGATCCGGAAAATGTTGATCAATGGACCAAGAAAATCATGGCTATTCTTAACGCTGGTCCAGAGTTTATTGAAAATTTCGGCAAACTGGCCGGACAATATGTCGAGGAGAATTATAGTTGGGAGAAAATATGCGAGAAATATTTGGAGGAAATGAAATACGAAACACGAAGCACGAAGCACGAAACAAATTCTAATTACTAAAATGCAAATTCTAAATTTCATATTTGGACAACTGAGCTTCTATGTCTCATTAATCTTGGTACTCTTTGTTCCGGGTTATTTTTTTGCTTTGGCGATTTTTGGGAAAAAGAAATTGCTTCACCCGCTTGAAAAGCTGGTCTTTTCGTTAGTCCTTAGCATAATTTTGGTTGACTTTTTGATGCTCTTTCTGGATCGAGTGAAGATACCGCTCAACCGGCTATCTCTTGTTTTGGGAATTGGGATCATTTCTCTTGCCAGTTATGTTGTTTACTCTTACAAGAAACCGTCTGGAGCTGAAAAGACAGGAGAAAAGCTGTTTAATTTTTCTAAAAATCAAACGTATCTTCTCGTTCTTCTGTTTTTTCTCGCCGTTTTTGCGCGAGTTCTTTATTTGGAAAACTATATTTTGCCTGGCACTACCGATTTGGGACACCACATGTACTGGGCCAAAACTTTTGCCGAAAAAGGAACATTGGCCAATTACGAGAAAAAAGATATCCTCGTTGAAAATGGAACTTATTCAATGAGTGAACCGGAGAACATCAGTGATTTCATCATCGGCGAGCATTTGGTCTTCACAGCTATCACTCTTGTCTCAGGAATGGACGTGATTTCTTATTTCCCGGTTTTGGTCCTATTTTTGATAAATATTTTCAGCCTCTTAGGACTTTTTCTCCTGACTCTTCGAATTTTTGAAGATCATCCCAGGGGAAAAACTATTGCTATTTTGACTTTGTTTTTCATCGGACCGCTTTTCGCCATTGCCCCCCCGCAAGCTAAATTTGTTGGAGGCGGTGTCATTGGAAATGTTTTTGGCAATCTCCTCATGCCTGCGGCTTTCTACTTTTATTTTCGATTTCTGAGAGACAATCAAAAATCTTTTCTGCTTTCGGCGCTTTTCATTTCAATGGGCCTTTTCTACACCCACCATTTGACCGGACTAATTTTTCTTATGACCATGTCTCTTTTTGTGTTGTCATACTCTGTTTTTAATTTCAAAAATTTGTTTTCCGAAGTCAGGAGATGGAAGAAAGCGTTGTTTTCCAAACCCATCCTTTCTTTTTTGTTCTTCGCCTTCGTTTTTGTTTTTCTGATTCACACGCCCAGTTATCTCACTAACCGAGCAGTTTCCAGCGTCGTCGGAGAAGTTGCCAAAGTTGAACACGGAGGACTCACTCTCGGACAATTTCGCGTCACAGTAGGAGAGCTGCGAATCGGATTGGGTCTGGCAGCTATTTTTTTGTTCTCTCTTTTTTATCGAAAAAATGTCGCGGCTTTGACCCTCCTAGGGTCCTGGTTTTTTATTTTGTTTTTAGCTTCAACAAAACCAACGTGGCTCCATCTCAGCATTCCCTCCGGACGCTTGGCTAATTATGAAACCTATCCCCTTTCCATTCTTTCCGCCTTCGCTTTTGTCGAAGTTTTTTCTTTGTTACGTCAAAAGAATACCATCATATTTTCTCATAGTCGAAAACTGATTTTCGGAGCATTTGTAGTCATTTTGCTCTACCTCACTTTTGAAGGAATGAATGATAATTATCAAAATATGCTTCCATCCGGAACGCCGCAAAAAACCAACCAAACCTTTCATGCGTCTTTATATTTGGAGAATAAAGTATCTCCCAACGAAATGGTGGTTAAGGATCATATCTACCTCGCCAGTGATTCCTGGATAAAACTGTTTTTTATGCGGGATTATAATTTTCCGATTTATCGGGCCAATTTAGAGCGGTATGAAAACGGAATTGACCGACAAGAAAAATGCACTCTTTGGATGGTTTCCAGTCCTGGAACCGATGGCGCCAAAAAATGTTTTTCCGAGCTTAATGTTCATTATGTTATGGTAAATGAAAAATTTGACAGTCTGCAGTTTGCAAAAGACGAGAGCTTTTCTCGAATTTATACCAATGGCGAAATAGGAATTTATTATCGAAAATAATATGAACAATACTAAAATCATCCTCATATCATTAGTGGCAATTATCCTTGCCAGCTTCGTTTATCTTTCTTACCAAGAGACAAACCAATCCCACCTCTCCGGCTGGTGGACGCTTTCTTTCACTGACCCGAAAAGTGATCTTCTTAATTTCAAGATCGAAAACTATACTAACAACAAAAATTTTCATTATACAGTTTTAGACGGAGAAAAAAAGGTTTTGGAGAAAGATATAACTATCGATAAAAATACAAAAAAAGAAATCTACTTAGATTCAGAAATCAGCAAAAACGATAAAATCCTAATTCGGGTTTCCAATGAAACTGAAAGTAAAGAGATATATATAAAATAAATAATTCTACATTCGTAAAAATATGAACATCGCTCGATCATTCATTTTTCTCACTTTTGCTGAAATACTTTTCAATTTGTCCGGTTATGTTGTTCATTCGGCGGCCGGAAGACTTCTCACGCCCGCGGAGTACGGACGTTATGGCCTCATCGTAACGCTTTCCATTATGGTAGTTACCCTCATTGGCAATGGGATCCCCATTTCCATGAGCAAATATCTGAGCCAACATTACGATCAAAAACCGGAACTGGTTCCAGTGATAAAAAGAAAAGGACTGATTTTGCAAAGTGTTTTAATTGGAGGAATTACCTTGCTTTTTTTTCTTGCGGCGCCACTAATCGCCAAACTGCTTCGAGATGAAACACTCACGCCTCTTTTCCGTCTCTCGGCTTTCATTCTTCCTATGTATGCCATCGATTCGCTTTATTTCTATTATCTCACCGGTATTCACGAGTTCAATTTTCAATCTTTCCTCAAAATTTCCCGATCTCTTCTTCGAGTGACTGTAATTGTCGGACTGATCTATTTTTGGAAAGTTAAGGGTTCAATTATCGGATATATCATCGTACCATTTTCCGTTTTTTTGATTGCCTGGGCATATGACACACTCAAGCTTTCCAAGAAATTTCCCCGCTATAGTTCAACAATCTCTTTTGACTGGAAAAAATTGGCTGCCTATGCTTGGCCAATCACTCTTTTCATGATTTTTTACGAGATTCTCATTTCTTTGGATCTTTATTTCATAAAAAGCCTGCTCGGAAGCGATCACGCCACCGGAATATACAACAGCGCCCTTCTTCTTGCTCGCATCCCCTACTATCTTTTTTACGCCCTAACAATCATTCTTCTTCCTTCCGTTTCCAAATCAACTGCCGAGAAGAATCACCAAAAAACCGGCAAACTGATTCATGATTCCCTTCGCTTCATGTTTATCATTCTTGTTCCAATTGTTATTTTGCTTTCCGTTTATGCCGCTCCGGCTATCGATTTTGTTTTTGGGAAAGAATACGCAGAAGCTGTTCCATCGCTTCAAATTCTTGCGTTTGGGCTGGGATTTCTTACCATTTTTTATGTCTTAAGTTTCGCGCTAAACGGAGCCGGCCTAGCCAAAGTTGCCATGAAGACCGCCTTTTGGGGAATGCTGCTGAACGCCGTCCTTAATTATTTTTTTATTAAGCAATACGGCATTTTGGGCAGCGCCATTGCCACGTCCATTTCTTCTTTCTCCGTCATGTTTTTTTCAATTGCTTACACTAACAAAAACTTTGGAAATCTTTTTCGCGTTTCAGACGCGATAAAAATAATTTCTTCCGGAGTTATTTTATATCTCGCGTCCTTATTATTTCCGCCACATAACCTATTATTCATCCTATGGTCAATAATTCTTACACTGATCTATTTTATAAGTTTATATATCTTGAAAGAAATCAAGCCTGAAGATATTGAAATATTCAAATCTCTCCTTCGAAACAAAAAAAAGAACGCCTAACGCGTTCTTTTTTAATCGTAAAATAGATTGTCGTCGTCTACGCTATAGCTCCTGTATACCTTCACATAATTAGCTGGCCGATTATCTAGCAAATATTGCCAATCAGGAATATATTCCATCGTCGGTTCGACTTTCCTCCAGACATCATAATACATTATGGATCCCCTTCTGGTCCTTATGAAAAAGTTGACATTTATGTCCGGATTTTTATCTTGCTTTTTCCAATCTTTTTTCCCCTTCAAACACTTCCCCTTGAAAAAAGAACAAAAACCGTTATAATCAGACCAAACAATAAGACTTTCCGCATTAGGAAGAGAATTCAAATAACTGGCCGCTTCATAACCCAAGGTTCCCCAAGCGTCGTTAGCCAAATACTTTTCAGGCAAAAAGTTGTTGGTATAATTGAAATAATAAGGTTTTGCTAAATATAAGCTAAAGCAGCTAACGATAATAACACCCGCTGTTATCCAATGTTTACTTAAGTTTTCTAAGTACCTCAAGGAAAACAAATGATAAATGCCCATGGCGGAAAGAATAATCGCCAAAGGGAAAAGCATAATGGCATAACGGACATTGACCAACATATGAATTGAAAGAACGCTGGCAAAAAAAAGAACAAAAAATAGGGTAAAAGAAACTGCGTAAAAATTGCTTTTTCCAGAAGACCACGCTTCTTTTGCCCATAAATAGATCAAGCCCAAAAGAGTAATCGGCGTAAGAGAGAACACCAAAGGGAAAAATTCCCAGATAATTTGAAAAAGATAATTGCTATCCCTGAATTCAAATCCCCGTTCCGCGTCAAAAGGAATGGTCTTTATTTTTTCACTAAAAACCAGTATATCTGACCAGTTAATCAGAATAAATGAAATAATAAGAATAAAAATAGCAAAGATGACTGCCGGAATTATTTCTCTAAGGTGAGTAAAAAAGGAAAGAATTTTTTTAAAATATTTACTTTTAAAAAAATAAGCGTCACTTAATATCAACGTAGTAAGAACAAGCATCAAAAAAAGAGCCTGCTTCATTCCCCAAAAGCCCAGCGCTCCATAAAGAAAAAAATTCTTATTCAAAAATACTGCTGGCATGAGAAACGAAAAAAATGCCATAGCGCCAAAAATAACCGCCCAATAGCCAAGAAAATATTTCTTCGTCTTTTCACTAAAATTATTTTTTTGATTTTCAAGGTTAAATAATAGATATAAAATTATCTCTAAAAACAAAAACGGATATAGTATTGTTGCTGCGTATTTGGTCAGCAGCGCCCAACCAAGAGAAAAAGAAGCCAGCGCGGCATATTTTTTTTCTTCTGTTTTTAGGAATAAAAGAAAAGCTAAGATCACAACCGTAGAGAAAATCCAAAGGACAGAATCAGGATTAACAATACGAGAAATTCCAAGCAGAACCGGAGAAAGCCCGATCAAAATCGCCGACCAAAGAGCAATCCATTCGTTTTCTATCAGCTTCTTAATCAGCCAAAAAAATATAAATATGAAAAGCCCGTTGAAAATCAAGAGAGGCAGACGAAAATAGAAATTATTTTTGATATTTTCCTCAACATTGGAAACTCGATAATAATCAAAATCGGAAAAAAGTTTTTCGTAAAAATTTGTGTCCCTAAAGAACAAATTTATCCCTGAAATGTAAGCCAAACTCACCCCCGGTTTGTCGTTTACCCGAGTGAGAGCCCAATCTTTTTCCGCCATAGCTTTCCAATATTGAGCCGCTCTACCTGGAGCGGGATCTCCCGTCCAATAATGTTCATCAGCCGTTTCAAAATTTCCCAAATGATAAACCCCGAAAGAAAAATATATGCCAAAAACTAAAATCAGGATTAAATAAGCAGCAAATTTCTCTTTGAATATCTTAGTCATAGATGTTTTTGTAGACTTTGACATAATTTGACGGACGATCATCAATTTCCAACGACCATTCAGGATATTCGACCGTTTCCCTAATTTCCATCCAAGCTTTTTTATTGTTCATTATCCCCCTTCTACTGGTAACAAAATAATCAATCTTGAAATAATCATCACTGGAAGGGATTTTTGGTCCGCCTATATTTTCCGCCTCAGAAGAATCTGAAGAAGGCTCTTCTTCAAAAGAGGCAAGTCCTGCTTTTTTTTCTTCTTCCAGATTTTTCTTTTTGAAAAGATTTTTTAAAAATGCCGTTTTTTCTATGCCTGATCCTTGAATACAGATTCCCTTAAAAAAAGAACATGTTCCCCAATAATCCGACCAGATTATCAAATTCTTGGAGTTGGGAAGAGAGTTGAGATACTGCGCCGCTTCATAGCCGCCATAACCCCAAGCGCCGGTAATGATTCTTTTTTCAGGCAAAAAATCATTGGTGTAGTTGAAATAAAAAGGCTTGATGAGCCAAAGGCTTATGAAACTCAAAACAACTACTCCACCCCATAAGGAAACCCTAATTTTTTCCGAAATATTTTCCCATTTAAAAAGTTCATACAAACCCAAAGCGACAATCATCATGAGCGTCGGATAAATCATTACGCTGTAGCGAATGTTGGCAAGGAGTTGTTGTTCCAAAACCGCCGCGTAAAAAACCACAACAAAGGAAGACAGAAAAAACGCCAACTTTTTGTGCGCAACTTCTTTGAAAAAAGATTTTCCCCAATAGAAAATCATTCCAAGAAGAGCGATCGGTGTAAGGGAAAAAACCATTGGATAAAGCTCCAGAAAAAGTTGATCGATGAAATCTTGGCGCCGAAAAGGATAGGTGCGCCCAGCATCAAAATTGAGATCTTTTATATCAAGAAAATTTCCACCAACGGAATAATTTACCAAAGTCAAAAAAAACAACACTCCGACAACAGAAAAAATAGCTTTAGGTAAAAAGCGCCCGAACCTGACAATTTTTAAAAGTACCCCGGACAAAAACCGACTCCTAAAAGTCAACGCATCCAGAACCAATCCGACATTTATGAAAAAGAAAACTCCAAATATCCACAGTGGACTTGTCTTTTTAAATCCAATCGTTCCCTTATACAAGAAAGACGGATCAGTGAAAACCGCCGGCATAAGAAGTGAGAAAACAAAGGCCGCTCCTGATAAGATTCCGAAATAAGAAAAAACAAACCGCAAAACTTTTTGAGAAAGTAGATTTTCTTTCTTCCATTTTTCAAAGTTAAAAAGGAAATGGACACCGATTGTCAAGGCAAAAAAAGGCACCAAAAGAACCGCCGCATATTTACTGAGAAAAGCCAGCCCTAAAAACAAGGAGGATAGAACCGCGTATTTTGCTTCTTCCTTTTTTATATACACCAAAAAAGAAAAGAGCGAAGCATTGGCGAAAACCCAAAGCAAAGAGTCCGGATTGACAATTTGGGAAATGCCCAAAAGAATCGGATTAAGCAAAACTAGCGTCGAAAAAATAAGCGCTATCCAGGAATTATCAGTCAATTTTTTGGCAATCCAATAAAAGAAAAAAATGAAAAAACCGTTAAAAGCGAGAATGGGCAGGCGAAAAATCAAATTGGCCTGAAGTGTCGCTTCAGGAACGATGTCTTTCAACATATTATCTTTAAAGGCTATTCTGTCTTCCGAATTATCCTGAAAAAATAAGCCTGCACCGGAGATCAGCGCTACTGTCACTCCCGGTTTGTCATTGATTCTTGTCGCCGCCCAATTTTTTTGTGAAATCGCCCGCCAATAATCATGAATTCTCCCTTCAGTTGAATCATACATCCAATAGTGCTCGTCCGCCGTTTCAAACTCAGTCAAATGATGCAATCCGAAAGAAAGATATATACCCAGAGGAATGAGGAGCAAAAATATTTTTTTGTCCAGTTTTTTGAAAAATTTCATCTTATTTTATTGTTTCACTTCTTCCGCCTTAAAAATTCTTACGTAGTTTTTGTACCGCCCGTCAATTTCCAAGTTCCAAATCGGCTCGTCGCTTTCCCGATATTCTTTCCCGATAAACTCAGGACGAAGCTGGCTTTGCAATGTGGAATAGATGTAATCAACAGGATATTTTTCGGTTCGCACCTTGGTTTTGTGAATGCACTTTCCCACATAGAACTCGCAAAAGCCATACGAATCAGTCCAAACTGTAGTCTCTTTGGCGTTAGGAAGAGCGTTCATATACGCCGCCGCCTCATATCCGCCGTATCCCCAACCACTGGTGATAATATATTTTTTCGGCATAAAATCATTAGTATAGCTGAAATAATACGGACTGATGAGGTAGACATTTAGAAAACTAACCGCAATGATTCCGCCGGCGATCATCATGTCTCCTGCTTGGCGAACTCTTTTCCAATTCAAGAAGAAATAAATCAATTGAGTTACTGCCGCAATGAGAACGACAAAAATACCAAAGAAAGCGATCCTGTGAAAATTATAGAAAACACGCAGTTCTCTCTCGCTGATTATTTTCGCCTGTTCAATAGAAGAAAGCGCAAAAATAATCAGCACCAAGGCTGAAAGTATAGAAAAGAAAGTCAAAAAATTCTTAGAATCACTCTTTTCTTTTTGAGCTGAGAAAAATTCGAAAAAAGCGATGGCTGCCAGAAAAGCTGAAACCGGATAAAGGATTATGCTGTAACGAATGGTAAGCAAAAGACCTTGTTCGATGACAGCCAGATAGAAAATCAGAACAAAAGTAGTGAGAATAAAAACCAAATAAGGATACTTTATTTTTTGAAAAATTGTTTTTGACCACAGATAAAGCAAGGCAAAAAGGACTATCGGGGTAACAGAAAAAACCAAAGGAACCGCTTCCATAATGAATTGATGCAAAAACGGCAGCCTTCCAAATCCCGGTTTTCTTTTCATGTCAAACGGTACGTCGGTGAGATCAATGAGCCGATGGCGCACCATCCAGTTGATAAGAATAAAAACAAAAGTGAACAGCAAAATTCCAGAGACTATTTTAGGCAAATATTTCTTGGCCGGTTGCAATTTTTCAAAAAGCCACAGGGTAATTTTTCCTCCAAAAAAATAATTATCAGAAAAAATAGCGGCATTTAACACCATCAGCAACCAAAAAATCGGCGCCATCCCGGGGAAACCGATCGTCCCTTCGTAAAAATATTTCGGTTCCACAAAAACCGCTGGCATCATAAGGGCAAAAATCAAAAACCCTCCCAAAATAATTCCAACGTAATACAGACTATTTTTCCAGATAATTTTTGCCAACGTTTCTTTTTTGTTTTTCCATTCCTCAAAATGAAAAAGATAGAAACTTACCATCATCAAAAAATAAAACGGGATGAGAATTATGCTGACATATTTGCTCGCCATAGAAAGGCCAAAAAAAACAAGCGTCAACCAAAAATACTTTCGCTCTTCAAGCTTAAGAAGAGCCAAAAAAGAAAGGACCGAAGAAAAAGAAAAGATCCAGAAGAGAGAATCCGGGTTCACTATTTGGGAAATGCCGATGATTATGGGAGAAAGAGCGATGAAAATCGCCGAGAGAAGAGCGACCCATTCATTGTCAGTAATCTTTCGGATAATCCAAAAGAAAAAGAAAATAAACAGACCACTGATAAGCAAGATTGGCAAGCGGTAGTATAAGTTAATTTCCTCGGTTTTTTTCGGGTCAAAAATTTTCACTGTTCCATCTTTGAAGAGAACCTGTTTTTCTTGATCTTTTTCCAAAAACATTCCGATCCCGGATGTCCAAGCCAAAGTGATTCCCGGTTTGTCATTGATACGGGTGTCTTCCCAATCCCCTTCCGACAAGGCTTCCCAATATTGATGAATTCTGTCCGACTCGGCATTGTAAAGCCAATAATGTTCATCAAAAGAAACAAACTCAGTCAGGTGGTTGAATCCGAAAATAAAAAAAACAATTACTGATAAAAATAATAAGGCTCTAACTGATGTAAATTTCATCTTGATCATTGAAAACGGCTTATTTAAGGATTGTTTTGGAAAATTTTTTTAGTTACATGTCAAATTATATCTCAAACAAACTCTTTTTGCAAACTGGATTTTTCTTCTTTTTTCTTTAAAAGGGACACATCTTTTTTCGATTCGATGTAAACGGGCAGGGCGAAAAAACTAAGCCCCATTTGAAGAAATCGGCTCAAAATGGCCACCATAATCACCGATGAACTGCTGATGCCAAAAAAACCGAAAAAAGTTACATAGGCCCATTCCTTAAGACCGATGTTATTAACGGTAATCGGAACAGAAGAAATGATGGCAATAAGAAAAATTACTGACAAATAGTCAAGAAGTTTAATTTCAATGCCAAGGGACAAAAAAAGAATATAATTGGAAAGCGCCAGTCCAATCAAAGAAAAAATCATTCCCCAAAAAACCGACTTTCCGAAAACATGCGAATTATGATTATAGGAATCCATTTCTCGAAGGACTTTCAAAATTTTTTCCGGAATAAATTTAAGTCCTATCTTTTTCACAAAAGAAACATGTTTTATTTTTGTAACGGCTAAATCCAAAAGCAAAGACAAAACTACTAAAATATTCACAATAATAAGAGTTGGATGATGAAAAACAGTTTTAAAATTAACAAAAGTAAATATGATTGCCAAAATTGTTGCCGATACCAATCCTGTAAAGCGATCAATCATCACTGTTGACGCGGCTTCGGCGTACTTTTTCTCTTCTTTCCCGATTTCATACGCCCGAAAAGTGTCCCCGCCGATAAACGACGGCATAAAATTGTTGATAAAGGTCCCTGTAAAATAATATTTGAAAAAATCCCTGAGCGGCAGATTTATGCCCTTAAACTCTGCTAAGAGTTTCCATTTGTAGGAAGAAATCAAAATGCCCAAAACTACCACCGCAATGTAAACAACAATTTGCCAAAGTTCAATTTTCCGCAAAGTTTCAATCATTTCCTGCCAATTGATACTCTCCACCGCCCACACCAAAAACCCGATGGTAACGGCTATTTTTAGAAATAATTTGAGCTTCTTGGACATTCTTTATAAATTACGAATTATCCCTCGATACAATTCGGCATATTGTTTGGCCACGTTTTCCCAACTCAACTCTTCCGCTCTTTTTCGACTGGCCGCTGACATATCTGTTCTCAAATTTTCGTCTTTTAAGAATAATTCAATTTTTTCCGCTACAGACTGGCTGTTTTCCATCTGAACAATAAACCCATTTTTTCCTTCTTCAATCAATTCTGTCGACCCTCCGGTGTCAGTAGCAATCAAAGGAAGTCCGCAAGAAAGAGCTTCCAACATCGCATTACTCATGCCTTCATTGAGTGACGGCATAACAAACAAACTGGCTTCTTGATAATACCCGACTGTGTTTTCCCGAGGAATTCGACCCAAAAACTCCACTTGTTTTTCCAGACGAAGATCTTTTACCAGTTTTTTTAAATTTTCTTCTTCGTTCCCCTCTCCCATTATCTTTAAAAATAAATTCGGATATTTAGGCAATAATTTGTGGACGGCTTCGACTAGATATTTGAGTCCTTTTCTGGCGGTTATGCGAGAAGCTCCAGGGGTGATAATAAACTTATCTTTTCGCCTGATTGATTCATAAGGTTTGAAATGATCAATGTCCACTCCGTTATAAATCACGCCAATTTCTTGGTGAGCATTGGATTTTCGAGCCAAATCCCTAAGGCCTTCAGAATTGGAAATCACCGCCGCTCCACGTTTCCAAATAAAGACGATCAGCGGACGCAAAAAATTGTAAATAAAAGAAAATCTGTCAGAATAACCAGGAACGTCCGACCCGCGAAGAGAGATGATATAAGAAAGATTGAATTGATATTTGAAAACCAAAGACAAAAATCCGCAAGGAACAGTGAAAAAAGAATGGGTCAAATCATATTTTTCTTTTTTTATCAATTTTCTGGCGTAAAAATAAGCTTTCCAAGAGTACGTTAACAAATCTTTTTGTGACTGAAAATGCAAGTTTGCAGCATTTTTCCCGATTGGCAAACGGTGAATACGAACATTTTGGGAAATATTTTCAACATGGACTTTGTCATCAATAGATGAAGTGACCAAGTCCACTTCCAAACCCGGAACTTTTGAAAATTCCCGCAAAATACAAAAAGTCGCATTGGCTGCGCCTCCTCCCAACGGGGGGTATTCGTAATTGAAAAACAAGACTCTCATATAACAAATGATACCATTTCCGCCCGCTTTAGGCAACAAAAAAACAACACCCGAAACTAGTGCTGTTTTCAAAGAAGACTTAGTTTTCAGAGAGACTCTCTCACATTATTTCGCATTTTTATAAGAAAATTTTCCCTATCGATATCATTTTTCCCTACCAACAGACTTTCATGCGCTTTTTGCGCGTGTTCCATCATTTTCTTTGCCACTTCCTCGATGGACTTTCCTTCCACGGAATAATTGCACCTAACAGCGCCTAAATTTTTGCACGATAATTTTTTCATTGGTCCCGCCCTCCTTCCTTGTGTTTTAAAGGTATCTATAATTACAATATTTTTTGATTAATATTACATTAAAAAAACAGTCGCTTCCTAAGGCGACTGTTCTCTTGCAGTCAGAAAATTTTCCCGGCTAATCTTTTACTCCGATACAAAAATATTCAAATCCCAATTCTTTCATTTTGGGCCGATCATAAATATTTCTCCCATCAAAAACGATCGGAGTTTTGAGCCTTTTTTTGACTTCATCAAAATCCGGGCTGCGAAATTCTTTCCACTCGGTGATAAGGAGCATAGCATCGGCGTCTTTTATGGCAGAATATTTGCTGTCAACATATTCCACTTTGTCGTTACCTTTAAGATAATGCTCCCTGGCTTCATCCATGGCTTTGGGATCATAAGCCTTGATTTTGGCTCCGCGTTTGGTAAGTTCATTTATGATAACCACACTGGACGCTTCCCTGGTGTCATCCGTTTCCGGCTTAAACGCAATCCCCCAAACAGCAAAAGTACGTCCGGTCAAATCTTCGCCAAACCGCCGGACCACTTTCTCCACCAGAACATATTTTTGAGCGTCATTGACTTCTTGAACGGAACGCAACATCTTTGGCTGATAGTCGAATTCTTTGGCCAGTTTTTCCAGCGCTCGCACATCTTTGGGAAAACACGAACCGCCATAACCGCAACCGGGATAGATGAAACTGTAGCCGATTCGAGAATCGCTGCCGATTCCGGCTCGCACTTTGTTGACATCCGCTCCGACACGCTCACAAATGTTGGAAATTTCATTCATGAATGAAATCTTGGTTGCCAACATGCAATTGGCAGCATACTTGGTCATCTCGGCGCTCTTGACGTCCATCGGAATAAATCGTTCGTGGCTCCTGGTAAACGGAGAGTAAAGATCTTTCATAATTTGAAGAGCTTCATCATTATCTGTTCCAATCACCACTCGATCCGGTTTTTGAAAATCATCGATCGCCGCTCCTTCTTTCAAGAATTCCGGGTTGCTCACCACATGGAAAGAAAGTTTTTCTCCGCGCTCGTCCAATTCTTTTTGGATAGTCGCGCGAACTTTTTCCGCTGTTCCCACCGGAACGGTTGATTTGTCCACCACGGTCACAGGGTGAGCCATATATTTTCCAATGTCCGAAGCTACCTGAAGAACATATTGAAGATCAGCGCTCCCGTCTTCTCCCATCGGAGTCCCAACCGCGATGAAAAAAATATCATTATTCTTGACGGCATCCTGAATGTCAGTGGTAAATTTCAAAGTACCAATCTTGAAATTTTCCAGCACCAAATCCTCCAAACCCGGTTCATAAATCGGGATAACACCTTTTTTGAGATTATCGATTTTTTTCTCATCAACATCGACACAAGTGACTTGATTTCCCATTTCGGCAAAGCAAGCCCCGCTTACCAAACCGACGTACCCGGTTCCAATAACTGCTAGTTTCATAGTTTTCTCTCCTTTATTGGTAGATATTAACGAACCTAAAAAATAACTACTATTGATTCTACCTATAAATAGAAATTATTGTCAACAATTAACTTAATAATTTTATACTTCAATTACTTCTTTAATCGAATAATTCATACCTTTTTGCTCTTTATAGTAATTTTTGATGGAAATATCCGCCAGAAGTCCGAAAATGAAAAGCTGAACGCCGATCATAATGAAAAACACCCCCATAAGCGGCCAAATTTTTTCCGAAATGGAAGCGCCAAAAACTATTTTGTCAATCAACATCCAAAAAAGAATCATCGTTCCAAAGATGGAAAGGATAATCCCGCTGCCCCCGAAAAGATGAAGTGGCCGGTAAGCATATCTCCGCCAAAACCAGATAGAAATCATGTCCACAAAACCTTTGATGGATCTTTTCCAGTTATATTTTGTAATTCCATGCACTCGCGGATGATGAGAGACCACCACTTCACCGACTTTGTATCCTTTCATCTCCAAAATGGCCGGCATGAATCGATGCATTTCCCCGAAAAGATCCACATCCTTGAAACATTCTCTTTTGTAGGCTTTCAAGCTGCAACCGGAGTCATGAATAGTATCTTGAATGAGAACTTTTCGCAGCAAATTGGCTCCTCGAGAAAAGAATTTTTTGGAAAAGCTATCTTTTCTTTTGAGCCGCCAACCGGAAACCACCTCATAACCCTTTTTCATTTCTTCCAAAAGCAAACCAATGTCTTTGGGATCGTTTTGCAGATCGCCGTCCATGGTAATCACAATCTCCCCGGTCGCTTCTTTTATCCCCGCGTCAAAAGCGGCGGTTTGTCCGAAGTTTTTCCTAAATTGAATTAGTTTCAAAGGAGAACAAGTCAAAGCTTCTTCAACGGTTTTATCTTTTGATCCGTCATCGATGAAAATAACCTCAAAACTTTTTTCGAGCGACTGACAGGCTTCCACAATCCGCCGATGAAGTTCCATAACGTTCCCCTCTTCGTTGTAAAGCGGCACAACCACGGACAAATACGGTTTCTGTTCCATTTTGGTGATAAGTTAAACTAATTATTTCTCCTTTTATTATATTATAGTTGGCTAAATAATTCAATTTTCTGTCTTTTCTTCTTTTTTAAGCTCATAAACGGCCATCATGACCGTGAAAATGAGAAAATAATAAGCGTAAATAGCAATTTGTTCCGCCCAGTCTTCCTGTTTAAACGCCAAAAGAGCTGGCGTAGCAACCAGAAGCAAAATGGAAGAAAAAGCAAACCAACGACTGGGAAGCGGATGAAGAATGATTCCGAGAAAAGTCAAAAAAAGCGCCAAATCAACCCAGTTCCATTTAAAATGAAAACCGAGAAAAATTGCGATTGAGAGAAAAATTGTTTCTAAGATTATTTTTGGCAGATATTTTCGCATAAATGGCAATGACAAATTGATTATTTTCTTAAAAATTCCGCGGAAAACTCAAAGTTTTTAAGACCAAAATACTTGGCTTTTTCCGGATTTTCCGGATCATCCGCAATTCTTATATAAATGTCTTTAGCTGTAGTTGTCACTGCTTTAGAGAAATCAAATCTTTGAAGGGTGACATTTTTAGAGGAAGAAATATTCTCGGATTGGCCATCACTCTCTTCTGCGGAATTTTCTTCCTCGGAATCATGGCTATTTTCTTGGTCCGTCATAATTGCTTCTTCATTATCCAAAGCTTCGATTGAAGAATTTTCAGATGACTCGCCTTTCACCTGAACACTTGAAATTTCTTCCCAAATTTTTTGGTCAAAAGAATAGGATATTTTCACTTTTGCCCAATCAGCTTGAAACTGCTGCGCCTTCAAAGAAATTTGCGCGATTGGATACTCAGTGTGAAAAGCGTAGGTATAGAAATTTTCCTTGCCGGTTTGTCCAACCAAAATATTTTTTTCGGAATCAAAATTCACGCCTTCTAAAGAATCCACATCAAAAAAATCCGCCGGCTTTCCTCGAGTGGAAAAAGAGTAACGTCCTTTTCCCTTACCCACATCTTCAATTGTCGCTCCGGAGGGAACCCGAGTTTCATTGAAAGTAGAAAATTCCGCCCCATAAATTACAAAATACCAATCGCCGTCAATCCGATATGTTTCCTTGCCTTTTTTGAAAACGGCCATTCCATCGGAATAACTTCCATCACTTTTCGACCCGCGAACAGAGATAAAATTGGATTCACTGGGCTCCACCTTGGAATTGTCAATCGTGATGATATAATGTTTGCCTTTTTCTAATTTGGCATACAATGGGAATCGAAAAGAGCCATCTGTTTGGCGGTATTTTTCAAGACTGTTAGCCAGAGAAAATTTCACGCTTGCCATTGTGTCCCCTGTCGATTTGAGTTGATTTCCATCAAGAGACGATCCTTTGAGTGCCAGTGTATATTGCCGGGAACTGGCATTAATTTCCTTAGTCACATCGATTTTGAGTGATACTCCGGTCATATATTCGTTTTTGGCAAGAAAAACTTGTCCGATTGTGGTTTTCGGATCTTTGAGCCAGGAGAAAGAATAGCCAGCGTCATTAGTCTGCGATTCCAAAACCACATCAGGGTCGACCGAACCAAAAACGGTTGGTTTTAGAGCGGCCATTTCTTCATCGGAAGTTATGGATAATTTTGAAATTTTTATCCCTTCGATGAACAAGTCGGCTCCATCCTTCCAGTTTTCTTTTTCAAAAACCAAATTGGGATAATCAGTTGTCAGGCGGAAAAAAGATTCTTTGTTTTGGTAGCCGCTGGAAGAATCAATCTTCTCTGTCTTTATATCATTTTGTTTTTCCGTATAATCCGCCATGCTCAATTTTATTCCCGAAGCGCGGTCGGTTTTCACTTTGTAAGTCAATCGGTAATATCCTTCCGGTTTATCCTTAAAGATATCATCCATGTAATAGAAGGGGTTTTTGTCGCTAAGATTGGGAACCGGTTGATCTTTGGCTGGACATTTTCCTCCGGCGCAATCTTCAGAAGAAATCATTTGTTTGGTGAAAACACTTTGATTGATGAGAAAAGTCAAAAACAAAACCGCCGCCGCCAAAAAATAGCGGGTGTTTTTTCTGACTAAGGATAAGATGTTTTTTATATTCAGCACAGTTTGTTTTTTCTTAATTCTTTATTCTTTATTCATACTTCTTTCCTATTATGCCTTTTTTTTGAGACTAAGGCAACATCAAAGCTTAACCGCCCCCAAGCTTTCCACCAACAGCTCTTTCGCCATTTCCGTCATTCCATTCAGTTTTTTCTTGTTGCCAATGTCTTGAATAAGCGCACCAATTTCCCGGTTGATTTCCCGCTTGAGAGCGAGCATCACTTTTTCTTTTCCCCGCCAGGGAAACCAGTGATTTTCGAGCAGGAAAAGCAGTCCCATTTTGGTTCGGATGTTTTTGAGTTTCACGTCCAAAAACAGTTTGGTCTTTTTGTTTTGGATAAGTTTTAAGGCATAATAGTGATCGACATTGTCGATGATGGCGCTTATGTCGGTCTTGGTTTCAAATTCGAGGGTTTTTTCGCTTTGTTTTTTGGCTTCGTCTTCTGCCATGATTTTTAGGCTATGCTTGCCTAAAGGCAGCAAAGACAAATCGATCATTTCCGAGCTAAATATGTTTTCGTCCAGGGATATTTCCGAATGTATTTTGTCCGGAACAGAAACATCGTCGTTATATATATATTTTATGTTTACTTTTTCACTGTTTCGGTAAATTTTGTTTTCGGGAGAAAGAATTTCGATGGTTGGCGGCGTTTGGTCTTTTTCTTCTTCCGGATTGATCACTTCTCTTCCTTCAACTACGACAGAAAAATCTTCTGTCTTTCCGGTTTCGGCCACGCCTTCCAATCGCACCGTTTTTTCGCTGGCTTTTTCGGGATCGGTTTCGTCTTCGGTGATTTTGGCGGCTTCGATGCGGTACTTTCCTTCGCCGGTTCCTTGGGTGATGATTTGGTATTCTCCGTCACTGGGGTTGGGAATGGTAATGAATTCGCTCTCAGTGTTGGTACCGGTATAATATGCGCCTGGAATTTCCTTGAGCGTTACTCCCGTTAGAAAGTCTTTCCCCACTCTTCGCCCGGTCGATTTTTCCACAACTTGAATGTCGACGGGAGAAAAGACTTCAAACGTCAGCATACCACCGATTCGTTCGAATGTTCCCACATAATCGCAATCCGTCATGCCGGTCAGTTTTTCAATGACATCGCACTGGGCTTTGGTTGGCAAATCGCTATGAGTCGAGTCGATTTCTATTTTTTCATCGGATGGAATTCCTTCGGCACTGGAAAGCGGAACGGTTTCGTCGCCAGTTCCGTACACTATTCCTCTATTAGTCGTTTCATCATAAAAATTTTCCGGCATGCCGTGTTCCCATTTGCCATCTTCAGTGCTGTCCACAACTCGAAATTTGGAAATAGTACTTTCTTTTTCTGTTTTTCCGATGATGTTTATGAAGCTTATTTTATCGAGTTTCTCCAACCGATCAGATTTGTTCAACACTTCCAAAAATTCGTTCCTTGGATAATCATCCGGATATTGTTTCATTTCTCCGGTTGCCGCTTTTTCAAGATAGGCATAATCCGGAAGCAATTCTTTGACAGAAATTACGTTGCTGTGAATATACTCCAAAAGACTATCATATCCACGGGCATGGGCTTCAAGTAAAAAAATATTCTTAATCACTTTATCAACTCCCGAAAAAAAACCTTCCGCCGCTTCCCACCGCAAATAAGCTTTTGGCGAACCCCTGTGCGACGTCCCGAGCGTAATAAGTTGATCAATGTCATTTTGAGAGAGAGAATTTTCTATATATTGCCTCGTAACCAGTCCTCCCATGGAATGCGCCACCACGTCCACTTTTGAAACCTTGGTATCGTCTTTGATGCTTGCAATTTTGTTTTTGAGCTTTTCCGCCGTCATGATGTTGCTATTTCGCCAATCATAAGGCAGATCGAAAAGATTTTTTTCTTCCTCATACCCGTTTTCTTTGAAAGAAGCCCAAAGATTATCATAAACATGAAGAATTGGATCTAGTTTCAATTCATTGTTTACCCAGGCCGATCCCATGATGCCCGGGACAACAATCACCGGGTCGGCAATCAACGGATTTTTTCGCCAAGAATCAATATAATATATTCCGCTCACCTCTTTGCCGTCAGAAATTTGCCCGGTCATTGCTCCGGACGGACCGTTGGCATCATCGTACCAGTTGTTTTTGAGAAGCACTTTTCGTTGACAGTTTAGCGCGTCCCAAAGGCAGTGTGTGTCTGACTTCACCGCCAGAGCATCGTCATTTTTTTCAAAGTTGGAGTTGACTATTTCAAGATAGCTCCCGTCATCGGCATCGCTTTGGTACTCCACGCCTATGTCAGCATATTCATTGTCATAAAACCGGCAATTTTCCATGTGAACTTTTCCGCCGGAAAAATATACCGCCGGCAGTCCGTCATCATCAAAGGCTTGGGCAGTGTGAATAAAATGACTTAGAAACGCTTGGCAATCCGGACATGGAGAGGAAGGTTCGTACGCATATCCGCCGCCGGATATTTCTGTGTAACGAAAAAAAGATGGCTCCGCTTCGGGAAAGCCCGGCCAAACTTCATGCCTGATTTCTAAAAGATAGTGATCACTTCCGGAAAGCGACCTGATTTTGATTGGTTCGTCTTGCGTTCCTAGGGCGACGATTCTTCCGCCGCCAATGATCAGGTAAGTATCAAAACCTCGGCTGTCTTTTCCCAACTTGATGTCGGCTCCTTTTTCTATGGTAAGTGTTGCTCCCGGTTCTACTATGACAGGCTTATAAAAAGTCAGGTTATCCCCTTTTTGCCAAGTTGTATCTTCATCTATGAATATGTATTCGCCTCCTTCATCAACCGGCTCTTCGGCTTTGGCTTGAAAATATTGTCCAAAAACCAACAAGAAAAGCGCGATTGACATCCATTTAATTGTTTTTTGTTTTTTCATGTTTGGTTTTGATTAGGTTGATTACTAAAAGAATGAATAAAAATAGGTTTAGCCAAGGCCAGTACCAAAGAGTAAATTTAACTATCCATTTAAGATTGTAAATTTGGAATAGTTCTGAACCGACATTTATATAAAAAACTAAAAAGCTTAGCATAGAAAAAACAAAAAAACTCAACAGATTTTTTTTGCTTCTAAAATAAATAACAATCGAAATAATTATCACAATAGCTAGCAAAAAGATAATCATTTCTAAATCCCTACTCGGACTTGAAAAAAACATAAATTTTTCATTCACCGACTTTCGCAAAAATTTTTTTGAGAAAGCGGTTCTTTTTTAATTTTTATTTTACCAAACGACTATAAACCTTCTTCTATTTTCCCACGCTTTTCATTATTTTAAAAGCTGAGTTATAAGGGCGATCATTTGTTCTTTTTCTTTCGGATCGCTTTCCGCAACAAGAAGTGCGAGAGCCGCAAGGGCGTTGTCGTTGATTTTTTTCTCTCCGGTTTCGCGATGGAGATAATTATTTTTGTCCAAAAAATAAACAAACACAAAAGACCCGATACGTTTGTTGCCATCGGAAAACGGGTGGTCCTTGATGATGAAATATAAAAGGTGAGCGGCTTTTTCAGAAGTCGTTTTGTATAGTTCTTTTTGAGCAAAGGTTTGGTAGATGTTTCCGATTATTCCCCGGAAGGCGTCTCCTCTTTCCATACCAAAAATGTCCCCGGCTTCTTTTTTCTTGATGAGTTCTTTTTTAAGATCGAAAATAACATTGCGCAATTTTTCGTATTCCAACCGAAAAATTGCTTTTCCAGCTCCTAATTTTTTAAGATTGTCCTTGTCATATTCTTCCAAAATTGTCAAAGTTTTGGAATAGTCCGCTAAAAGGTCAAGAATTTCTTTTTCTTGCCCTTTTAGCATTTTCGCTCTGGATTTTCTTTTCAAAAACTCAATTGTCAGTTGAAGTTTTTTGAAATTCTCCTGTGTTTCCAAAAGGCGTTTTTCATTGACTGTATAACCGTCCAAAATATATCGTTTCAAAACATCGGTGGCCCAAATCCTAAATTGAGTAGCTTTTTTGGAATTGACCCGATAGCCGACAGAAAGAATTACGTCCAAGTTATAATAATCCACATTGTATGTTTTTCCATCAGAGGCAGTTGTTGCAATTTTTGCAACAACTGAAGTTTGCTTTACTTCTCCGCTTTTAAAAATATTCTTTATATGTCGGGAAACTCCTGATTTATCAGTACCAAAAAGTTCAGCAATTTGATTTAAGCTCAACCAAACGCTTTCTTTTTCAAGGCGCACCTTCAATTCGATCTCTTTCCCAGAAGTCTCGAAAATGATTATCTCTCCTTTTTTGATTTCTTTTTTTGGCATTGTTTTTTTGTTTAGCGGCTTATAATGATATTATGCCACCTAACATTATCACTTGTCAAATTTCCTGTTTTTCTGCCAAATATAAACCAGATAAGCAAGGCTTGCAAGAAGTGTCGCGCCGAAAATGAGAAGCCCAAGATAAAGATAGCTTTGGGGGCGGAAAAAGAGAGTGATTTTCAAATCCAGGCTGCCGTCGGGATTGGTTTTGTAGCTGTCTTTTGGATAATTTTTCTTGATCTGTTCCGGATCCAAATGAAAAGAATTGAGCTTGGCGTCGTTTTCGAAGTGGTTATCGTCGGAAACGAAATAGTTATTTTTTGCAAGAACAGAGTACCAATGAAATTCCCCGATTCGGATTTTCCAGTCCGGATGAAAGCGTTCGGAAAAATTGAGATAGGCAGGACTTTTTATGTTTTTAATTTCAAGCGTATATTTTGACGGATTTCCCATTCGGTATTCCAATTTCTGAAAATCCTGATCTCGATGGATAGTTTCCAGATTTTTGGTAAGATAAACATGCGGTCGGACATCTTCGTTTTCATAAACCGCTCGCCCTTTTATCCTAGTATCCATTTTTTGAAGATAATCCAGTTCCTCGAGTTTTTTATCAAAGTATCCATTTTGATCGGAAACAACATATCTGATTGAAGAAATATTTAGCAGCCTGGGAGAAAAATCTTGCTGCAAGATTGAGAAAAGTCTTTGACTGTCAGAAGAAAAATCACCTTCCGCGGCTGCAAACTCCTTCCAGTCTTTCTTTTTCGCCTCAATTAATTTCATTTTCGGGTGGGTGTTGTCCCAAAGCGCCCAATACGGTTCACTGGGAACCCAAAGGACTCGGGAATATTCCCGATCTTTTTTCAAAAATTCCTTGAGTTGCAAATCTTCTGAGGGAACGCTTTTCGCCACAAACAAAGTTTTTATATCTCCATCAATCATAGATTTTGTGTTCCAAAGAAAAAGAAAAGCAACGCCAAAAATAATCGCGTATTTGAAATACTTCGATTTTTTGTTTTTTATCTTCCAAACCCAATCAACAAAAGCAGCGATCAAAACTGAATAACTGACGATGATAAAAAGATAAAATTTGCTGGCTTCCCGAAAAGCGCTAAAGCCGGGAAGATTAGTTCGAAGCCAGAAATACAAATCGGAAAAAGGGTCGGCTGTTTGTTTGGAAAGAATTATGCCAAGCAAAGAAACAATCCCGAAAAACAAGACTTTTTTGTTTTTTCTCCCCAAAACCAGGCCCAAAATCGACAGAACAGGAACAAGCCAAAAATAGAAGGGAATGTCTTGTCCGTCAAACCATTCCGGAACGCCTCCGGTCCAAAAAGGATGAAAGAGGGTTATCACTCTCGAAAGGTTTAGAGAATACGGAATAACGTCTCTCCCCATGCCCTCATTAGTGGCAAGAAAACTGGCTTTTTGAAAAGCCAGGATCCAATAAAGATTTAGCCCCAGGGAAACTATTCCGAAAATAAAAATAACGGGGAAATATTCTTTGACTTTTTGTGTAAATTTTTTTTCTTTTTCGGTCTCGACAAAGAAGAAGTATGCGAAATAAAAAATTAAGATAAAAAAAGCAATGTAGAAGGTGCGAAAGTCATAAGAGGCGCTAAGAAACAAAATAAGTGCCGCCCAGATTGAATAAGCGATGTTTTTTCGATCCAACGCTTTTACAAAAAAGAGCATCGAAAGTGGAACAAAAATAGCCGCCGCATTGAGCGTATTGTGTCCCTGGGTGGCGATGGCGATGAAATAAGTGTTATAACAATAGACAAATGATCCGATGACAGCGGCGATGTTGTTTTTAAAAATATATTTAAGAAAAAGAAAAGAAAAAATTCCCGTGAGAAACGCCTGCGGCCAGAAAAAAAGAATCTTATCAAGAACATTGCCGTCCAGCGGAAAAATTTTCAAAATCCAATAGAAAAGATAAAGCGGCGCCCGAAAGAGAGCAATGTCCATAGCGCCCAAAAGATTGTTGGCCTGCCAGATGGAAAAAGACGACCAGGAAAGAAAAGTCTCGCTGAAATACGTATATCCCCAATCCTGATTGGCAAACACCGAAAAATTGAGCCACCGCCAATACACCACCGCCGAAACCGCGGTAATGAGAATCAAAGGCCAATTTTTTTTGAAATATTTTTTCATTGTTTTAATTATAATCCAATTGCAAATTTTTTGCCAAAAAAATTTTTATACAAAAAATCCTCTTCCCCTATCAAGAAAAGGGAAAGAGGATGAAATCTGAACATGAAGCTAGTCACATATAAATTGCACAGATATTTGAGAGGTGATTGTCGGTAAATTTTGAAAAACTGGTATAAAAAAGGGAGAAACCGTTATTGTGATTTTATAGATGGATTATATCACAATTTCAAGTTTAAATAAATCGTTTTTTACTGCCCCTTTTGCGCGGTTATAGTCAACAAAAATCCCGCAGCTGCGAAGTTTTTGCGCTCACTAAAAAAGTTTTTATTATTTCCTAAATCTGGCATTATCATCAACAACCACTTTTTTCTTGATTGATCTTGCTCCCCTTTCCCGAATTGACCGCAATTTTTCTTGTTCTCTTGCCGATTGCCTTAACATCTCTTCCACCGCCATATCTACTGACCCTTCAATACTCTCCGAGCGTTCTTTTGTCCGGTATAATTCATAGGGAGTCTTGATCATAAATGCCACGCTAAACTTTCCTTTTTTGTCCATTTCCACCTGAACTTCGTATTCCAAAATGTTTTTCAGCACCTTTTCTGCTTTTTGAATCCGTTTTAAGATATATTCTTCCGTCCGTTCATCAACTTCCACGCCTTTGTAAAGCATTCTCACGCTCGGCATTGTTTTTGTTGGCATAATATTTTCCTTTAATTATTAATTTATTTTAAAATAAAAGAACTAGAATCCGACATATTTCACTTCTTCCCGAAGCTGCACGCCCAACTTCATCCTGATTTGCTGTTTTATGAGACTAGCAAGAATTACCACGTCTTCTGCTCGCCCGCCTCCATTGTTTACTACAAAGTTCGCGTGTTTTTCGCTCACTTGAATCGCCCCAATTTTTTTCCCTTTCATTCCAGCTTCATAAATCAGCCATCCGGCCGGGAGTTTGTTGTCTTTACATTTTGTCCCTACAGAATTTTCAAATTTTTCTATCAGATCCCTGTTTTCCACCACCGGATTTTCAAAAAAACTTCCGGCGCTAAAACCCATTGGCTGTTTTTCAGCTCTTTTTTCAATTATCTCTTTCATTTTAACTTTAATTTTTTCTTGGTTCCCTTTTTCCAGTTTTAAAATAGCTGATAAGATTATCAAATTATCCTTCTCTTTGAATACGCTGTTTCGATATGAAAGATTGCAATCTTCCTGGCGGTAATTTGTAATTTGTAATTTGTAATTTGGATTTTCCCTGGTTTGAATTGGCACTATTTCCAAAACTCTTACCTCTTCTATAGCATCTGACATGCAGCCTCCAAACGCCCCGGCATTCCCCCTCACCGCCCCACCGACCGACCCCGGAATGCCCGCCGCCCATTCCATGCCCATCAGCGAATTATCCACCGCTAAATTTACCAAGCTTGCCAAACTATCCCCCGCCCAACATTCAACCAAAGGTTCTGGATTATGCGTTTCATGTTTCACGTTTCGCGCTACAATTTTTATTACCAGTCCGTTAAATCCCGCGTCATTCACTAAGATATTTGAACCCCCGCCTAGGATAAAATACTCTAAATTATTCTTTTTAGCATAATTCAACGCTTCCAAAAGATCTTCTTCATTTTTTACCTCGCAAAAAAACCGCGCCGGTCCGCCGATTTTGAAAGTGGTGAATGGAGCTAAAATTATATTTTCTTGGATATCAATTCGATTTGGCATTATTTTTTGCAAACATACAACTAAGTTGCTAGTTTTTTTAAGAGAGGCCATCCTATAAGATCAACGGCTCTGGCTTTTTCTCGATTCTTCCCATAAATACACCATCCCAGTGACTCCGAACGCCATCAGCCAATCCAGGCCATCAATCGGAGAAAGTCCTAGATATTTCTGGCAAAAAGGAACGTACATAAATAATAGCAAAATTCCAATTGAAATGAAAATGGAAAAAATAGCATATTTATTTTTGAAAAATCCCAATTTTGTCGGGGTGAGTTTTTCACTTCGAGCTTGCAAAAGATTGGCCATTTGAGAAACCGCCAAAACGGCATAAGCAGCTGACGTAGACTTGATATATAAAAAGCTGCTAAAATCAATCGCCTCTCCAAAATTCCAGCCACCGCGTTTCATTGACCAAATAAAAGTAACCACCGCTCCCGCAGCCATCACCAATCCCACATACACAATCCTTCGAAATCCGGCAATGGACAAGACTTTTTCTTTGGAATTTCTTTTTCCCTCAGAGTTCCTCGGTTCTGGAGGTTCAAGTCCCAGAGAAAATGAAGGAAAAATATCCGTTCCAAGATCAATAGCTAAAATATGAACAGCCGTGATTGGAGCTGGAATTTGAAGAAGCACTCCGAGAATAATAGTAAAAAGTTCGCTGGCGTTGGAACTAAAAACATAATGGACAAATTTCTTAAGGTTTTGAAACAAAGTTCGTCCTTCCTTCACGCCCCGAACAATAGAAGAAAAATCATCATTCAAAAGAATCATATCCGCCGCCTCTTTGGAAACGTCCGTTCCAATAACACCCATCGCCACGCCAATGTCGGCATATTTTAGCGCCGGCGCATCATTCACGCCGTCTCCGGTCATGGCAATCACTTCGCCGTATTTTTTCAAAATTCTGGCAATCCGCAACTTTTGTTCCGGCGCAATCCTAGCAAACACACAAACGCCGTTTTTAATTCTTTGGTAAATTTCTCTGTCTTTAAGGTTATCCAGTTCTTTGCCATTAATAACTATCTCTGAGGCTAAGCCTCCGGCCGGAGGCTTAGCCTCTCTTCTACTGACTAAGCCGATTTTCTCCCCAATCGCCCTGGCTGTCACTTCATAATCTCCCGTAATCATCACAACTTTTATTCCTAATGATTTACATTCCGCAATAGCTTTCCCCACATCTTGTCGCGGAGGATCAATCATCGCCATCATTCCCACCCAAACCAAATCTTTCTCCGCCACTTCTGAATATTTATTTCGATCAATATTTTTTAAATCCCGATAAGCAAAAGCCAGCACCCGAAGAGCCGACGAGGACATCTGATTGTATTGTTTCCTGATTTTTTCTTTCTTTTCTTCCGTCAATTTTTCCAGTGTGCCCCCAACCTTAATGAATTTTGACAAAGAAAGTAACACATCTGGCGAACCCTTGACATAAGAAATCGTTTCCCCATTTTTGTAAATCACACTCATTCGCATCCGTTCCGAAGAAAAAGGAAGCTCGTCGATTTTCTTTTCGAGAGTGGTATAGAAATTTTTGCGATTATTAAATTTTTGTCCGGCGGAAATTATCGCTCCTTCCGTTGGATCCCCCAATATTTTATAATCCGCTTTGTCTTTTATAAGGCTAGCGTCATTACAAAGCGTTCCGATCTTAAATAACATTTCCAGATTTTGTATCTTTTGCGGATCAATCTTTTTTTCTTTGTAGTAAAAATCTCCCACAGGAGAATATCCCTCGCCGGAAATTTCATAAATTTCTCCATTGACAATCGCTTTGGTCACCATGAGTTCGTTTCGAGTGATAGTTCCTGTTTTGTCCGTGCAAATGAGAGAAACAGAACCCAGCGTTTCCACCGCGTTAAGTTTTTTCGCCAAAACCTTATGTTTCAAAAGCCGTTTCATGCCAAAAGACAACGCCACTGAAATTGCCGCCGGAAGTCCTTCCGGAACCACAGACACACTGAGAGCCAAAGCAAAAAGAAAATTATCATAAAGCGACATGCGAAAATATTGGCCGGCGATAATAACCATAACTCCAATGAAAACAGCCAAAATAGTCACATTTTTTCCAAGCAATCGCATCTGCCTTTGCATTGGAGTGAGCGTTTCTCGCAATTCGGAAGTTAGATTGGCAATTTTCCCCAACTCGGTCTGCATTCCAGTTCCGGTCACTAAAAACTTCGCTTCGCCCGTCACTACGGACTCCCCCATAAAAACCAAGTTATCGATGTCGGCCAGAGCGACATTATTTTCCGAAAGCACTTTTGCTTCTTTGGTTTCAGGTTTTGATTCTCCGGTAAAAATAAAACTATTGACTTTGAAATCAAAACTTTCGAGCAAGTATCCGTCAGCGGGAATATTATCCCCCGCTCCCACAAAAACCACGTCTCCGGGCACTAAAAATTTTGTTTCTATTTCTGTCTTCTCTCCATCGCGAAAAACAAAAGTTTTGTCGGAAGTCAATTTTCTGATTCCTTCAATTACTCGTTCCGCCTTAAACTCCTGAATAAATCCGATTAGAGCATTGACAAAAACAATGATCAGAATAATAGTAACATCCCGCATCTCGGAAAAAAGAAAAGCCAAACCAGCCGCAACGAGAAGAATCCAAACCAAGGCATCATTAAACTGGCTAAAGAGAATTTTTAGCCATCGCCAATTCTGTTTTTTTTCTATCTTGTTTTCACCAAAATCTTTTAGCCTTTTCTTAGCTTCCCCTTCTGAAATTCCAGAGAGAGTAGTGCTGAACTTTTGAAAAGCCTCTTCTGTTGTAAGATTATAATTTTGTTTTTTTATTTGTTTTGACATCACCGTTATTTTAATTTATTTCCCAGTTTTAATAACTGCTTTTTATTATAGTTCGGATTTTCATGAAGCGCATAGGAACTTCCTATAATTTTTAGCCCGATAAGTTTGGAGAAGTTTCTCATTGCGATTAGGCATTTTCTTGCTGTTGCCATTTCTTCTTTGTGATACTTGCACTTGCCATTTTTACCAACTTCCGTATATTCGCCAAAATTAGCAAGTGTAATTAAAACAGTTTTTTTATTTTCTAGCTTTATCGAAAAATAAAAAGGCAAACAGCGATCCATAAAATTCTTCATAATTCCACTGACATTATCAAAATATGTCGGACTACCCAAAACTAGCGCGTCTGCTTTTTCTAATTTCTTGAATATTTCTTGCATATCATCTTTAACTTTACAAGCAAAGTCTTTGTGACATCCGCAACAATTTCGACAAGGATTAATTTTTTTATCCTTAAGCGATATTAACTCAAATTTTTTTCCAGTAGCCTTGAGCACGGTCTCTATCATTAAATTCGTTCCCTTAGCTCTAGAACTACCTGATATTCCAATAATCATAAACTTAAATCTAAAAAAATTATTCCAAAATATATTTCTCCATTTCCTTTTTTTCTCTAAAAAGAAAAGCGTTGTCATTTATATACTTTTCGCATTCGGAAAAACTATTATTAAATTGTCCAAGAATTGGCTCCTTATTACAAAGCTGGCCATTGCGCTTACCGACATAATCCAATAGGCTGGAATATAGCCAAGACTTTTTCAAAGATTCTCCTATTGATTTCGAATAACCATGAATGAAATTATTGGCATTAACATAAGCGGAAAGATAAAGAAGATATTCGTTGGATTCGATGTGGATGGATTTGTACGGACCTTGAAAAAGAGAACCCGAACGGGAATATTTTTTATTGAAGTACATTGTATAGGATGTACCCAATCTTTGCATAAATTTTTCTATACCCCGTACTTTCAACTGTTTTAGAATAAAATGAAAATGATTTGGATTTAAGCAATAACAGATAATTTCCACCAACTTTTCAGCATCAGAGGCTAAGCCTCCTATAGGAGGCTTAGCCTCTTTAGTTGCCAAATTTTCCAGATATTTCTTCCTATAAAGATTTCCAATTGCATCCATTCTATTAAACTCATTCATCCCTACAATAAACCTCACATAATCATCCTCGCATAAAAACACTTCGCGTTTGTCTACTCCGCGGTTATAGATGTGATAATATTCGTCGTTGGCGAATTCAGTTTTTCGCATTTTTTATTTTATTTTTCTTTTAATTTTCCCACTACTTCCCAAACATTTCCCGCACCAAGGGCGATGACGACATCATCGGAATCGATTTTGTCTTTTAAGAAGTCTACGGCTTCGTCGATAGTGGAAATATATTCGGCTTTACCGCGATCGTATTTATTGATCAATTCCACAAGTTCCGTGGAATGAACACCGCCTTGAGCCTCTCTCGCGCTGCCGTAGATATCAAGAACAATAACATTATCCGCGTCGGAAAAACTTTGAGAAAATTCCGAAAGCAAAGCTTTGGTACGAGTGAAGGTATGCGGATGAAAAACCGCCCAAATGTTTTTATCCGGATAAACTTCTCTCGCTGCTTTCAAAGTCGCTTTAATCTCTTCCGGATGATGAGCATAGTCATCTATTAGAATAGCTCCGTTATACTCGCCAATCAACTCAAATCTTCTCGAAGTACCCTTAAAACTAGCCATGCCTTCTTTTACTTTTTGCATATTCATTCTCAAACTATGGCAAACCGCCACCACCGCCGCCGCATTTAGCACATTGTGCCTACCCGTTAGCTGAATTTCAAATACTCCAAGTGATTCATCTCCGTACATTATTTCAAAAGACTGTTTTATTTTTGGAATTTGAACATTAGAATTTGAAAATTCATTGAATCCGCCAGCTGGCGGAGAAAATTGAAAATTGAAAATTTTATAGTCACATTCTTCAGAAAATCCGTAAGTTCCCACAGCACACTTGGCGCTTTTAGCCACCAAAACCGTATCAACACTGTCTCCCCAAACCGCCAAAAATCCGTGATGCGGAATTTTAGCGGCAAAATCCATAAATGTTTTCTTGTATTCCTCAAAATCCTTAAAAAAATCGGGATGGTCAAAATCTACACTGGTAAGAACTACTATTTTCGGTTCATATAACCTGAGTTTATTCTGGTATTCATCGGTTTCCGCCACAAAATAATCACCCTTTCCTATAAGCGCATTGCCATTCCACTCAATCACCTTACTTCCTATAATGGCGCTAGGGTCAGTCCCGGAAGCCTTGAGCGCTGTAGCAAGCATAGCGGAAGTAGTAGTTTTTCCGTGTGTTCCGCAAACGGCAATCCCATACTTCTGATTGAAAAGATACGCCACCATTTCCGGATAACTTTTCATGAGCAGTCCCCTTTCCTTCGCCTGCTTAAACTCAACATTATTACTTTCATTATAGGCGGTAGAATATATCACTAAATCAACATCTGTTGGAATATTTTTCGGATCAAACGTCTCAAAATACGAAATGCCCAGCCGATCTAAAACCGCGTCAGTAAAAAATTTTTCGTGCGTATCCGATCCTGTTATTTCAATTCCCATAGAATGCAAAATTTCAACCACTGCCACAACACCCGAGCCTTTAATGCCGATGACATATATCGTCTTAACCTTTGTTAGATCTAAGTTCATGTATATAAAAATTTTCAATTTACAATAATTTATTGAAAATTGTAAATTGATAATTAAAAATTAAGCTAAATCATTCCCATTATCCCTTCAACTATCCTTTCTGCCGCGTCCGGCTGATAAAAAGATCGGATGTTGGTTGACAATTTATTTCGCAACTCTTCATTGCCGAGTATTTCATCTATGTTGCGCAGCAACATATTTTCTCCCAAATTGTCCTCCTCAAGAACAACACACCCTCCACCCTTGGCGATTGCATAAGCATTCATTCGTTGATGATCATTGGCCGCGACAGCCAGTGGAATGATAATCGCCGGTTTGCCATTGGCAGCGATCTCAGCAATAGAACTGGAACCAGCGCGAGAAATAACCAAGTCCGCCGCAGCCAAAATGTCTTTTATCTCCTCACCCACAAAAGCCACAGGGTGATATCCTTCCCTGCCAGCTTTAATACCAAGTTCTCCCGCTTTTTTCACGACTTCCTCATAATTTTCCATCCCTGTTTGATGAATGATTTGATATTTATGTAACAGTTCCGGAAGAATATTAAGAATTTTATTATTAATATTTCTCGCCCCTTGCGAACCGCCATAAATAAACAACACTTTTTTCGAATCCGACAGAGAAAATCGGCTTCTCCCCGCAGCAACATCGCCGGCTGTGATTTCCTCCCGTAAGGGACTGCCGGTTACAACTACTTTTTTCTCATTAAAATATTTTTCCGCCTGGGGATAAGAAACGGCAACTCGCTCAGCAAAACGAGAAAGAAACGCATTCGCCATTCCCGGAGTGGCGTCCGACTCATGAACCAAAACGGGGATTCGATAAATCCATCCCACCAAAACCACCGGAAGGGTTGCGTATCCACCCTTGGAAAAGATGGCATCCGGCATAAAAGCGAATAAAATCCACAAGGACTTTATAATCCCAATCGGAACCTTAAAAACATCCAAAAAATATTGAAAAGAAAAATATCTCCTCAATTTTCCGGCTGGAATTTTTTTCATTGGTATCCCCGCCTCACCAATGATCTTTCCCTCCAACTGACCATCGGGACCAAGAAACAAAAATTCTGTTTCCGGATTTTTTTCCTTAAATTTTTTTGCCACAGTTACCAATGGAACCAAATGACCGCCCGTTCCGCCTCCAGTTAAAACAATACGCATTTTAACAAATTAAATATCAAAAATCAAAATGCAAAATGACATATCAACATGTAAAATGAACTGATTTTTTGCATTTTACATTGTCATCTTAATTTTTGATTTTTGCATTTTACATTATTTTATTACCGTTGAATATTTCGATATGTTAAGTAATATCCCAACCGCGACTAACAAAAAAACCAAGGATGTGCCGCCATAACTGATGAAAGGCAAGGGAATTCCAGTAAGCGGGATGAGTCCTGAAATGGCAGAGATGTTGATAAATGCTTGAAAAACGATCCAAGAAACAATGCCGACAGCCGCTAAACGAGAAAATCGATCCGGCGCGTTTTTAGCAATTTTGAGCCCTCTTCCCGCAAACATTACAAAAAGAAAAACGAGAACGATCGTTCCCATGAGCCCCAGCTCTTCTCCTATTATAGCAAAAATAGAATCATTAACCGGTTCCGGCAAATAATTGAACTTCTGAAGACTGTGCCCCAGGCCTACACCAAAAACTCCTCCTGAACCAATAGCCAAAAGAGCCTGGTTAATTTGATATCCAATGCCGCGGGGATCCAGTTCGGGGTGCAGGAAAACCAACAATCGATTCATTCGATAGGATTCAAACTTGATTAAGGTAAGCAATGCCAAAAATCCTCCTCCTCCTAAAAGCATGAGGTGAGAGAATCTGGCTCCAGAGATAAAATAAATTGACATAGAAATCAAAATTAAAACTCCCAAGGTTCCCATGTCTGGCTGTTTGACCAAGAGGAAACTGATAATGGCCAGGATCATGACAAAAGGAACTAATCCTTCGACAAAATCCTTGATTTTTTCTTCTCGGTGTTCCAACCAGGCCGCTAAGTACAGGACAATGGAAAGTTTCATCATCTCCGAAGGTTGAAAGGAGAATGGTCCCAGGGAAAGCCATCGACTGGCGCCATAAGAGCGGATTCCGATTCCTGGAATAAAAACCAAAGCTAACATTAACATGCTCAACACAAACAATGGAAAAGCAATCTTTTTCCAAAAATTATAATTGATATGCTGAACGATAAACAAAAAAACCAATCCCGGAAGGACACCGTAAAGGAGTTGTCTTTTTAGAAAAAAATATGCATCGTCAAAGCGAATTTTGGAATAAGCTACTCCGGCAGAAGATATCATCACCAACCCAAAAGCTACCAACGCGAAAACGATAAAAAGCAGGGTTGTATCTAATTGTTTTTTTTGAATCATAATATCAATATCAAAAGAAGCTGCGCGTTTTATGAAAAATTACAGGATTTAGCTAATTTCAGACTGGTTTTTTGTTGTCATTTTTTGATTTTTCGCTTCTCCATTTTTCAATTTTCTTATGATCTCCGCTAAGAAGAATCTCCGGCACCTTCCAATTTTGAAACTCTTCCGGTTTAGTATATTGAGGGTATTCTAAATAATTTTCCTCGCGAAACGATTCAGTCACAATGCTTTCTTCGTTGCCCACCGCGCCCGGAAGAAGACGAGTGACACTGTCCACCACTGCCATTGCCGGAATCTCTCCTCCAGTGAGAACATAATCGCCAATTGAAAGCTCTTCATCAACAATATGATCCGCCACCCTTTCATCCACTCCTTCATATCGCCCGCAAATCAGAATTAAGTTATCATACTGGGAAAGTCTCCTGGCGTCAGCTTGCGTATATCTTTTCCCTTTGGCGGAAAACAAAATGGCCCTCGGAGATTTGGAATTCGCTTTGGATTTTATTTTCTCCACACATCTATAAATCGGCTCCACCTTCAAAACCATTCCGGCTCCTCCTCCGTAAGGCGTATCATCAACGGTTTTGTGTTTGTCTTTGGTATAATCCCGCAGGTTGTGAATTAAGATTTCAACCAAACCTTTTTTTTGGGCGCGCCCGACAATCGACTCGGAAAAATACGAATCAAAAATCTCAGGAAAAATTGTAATTATATCAAATTTCATATACTACTATAATACCAGTGAACCTAAACAAAAACAATGCCGAATACTCGGCACCGTTTTTGTTATCTCGAAGAGATAAAAGAGAGTAAATTGCCTAGACGTTTATGTCTCCAACAACTTCATCAATACTCTTTCTTTCGGATGATTCTCGTCGGCTACTGCCTTCCGGTTCGTTAATCTTGAGATTAACTCGCGCGTTGTTTCTTGCTCCGATCACGCGAAGAAGCGTTCTGAGAGCTTTGGCAGTCTGACCTTCTCGACCAATGATCATTCCCATGTCCGCTGGATCAACATCCAAAGTGATGAGAACTCCCATTTCATCGATTTTTCGTTCAACCTTGACTTTTTCAGGGTTACTCACAAGCTGAGACACTATGAATTCAACAAATTCTACGTCAGATACTTTTTCCACCATATGTGTGTTCTTGAATTAACAATTATTTCCCTCCTCGGGATACGTTGTCAAAAAATGCGAAAAATCGGAATATCGACCATTTTTCCTAATGCCGAAAAGGCAATTTTCACACTTCTTTGCTTATATTATGTTCCACAAGTCAAATCTTGTCAACAAAAATTTCTCACAAAAAATCACCGCGGAAAATAAGCCAGAAATCACGATTTGCCTCCACGGAAGCCATCTGAAAATTTTAAGATTTTTTGATGTCGCTCTTCATCTTTTCGAGTTCTTCTTTCGTTATCTCTCCTCGAGCGTACCTTTCCATAAGGATTTTCATAGCCTCGTTTTCAGTGTCTTTCTTTTTGTCTCCGGCCAGATGTTTTATAAGATAAACAGCCAAAACGATGATAAGCGCCCAAAAAAGAAGCATAAACACTCCACCAAAAATCCCCCAGCCGCCATAACCAAAACCCGGACCCATCATGCCAAACCCCGGTCCATAACATCCGCTGCCTGAACAGGCCTGGCTCAAAACTGCGCCGGGAACAACCCCAAAAGTTGACTCCAAAAGGCTGGCTTTTTTTGTAAGAAATAAGTTGTTCATATGCGATCGATTAAGCGAAATTAACTTAGAAAACTGCACTAGTTTATACAAAAAAGATCGCCTATTATTCCCGGCTATTCCAAAGTAATCACCACAATTTCCGGAATATTGCCGGTTCGCATCAAAACTCCCCACGTTCCGGTTCCATTAGTGGTGTAAAGAGTATAATCCCCCATGGGATAGAATCCATAATCATATCCCTTATAAATCATCTGGGTGATATAACCCAATGGAAACATTTGTCCATGATGAGTGTGCCCGCAAAGTTCCAAGTTGACACCGCTATTTTTGATCTTTTCAATTTCAACCGGAGCGTGATAAAGCAAAATATTGGGGTTTCCTTCGTATTGGTTTTTAAGCGACCGAAGCACTCCGACCACGTCTTTCTCTTCTCTCCGCTCCGGATAACTAATCCCGATTATTTTCAAACCGTCCACGTCCACAACTTCATCCTCCAATACTCTCGCTTTTGTGTTCCGAATCGCTGGAAGCACTTCCGAAAGACCGACATATGTTTCATGATTGCCGGTAACAAAAAAAACGCCTTTTTTGGCTTTGAGTCGATCAATTGGTTTTACAAGATTACTCAACGCTCCATCCATTCCATCAAACATATCCCCTGTGATGAGAACCATCTCCGGATTAACGACATTTACCTGGCTGACAACCTTTTCTAAAAAATCTTCCACCTGCGTTACTCCAACATGGACATCAGAAATTTGAACGATTTTTTTCCCTTTCCACTCTTGAGGCAAGTTAGGAATTGTTACGGCAATATCTTTTAATTTTGGATGGTTAGCATTCCAAACTCCGTAAATTGAATAACCAAGCGCTCCCAAAATTACCAGACAGCCAAGAATTGGCAGGCTAATTGGCCAATGAGAAATTTTGGCGGCAGCGATAATTATCCAACCAAGGACCAAACCCAAAAGCAGGTTCAAAAAAAATCCCAGCCACCAACCAGAAAGCAAATAATATCCCCGGGTGAAAATATTTTCTTCCCACCGGATAAGAAAAGACGCCAAAATAAAACTAATTGCCAAGAAAAACAGGAAAGTAAACAAGAAATTCTTCTGTAACGTACCGGTTATCGAAAAAAAATGAACAATTGAAAGATAAAGAACGTAATGCAGTCCCAAAATCAGAGTGAGCGAAAAAATTAAGAATAACGCGATTGACATATTATGATTCGTTTAAGTTTTTCCTCTTTATTATAGCGCTAAATCATTCTTTCTCTGGCTCCACTTGCCCTGGAAGCAACAGTTGAAAATTGTCCCCTTCCTCTTCCTTTGTTTTCTTAAATGCCGGGCAAGTCTCACATGATTTCAATTTTTTAGCATAAGTTCCTTGAATTTCTCCTCCGCAAAAAGTGCCGGTAATTGCCCAGCAAATCCGTCCTCGATTTTTTCCTTCATTAAATCCGTCTCCGATTCCGGATAACGGAACCCGGCAAATTCCCAACTCGCCGACATTCTTCCCGCCTGGTTCCCGACCGCAATTCATTATCTCCCAACAATTTTGTTTTTCCATTTTTTATTTTTTAAAAATTTTGTTATCAACTATGTCTAAAGTATATCACAAGTTTCCATCATCAGGCTGATCCTTCGCTCCCATCTTCCGTTTGATTTTTAAAATCTACACCCCCATTTCCTCATCACTTAGATCCACGCTGCCATAATCTTCCGGTTCTAAGTTATTCATTTGCGCTCTAAAGTATTGAATATCCGAGCTGAAGTCGTATTCTTCTTGGACTACTTCTTCATGATTCTCGTCATCGTTTTCCTCACTCTTTCCATTGGACACATCGTCCGTAAGTTGCTCTTCGTCGCTCTGGCTGTCTTCCGAATCCTGACTTTCCGACAAATTTACTTTCTCAATGTCCCTCGATTCCTCATCAATTGTTTCACTTTTTGAAGCAGCTGCTTGATTTTCAAAAATACGAGTAATGTCATTCTTGTCGCCACTTCCGGTATTCCCCCCGCTTTCACTATTTTTTTCCTGGATCTTGGAAACATCAGAAACAACCGAAGTAGAATCCTTGGCTATTTTATAAAACCGGTAAGTAATCATGCCAAAAGTGGAGGCTATGATCAGAATTATTACCGTCCCTAAAATAATCCAAAATGATATCCCTCGTCCGGAACTTTTTTTGCTTTCGGCAGAAGTTGCAACAGACATTTTTTCTGTTTCCGTCCCTGCCAAGTAGATATTTCTTGAATCTGATTTTTTCAAATTTTCATTTGTCATAATATTATCTTTGCGCCTTTAGGTTATTTATATTTTCATTCAAAACGACCCAGCCCTCACGCTTAATCACTATTCCAACTGTTTGCAAATACTCAACCTTATCTCTGATTTCTTTAACTTTTTCTTTCCTCTCTTCTGAGGTGAAACTGCAGGCGTTGTATTGCAAGTCGATGAGCAGATCAAGAACTTCGTCTTTTCTCACATCGGATTCAGATCGCAAAGAACGAAATGCATCCATTGTGGGACGCAAAGAGGAAATGTCATAGCCAAGATCAGACAACTTGTAGGACATGTCTTCCATTCGCAAAATTAAGTTGTCATAAATTTCTTCATCCCGATTGGTTATGTTTCTAATAGCGTTATATTTTCTACCGGCAACTGATTTGACATTATTGCATCTTTGAATTTCCACCAGTTCATCAAAGCCAGGCGGGACGGTTGTTGGTTTTTTGATTATCGGCAACGCCCAAGAAACTTGGAAAAGCCCGGCTCCCAAAAGAAAAGCGCTCAAAAACACTGCCAGCGCAACAAACAATCTTCTTTTGTTTTTTTGTTCCATTTTTTTTATATTAAAATTTGCATCCGCCCGCTAAAAAAATATTTTCGGATTTTTTGGGATCGGATGAACTATTTATCAAAGCGCTAATCCTTTCTGTCGCTGATTTACTTTTGAATGCTTCCGACATTTTTTTGTGATAACTTAATCCTTGATTCTTTAGCTCTTCATTGATGACCAAAAATTGGGCTAATTTACATTCATCGCCGTTCCAAAATTTTTTTAGAAAAAAAGTCATGGCGTCGGACGAAGGGAAATCAAGATTTTCCACAGGATAGCTAATGCCGCCTTCCTCTTTCCTGACATTGGCCGGCACCACTCCGGGCGGACAAATTTCTTTATAAATCGCCAACTCAAAAATACGAGCTACTCCTTCTTCGAGCCAAATATCCGTCGTCCCATAAGCCAGGTTATCGAAATAGTGTGTGACTTCATGAGCTAATTTAGAAAGCATTGGACAGTTGGGTGGCTGAATTTCGTTATACCAAAAAACAACTTCTTCATTCTTTCCGGCTGAATAACCCAATTTCATCCCTTTATCTAGTCCTGAAGGAACGTATAATTCTTTCGATTTTTCGTGAATTAAAAGATAAATTTCGTTCTCCCCCCTGGCACAAGCGGATGAATCTTCCAGACAATAGTTTTTCAAATTCGCTTCGCCGTCCGTTAAATGAACATAAAGTTTTTTCGCAGGAATTTTTATTCCGGCTGCCAAAGAAAATTTTGGATAAAGATGATTGTCAATGAAACGCGCCGTGGTATGGATCTGCTCTATATAATTATCAATTGAAGCGACTGTTTTAGTTGGATAGTCAATAATGGAAAACCCGCCGTAAAGAATAATCCTATCCCAAGCCGCGCCAGTCAATTTATTTTTCAAATCACTTGCATCTGTTTGATAAAGATTCAAACACAGTATTTTCCCTTGTCGATGCTGAGCCGGGATGTCCGCTGAGTTTGCGCAATCAATTTTCATTTTTCTGATATTATCCGGCACGGGAGCATAATCAATATTAACCGCATAAGAACGCGGAGCTTCCACTGGAACAGGAATGTCAGGCTGTTCTCCTTTATGCTTGAAATAATAAACCAAATCAGAAGCATACGGAAGAAAATTCACTGCCAGGTAAAATGACAACAGAGCTATCCCTATGAGAAAAATTTTTTTGAATTTCATTTGAGTTTATAGTATTAGTCAGGGAATCCGTCCGCATTTGCGTCCCCTGGGGTTGGCATTGGCGCCAGATCAGGAATCCCGTCGCCATTTTTATCATTGGGTCTCGTTTCTCCTTGTCTTGAAGGAGAATTACTAAGGTCTTCTTCGTTGGCTTTCCAGTCATCATCCCCGCTTCTCGGCTCGGACATTTCTCCAACGGGAACAATTCGAAGCGGGCTGGACGCGCCTTCAGTTTTCACTAGATTGCTCTTCCCCGGCGCGCTCCACATATCCGGCAAGCCACTTTCTTTTTGCATTTTCATGACTTCCTCAAATTGTTTTTTTTGTTCCGAAGTCAATTTTACATCGCCAGAAAAAGTGATTATCGCTCCATCATCCCCCATGTCCTTAAAAAGCACTCCATCAAAAGTCATCGTATGCCCGGGCCCTATTTCATAATAGCCTTGCATCGAAGCTGAAGCGTTCACATTTGTACCTCCGCCCCGCATGACAATTGTAGCGTTTGGACCTGACATACGGCTGGTATAGGTGCCAGATCGCACCATTTTTACAGGAAAGCTCTCACCTTCACTGACATTAGCTAAAGAAAATGTCCATTCATAAGAATCCGTTCCTTGACTAGAAGTATTCAAAGCTTTGAGGTCATAGTACCCATCTTTGGTCTCTAAGTGCCCGGTTTGATTGAGGTTTCCGGCGCTATCAACAAAAGAACGAACTTTCCAATCGGTTTTCCAAGAAGGCTTCCCTTTGTCTGCGATGCTTCTCGGATAACCGCTATAATAGATCGTGCCTTTGAAGGTAGAATTTTGCTGATAAAACCAACCAAGGTCCAAATTGAGAGTAGAACTAAAATCGTCAGTTTGGTCAATCTTGAATTGCCTGATTTTTTCCGGATCTTCACATTGGTTGTCCCAAGCACTTGCAAAGCGCTCATCGAGAGAAGGAAAGCCAAGGCATTGGACCAGTTCCCAAGCAGCGTAAAAATCATATTCGGCCGTTAGATTTTGCTTTTTGCAATAATCATTGATCGCCTTATCCGTCATTTCTTTGGCTCTGTCCCAAACTGGTTTCCAACTGGCGTCGTTGAGCGCGGCCGCCTCGCCGGTCTGCTGGTCAATTTGAATTTTTCCCATTTCTGCTTTGATCTCGTTATACATCTGAATATTTTCCGAGTCTTTAGGCATAGAACTACAAGCACCTCCCGAGGCTCCACCAATTTCACTGGCATGGACAAGAATAGTTTCGAAAGTTTTCTCATCTCGCTTAGCGGTGGGCAGCCACTCCCATTTTTTTGTGTCCGGATGCCAATACCCCAAAGCAAAGTCAGCCGGCGGAGTTTCGGCCAGAATCATTTTGAAAGTCGCGCCTTGTTTGAATTCTCCGCTGGGATTGAGTTCATAAAGACCGCCAGTGGCGTTTTCTGGCCAGCGATCTTTTTCAATGGAGGCCAAAGATAATTTCAAACTATCATCGTGAGCTGTCAACTCTACACTACTTTTCTCGTTGGAAACCGCGAGCAACTTTTTTTCGGTTTTCGATTTCTGAATGATGGATTCACGGTTCACAATTCTTTTTACAAGCGTTGCCATAGTCAAAGTGTCATCATCAAAAACAACGCGCACCAATCCCCCTCCGACTGCCACAACACAAAAAAGCGCGAAGAGAATCAAAAAAAACATCAAAGCTTTTTTGCCTATCGCGCCTTTTAAATATTTATTTTTCATTTTTGTTTATAAGTTTCTTATTACTATGAAAAATTATACCACAAATTACCGCTATCCGAAAGGGAGACGTCTATAAATAAAGTCTATAATAAGTACTCTGCTTAATAATTTTTATGTCCAAAATCTCTTAATTCTTTTTTTGCTTTTTTCATAAATTTTCCGAAATTCCGGTTTCTTTCTCTTTTTTTCAAATCACTACGGCCATAATGATCGGCCTCTTTTTTCAAACTGATATAATTGGAATACTTGCTTTCATCTATTCTTCCGTCTTTCAGTGCCAAGAGTATTTCACAGCCGGGCTCATGAATATGAGCGCAATCAGAATATCTGCATTTTTTTGCCAACATAGTTATCTCATCAAATAAGCTGTCAATTCCTGCACCGACATCTGCCATGCCGACTTCTCTAATTCCGGGATTATCTACCACGATCCCGCCTGATTCCATAAAATACATTTCCCTGTTTGTAGTGGTATGCTTTCCCCTTTCTGAATATGCACTTACACTCTCTGTTTTTATAACGTCTTTTCCCAACAATTTGTTGATGAGAGTTGATTTTCCAACTCCAGATGAACCTAGAAAACAGTATGTTTTCCCTCTCTTGATATAATTTTTCAATTTATCCAAGCCCTCGCTATCCACTGTGCTGGTGAGAATTACATCGACACCAACCAACCTGTCGCTTATTTCCGATAATTTAGAACTTAATTCTTCCGCGGAAACCAAGTCTGTTTTATTAATTATGATTACTGGTTTTATAGCTGAATCCTCAATTATGGATAAATATCTTTCAAAGCGATTGATGTTCAAGTCCCTGCCGACAGATTGGACTAAAAAAGCAACGTCGATATTGGTGGCGATAACTTGGATATCATTTTTCTCGCCGGTCTTATTCTTATCACCAAATCTTCTTTTGATTACTGATTTTCTCGGTAGGACAGACTGAATGACAGCCTGTTCATCATTAAGCTCGGAGATTGCGACCCAGTCCCCAACAGCAGGATAATCTTCCCGTGATTCAGCTTTGAAAATCTGCTTTCCTGTTATCTTGGCCAGAAATTCGCCGCTCTTATTCTTGATTTTATACGCTCCTTTATATTCAGCAATAACTCTTGCCACCAAAAAATCACCAAGCCCAAGCTTCACTCGATTAGATTCAAAAAACTCATCATACCCCAGTTCCTCAATTTCTTTTATTTTCTTTTTGATACTCATTATAATACTTCCACTTAATACCCATATTGGGAATAATTTTTCTGGCTGGTTTTCTCCCGCAACCTATTTCTTATAAAAAATCTTTCGAATAACTTCCTGAATTTCCACTTCATCAATCAGAATATCATCTACCGGAAAACTGGAATGTAATATTTCCGAAGCGACATTTTTAACTTGATTCCTATATACTTTGATGGAAACTTTATATTGTTCAAATTCATTCACTTCTCCATATTTAGCTACATCTTCTTTCTTAACTCCGTCGCTATTAAAAGTAATTGTTAGCAACTTATACGGGGCATATTGCTTAATCAATTCTTCGAGTTGTCCGTCATAAATAATTTTCCCATGATCAATAATGACTACTCGCTTGCAAAGCTCTTTAATGTCTTCCATGTAATGCGAAGTGAGAATGATAGTTGTTTTATGTGTTTCATTATATTTCTTAATAAAATCTCGAATACTTTTTTGGGCTACTACATCAAGTCCAATAGTCGGTTCGTCTAAAAACAATATTTTAGGATTATGAAGAAGTGCCGCCACCAATTCGCATTTCATTCTTTGGCCTAAAGAAAGTTTTCTAACTTGAACATCGAGAATATCTTTTATATCCAGAACTTCCACTAATTCATCCAAGCTTCTCTTGAAGTCTTCGTCTGACACGCCATAGATTTCTTTATTCAGCATAAAACTTTCCATTGCCGGAAGATCCCACCACAATTGATTTTTCTGTCCCATCACAAGAGCAAATTGTTTTTGATAGCCCTCTTCTCTTTTCCAGGGTTCATAATCGAGAACGCTGACATTACCTTCGGTTGGATGAAGAATACCAGAAAGAATTTTGAGAGTTGTGGTTTTTCCTGCTCCATTTGGACCGAGAAAACCAATAAGCTCGCCTTCGTTGATTTCCAAATTAATTCCTTTTAGTGCTTCGGCATATAATTTTTCCCGATAAAACAAGCTCTTAAGAGAAGATAAAAGCCCTGGTTGCTTTTTGTAATATTCGTAGCTTTTCTTAAGGTTTTTAACTTTTATTATGCTCATAGATTATATTCCCACGCTTTCATATTTTTTAAGTCCGAACCGCCACGCTATTTTTATTATTCCATAAAGAAAAACCAACCATAAGACTTCAATACCTAATCCGCGTAGTCCCTCCACAAGGCTGATTTTGCCCAGATATAATTGGATGGGCACAAAATAGGTGTAAGCAAAAGGAAAGTATAAACTGACAGACGCTACGCCGGCGGAAATAAGTCCCAGTGGCATATAACCGCCCGAAAGAAATTTCACCAATATATTAAAAGAATAATTCAGGCCATCAACTTCTACTGTCCAAAAAGCCAAAAAGCCGACAATAATTGATAAGAATAATTTAAGAAAAAATCCAAGAATTAACATAAACATTATTACTGTTATATTCGTCCAACTAGCGGATATAATTATCCTATCGTAAAATATTGCGATAAGAAAAAATTGAATGACGATTGCTGTTAAGGTAGCTATACTCACTCGCCCTATGGCTAACACGGTTATGTGTTTGAGATAACTTATCGGCTTAGTAATAAAGTTGGATAAACGTCCTAATTGAATGTCTCTCGCCACAAAACCTTCCAGATTGTAATTACTGGTAAAGAAATAGGCAAACCAACCCAAAACGACATAAGTTATCATCTCTTTTTGTGTATAGCCATTTATTACATCAACTTTTTTAAAAATTATTGTCCAAATAATAACTAGAGCAATTAACTCAATAATTTGGCCAAGTCGATAAGTAATAGCATTAACTCTATAAGTTAATTGTCTTTGAATTTCATTAGTAATGATTATCCAGTATTTTTTCATTTTATATCTCTAGTTAAAGTTTTTCCTAACCCCTTCAGTCCGGCATCTTGTTTTTCAAATGCCCTTCTTTATTGAGTTTCATAATTATAACATATTCAAAATTAATTGGTGTTTCAAGCCAGCTTCGCTACTATTTCTGGAAACTTCCCTTTGCTACGCGTAGCAATTAATAATTTTTTCTTTTCCATGAAATAAATTTTAATTTTTAAATTCTTCTTTTTTAATTTCCATTTCTACTGTTCCACTTAAAATCCACTCGCCGTTATGATAAACCGTTCGATCATTTGGGATTAAATCTGATTGTTTAAATCCCATTTTTTTATAAAACCCAATCGCTCTTTCGTGAAACTCACTAGTATCCAGAGTAACCTTTTTCATGTTCATTGTATTAAAAGCATAATCAAGAGTTAGTTCAATTGCTTCTTTTGCTACTCCTGTCCCCCAATAGTTTTTATCTAAAATAAAAACACTAAATTCACATTCGTTATTCTCCCTTATGCTTGATAAAGATGTGTAACCAATGAATTTATCATCCTTATCATAAATCTCAAAAATTGGTCCGCTTTCAATTTCTTCCAGCAAAACTTTAAGTTCATCAATGTTTTTAAGCTCAAATGCCCGCTCTGCGAAACTAACATATTGAACAATCTCTAGCTCTTTAAACCATTGTAACATTAAAGGATAGTTTTCCTCGGATAAATTTTCCTTGAGATAAATTTTTTCACCAGTCATATTATTTCTGTTACTCAACTAGTTAGGTAACAATAGGTACAAAACTGACTGTAAAATAGGGTCTGTCAATAGCTTTGTGTATTTGACTTCTCTGGTTTTAAAATATTGAGCCGCTTTTTTTTAAAAATTATTCCAATAAATTATTTTTTCATAACTCGATCCGGTCAGCATGCATGACGGAAAGCTGGCCGATGATCATTCCCCAATTATCGATGGACATGGTCCATTTTTTTGTGATGTCTTTTTGTGCCAGCCACAGCAGCTTCATGAGCGATTCGTTGTGCGGAAAGATACTGGTGGTCTTGGTGACTTTTCTGAATTGCCGGTGCAGTCCCTCGATGGCGTTGGTAGTATAGATCACTTTCCGGACTTCGGCGGGAAACTTGTAGAAAGTTGAGAGCTCCGGCCATTTGGTTTTCCAAGACTTCAAAGCGAATTTGTATTGCGGCCATTTCTTTTCCATCTCCTCCAGATTTTGAAGCGCCTCTTTTTCCGTGGCGGCTTTGTAAACCGTTTTCAGATCGTCCATGAATTTCTTTTTTTCTTTGTGGGAAACATACTTCAATGTGTTTCTGATTTGGTGGATTACGCACAGCTGGATTTGGGTTTTCGGAAAAGCGATCTTGGCGGCTTCCGGCAGTCCCGTAAGGCCGTCCATGGCCAGGATGAGAATATCTTCCACGCCGCGGTTCTTCAGTTCGTTGAGCACGCCGAGCCAATATTTAGCCCCCTCGTTTTCCCCGATCCAGATGCCCAGCAGCTCCTTTTTGCCTTCCAAATCAATTCCCAGGATGTTGTAGGCGGCTTTGGAAACAATCTTACCCGAGTCCCGGACTTTGTAATGGATGGCGTCCAGAAACACGATCGGATAGATTTTTTCCAAAGGGCGGGTTTCCCATTCTTTGACCAGAGGCAGGACTTTATCGGTGATGTTGGAAATCATGTCGGCCGAGATGTCGACGGAGTAGATGTCGTTCATATGGGACTGGATGTCCCGGGTGGTCATGCCTTTGGCGTACATGGAAACTATCTTTTCTTCGACGCCGTTTTCAATGGTCTCATATTTCCGGACAGCCAACGGTTCGAATTCTCCATTTCTGTCTCTCGGCACTTGGATAATCGTTTTACCGGATTCGCTGGTAGTAATGGTTTTCGGATAGTAGCCGTTCCGGCTGTTGCCGCTTCCATCCCCGGAGGGAGAATGTTTTTTGTAACCCAGGTGATTATCCATTTCCGCTTCCAGCATGGCTTGGATGGTGGGCGCGACCAAAGCCTTTGTGAAAGCCGTGACATCGGAGAGAGTTCTCAGGTTCTTGGATATTTTAGCATACTCTTCCCGGCTGATGATGGGAAACGGAAGATCCTTTTCTAGGTCATCGGCTTGGTTATTGGAGGCGGGCAGAGCCTCTTCTTTTCTTGGTGTTTTTTTCATTGTCTTGTTGGGTATGCGGCTTAAGAGTTTACCCAACCAGAATAGCATTTACACAAAATATTTTACAGTCTCTATGCCTTATATTTTTATGCCAAAAAAATGCTAAAGATTTAGATTTCTAAATATTTCTAATGCTTCTTTAACTACTTCTCTTGGAGTATTTTTATATACCAAATATCCTGAATCTGTAGGCAAAACAAAATTTAATGAATCACTTTCGCTAATTTTATCAGAAAAAAAACTCTCCAACGCTTTTTCAATCTCAATATCTTTTTGGATATTCTTTAGTAAACCAATGTTTTTTTCAAATTTCTTTGCCGTTCTAATTATCTGATTATAATTTCTCAAAGATAGCTTGCCTAAGCTTTTGGATAAAATAGCTACAAAAACTATGCCATAAAAAACTGCTATGCCATGCCTCATTTCAGATTTTTTTTCTAAAAAATTTGCAAAAGTATGCCCAAGACTTAATGCCTTATGATTCCCGTTCCTATCATTGTGGTCTGGCGCTACGCAAGATGCTTTTACTTTCATGGAATAATATATGAAATCTAAATAATATTCGTTGGAAAAATTTGATAAATAATTTTCAATCTTTTTAACGACATCCCTATTTCTTTTAATTAATGCGTGTTTCCATACCTCTGATAAACCCAATATCTTTTCGCCATTTTTCAGTGAGGTCAAAAAACCTAAATCACTAAAAACAAATTTTGGAGAATAGAACGATCCAAGCAAATTTTTGTAATCGCCGTAATTAATTGCCACCTTACCAATTACAGCATCAACCATACTCATTAAAGTAGTAGATATTTGAACAAACCCAATTCCGCGCATATAGTTCGATGCTACATATCCCGTTATATCGGAAACATATCCACCGCCAACCGAAATCAAGCAGCTCTTTCTTGATGCTTTCACCTTTATAAGTCTTTTAATAATTTTTTCGCATTCTCTAAAGCTTTTATAATTTGGCGTTGGATGTAGAATAACTATATCAACAACATTTAAATTTTCAGTTAATCTTTTAAAATATTCCTTGCGCTCTGCTTTAGCATTAATATCTACTATCAATATAAGCTTGTCATACTTTCTGCTTTGAATCTTGGAAATCGCAAATTCAAGCATTTTTTCGCCAATGAATACCTCCTCTGTAATATACGGCAACTTAACTGTTACTTTTTTATTTCGCATATTTCTTTTATTTTTATTAAGTTATCAATTTTATAATTTAAACTTTCAGGAATTTTAACATCATTTATAGGAGAATATAAAATGGCGCAATGTTTTTTTACTTTTTGGGCAGCAACCAAATTAACAAGCGTATCATCAATATAAAATATTTCATTATTTCTTATACTCCCAAAAACTATTTTATAAAATTTTGCGAAAGGTTTTGTAAATCGAAGATCGCTGCTATAAAATTTTCTTTTAAACATATGTTTAATTCCAGCTTTTTTCAACAATAATTCCCCCCATTCTTTTGGTATTTCTGTCGCTAAATACAATATATATTCCGAAGCTAACAAATCGCTCATTATTTTTTTAACCCCAGAGGTTAACGTTGTCTTCCGAATAATTTTCTTTTCAAATTTCATAATTTCTTTCGGTGCACAAATAAATTCCCAGAATTCTTTTCTGCCTATTACGCCCATCGCATAAAGCAAATATTTCTTTTTAAACAAATCATATGATATTTTATCTTTTACCATCGGATAAACTATATTTGTAGCAAACATTGACTCTGTGGTTATTACACCGAGTAAATCAAAAATTATTATCTTCTTATGCATAAAATATTCTTATCTAAAATTTTGGGTAATTTTCCAACCAAGCGAGAAATTTAACATAATCATTATACCGTTTTAGAGAAGTATCTGAATTTTTCATTATGTAAATCGGAGTTTCAAATTTTATATCAAGATTTTTTAATCTGCTTTTGGCAGTATATACAACATCCCTATATCCATGAACTGTTACCCCATTTTGTTTTAAAATAATTTTTAATATAGTAGCTAATTTTTTATAAACAATTTTTTCGTCATACTTATCAACTGGAAACAAAGCGTGTTTATATCCGTGGATAATACCAGCCAAGCTGTCATTTGTATACCATGACGATATTTTTTTAATTTTGTTTATGCTATTTTTTATTTCTTTATCAATTACCTTGGGCTTACAAATACCCTGCTCAATTAAATCAATTGAATAAAAAGTCTTAGGATCCTTGAATAGTTTAATATTTAAAAAGTCATTATACGAAAATAATGTCAAACCAATTTTAATATTTGAAGAATTCATTACTAATGCTTTATTGATTATTGATGCATTTTTTTTGTTGTATTCCCGAATAACAACTAATACATCTATATCACTCCAACCAGGGATGATATCATCTCGAGACACGCTCCCTGTCACAGCATAGAACAATAAATCTTCCTTTAGTTTTTCACTTAAAAAATCAAAAAAAAACCTTTCTGTTTCTCTGTATTTTACTATCGTTAAACCACTCATAATTTTTTAACTACCCCAATCAACTGCGAGGTCTTATTTATTTTTAACTGATTACAAAAAACATCCAAATAAGCCAACGATAAATTTTTATCCTTTTCTTCCATTCTTGAGACATCAAAAACGGAAATAATTCTCATCGCTAAATAATTTTTAAACTCCCCATACCAATCATAGTTGTCTGGCATTTTTTTTATCAAGGGATTAATTACTCTATCTATATAATTAATTAAAAAAGTAATTCTTTTTCTGCTGGGAAAATGATTTAATTTTCCTTTATCAAAAACCACCCTGTCGATCTTTTTCTTTATACTGGGATGATCAGTATATTCATTTTTATTATAAACTACTGAAAAATAATTTCCCTGAGCAATACAATACCAAAAAAGAATTGCAAATTCAGCCATTACTGGATTATACCCCCCGCCAAGATAATCAAAAATAACCGGCTTCGTTCCAATATTCAAATCATTCGGATCGCATTGTGATAAAACGCAATATTCATTCTTCTTATTGAGTAAAAATTTTTCTAAAAGATTAATTATTTTCTTTAACTCAATATTACTAATTTCCCATTTTTTAAACTTGAAATTTAAATTTTCTACTTCTTTAAAGAATTTTTTCTTATAATATTTTTTGAGTCTTGCCTCTATTCTGTCTTTAAAGAATACATTAGAGCTTTCAGAGCTAGCTCGTTTGAAACTATTTTTAAAGGCCGCTTTATAAACATTCAAAATATTATCAAAAGTATTTACATCCGATTCATAGCTCTTACTGTTTGAAAAAATATCAATTAATAAACCTCGATTTTTCTCAATAGTTTTCTCGTACTCAAAAATTAAAAGTCCGTTCTTTTTATTATTTATATACCCATGAAATATCAAATTTGCCACGGGATAAGCCTCTTTGATGACGAGATAGCCATTTAATTCCTTCTCGTAATCATCCAAACAAAGAATTTTATAAAAAAATCTTTTATCTTTAATAGAAAATATACCATTAGTATTATTCCTATTTTTATTAACTCTTAAATTCTTTATCATCTTTTAAGCTAATTATTAATCTTTGAACAACCTCCCTGGGCCTTAAATCGTAATTAGTCAAATCAGCAATATTGAGCCATTCGATTTCATGCGTCCCCTCATAATCTGAATTATTACCATACTCCGGTCCTTCTCCTGTGCCAAGTTTGCCTGAAACAATTTCACATATATAAAAGTGTTCTAGTTGTTTTATCTCACCCTTGTCGAATCTCTCTGAAACAAATTTCTTAACAATATTAATCTCGACGCCAAGTTCTTCTTTGCACTCCCTCCTTATAGCATCTTCTAATTCTTCTCCCAGCTCTACTCCTCCTCCGGGAAAAACAAAATATGTAATATCTATTTTTACTCTTTTAATTGTCAACAGCTGACTATTTTTTAGAATAATAGCTCGGACTCTATGCAACATAAATATGTTAATTTTTAATTTTAAAAATAGGAGGAGATCAAATCAGCATCTCCTCCTAATGCTAACGTTTCTCAAGACATAATTGTCTTTTCAAACTTTAACATATTCTCGCAATGGTTACCATCGGAATTGTTAAAATTGATATCGGCTATTTCATAAACTACCTTCGCCCCTCTGTCTTCTTTTGCAAAGTCTTTGTTTCTTGTATTATTTTCAGCTTCAGTCAATGAAACACCTTGCTCAATAGAGGCACGTTTAGATCTTACCTCAAAAGAAGCGTCCAGATATGCGATTTTAAACCTTGATCCAAACAACAGCTTAAGATAGGCCGGGGTATATGGTTCGTGCAGGCTCTCAATGGTGAAGTTCTCAACGTAGTAATGCATTTTACAAAAATGCAGAAATTCCATCGCAACACTTTCTGGCGTATCCATCTCGCCTCGTCGTTTAAGAATCTCTACAAAATACCCAAGCTTCAGGCGATAGTATCCTTTATTTTTGTAAAAATGTTCCGCAAAACTACTTTTCCCGCACTCGCTCAAACCACCAAATCCAATAATTTGCCTTACCCCGTTGCATATCTGAGGTAACGGCAAGTTTGCCACTCTGCCGAGTAATAGCCTCAGCTCATTTTGGATTTCACAAATTGATCTATCGACTATTATTCTATCAGCCACACCTCCACTGAAATAAAACGAAACAGCTTCTTTGAGCAAATTCTGATAACCTAGGTAAAATTCATTTTCATCTTTCGTAAAATCACTTGATTCATTTTGTAACAACGAAAGATACGGTTTGATAGAATTTTGGTATTCAGCATCTGGCTCCAAAAGAATATTACATTCTTCGTCTAATCCATAAGAAAGACGCTTGGCAAAACGAGAGTCTACTTCTTTCATGGAATCAAGCAGCTCCATGCCCATCCTTACTGACATAGTTGCTGCACATACAGCTTTAAACATCAGCGTTCCTCGATCCAGAATTACAATCGAATTTTTAAACTCTAAGTGCCTCATGTTTAGCGACTCAAGAATAATATCCAGAAACTCATCAAATTCCACTTTCTTGAACCACCAATTGAACATATCGTGACTTTTCAATTTAGGCCATCTTGAAGAATATTCAATCAATGGACCCGTAAAATTTAAACTTCCGCCATTATAGCACTGCAGAAGCTTTATCTGTTGACTTTTACCAACTCTGTCGACGCCATTGATAGCAATCTGCATTTCAATCCTCCTTTTGCAATTCCTTCTTCACTTTTTCCGGTTGAATGTTTTTTATTGAAAGATCCTCCAAAGGTACCCACTCCAAAGCATACATACCCTCGTAATGTGTCCCTTCTTGAAATTCCGGACCAGCGCCAGTACCAAGTTCACCGCCAGTAATCTCACAAAAATAAAAATATTCGCGTTGTTCATTGCCAACTTCACCAAACTCATAAGTGGTGAACAGGTCGCCGACCCTGACATCAACACCAAGTTCTTCATCACACTCTCTGATTAAAGCCGATTTCTGATCTGTGTCAGTTTTTTCCACGCCTCCTCCAGGGAAAACCCAATATTCTCTCCCTTTTTTTATTCTGTGAATCAAGAGGATATTCCCATCCACTTTAATTATTGCCCTAACTCTTTCTTTCATGATGCACCTCTCTTATGCATAGTTGTTTTAAGGTACTACTTAACGTTTTTGCAACAAAACAATCTTTGTAGCAACACTAAATGATATCAAAACAAATGCTAATTGTCAATATTTTTTGCCATATATTTCTTGCTGTTCTCTATTAATAAATCTAGTTGTTTTTGGCTTAAATTAGCAGTTTTTATTTCATTGCTAATATTTGTATTAAACATTATCGGATCATCAGTATTTATGGTTACCGAAATACCAAAATCAATAGCTTTTTTAATAGGATTATGTTTTCCCCAATCAACAACTCCCAATATTTTATTACTAACTGGGCATATATCTAAACATATATCATTTTGCTTAATAAATTCACACGATTCCGAGGATTCCAATAATGCTATTCCATGAGCTATTCTATTTGGCTTTATTTTTCGGATAATTTCAAAACTAATATTATTTGCAGTAAATTCTCCTAGATGTATACTAATAATTTTTCCATATTCATCCCTTAATTTAAGTAATTCTTTATAATATTTATCAAACTTAGAAATATCCTCTCCATACATATTGATATCAATACCAGCAATTGAACTGAGAACTTTTTCTTTAAATAACATTCCCAAACTTTTTTCTATTTCTTCTTCTGACTTTGTCATGTCTATGGCAGCTATAAAAGAAATGTTTTTATTTGTGTGTCCAGCAAGCACATTGTCATATATATTTGTGGCATGACAAATATCAGAAACATCTTTCCATCTTTCAAGATGCAAACTTATTCTTAAATCAATGTGGGATATATTTTGCTGCACCATCTCTTCAACAGTTTGTTTTGCAACTTTATTAAAATTTTCTAAGGTAAAATGTTTATCATCAGGGACTGGTAATGATTTTTGTAAAAATTTTAACCTTGCCTGAGGATTTAATTTTAAAAAAATACTACTGTTGAAAATACTATAAAAATCATCCAATTTATCTGGATTTACTATTTTTACTAGCCTAAGAACGGACTCATAGTGTTGATGCAAAATGTAATACATAATATTAGTTTTCGATATAAAACAGAAAACTTCTTATTTTTCTATTTTATCACATCAGTTCTAACTCCACGAGCCCCTGTCAAAAAAAAGGCTTATTCAAGCCTTGAATTTATCTGCACGGGTGTCTAGATGACCTTCGGACAAATATCCTTGAAAATTGGGATAAGGTTGAGGTCAGATTGGAGCAAGCAATGGTGCTGATGAAATAAAAAAGCCTAGCCACGAAGCCAGTCTTTTCTAAATTTTCACTTTTCTAAAATTACTACTAAATAATAATCTTAGAAAAGCGGAGGGGGCAAGTTATGAGTTCTAACTCGACCCCTCATGAAACTACGACTACCAGAATCGACGGTCACGACCGTATATGGCCGCGAAGACATCAAAGATTTGATCCTTTGTTATCTCATCTTTGACATCCAGGCAATCCAGATCGCGACAGAGCCAATCCTCTTCCTCGATGGTCAGTGCCTCATCGCTCTTAGAGATTTTGATCTCCCAATACTCTTGGGAAACAAAATCAATAAGAAAAAACCAGCGAAGGGTATCGAAACGAAGAGTCGGATGGTTTCCCGCATAAACTATGCAGAACCGGTGGTTCTGCCAAAATGCATTGTAGAACCCCCACTCGTTGAATCCGGCGCGCTTCTTGATGAAACCGATTTCGATGCCCTTACTCTCAAAGAAAGCCTTGACTTTCCTTCTTGACTCCCACGTCTCTCCGTCAGCTTTCATTTCATCAGGAGAATTGATGAGTTCAGAGAAAACAGGAACTGGAATCGAGATGATATCCATCCCGCGTGGCCTTCTGGGGTCGGTAACCTGGAGAAGGTCAAAAAATGTATGATCATCTTCGTCGTTACCAATGAACCCGTTGTATGGATCGCAGACGGCTTCGACGAAGTCAACCATTTTCCCCTGTTCAAGAAGTTCGAAGAAGCGACGGTTGTTTTCACGATGCTGCGTTTCTGCCTTTGTAAAATCTGGATTGAAAATCATTCTGATCTCCTTTTGGATAGCCCTGTTCAAGAACTTCCTGAAATTGTTTGTTCTTTCCGCCGACATCTGACCACTCTTGATAACTTCGTACTCCCCGTCGAAAAGTTTTGCTAAAAGTTTCTTAGCTTCTTTCTCGGGGCGGGTCAGAATCAAACGTGCCAATGTTTCCATTGTTTGATCCATTCGGATCTCCTCTGTGTTTTCCGCCCATTCGGGTCGGATTTTGGCAGTATTACGAAGTAGCAACAAAACAACTAAAATAATCATCTTATTGCTACTCCGTACCTATTCATTTTTAAATGAACCATGTATTATACACCCGTTTGCCATAAAAGTCAAGCACACTAAACAAAAAACAGCTCTATTGAGCCATTTTTCGATATTTTGCACGGGTGGAGAGAATCGAACTCCCGCCAAGGGTTTTGGAGACCCTCGTTCTACCACTAAACTACACCCGCTCGAAACAAATCCAATTTCAGATTTAGTGTTTCGGATTTCTTTCTATTTCATTTCCTTGTGCATTGTATGTTTTTTGCATTTAGGACAATGTTTTTTCATTTCCAGTTTCTCTTTGATTTTCTTCTTGTTACGACTAGTGAAATAGTTGATACTCTTACACTCTTCACATCTCATCTTAACCAAATTTTCTCGCGCCATATTGTTCTTGAAACGTAAAACTTGAAACTTGAAACGACTTATACTAATAATTGATAGTTACAAGTTACGAGTTACGAGTTACATATTTATGAGCCGTTGCGCAGGATCGAACTGCGGACCTTTTCCTTACCATGGAAATGCTCTACCAACTGAGCTACAACGGCTCATCATGAGCACATAACACAAAACATGAAACAAAAAATATCTTTGTTGCATGATTCATGCTACATGTTGCATGATGTTCATTGTGGGCCGGGACGGATTTGAACCGCCGTAGACCGAAGTCGCCTGATTTACAGTCAGGTGCAATTGACCACTCTGCCACCGACCCAATTATTTGCATTTGGTACGCTGTGTTAATGAACAGCTTGAGCCGAAGATCGGAGTCGAACCGATAACCTACTGTTTACAAAACAGTTGCTCTGCCATTGAGCTACTTCGGCATAGGATAAAAAAACATTACCCTAAAATTCTTTCCAATTTTCTAATCTTATATTTCACGCTTCGGTTCGTCGGATCCAGCTTCACTACTTGTTTGAAACACTCTTTGGCATGCTCATAATTCTCAATTTCTAAATAATATTCTCCCAACCGTTCATAGGCTTCCGTATCCCTTGGATTAGCGGCAATTCTATCAATTAAAATATTTTCAAAGCTTTCTTTGGTCTCAATTTTTTTTCTCCGCGGAACAACTACCCGATCACTCACCATGGGACGAAAAATTTTACTGTCTTCTTCCTTATTTTTCAAAAATTGATTCCTATCCTGTTCTTTTTTTTCCGGCATCGGATAGTGGCTGAGTTTTTCCATTACCGACTCCTCAGAAGAGGTGTCCTCACCTGAATAAAGATTCGCGCCTAAATCAGATCTTCGATCCGACTGCCGTTCATTGCGCTTGTTTTTCACCGACTCGCGCCATAAAACAAATTTGTTTTCCAATTTAAAAAACATCACGCTGAGACTTCGTATCACTTTCTCAAACACCAACAAAAATATATTCTTAAAATTATTTTTTGAAACAGAAGCACCCACCGAAACAGCGACATTAGCCATGGCACCTCTATTTATTCCATTAGAAAAATTTCTTTCTCTTGCCAATTCATCCTTTTCCAGATCAGCCACCGCCGAAGATTTTTTCATGATGAATATTATAATTCCAATGGCGCTTAATACCACCAAAACCGGCGGTATGATTGAATATAACATATATATTACAGGTTTTCCTTTTTTATATTGACATACTGGCCGCTTTCCAATTTCACTTTCACCTCTTGCTTCACCGCGTTAATCTCCACCACCATTCCCTTTCCCTCTTTGGTAACAATCACGCTATGCAGTTCCGGCATTCCTTCCAGAAGCTTTTTATACTGCTCCGATTCATAGGAGAGACAACACATCAATCGACCGCAAAGGCCGGAAATTCTTTCTGTCCCGCGATGAGCAATTTGTTGAATACGCGCCATTTCCGTAGTGATGCTTTGAATACTGCCGGGAAAATTCACACAACACAAATCCCGTCCGCAAATTCCAAATCCGCCTAGCCGTCTGGCTTCATCTCGCGTACCAATTTGTTGCATCCGAATCGATCGTTTCAATTCTTTGGAAAGATCCTTGACCAAGTCCCGAAAATCAACCCGGCCCTCCGCAGTAAAAACAAACATGATCTGCTTTCCATCCAAACTTATTCTAGCATCAATTACCTTCATTTCCAAACCCATTTTTCTCACCGCTTCTTTGCAATTATCAATGAACTCTTCTTTTTTGGCTTCATATTCCGCAAAAACTTCTTTGTCTCTTTCGGTAGCAACTCTTAGTATTTTTTCATTGGCAACTTCCTTGGAGGAGTCAGTTCCTTCCACTTTTTCCACTGTTCCCAACTCGTGCGCGTACTCCGTAGCCACCACTACCGATTCTCCGATTTCAACAACGCTATCACATTCGTACACCCGCAGGTTTTCCCAAGGATATAATTTAACAAAAACCTTAACCATAATAAATTCTTTTTAACAAAGATTTGCCAAATCCAAATTGGCTACAATTCCAACCGGCAAAAATCGCCTATCTGAATGTTCTCGCCAATCTTACCAATTTTTTCCGCCACCAGTTCCGAAATTGTTATCTCCGGGTTCTTAACATAAGCTTGAGTCATAAGTGAAATTTCTTCTCGAAATTTTTTCTCTTTTCCCTCCAAAATTTTTTCGAGCATCTCTTCCGGCTTGCCTTCGGATTGAAGTTGCGCCTTCCAAATTTCTCGTTCTTTCTCAACCACATCCTCTGAAACCTCTTCGGGTCGGGTGTACCGCGGAGCCAGCGCTGTCACATGCATAGCGATATCCTGAGCCAAAATCTTGAATTCTTCATTTCTTGCCACAAAATCCGTTTCACAAAGAAGCTTCACAATTGCGCCAACTTTTCCGTTGGAATGAATGTAAGAAGCCAAAACGCCTTCTTCGGCCATTCGATCAGCCTTTTTGGCCGCTTTTTCCTGGCCGCGTTTTCGCAAAAGCTCAATGGCTTTTGTTTCATCTCCAGCCGCTTCATCCAAAGCTTTTTTCACTTCTACAATCCCCGCTCCGGTTTTTTCTCTTATTTTTTTTATTAGTTCTAAACTCATATTGTCATGAAACATGAATCCTGTAACACGAAATCAGTTTTTTATTTCCTATTTCGCGCTCCATGTTGTATGTTGCATTTTTTATTATTTTTCCTTAATTGGATTTTTCGCCACCTTGGCCTTTGCTTCCAAAACAGTTTTTACCACGTGGGATAAGATAAGTTTGATTGAAGAAACAGCATCATCGTTTCCTGGAATAATGTAATCCATTTCACGAATGTCCACATTGGAATCCGCCACTGCCACCACCGGAATGTTTTTGACCTTAGCTTCTTTGATTGCCAAAACATCTTCAATGGCACCAACCACAAAAATCGCTCCAGGCAAAGTAGTCATATTTTTTATCCCTCCCATACGCAATTCCAAACGACTTAGTTCTTCCATGATTTTTGACTGTTCAAATTTGGTATATTGAGAAAATTCACCTTTTTTTAGCTTTTCTTGCCCTTCTCGCAAAAATTTCGTTCGAGTCGAAATCACGGAAAAATTGGTAAAGGTTCCTCCCAGCCATCGCTCGTTTACGTACGGCATTTCGCATCTCTTAGCCGCTGAAGTCACCAGATTCTTCGCTTGTTTTTTTGTTCCGACAAAAAGGATCTCTTTCCCTTCGGATACAACGCTGCTTATGAAATCCAAAGCTTCCTTGAGTCTGACAGCAGTTTTTTCCAAATCAATGATGCTGACACCATTTCTCGTCCCATAAATATATTCATCCATTTGAGGATTTTTTCGAGACTTGCTGTGTCCGAAATGAACGCCGTTTTTGAACATTTCGTCCAGATTAAGTGTCAGGCTTGTGAAATCAAAATCAGCGAAATATCCGCCGTTTTCGACAGTTTCGCCCAATTTCACAGCCATTTCTTTCGGCTCAAGAACCGAAACATCTTTCTTCTTTTCGCTTTTCATACATTTTTCCCTTATTAATTATTATCCCCTTCGCTCTAGCAAAGGAGAACCGCTACTTTTTTGATTTTATCAGACAAGATAAAACAACCTCTAAATCCCTAATTTTCCCCCTTTAATGATTCAAAAAAGGGACAGATTGGGGACAGGACGGGGCCCAAAAAAGTATGAGTTTTATTCCTGTCCAGTATACCAAGCCTTCTCCCTCTTGTCAATTTTATCTTTATATGATAGGCTAATTGAAGTTATTATACTAATTTCATTCGGGTCATTCGAGTCTAAATTCGGGTCATTCGAGTCGCATATACCATGAAAAAGAACATCCATCCGGAGTACACCAAAGACGCTATCATCACTTGCGCTTGCGGTAATGTAATCAAAACCGGTTCAACTCTACCAGAAATGAAGGTGGAAATCTGTAGCGCTTGCCATCCGTTTTATACCGGCAAAAAGAAGATGCTCGACACCACAGGACGAGTGGAAAGATTCAAAAAAATGGCCGAAAAAGCTGCTGCCAAAAAAGTGGTCAAAAAAACCAAAGAGAGAAAAAAGAAGGAAAAATAGTTTTCTCCTATCGGCTTGAATTATCTTTAAAAAAATCCCCGCGGGGATTTTTTTTGTTTCCAACTAAACACTTTGCCCAAAATTAGATAACAAAATATTATAGTCAAAAATATTAACTGTGCAATCAACATTGATGTCGGCCACGTTGCCGCATTCGGCATTGCCAAAATTGGCAAGCAGTAAGTTGTAGTCGAAAATATTGACCGTGCCGTCGGAATTGAGGTCGCCCTGGAGAGCACTTCCATTATCGCAAAGTGCAGGATAACCCACACAATCCGTTCTAAAAGGATGCGGATAAATATATGGAGCATAATAGGCCGTCCAAGTGTTAGTAGCGCTACACTTGTAGAGCATTCCCGAAATTGGTTCTGCTGGATTGGCCCCAACATTGACATCACTTACTGTTGAGCAGGATTGGTTGGTCGCCCAATATCCTACACCAGGAGTGCAAGTCTCCGGTCGATTGGCAAGAGGACCACAACCAACCCCGGCGGTGCCATTAAAGGACGCCTCATATTCAAAAAATTCTTGATCTGGATGAATATTATCGCAACAATCACTGACTATTTCATAAGTGGAAGTGTTATCCGGAACAATATCCCAAGTCGCTGTTCCTCCGGTGTAAGAAGTAATGTTTACTTGCGAACCGCTAAAGGAAGACACTCCCCTAAATTGCCCCGCCCCCGTGCCGCCAGTAATTCTAACGCCATATATGTAACAACCATTAGTACAATACGAAGTGGTACTGCTGGAACGAATAAAATAACTACTCCCGGCACTCGCTATACTCCCGGCTTCCGTCGGATGACCGCTAAAAGATATTATGTCACCATTGTTGCGATTATTCCAAAAATAAGTGTTTTTTATTTGCTGCTCTATGAGCGGGCTACATCCACCAATCCCATTGTCAAATTCTTCTCGAGCATAAGAACCCATCCCTGACGAAAAATTTGTCAACTTATTACCAAACGCTAGCATTTCTCCGCCACGCAAACCAATCATCGTAGCCCCAGTAGCAACATATTGGTTATCAATTTCATTCCCATATATTTCCCCCCCTTTTGATCCAGAAGGAACTGTCGTTTGGTTGCCATGCATATCAAAAATTGGCGTAATTGAACCACTTGGTCTGTTAGTGTACAAATTATTATAACGATAAACATATTTTCCCCCGTGCCCGCAAGAAGTCAACGTTCCATATTGCCCGTTAAAAACATTATCTTCGTAATAGAGATTATTGGCATCTCCGTGACTGATGGGAAAATAGGACCAATCTGCACAGGTGTCTTGGCCATAATTGTCAATGTGAGTGCCTTGTAAAGGACCGCCATTAAAAACATTGTTATCGACCACTCCATAAATAGGACCATTAATCGTTAGCGTAATATCGCCGGGATTATTAAATTCATTGTGATCAATCCTAATTTTTGTTAAAGCATACTCTTCCGTAGTGTTTGATATAGCTATCCCCTGATCATCAAGATCACCTAAATCAAAACTAAAGCCTGCCATCCGAAAGACTTCATCAGCGGAAGGATCTGTTGGTAAATATTTAAAACTCCGCGTATACGCCGGCAAACTTCCGCTAAAAGTAATGTTGGTGACTCCAACCCCCGCTCCCATAAAGCTAATTCCCTTAGTGATCAAAAGTTGAGAGGTCCAGGTACACGTTCCTGCCGGCACATTCACGATGTCGCCAGAATTAGCCGAAGTTATCGCTGCGCTAACATCCGCATATGAACAACTTATCGCATTGATTGTCGCCGCGCTTACATCGTTTGAAAACCACAAAAATAATCCGCTAAAAATACTTACGACAAAAAGAAACTCATTTAGTTTTTGTCTCTTGTTTTTCATTTTTAAAAAAATATTCCTAATCGCATCTTTGTCTTCTTACCTTGTTCTTATTATACCTCATTTTCAATCAAATAAAAAAGCGCTTCTTTTTGAGGAAGCGCTTTTTTTCTTGAGAAGTTCAACCTTACTTTCTTTTCATCCACCACCATATTCCCGTCCCAAGGATAATCGCCAAGCCAACATAAGGCAACGCGCGACGAGAAGTTGAAGGCTTCTCAGTCTCATCACCTCCCAAACTTTCTTCTCCCGCGACTTGACCGTCAGTCATGCCCAATTCCTCCGGTTGCGAAACATTTCCTTCAACATCTTCACTACTGTCTTTCTGGCTGCCACTGTCATCACCAGAAGTAAGTCCTTGACTAGATCCCCGGTACAAGACAGGACCCGTAACGGTCGTTCTCACTTTATCCTCTCCATCGTCATCATCATCGTCATCATTATCATCATCATCACCGTCGTCATCATCACCACTGCTATTTTTCGTAGTAGAAGAAACATCGTTAGTCTCAGTATAAGTGACAAAAGTTGTGAAATGTTTTGTCCAGACGACTAAGTCTTTTCCAACTGTTATCTTACAATCACCGCCAGCAGGAAGGGCATCTCCAGCAGCTTGAGAATCGGCACTACAAACATTCGTAATCTCTGTAAAGTCAGCTCCTATTCTTGAATATCCAACTCGCTTATCCGATTGATTTTCAAACACCAGTCTAACTGCATTGTCGAAAGACAATGCTGCACCGGTAAAACCTATCTCAATCGCCTTGGTGACTGTTCTCGTTTTTCCGGAAACTTTTGCGAGGGTTATCGTAGCATCCGTTGGCGCCGCAATCGTTCCATCCCATGTCGGGTCAGCGCTAGTAACAATGGTTGCCGGAATCACTACGTTTGCCTTATCAGAATTAATGGTGATTTGAGGTATTGATCCTGATCCGCTCGAAACAAGCGCGCTAAGATTGATTGTCGGATTAACCGTATTAGGATCGATCGTCAGTGTCACTGGTTGGACAAGATCGGCAATCACCACTTCAGTAACTCCCTGCGTAAGAGAGGCAATTCCATTGGCATCCGGAGTCGTTTGCGCTGAAGTCAGAACAATAATGTTTTCCGTCACTGTAGCATTGTTAGCCGTAGCTGTTATAATAGTGACGCCTGATCCCGCTGCTGTGAACGCACCCGTGTTCGGATCAATCGTTCCAACCGCCGTATTGGATGAAATGAACGTTATCGGCACCGCCACCGGGTCCCCATTGGAATTTTGAGCAACCGCCGCGACTTGTTGAGTTGCTCCGATACTTACCACCACATTGGGAATAGTAAGAATAATATCATTTGCTTGAAGCGCAGGCTGACCGGTAACGGTAATATTCACTACTGATTGAATAGTCCCATCGGTCACAATAATCGTATCTATTCCATGAGTTATAGCCGTATATACCCCCGTATCCCGGTTTATGAGTCCTGATGCCGCGTTGAGATTGGACCAGCGAAGAACCGTGTTTATCGGATTATTTGCCGCGTCCAACGCTTCTGCCGTAAACTGAGCCGGACTGCCGATAGCGACAGTTGTGATGTTGGAGGTAATGTTGATGCTAGCAACCACTGGAACTTCAGAAACTATAACTGTTACTGAAGAAGAAGTGCTGTCTGTAGCTGTCGCGGTAACAGTGTCATTTCCGGCAGAAATAGCCGTATAGAGTCCACTCACTGGATCAATGCTTCCTACCGCTGGATTAGTGTTAGCCCAAGTGAAACTGGTAGCTACCAGCGTTCCATTGCTCAATTGTTCTGCTAAAAATTGCTGAGTATCTCCGACAAAAATAGTCGGAGCAGCTGGAGTGATAACCACACCGGTTATATTAGTTCCAAATATTTTTCCACCAATAGCAAACTGATCTGTTGTGAAAGTACCAGAAGGTCCCGCTACTTGGAAAAAATTGGTATTGTTCGGGCTGCCAGTAACAGTTTGGGTTATGTTAGGATCGCCGATGTAACCAGCAGGAGGAGCAGGATTCACCGCGACAAGAAACGGTCCAATGTTGCCATTAAGCGCGGCATTGAAATTGAGCGGAATAGCGCCAAGATCGATCGTTTCGTTGATAGCGTTAGGTCCGATAGTTGTCGCCGTGAAAGTCTCGGTTCCAAACGGATGTGTCACTGTGTAATTTCCGGTGGCCGGAGCATCAATTCGCACTCGGATTCTCGTAAACACCATTTGTTCATTAGGAGCCGGGTCGCCCGTGCCATAAGCCGCTTCCAAAGCCATCACCAGAGTTGCCTGGCCGCCTCCGGGAAAATTCAAAGTCGATTCCCCTGTCCAATAGAAGTTTTCCGCGCCAAATCCAGACTGCACGGATTGGGTGTTTCCAGTTATGACCGGGTCAGCCGTCGTCAAAGGATCATTAGGATCTCCAAACATAAGTTGGACTCCGTTTGCATCTTGATACCAATCCGGGAATCCAGTCGTAGCGTTAGTTGGCCCAACAGCCACAAGACCGGTTGTGTCTGGAGCAGTGTTGATTATGAGTTCTCCTGACGTCAAGTCAGGAATATCAGTTTCCGTAGCATTGGTAGCTGTGGCTGTTACGTCATAAGTTCCGTCCGGAGTTATCGGCAAAGAAACCGTAGCAGTCCAAGCGCCGGTCGGATCAACTACGGCAGAGATATTCTGACCAGCCACCAAAATATTTACTGTCGCCGTTGGATCAGTTACTCCACCAGTAATGGTTGGCGTAGCCGTTGTAGCTGTCTGTGGATTAACTGAAACAGAAAGCGGAGCCGTAACTGTGTCCACAAATATTTTACCGGAAAGAGTAAAGTGGTCATGAGTGAAAGTTCCATTCGGACCTTCTACTCGAAAAAAATTATTTCCCGTCGGGCTACCAGTAACCGTCTGTTCAACTAAGGGGCTACCCACATATCCGGCTGGAGCCACCGGACTCACCGCTGTTAGGAATGGTCCAATGCCTCCGGATAGCGCTCCGTTAAAAGCCAACGGAACAGTTCCAATGTCGATAGTGTCATTAATTGCTCTGGTTCCGGGAGTAGTCACAGTGTAGGTCTTACTTCCAAAAGGATGTGTAACAGTATAATTTCCGGCTTGAGGTGCATCAATTCTCACTCTTACCCTGGCAAAAACCATCTCTTGTCCAGATTGAGGATTACCGTCAGCCGACCCATAAGCCGCTTCCAAAGCCATGACCAAAAGTGCTTGACCTCCGTCAGGAAACGTAATGATCGATTCTCCACTCCAATAGAAGGCTTCTGCGCCAAAACCAGTTTGTAAAGAGCGAGCATTTCCAGCAATCGTCGGATCAGCCAAAGACAATGGATCATTAGGATCAGTATTAAGTTGGAGTTTGAGGCCGTTTTGATCCTGATACCAAACAGGAAAACCATTAACCGAATCAACCAAAGGACTGACAGCAGCTAAACCGGCCTTATTAGGCGGATTAACAATAAGTTCGCCAACAGTTGTGTCCGTGACCGACCCAGCGCCATTGGTCGCCGTTGCGATAACGTCATGCACACCACCTGTCACTGCGGAAATAAGAGTCGCGGACCAAGTTCCGTCCAGATTAACGGTAGCATTAACTGTCTGAGCGCCGACTGTCACTGCCACTGTCGCTGCTGGGTCCGAAACTCCACCCGTAATGGTTGGGGTCGTGTCTGCTGTTGTTTGAGAATTAACTATCACTGTCGGAAAAGCCGCGTTGACTATCAACTCATTAAGTGTCGTGTCTGTTCCGCTGCCATTCGCATTCGTAGCAACGGCAGTTACATCATAAATTCCGTTAGCAAGAGGCGTTAGAAGTGTAGCGGTCCAATTACCCAGTGCATCAACGGTTGCGTTAACGGTCTCTCCGTTCACGATGACTGATACGGTAGACTGAGGATCAGATACTGAGACTGTCCCTGTTATATCCGGAGTCGTGTCAGCCGTAGCTAAAGTATTGACCGTCACAATCGGAGGTAATGTCGGATCGACGAATAATTTTCCTAAGACAATAAAAGAATCATTCCGTATCGTGTCGGCTCCGCCGCCGCCCAGATTGGAACCGGCCGGACCCTGGATCTCAAAATAGTTCTTTCCAGTCGGACTGCCGGTAACAGTCTGTTCAATGTTAGGATTGCCAATATAACCCGCAGGAGGAGCCGGGCTAACTGCCGTCAAAAATGGTCCAATGTTCCCAGAAAGAACTGCATTAACGCCAGGAATGTCTATCGTATCATCAATCGCCCGTGCTCCCAACTGGTCTGCTGTTACTGTATAACTTTTGTTTCCAAACGGATGAACAACCGTATATGTTCCGGCTACCGCGGCGTCAATTCGCACGCGCACTCGAGTAAAAACAGTGTTTCCATCAATCACTTCCAACGCCATAACCAAAAGCGCATCTCCTCCTCCGTGGGTCATGCTTGACTCAGCCGACCAGTAGAAAAATTCATTCGCTGCCGGACCGCCGCAATTAGGATCAGCAATATCATTACAATAAGTCAGCTTGTTTCCATTACTGTCCTGATACCAGTCAGGCAGTCCCGTCACAGCGTTGATCGGACCAACCGCCGCCAAATTCTCTGACGTGTCAGCATCAGGAATGTTGGAGGCACTGGCAAAAATAGCAAATATGGTGAAGTGATCTACGTCTTTTACGGTGAGAGTATCCTCGTTCTTGTCTAATTTTTCATCCACTTTTTCGTCTTTTTCCACCGGATCCGCCTTGACTAAATCAGAAACATTTTCCGCGTACTTGATTTCCACCCGGTCAGCCGACAAATCCAAATTTTCCGGCAAAGGAAGGCTCAGTTCAAATTTAAAACTGCCATTTTCCATATCAGAAGTAATATCATAGGCCCTGTCACTGACAATTCCCATCTCGGCTTTTTCTTTTTTCGACAGTTCAATTTCTTTGATAGTAATTTTTCCGGAATTTTCCGGCAATTCAGTGAATTTTATTATCACCTTTTCATCTTTGGGATAACTGTATTCCTTATCTAGGACAACTGCCTCATTAGTGGTATAGCTACCATCATCGTTTTCTTTCCAAGTCTCTATTTTTTCAATCGGAACTGAGACATCTTCAATTGCGACGGGAGAACTAACATTAAGATTCGCCGATGGATTATTATTATCCACAGTACCGGGGGTTAACGTCTCAATATCATTTGGGTCTGTTATCGGCGCAACATCAAAAGGCGCAACGATATCTCCTAGAATTTCACCAGACGTCGTCTCTGCCGGCGCCGGATCTTTTTCTTCGGGTTCGTCTTTTGGCGCCACAGGCTCATTTAATTTTGAATCCACCGGATCTTCCTTGATTGGTGTTGTTATCTCTTCTTTTGGCGCGGAACTCTCTGATTTTGGCTCCGGCAATTCTTCTTTCTTTTCTAAAACAGAATCTTTTTCTTCGGGTTCGGGTTCTGCCTCTTCAGCTGCAACTGGCAAAGTTTGATCTGATGTTACTTCTTCCAACGCACTCGCCAAAAGAATGTTGGCAGAAGTCATATAAAAAAGAGTGATCGGCAGCATAATGCTTGCCAACACTCTTTTTGTCCGCGCAATTTCTTTGGGGTAAAGCCGCAATTGGAGCAAGCGTTTGATGGTGTCCATAAGCTCGTTGAGTTAAAAATTAATTATAATTTAAAAAACTACCCGAATATTTTCTTTTAATTTCAATATTCAAATAGTTTACCAATTTACATTGCTTTCCCCCAATTGCGTTTATTACAACAAACTGGCAACCATATTTCAAAAAACAAATCATTAAAAAAACGCCGCCTTAACAACAACGTTTTTTAGAACTATTTTCAAAAGTAAGTTAAAGACTATTTCAAATTGATCACTACCGCTTCGCCCACTGAGGACTCTTTCTGGCTTTCTTTTTCCCCGGTTTTTTTCGTTCCACTTTTCTCGCGTCTCGAGTAAGAAATCCTCTGTCCTTAAGGGATTTTCGCAGTTCCCCATCGAATTTCACCAATGCGCGAGAGATCCCCAAACGAACCGCCTCTGCCTGAGAGTTAATTCCCCCGCCCAGAACCTTAACTGAAACTTCGAATTTTCCTTCTTGTCCGGAAGCGACGATAGGAGATTTAGCCAATTCCTTGTGACGGGAAACAGTGAAATAAACATCCATCTTTTTGTCATTAATTGTAAAGTCTTTTGATGTTTTTTCCACAGGATAAATTCTCACTTGAGCAATCGCGGTCTTTCTTTTTCCAACCGCATAAAAATAAGGAGAGTTGACATCTTCCTTTTTTTCTTCTATTTTATCCTCTGCCTGTTTTTTAACCATGATATATTTTTCCCCCGCTTTTGGACCACCGCCTCACAGGGATACGTTATATGTTATAAGATTCTAGTGCGTGATATCTATTTTATGAGCATGCTTGTCATCCGCATAAACCAAGAGCCGCTTAATCATCTTGTCTCGAAGCTTATTTTTCGGAAGCATACTATAAACCGCTGTCCAGAGGACCTTCTTGGAATTTTTCGCCATTTGGTCACGAAGCGTGATCGAGCTAATTCCACCCGGATATCCGCTGTATTTATGGTATACCTTTCCCTCTTCTTTGTTTCCCGTGATTTTTACCTGTTCCATATTCACAACAACGGTGAAATCTCCGGCATCAATGTTGGGAGTAAAATCAACCTTATTCTTTCCGCGAAGCACTCGAACAATTTCAGTCGCCAAACGCCCGACAGCTTTGTCCTTCGCATCAAATAAATGATATTTTCTTTGAATATTAACCATAATAGTTTAAATTTCAGTTTTTTTACACAAATTCAATAACTGACATCCTCGCTCCATCAGTTTTTCTCGGCGCTAACTTAACAATTCTCACGTATCCGCTGGTTCTAAAACTAAATTTAGCCACAAAATCACCACCGGTCAGTTTTTTCACCGCTACAGCAGGAAGATATTTTTGCAAATCCCGAATCACAGCCACGCGGTTTTTTTCCTCCTGGGCTTTTTTGGCCTTGTTTATAATTCGATCTATTCTGCTTTTCAGCTCCTTGGCTTTGGCCTCAGTAGTAGTGATTTTTTCCCTAAGCACTAAACTGCCAAGCATCGTCTTGAACAACGCTTTCCGCTGATCTCGTTCTCTTCCTAACTCTCGTCCTTTATTTAAGTGTCTCATAATATTATTCGCGAATTACTTACTATTTTTTCAAATTTAATCCAAAATCACCCACTGCCTTTTTGATTTCCTTGATTCCCTTTTCTCCCATACCTTCAAAATCATTCAATTCCTCTTCAGTGTATTTGAGAATATCACCTACTTTTTTTACATTACTCTTTTCCAAAACATTAAGCGTCCTGGTAGAAAGCGGTTTGAGTTCTGTTATATCTATTTTCTTCGGATCCGTTGTTTCCTTCTTCTCCTTGACTTCCCGTGGCTCTGCAACCACTTCTTCCACCACAATTTCCTCGATTCCTTCCACTTTTTCCATGTCGGAAAGAGTGGAAAATTGGTCAACCAAGATCGAAACCGACTTAGAAAAAGCTTCCTCTGGAGTGATGCTGCCATCCGTCATGATTTCCAATGTAATCTTTTCAAAATCAGTTCTTTTCCCGACTCGCATGTTATCAATAACATAATTTACTCTTCGTATAGGAGTATAAATAGCATCAACAGCGATTGTTCCCACTTCTTTTTTTTCTCGTTCTTGCTGCTCAACAGGAACATATCCAATTCCAGGAGCCACTTCCATCTCCATTTCAAATTCTCCCTTAGGGCTGGTAATGGTAGCGATATGCGCCTCTTTGGTAACAACCTCCACATCCGACGGACAATCTATCATGCCAGCTGTAATAATTTTCTCGCCCTTAACCGAAAGGGTCACTGTCACTGGCTCGTCTTTATATAATTTAAACCGTACTTGCTTCAAATTTAAAATAATTTGAATAACATCTTCTAAGACATTAGGGACTGTGGAAAACTCATGTTTCACGCCCTTAATCTTCACGCTAGTGACCGCCGCTCCGGAAAGTGAGGACAACAAAACTCTTCGAAGAGCATTCCCGAGAGTAGTTCCATACCCAGGGTAGCATCCTTCGATTTCAAACTTCCCCGTTTTTTCATCAATGGAAGTCATCTTAGATTTTTGCGGCAGTGTAATTTTTTGCATGTGTTTAGTCACAAATTTTCACAGATTTTTTATACTTCTTCTTTCCACACTCCCAACAGACATAAAATCAGTCCGAGTTCTTGAATGAATCTGCGTAATGTGTGTATAAAGTTTGTTACTAAATTTAAAAAATTTAACGCGAATAATATTCAACTACAACTTGAGCATCAACATTGAGTCCGGCATCATCCCTGGTTGGCTCATTAACAATTTTTGCTTCAATCTTTTCTGGAGAAAAACTAATCCAACTCGGAACATCTTTCTTGTTTTTCAGAATCGGAGCTAATCCTTTCGCATAAGCCTTATCTTTTTTGAATTCGCTTATCGAAACCACGTCTCCCACCTTTATTTTGTAGGAAGGAATCGTCACCCGACGACCATTCACTCTGATCCATCCGTGATTCACTAGTTGTCTCGCCTGAGAACGAGAGTTTCCAATACCAATTCGATAGACCACATTATCCAACCGCATTTCCAAACGGGCTAAAAACAAATCTCCCGTAATTCCTTTTTTATGCCGAACCTCCTCAAAATGCTTTCGGAACTGGCGTTCTAAAATACCATAAATTCTCTTTATTTTCTGTTTAACTGACAATTGCATTCCATATTCACTCATGGATCGAGACATTTTCTTCCCATGAACTCCGGGAGCGTAAGCCCGTTTTACTATTTCACATTTAGGAGAAAAGCAACGCTCACCCTTAAGAAAGAGTCTTTCCATTGCTCTTCGACATTTTCTACATTTTGCTTGTGTATCTCTTGCCATATAATCATGAAACATGGAACATGGAACATGGAACAGTTTTTATCAACTTTGTTTCATGTTGCGCATTACATGCTGCGTGTTTTTTATACTCTTCTCGGTTTCTTCTTCCGGCATCCGTTGTGCGGAATAGGAGTCAAATCTTTGATTATCCCGAGATCAAACCCATTATTCGCCAGCGCTCGAATAGACGCTTCACGTCCGGAGCCAATTCCCTTCACATAAACTTCGATTTCCCGCATTCCATATTTTCTCACTTTTTCAACAACATTTCCCACCACTTGAGTAGCTGCGTAGGGGGTAGCTTTTTTCGCGCCCTTAAATCCCAAAAGTCCTGACGTAGCCCAGCCCAAAACACTCCCGTTCATATCGGAAATACTGACCATAGTGTTATTGTAAGTGCACTTTATAGTAGCTCTACCTTTTAGAATCTGCCTTTTGATCTTTTTGGCTTTCTTCTTTTTTTCCGCGTCAGATGGCACTTCAACTTTTGTCTCTTCCGTCTCCGCCGGAGCGGCTGTTTCTTCAATATTTACTTTTTTAATTTCGTCTGACATATTATAGTTTACTAATTCAACTTCTTTTATGAATTATGAATCTTTTATCAACTGCGATATATATCAAATACTTGGTATATTAGTACTTGATTAGTAATCAGCAAAAATTACGTCTTTTCTGTCTTCACTCTTCCGGACCCCATAGTTCTCCTAACATTTCCCCGAACAGTTCGGTTGTTAGTCTTGGTCCTTTGACCTCTCACCGGAAGACCTTTTTGATGGCGGGTCCCGCGATAACAGCCAATCTCTTTTAATCGTTTTATATTATCTCGTCTTTCATGCTTCAGCTCTCCCTCCACTTTGTATTGTTTTTCCACCATGGAACGAATCTTGTTTTGATCTTCCTCGGTCAAATCCCGAGTTCTCGTGTCTGGAGAAATACCAAGCTCCTCCAAAATTTTAGCGGAGACATTTTTTCCTATCCCATAAATATATGTCAGAGAAATCTCTATTCTTTTGTTATCGGGTATATTTACCCCGGCAATTCTTAACATAATGTTTTTTACCCTTGTCTTTGTTTATGCTTTAAATTAGAACAAATAACGTAAAGTTTGCCTTTTCGTCTTATGATTTTGCATTTATCACAAATTTTTTTCACTGATGCTCGTACTTTCATAAATTTACTTTAATCTTTGAACAATCCGACCCTTTGTCAGGTCATAAGGGCTCATTTCAATGAGAACCCGGTCTCCTGGAGTAAGGCGGATATAATTCACTCTCATCCGGCCAGAGATATGCGCCAACACCACATGTCCGTTATCCAAACGCACTTTGAAAGTCGTGCTTGGCAATGTTTCCTCAACAACTCCCTCCAATCGAACTAGTTCTTTATTATTGGACATATTTGACTTGAATAGCAAATAAAAAAATAGACGGACTAAACCAAGGCAAACGCCTTGGGAATAAAACCAGTCCTAGTTCCTGAATCAAAAGATCGTCCCTCTATTTGCGCTGTGAGATATTATTTTTCAATGTCTTTTCCTATATTATAGGCTTTTTTTTGAATTGTCAACCCCAAAAAAAATCATTCCCAGAAAAACGCCAAAAATAGGCTCTTAAAAGGATTTTCTGCCAAAAAGAAAATTTTTTTATCCCCTTTTTGTCACTTTGAAAAACATATATTTTTTACAATTGGGACACCATCCAAAGACTCGTTTTCTCTTACTTGCAAAAGCTCTGAGTCCACCAGCTTCCCAGTAGGATTTGGAAAATCCGCATTTCTCGCATTCAATGAACCACATCTTTGATTCGTCCTCGATTCTCTGAAAAAATTTTTGGGGAAGAAAAATTTTTAAAATTTTTTGTACGGCGCTCATAATATATATTAAATGTTAATTTTAAAAATTATTTTTTCATGTTATACAAATTTTTAGCTATCCTATTTTAGCCAAAATACTGTTTCTTTCTTCCGGTGAGTAGTATTCAATCACGATCTTTCCTCCGCCTCCGGATTTCATGAGTTTCACTTTGGTCCCAAATTTCTCCGTAAGCGCATCTTCAATTTGTTTTATCTCCGGATCAACCGTTACTTGCCGAGTGTGAGGTTTGACAGAAACTTCCTTCGCTTTGCTTTCTGTTTGACGAACAGTAAGATTATTTTTCAAAATCAAATCATAAAGCGCCCGCTGTTTTTCCGGATTGGTAATGGCTAAAATCGCTTTAGCGTGGCCTTCTGAAATAGAATTTTCCGCAATGCCTTTTTGAATTTCAATCGGCAAATTGAGAAGCCGCATTCGATTGGCCACTAGCGGACGACTTTTTCCAATTTTTTGCCCCACTTCTTCTTGGGTGAGGTCAAATTCTTCCATCAATTTCAAATATGATTTGGCTTCCTCGATGGGATTCAAATCATGTCGCTGGACGTTTTCAATGATAGCCAACTCCAATTTCTGTTGTTCGCTAACATCTCGAACGATAACTGGCACTTTCAAAAGACCGGCCAATTTTGCCGCCTGAAACCGCCGTTCACCAGCAATAATCTCATATCGTTCACCACTTTGACTAACCACAATCGGTTGCAAAATTCCGTGTTCTCTTATGGAATCGGAAAGTTCCTTGAGCTTTTCCTCGTCAAAATGAGTTCTCGGCTGATGTGGGTTAGGAGAAACAAGAAGAATATCAACTTCACTGACACTATTTCCATACGCAACCGCTACTGCCTCCGGTTGGACAGTTTGGGGTTCTACCTTAGCAAACCGAACACCGCCACTATTGTTGCTGTCGGAGTCGTTTTTCGGAAGGCCGCCAAAATAATTAACATCCGCACCGGGTTCGGTAATTTTTTGTACGTTTTGTTTTTTTTGCGGGATAAGAGAAGAGAGTCCTCTTCCTAACCCATAGTTTTGCGCCATATCGATAAAATTACAAATTACGGACACCAAATATTTAAAGTTTGTTTTTTACACTGAAAAGCCCTTATCCTTATTTTTTTTCTCCAGTTCAATTATTTCCTTGGCCAGATTTTTGTAAGACCTGGCTCCTTTGGAAAAACCGTCAAAATTGAGAATAGACTTTCCAAATCCTGGCGCTTCAGCAAGCCGCACCGAACGTGGAACAACGCTGTCAAAAACATGTCCCGGAAAATGATCCTGCACTTCTTTTACCACTTGGCGCGCCAAACGATTTCTCTTATCATACATCGTGAGAAGCGCTCCCATGATTTTCAAATTCGGCTGCAAGTTTTCCCGCACTAATTCGATAGTATTTAATAGTTGACTTAGCCCTTCCAAGGCAAAATATTCTGTTTGCACCGGAATAATAACTTCATCACAAGCCACCAGACCATTAATTGTGAGCAGTCCCAAACTAGGAGGCGAATCAATGATTATATAATCATAGTTGGTTCTGATTTCCCGAAGAACATTGTAAAGTCGATACTCCCGATTTTCCATGTTGATAAGTTCAATTCCGGCGCCTGCCAAATCCTGAGAAGAGGGGATAACATCATGTCCGAAAGTTTCCGTCCGAATGATGAGTTCCGACGGATGAACGTCTAAAACCATGGAATGATAGAGGCTTTTTGTCACTTCTCGAATGTCAATCCCCAACCCCGAAGAAGCATTTCCCTGAGGATCGAGATCAACCAAAAGCACAAACTTTCCGGCTGCCGCCAGATAAGTTGCCAGATTAATGGCCGAAGTGGTTTTTCCCACCCCGCCCTTTTGGTTGACGAGTGAAATAATTTTTGCCATAATGAATAAGTCTATTATACTACAAATTTTGAAATACCCAAATGCCTTGGTGGCGGAATTGGTAGACGCACGGGACTCAAAATCCCGCGATGGCAACATCATGAGAGTTCGAGTCTCTCCCGAGGCACAAACATAAAAGGCGGATATAAACCGCTTTTTACTTTGCTTTTTATACTACATTTCCGACTGCATCTACTACTTATACCGAAGCGCGTCCAATGGATCAATTTTGGAAGCGCGCCGAGCCGGCGTGACTCCGGTCAAAAATCCAACTACCGCCGAAAAAATGATGACAGCCGAAATGAAAAATAAAGGGCTATAAAACAAATCCACTTTTTCTCCGCCAAAATGAGTAGCGATAAGGTTCACCGCCCCATTAAACACCTCCCCTTCCAAAATCCCGATGAACACACCGACCAGTCCTCCCAGAAATCCCATGATAGTCGACTCCATAATAAAAATAAGAGAAATCGTTGCGTCTGACGCTCCGATAGATTTCATGATTCCAATTTCCTCTGTTCGTTCCAAAAGAGTAATGGTCATAGTATTAAACATTCCGATGGCGCTAACCACAAGAGCAATCACGCCAAAAAGCATAAGCACCATTTTCACCACTGTAAAAATTTTGTTAGTTTGTTCCACCGTTTCCGAAAGCGAAGAAACAGAAAACCCGTCATTGGCAATAATATCCCGTACCGTTCCCATTTCTTTTTGTGAGTTGCACTTAACTTTCACTTGATCATAGGAAGGAGGCTTGATTTCCGAAACAGCTGAAAAATTGACATACACTTGATTATCTTCGCTTTCTATTACTCCGATAATTTTAAATTTTTTGTCCGATTTAAATTTTTGAGAACTGTCTTTTGATGAAGAGAAAGATGATTTATCGTCTCCAAAAGAAAGAAAAAATATAAAGTCCATTTCTTTTCCAATAATTTCTTTCGGATCCTTCCCGAAAATTTTAGCCACCGGCGTTGAGATAACAATCCCTTCCGACACTTCGTCATTGATAAGAACGCCTTCTGTTATTTTCATTCCGCTAAGTCGCATATAACTAGGCATAACAACTAAGGCATGCAAATCAGAAGTCAAATCGTCCATTCTTCCCTGAGAACTCAACTGAAACGACGGGCTGACTTCTGCCACTCCGGCGGTCTCTTTAATTTTGACAATTTGCTCTTCATTCAAAACTGCGGTTGAAGAACGTTGCGCCGCCACGTCCAATGTCAAAAGAGAATCAGACGTAGTGATTTTTTCCAAAATTGTTTTTTGAAGGCCATAGCCCAAAGAAACAAGAAAAATAATCGCGCCAATTCCTATGCTCATTCCAAGCACCGTCAAAAAAGTTCGCATCGTTCGAGCCTTGAACATCCGAGTGGAAAGCACGAATAAATCTGAAAAACGTATAAACATAACATTGTAATCCTGAACTCACCATGCCTGACACCAGACAGATTTCAGGATCTTAGTAGTGACGTGAAATACTGAAATAAATTCAGCATGACTATTTTTTAAACTGAATACTTAATCAGCATAATAATTTCCAATTCCCGGGAAACTTTTTCCGCTGTATTCTTGTGCAGACCCATTCCGCCTTTTGACTTTGGAACGTCCAATTTCTGTTGCAACTCGATCCGATCAAACTTATTTTCTATTCGCATTTTGAGAAATGACTCAAAAACTCGAGCCTCTTCTTGAGTGAAATTAAGATTAAACCCTTCCATGAGATACTTGGACAAAAGAGAGATTCCTTCATTCATTCCTCTTTTCGTGAGATTGTCGACTTGTTTCAGAATTCCAGCAATTCTCGCAGCAAAAGAATTCGCTCGGTGTTTGTTCCATCCCGCCCCGCCTCTTTCGTAACTCAAATCCAAACTAGACTGAAAATTATCAACATTAATGTTTCCAAAAAGAAGTTCCTTCAAAAATCCGCTGGCAGCGTTTACTTGCTCTTCCGCAAGATTAGACAGAACATGCGACATAAGCTGGTTAGCTTTAAAGGGGACAAGAAGGGCGCCAATTTGTTGAGTCGAAAGATTCTTAAAAGTCCGCATCAAAATCTTGAGATCTGTTGTCAACTCTTCCATCTTAACCTTATCGTTAATATCAGATTCACCACCAATCGGACGTTTATCCTTATTTACTTCTTCTTTTATGATTTTCCCGTCTTTAAGATAAACAATCCTGTCCGCGTAATGCAAATGTTCAGCGTTGTGAGTCACCAAAATCACTGTTTTCTTATCAATTTCATTGAGCTCTTTAAGAATTCGAAGCACATTGACTGCCGATTCACTGTCCAGATTCCCCACCGGTTCGTCAGCCAAAATTATCTGGGGATTATTTACCAAAGACCTGGCAATAGACACTCTCTGTTTTTGTCCTCCGGAAAGCTGGCTGGGAAACTTGCTTGACTGTTCCACAATCCCAAAACGATGCAAGAGCTTTATCCCCGTCTCTTTTCTTTTCGTTTTTGATTCGCCGCGAAAAACTTTCGGAAGACAAACATTATCCAAAACATTAAGCGACGGAATCAGATAAAAAGCCTGAAAAACCATTCCTGTCCCGACTTGATGAAGCTCAACAATTTCCTTCTTGTTCATCTCGTTTATTTTTTTCCCGGAAATGGCAACGTGCCCTTCCGTCGGAGCCTGAAGACCGGAAATAGAGTAAAGCAAAGTTGATTTTCCACAGCCGGAAGGACCAAAAAAAATCACATACTCCTGGGGATAAATCTTGACACTGACATCATCAAGCGATCGAACTTCATTCGACTTCCCTTTGTTGTATATGACTTTTAGATTGCTAACTTCGATAATTGGATCAACTCCGCTCATAAGAATTTTTGTTTTTCTGTTTTTACATAAAAATTATACCATTTTATACGAGATAAAAAAAGTTACCCTTTTCTTCCCAAAAGAATAATATTTTTCTTATTAACCGTTTCTAACTTTTCAATTTGAAAACCGGAGGTTTTGAATATTTTTCGAAGATCAGATTTCGTGTACGCCCGATGATAGCGAAAAAAAACATTCCCCTGATTATCTTTAAAGGGAATGCGGATATCCTTAAATTTTCCAAAGGGCCAAAATGACTGAATGATATATTTCCATTTTTTTCTCTGCCACAGATTCCAAACCGTCACAATCACCCTTCCGTCCTTTTTTGTTATGCGATAAAGTTCTTTAGCTATTTTTTCGGCATGTTCCGGCGGAAAATGATGAAAGACGGCAATTGATATACACGCATTGAAAAATTCATCAGAAAATGGTAAACTGCCTTGACTGGATATTTTCATGAAACTATCTTTATGTGAAAGATGTTTTTTGCGAGCAAAGTCAATCAGCTTTTCCGACACATCAACCCCCCGATATTCCACTGTTGTATCCGCTAGAAAATCCAAAAGCCGGCCATTGCCGCAACCAAAGTCCAAAACTCGATCACCCTTTTTTATGTAGTTTTTTATGAAATCCAAATCCGGCCAAAAAAAACTCCGCGTCCCGGAAAATTTTTCCGCCACAAGATCATAACCGAACTCTAAACTATCTAAAATTTTGTTAACTTCTTCTTGATTCATATGAATTCAGATTACGCCAATTTCATCAAATTAGCAATCCAAGAAAAACCAAAAAGTTCGGAGGATTTTTTGCGTCTCAAGAAAAAACTTTCAAAAATATTAAAAATCAGCATCCCTACCAATCCGGATCTCCGGGAAATTTATGAGCAAATGATAAAAAGGAGAGAAATAGAACGCCACCAAACGCTTGAGAATTTTTTGTTTAGCAAAAAAATTCGAACTTCTTCCGGCGTAGCTGTCGTCGCCGTTCTCACCAAACCCTATCCTTGTCCAGGAAACTGTATTTTTTGCCCGACTGAAAAAAATATGCCCAAAAGCTATCTCCAAAACGAGCCGGCTGTCATGAGGGCCATTGACGCCGATTTTGATCCATACCTTCAAGTAAAAAGACGTCTTCGCGCCCTTTCTCTCAATGGTCATCCGATAGATAAAATCGAACTTATCATCATGGGCGGAACTTTTTCCTATTTGCCAAAACAATACCAAAAAAAATTCATCACCGAATGCTTTCGCGCTTGCAATGAATACAATCACGAAACACCCAACACCCAACATGAAACAAAAGATACAAATCTTACCTATAAAGACACGCCGCGGAGCATATCTACGCTAGCGCGCGAGCAAAAACGCAACGAGAAAGCCAGATGTCGAGTTGTGGGACTCACTCTTGAAACTCGCCCGGACTACATTAACTCAAAAGAAATTACTAATTTTAGAAATTTAGGCTGTACACGGGTAGAACTGGGTGTGCAGAGTATTTTTGATGATGTTCTTGAGAAAAATAACCGCGGACACTTGGTAGAGGAAACCGTCCGAGCGACAAAACTCTTGAAAGACGCCGGATTCAAAATCAACTACCACATGATGCCAGGGCTCACAGGATCAACCCTGTCGAAAGACTATGCTATGTTTAAGGAATTATTCCAAAATCAGGATTTCCAACCGGACATGCTCAAAATTTATCCAACTGTAGTGGTGAAAAACAGTCGGCTTTATACTCTTTGGAAAAAGAAAAAATATTCTCCGCTTACTGACAAAAAATTTGAAGAATTGGCCGTTAGGATAAAAAACGAACTCATCCCGCCTTATGTTCGGATCGCTCGTCTGGTTCGAGACGTGCCGGAAACCTCCATCGAAGCCGGGCCAAAAATTTCCAACCTCCGCCAACTCATCGCTCAAAAATCCAATTGCCAATGCATTCGCTGCCGCGAGATCCGGGAGAATTACACAGCGAAAGAAAAAATAATTTTAGATCGAATTGACTATGTCGCTTCAGACGGAAAAGAAATATTTTTACAGTTTGTTTCACCAGACAAGAAAAAACTTTTTGCGCTTTTACGCCTGCGGATTTCGTCAAAAGATTATTATGATAGAGACGAGTCATGCCTCGTCTCTACACAAAGACCCATTTATAAAAATATCGCCCTCATCCGCGAAGTCCATACCTACGGCAAACTAACCGAAATTAGCAAGTCCGATAAGAATTCCCCCCAACATATCGGCTTGGGAAAGAAATTGATTCAAGAAGCCGAGCGAATCGCCAAAAAAGAATTCAGCCTAAAAAAAATTGTAGTAATCTCAGGCGTGGGAGTCCGAGAATATTATCGAAAGCTGGGATATAGACTAAGAGACACTTATATGGTAAAAAAGATTTAATTCTTCCCCGCCAATTGTCCGCAGGCGCCTTGGATGTCACTTCCAAGGCTTTTTCTTATGGTCGTATTAATGCCACTTTGCAAAAGACAGTCTTTGAATTTTCTCATAGTTTCCGGACGAGAACCGGAAAACTTTCCGGAAGTAGAATTGTATTTGATCAAATTGACATGCAAAAGCTGCAATTTCTCGATTGATCGCAAATAAACGGCCAATTTTTTGGCGTCCTCCAAGGAATCATTGATTCCGGAAAGCATAATATATTCCAGCATCACCTTTCTTCGGGATTTCAAAAAATATTTTTTTAATGCCTGGCGCAAAACTTCCAAATCAAATTTTCTGTTGATCGGCATATACTTACTGCGCAAAATATTATCCGCAAAATGAAGCGACACCGCCAAATTTATTTGCGGCAGTCCTTCGGCCATTTTTTCAATTCCAGCAGAAACTCCGGAAGTAGAAACAGAAATTGAACGCGCCCCAAAACCAAAAAGTTTCGGATCAATTAAACTAAGAATACTAACCTTAACATTTTCAAAATTCAAAAACGGTTCCCCCATGCCCATATAAACAATATTTGAAACATCGTAATTCCTAAGTTTTGAATTTTTAATTTTTAATTTCGGATTTACCCGCCTGCCGGCCTGCCTGTCCGGTAGGCAGGTAGGCAAGGTTTGAAATTTTGATTTTGAAATTTGTAATTTCTTAAGATATTGTTTCCAAAACAAAACCTGGTCAGTCATTTCCTCCGACGTTAGGTTGCGTTTGAATCCCCCTTCACCCGTCGCGCAAAAGGCGCAACCCAAAGGACAACCGACTTGAGAGGAAACGCAAACCGACCAATTCCCTTCGCGAGCCGACATTAGAACCGTTTCGATGAAATTTCCATCCTCGAGTTTCAACACCGCCTTAACTGAAAGACCATCTTGGGCAGAAAGGACTTTTTCCGGAATAAAGGATAATATTTTTAATTCCCTCTCCAAAAGATTTCGCAGTTCCTTAGAAAGCGTCGAAATTTCCGAAAAACTCGAAATACCCTCTTGAAAGACGGCTTTTTTTATTTGCTCCAGACGAAATTTCGGCTGATTATTTTCCGCTAAAATTTTTTCTAAATTACAGATGTTCATGTATATTATTAATCTTTTCTTATTCCTATCCCGACTGACCAAAATCAGACAGTAAAATATTATAATCAAAAATATTCACTGTACAATCAGCATTGATGTCTGCCGCATTGCCGCAAGTTGAGTTACCAAAATTGGTAAGCATTATGTTGTAATCAAAAATGTTCACCGTGCCGTCAGAATTGAGATCACCCTGAAGAACAACTTGGTATTCATACGCCCCCATGTCCCAAACCGAGCCTTGAGGTCGGGAAGTGCCCAGAAAATCGGCTGTGAAAGTAGCAGACAAATCAGCACCGGCATCTCTGGCAGACGAACCTGCCAAAAGCGCAAAATTACCTGAAGATATAGTGGCGCCTGTTGGCGGGATTGACACCAACTCCGGATCTCCGCCGAGAGAACCAGTTTCTTGATTTGTCAGCGCTTGCCAGGCGCTCAGAGTATAGCTCGTGTTTTCTCGACTGATGATACGCGTAGATTCATTGGGTTTCCAAAAAATATTATTGCTTGCTTGCGGCGCGTCATCCGCGTCATAAATATGATAACCGGCAGCCACCGCACTAGACGACGCATAGTTAATAAAAATATTGTTTTTTATGTTAATGTCACTTCCCGTGTTTAACCCAAGGTAAAGAGGCGGAAATGATTCTTTCCAGGAAATCATTGTATTGTTGTAAAAATTCAATTGATCCGCATACCCTTGCGTCATTATTCCCTTGAACGGGTTAGTGACCAAATTGTTTCTAAAAGTTATGTTGAAAGCGTCGGCCTCGATAAACATGACTCCCGTTCCATTTCCATAAGCAAATACTTTATCACTATAGAAATTGTTTTTTTCGATAATTATGTCATTAGGATCAGCGGATATCTCGTTGGCATGATCATTGTCACCATAAATATGCAGCCAATCTCCCGCATGGCAACGAATTTGCGAATCATCTCCTTGATATTGCCATCCATCATGAATTTCATTGCCGGATATCAAAGCATCAGTAGTATCGCGAGTAATCCTAATAGCCACAGAGAAATATCCCTGACCTGAAGTTCCTCCAATATTGTTGTCTGTTATAGTTGGACGGGTAACGCCAGTCAAACTTATGCCATCCCGACCGATGTTATAAATTTCATTGTTTGAGATAATTACATCGGACACGGGATTTGCGCCAGCGTTATTTGTAATTTGAATTCCTTTTTGGTCGGACGGAACACTGCTTATGCTTGACGAATATCCGTCATTTTCCGGCATATGGACACAAATATCCGTGTAGTCTTGAGAATCATGGATGAGATTATCAGTTATGCTCCAGTTGCTTCCGCCAAGAACAAAGATGGCTCCGTTTCTAGCAGTACCACTTCCATCATAAGCGACACATTGCTCAACTCCGCCTCTATTAACCCGATAAAGTCCGGCTCCACACAAAGCGTCACCAGAAAATTCCGCGCTGTCTGTCGCATTTTTCATTCCATAGATATCAAAGTTCCTTATTTCCACATAATTTTTTACCGACGAATAGAAAGCATTGTAATGAAGGCTGTTGAGGTTTATGATAGCTTTTCCGCTGCCAAAATTTCCGCCAGAATTTCCATCATAGATACGTTCTTCTCCCGATCCTGCGCCGTTATGCGTTATATCAATCAAATAATCACTGGCGCTTGAGGCTAAATAAACGATCCCTCCTTTAAAAATGAAAGTGTTTGCTCCGTCCGCCCCGACATATGAACAAAAACCCGAACAACTGAAACGAGAATCTCCCGGCACATGTTGCCAAGGCGTGCCTGCTGAAGTCCCGTTGTTGCTATCGGAACCACTAGCATAATCAATGTAGTATATCGCCGCCTCCACTTTCCCGGAAAAACCAAAAAACAAACCTCCCAAAAAGATGATTCCCAAAAGAAAACTATCCAGTTTTTGTTTTTTTATCCTCATTTCCCTTAATTCTACCCCATTTGCCCAAAGTTCGAAAGTAAAATATTAGACCTGTTGCTTAATAAAACTTTAAAAAATTAAAATCTCCCTGGAGATTCTGGAATTATCACTTCATATCGAGATGGTAATTCCAGAGTCCGCAGGCAA
>Ga0074195_1000363_pt1 | contig 95844 bp, 99 predicted proteins | sample EPASupsiteHSE623_FD_64525 | JGI IMG/M metagenome (GOLD analysis project Ga0074195, IMG submission 64525) | Bioremediated contaminated groundwater from EPA Superfund site, New Mexico - Sample HSE6-23 | ecosystem: Environmental > Aquatic > Deep subsurface > Groundwater > Contaminated ...
CGGACATGATATCTCACTCTTGGCAAGGCATACCCCTCCCTCCTGGGAAAAGTATACCATAAAAATGAGTTTTGTTATAGTTTTAGTGTTAACGTACTACTAGCTTTCCCCGGACCAGTCCATAATTCTCCTCCGCCACCGGAAAATCCTGCATAAAACCATCAAACACCGATCCCCGAACTCGGGAGCGCGGAGCTTCAAATGTCAGTGACAAAGCAGATTCGCGAAAAACCATTTCCCCCCGTGGGATAAACCCTTTAGTTGCAGGGTCGGTTATTACTCCGGAAAAACTTGATCCGAATTTGCCCATATGTTATACTATCTTTGTCGTTCCGGGGTGGTGTAAAGGTAGCACATGTGACTCTGGATCATATAGTCTAGGTTCGAATCCTGGCCCCGGAGCCAGTTTTTTTCTTAAGTCCAGACTTGCCTTGACTAGATAGGGGCGGTATTCAAGTTAATTTGAGTACCGCCCCTTTTTTGCCTTTTGTCGGCTGCTCGACTCATTTATTGAAAAAGCTAGGCAGCCGGGTCCGTAGCCGCCGTAAATCAATGGCAGGGGGGTCTGCCATAATTAGGATGAACACAAGTTCGACAGGTTATGGTTAAATAGAAATGGACAAGTTGATGGGTTCGACTCGAAACCTCATTATTATTCAAGGAGGTGCACCATGCTTCGAAACCGTAAACACTTGTTTTCAGTAGTTGGGGTAGTTCTAATGATTCTTTTCCTCTTTCCCTTGGTCGCCCTAGCCGTGAACTACCAGGTTGCAAGCGGCGACACCCTGTGGACCATCTCTCAGAAATTCGGGGTTGGCACCCAGGATATCAGGAACGCCAACGGTCTTTCCAGTGACCTGATTTACCCGGGACAGGTTCTCAATATACCCGGTACGGATCAGAATTCCGGCGGTACTGGTTCGGCGGGTGAATACGCAGCCCTCAGGCAGAGGATTCAGGACTATCTCGCCAAAGAAGAAGGAACCTACGGGATCTATGTCAAGGACCTGATCACCGGTCATGAGTTCGGCATCAACGAAAACACAGCCCTTCCAGCTGCCAGTACGGTGAAGCTGCCAACCGTGCTTTACATTAACAAACTGGCAGCCCAGGGTAACCTCGACTGGCAGCAGAAACTGACTTACGATCCCAACCTTGATTACCAGGGCGGCAGCGGCATCCTGCAGTTTTCCGTACAGTACGGGAACCGCTTTACCATCCGGACTCTGACGACCATGGCCATCACCACAAGTGACAACATCGCTTATAACATGCTGCGCCGTTTCGCGGGCAGAAGCAATATTGCCACCTATATGGCCGCAGCTGGGGGCAAGACCGTATTTCCTGGAGGCCGAAACCTGAGTACGGCCCGGGATATGGGCACTTACGTCCAGGCTGCCCTTGATTTGAACCGCAACTATCCCCAGGTTGGCCGACGGCTGCTTGATGACATGGCTAACGGGATTTACAATGAAGGAATCCCGGCCCTTCTGCCGGATAGCGTCACCGTCGCCCATAAAGAAGGCTTTGTCACCGGAAGCACAAACGATGTGGGTGTTGTGTTTGGTTCGCGACCGTTCATTATTTCCGTTCTCACTCAGGGCGAGACCAATGACACCGAAGGTTTTGCCAATATAGCCAAAATCGCCAAAATGGTCTATGATTACCAGGAGCAGCTATAGTACCCAGGTGCAACACCTGAATTAATCAGAGACAAGGGGTCTTCCCCCCCTAAACACCCCCACGTATTGGAAATAAATCCATAGCCTTAATCCTAAACACAATTTCCTTTACGATGAAAAAGGACCTGCCAATATCAACACTGGCGGGCCCTTTGCCTTTTCGGCCCAGTTATTTTTTCAGCCCTCCGAACCACTGGTTCATCAAGAAATACAATGCCACTCCCAGGACGAGAAAGAGAAGGATTTTGTAGAACAGGTAGAACCGCAGCGTGTCGACGACGGTCAGGGCCAGCCCGATAGACAGTGGCACCACCACCTGCCTTGCCGTTAATGGCGGCCGAACCGTGCGAAACACCCAGGAAGCGTTGAGGATGACAAAAACGATGCCCGTGTTCAGCACCAGGTACCATAAAAACATGGCTGCCCTCCTCTTCTCCCCGGCCTTATCTCCAGCGGTTCCTATCAGCAACGGAAAACGGTCCTTCGTCCGAAGGGCCTTTAGCTGTTTCTTCCGTTTTTCCCCTTACCGGCATGGCCCCAGACCAGGGATTATTTTTTCCCCCAACCAGCCGCCCACGTCTTTCATAATACTGTAGTTGGTCAGGTCGAAATGAATGGGCGTGATTGAGATCAGGCCCTCACGGATGGCTTCCACGTCGGTTCCGGCTTCTCCAGGAACGTCCACCACATCACCGGCCAGCCAGAAGTATAACCTGCCCCTTGGATCACGCCGTTTCTCGAACACATTCTGCCATCGCCTTGTCCCCAGCCGAGCTATGCGATAACCCTGAATTAGGTCCGGGGGAAGAGCCGGCACATTGACATTGATGAGAACATCAGGGGGAAATTCACCTCGGCTGATTGTGTGCACCAGACCGCGCGCCACTAGAGCCGCATGACTGTAATCGGGGTCGGAATAAGTGGTCAGAGAAACGGCCAGCGATGGGATATCATGAATAATTCCCTCCAAAGCCGCCGAGACCGTCCCTGAGTAGAGGACATCGGTCCCTAAATTGGGGCCCCGGTTGATGCCGGAAACAACAATGTCCGGTGGGTCCGGCATTAAATAATCAATGGCCAATTTGACGCAGTCCGCAGGAGTCCCTTCCACAGCCCACCCCTGAATCCCTGCCCTGCCGACCCTTGTTTCCTCTACCCGCAGGGGGTGGTGCACGGTAATCCCGTGCCCGGTAGCGCTCCGTTCCCGGTCAGGGGCCACAACCAAAACCTCGGCGTCATCCGATAGGGCTTCCACGAGGGAAACGAGACCGCCTGCCCTAATCCCATCATCATTGGTGACCAGAATCCGCATGTTTACCTCCCGCCAAAGCTGCCCAGGCGATCCAAAGGCCAGTACCGGAAAAACGCCTTCCCTTTGACATTTTTTTCCGGAAGCCAACTGTTCCAGGCATGGCTGTCGAAACTCTCGTTCCGGTTATCGCCCATCACAAAAAGAGATCCCGGTGGCACCTTAACCGGTCCGAACCGGTAGTTTGGCAGTTCCTTAATGTAAGGCTCGTTCAAAGGTTTGTTGTTGACGAACACCTTCCCATCCTTAACCTCGATCACATCCCCGGGAAGCCCGATCAGGCGCTTGATGAAATCATCCTGCTGGCCAATACTAACAGGGGGTTTGAACACGATAATGTCAAACCTCTCCGGCTCTCGAAAGCGGTAGATGAATTTGTTCACAAGTACCCGGTCCTGCAGGTGGATGGTCGGCAGCATCGATCCGGTAGGAATAACCCTTGCCTCAACTACAAAAGTCTTGAGCACGAGAGATAGAACCAAGGCCGTCAGGATAATGCTGATAGCTTCTTTTAAAGAACTTGTCCATTTATTCATTTGGTCTTATCCCCTTTATATTCCTAAAAAGGAATCCTAAGACAGTCTCATCTTAGGTGCAAGAGAGGGGTACCGGGCAGCCGGGATTGAGCCGTGCCTCTCAGACTTTCAAACCTCATATATGGTTATGGTCATCGTGTTTTCGATGCCGTTCTTGGTGAGCCCAAACATAACGCATTTCTCCTTCAGCGCCTTGTTCAGAAAATCCACAACTTTGTAAAGTTCGTCGTTAGCCGTAAGAGTTTTCAGAGCAATCGGTTCCAGTCGCCGGGATTCCGAGTTCTCCATATCTTTTTGCCTCCCTGCCTCTGGAATATTCGTTTTTATTCTATGCCATTTTGGGGGTCCGGTCAATGTTTATCCCTAAACGTGATCACCCGTGATCGCCCGGGCCCGAGGCACCTCCCGCTGTCCGTTCATATTCCGCCGGTTAGTTGGTAGCTTGCCCCAGGGCCCAATACAGTTCTCTTCCTGCTATCCCATCGGTTTTCAATCTATGCTCACGCTGAAAATCCCTAACCGCCATTTCGGTGTTCGACCCATAGAAACCGTCAAACACGCCCCGGTAATAACCCTGCGCCGCCAACACGTTCTGCAGTCCGAAAACGTCTATACCTCGTCTTCCCCTCTGCAGGACCCGACCGCCGGCACTATGAAACATACGCATGAAATTGTATGTCTCGGGCCCGACCCTGCCATCGACATGGAGGTTAAAACCAAATGCTCTGGCCTTGTTTTGCAGTATTCGCACGGCTTCCGCGGTACGGTCATCAAAAACACCAGTCGCAGGCTGTCCGATTACCAGTGCAAATTTTCGTTGGCAGCAGTTGAGCCGATTCTGCAGTATAGCGGCATCTCCTCCCTCCATCCCCAGCCCCAACACCCGGCTCCCAAACTTCGGACCCAGAACCAGGAAATCATCTGTCGCTTCCCCGAGGCAGAAGAACGTTTCTGGTCCGGCAATGCCATCGACGGTTAAATTGAAATAACTCTGAAGCCTTTCCACCGCCGCCGCCGTCTTTGGCCCGAACACGCCATCCTCCAGCAGCGGTCGGTCCGGAGCCGCTGCCAACGGGCTTTTGTTAATCAGATGCTGAAGCAGTTTGACATCTGTTCCGATGACTTGAGGTACCCCAAGGCGCAGCAACCGGGAACCAAAATCAAAGTAGGTGAGTCCATCTTCGAAATCCGCCACCCGACACACCTCCCACCCTTGTTGCTATAGCCTATGGTGATCCCCCGCCAGTGGTGCGAAAAAGGGCGAACGATTATTAATATCCTTCTATAAATTCGCCACTTTTTTGGTATCTGCTGGTATTAAAATGAAATTGACTGGGGTCTTTGTGTTTATGGACAGGAAGGGGGGATGGCAGCCAAAGTTGTGATTGTTTTAACAAAAACCAGTAAACGAAAGGAGGATTCCAAATGACAGAAAAGAGAGTGCCGGATATTGAGTTGGATTGTGCCAGTTGCACAGATGAATGTTTTCTTCTAAATGAAACGGAAAATGTGCTTGGCCGGAAAATTGATCGGCGCGACTTCATCAAGTATACAGCTATAGGAACTGGGCTGTTCTTCCTGCCTTCGTTCACGGACAGCGAGATAAAAAAAGCCTTGGCGGTTAACCCCACGGTTGCATGGGTAAATGGCGGGTCCTGCACCGGCTGTACGGTGGCATTCATCGACTACAGCGGCATAATGAGTGTTCTTTCCAGCGTCAGCATTGTGTACTGTACCACAATCGCCGACGTCAAGGAATTTCCGGCCGCAGTTGACATCACCATCGTGGAAGGCGCGTCAGCCAGCACCACCTGCTTTGAGCCGGAGCCCACGGTGGATACCAACTTTGATGACTTCCTGAGGATGGTTCGATCCAGATCGGGCAAGGTGCTCGCGGTGGGAACCTGCGCCTCCTACGGCGGTATTCCGCACTTAAACCCGGATTACCACCCGGTCAGCAGTGTCATCGCTGTAGACGGTATGGTCCCTGGCTGCCCGCCGAAGTCTGAACACATCATCAACGCCATTGTGGCCCTGATCAACGGCACTCCGCTGCCGAATCCGAATGTGGAAGGGATTCATGGTCTCTACTGCCCGCGTAAAAACCAGAACCGACAAAGCAAGCTGGGGGTTTTCGGTTGTGTTCTCCCCTGCGGCTGCAAGGGCACAGGCACGAAAGCAGACTGCATCCGGTTCAATGAAATTGGCCCCAACCGGGATCAACTGCTGGCAGCCCGCAACAGCAACGGTATAGCCGCCGAGGGCAGCCCGTGCACGAACATGGGTGACCCCTGCATCGGATGTTTCAACAGTGACTTCCCGAAGCTTCCGTTATATTCAATTAAATAGGAGGTGAGAAAAAATGGCAAGAATCGCACCGATTACCAGGGTCGAAGGACACGCGAAGGCAGTCGTTAGCGTTGACGCCAGTAATGTAATTACATCGGCTGAACTCGATGTGATGATGTACCGCGGCTTTGAAAGCTTTTTGTATAATACCGTGCCTGAGGATACCGTGAGGCTAACCTCCCGAATTTGCGGTGTCTGCCCGACCCCACATTCTTTGGCCTCAGCCAAGGCCTGGGAATCGTCCCGCAATATTTCAATCAGTGCTAACGCCGAACGGGTCAGATACCTGATGGAGTGTGCAAACCTTCTCCATTCCGCAATTCTGCACTGGTACTTCCTGGCGGGCCCTGACTTTGTGGCGAACATCCAAGCCCTGTGGGGTGACGCTACAGTTGCCCGGCAGAAGGCCCAGAAGATTTTGGCCCTCCTCGGGGCCAAGGGAACACATTCGGCCGCCATTATTGTCGGAGGCCATACACGTATTCCGTCCGCGGCAACCATGGCCACCATCAAAACTTATCTCGTCGACATTGAAAACTTCATCAATAACACCTACGTTCCGCTGGTTCAAACCTCTGCCATGCCGACATACGGCACCAGACCCGCCCGGTTTATCAGCTCCGGCACATATTTCGCCCCCGGGGTCATGATTGACGGGGTCTCCTATGCCTTCGATCCGGCCAATGTCGTTGAGGACACGCACCCGAACTCTTACACCAAGAAGGTCAGCTACCTCGTGAACGGCACCAAATACGTCTGCGAAGCTGGCCCCTTGGCCCGCATGATCGTCGGTGGCCAGATGGCGGCCAATACGGTCAACAGCATCGCCAACCGCAACCTGGCCCGGGCCCTGGAAGCCCAGAAGGTAGTATTGCTTGCCAAAAATACCGCAGATGCTATTTTAACCTACGAAGATGCTCGGGGCGATGTCAAGGCATATACAAAGCCCAATGCCGCCAGCGGGATCGGAGTCACCGAAGCTCCTCGTGGTACGCTAATTCATCGTGTCTCCGAAAGTAGGGGCTATGTCAGCAGCTACAACCTAACGGTCAGCACCACCTTCAATTCCGGAGCCATTGAAGAAGCCTTAATAGGCGCACCGCTGGACGGGGCTGAAAAGGTAATCCGGTCGTTTGACCCGTGCTTCAGCTGCAGCGCCCACAACATCGAGATTTTGGTTCGCTAAAGCATAATTTCCTACACCAGACCAGAATACACCCTGTCCGTTAAGGCAGGGTGTATTCTTTTTGCCCAACTTATTCTGCAGAAACCCCGTCGCGTTTTTCGCCAAACTCAACCAGAAGGTGAGCCTCCGGGCGGCGTTCCCCTCTACCCCTTAATGAGGCTGAAGGCCTCGGATCTTGTGGCATCATTAGTTTTAAAGATTCCGCGAACGGCTGAGGTCAGAGTCATAGAACCCGGTTTTTTGACGCCGCGCATGGTCATACACATGTGTTCCGCCTCAACCACGACCATGACTCCCAGGGGAGCCAGCGCTTCCATAATCGAATCCGCAATCTGCGACGTCAGCCGTTCTTGAAGCTGGGGCCGCTTGGCATACCCCTCCACGACGCGGGCCAGCTTGGACAGGCCGGTAATCATCCCTCTCCGGGGGACATAAGCCACATGTGCCCTCCCGTAAAACGGCAGAAGATGATGCTCACACATGGAATACAAAGGAATGTCCTTGACCAGAACCATCTCTTCGTGATCTTCCCTGAACATGACCTTAAGGTGGTTCTTTGGGTCCTCCTCCAGCCCGCGGAATATTTCGGCATACATCCGCGCCACTCTGGCAGGCGTGTCACGCAGCCCTTCCCTGCCGGGGTCGTCCCCAATACCTTCCAGAAGCAGCTTTATACCCTCTTCAATCTTTTTCTGATCCATGTTTAACCCTCCTCAGCCACTACAGCAGCCCTAACCCCAAATGGGTTTGCGGAACAACCCGGACATCACCCAGAACTTCGAGGGCAAGATCAGCCAGCTCGATAAGCCTTCCCGCTTTGATAACGCCCTTGACCTCCCCGGCGGGTGTTGCCGGCTGTAGAACCATTGGGATTTGCCGGTTCGTGGCTGCCACCAGTGATATGGCTTTTTTTAATTCATCCTCACCCGTTTCCGGAGTGATAACTACCTTAACAAACAGGTTCTTTTGACTGCCAATCCGGATAAACTCCCGGTGTTGAGCCCAGTAATCCTTGTTTACTGCGGCCGGCAGCTTAATATCCATGGCTATTATATCAACCTGCCCGATGATTCGCTCCATGCTGTCAGGAAGGGTACCGTTTGTTTCCAGGTAAACCAATCCAGGGAAACCGAGCCTGGGAAGAAACTGCTGCAGGAACTCAACAGCCAACAAAGGTTCTCCCCCGGTTAGGCTCAGGGAGTGATGCGGTATAGATTGAAACCGGGATACTTCCTGTACAAGCCTATCAACCGTGACCGGGTTGTCAAGCTTCTCGAATTTCCGGCTCGCCGGTGGAAACTCAACCCGCATATATGCCGGTGCCAAATGCGCTCCAGGGGTATCACAGTATTGGCACTGCAGGTTGCACCCAGAAAATCTGATGAATAACTGCCGCACCCCAACAAGAATGCCCTCACCCTGAATGGAGGAAAAAACCTCTACCAGGTTTGTCTCCAGATTAGCCAACCCCCCTCACTTTGCACCGGGCTTTTTGGATACTGTCCACCTCAGTTGTATAATTGTTAAGAACAGCCCCGGCGAAACCGCACACATCGCGAACACCAAGGTCGCCCAGACTCACGGTGGGCACCGGGGTCCCATCTGTCCTGAGATTGAGGCCAAGATGAATCAACGACGACACCGGGGACAGAGTGGCAATGGAAACAGACAGCTTGTTTTGGCCCAGGTACAGGTCATCCCCTCGCCGTTCCAGCCTCACCCCGGTCTGCCGGAAAACCTCTTCCCCCACTCCGGCCACTAGAAGCCTCTGGCGTAAAACCGCCTTCTCCAAATCCATGTCAAAGTGTTCGATAATGAAGTGGAGCATCTCCTCGCTGTGAATGAAAGCGCCAGCCAGGACATCCTCCAGGTCTACCATTTCCGTCAGTTCGACGTGACAGCTTCCCTGAAAAGCAATGATGCTGTCCCCTCGAACCTGGAAATTCCGGTAAGCCCATAGGGAACTCAACTGTGTACCATTGTAATGAATAGGATAATTGATGTAAAGATGTTCCATGAAATCCCTTTCAGCCTTTGCCGGCCTCTTTCAAAGCCCTGGCCAATCGCAGGCAGCTCTCACACTCTCCACACGGCTTTTCCCCGCCCTCATAGCAGCTCCACACATAGTCCAGCGGAACGCCAAGCAAACGGCCATAGCGCACTATCTCAACTTTATCCATTTCCATGGTGAGACTGGTGAGTTTCACCCCGGTTAATGTGGAGAAGTCCAGGCACCGGTTTACTGCCTCAACGAACGTCCGGCTGTTGTCGGGAAATGTTGCGGCTTCTTCGGCGTTGAACCCGGCTACGATCCATCCCGCCCCCAGAGACTCGGCGAAAGCCGCGGCAATGTTGATAAAGAGCCCGTTGCGATTCGGCACCCAAACGGAAGCGGCACTTTTGCTGGTCACGTCTAAATCATCAAGCCCGGACGCCCCCACTTTTGGTAATGGCTCGGCCCGGTTTACCAGAGACCCTGTGGTGATTTCGCCCAGAAACGGCAGCTTGATCACCCGGTGCGGCACCGCGTAATACTCGGCCAACCGGGCCGCTGCTTCAATTTCACGGGCGGCGGCACGCTGGCCGTAGTCAAAACTCAATGCCAGAAGAACCTGCCCGTTCCGGACGGCTGCGCCAAGCCCAACGGCGGAGTCAAGCCCGCCGGATAACAGTATGATGCTTCCTCTGTTTTCGTCGTTCAATCCGGTTCCCTCCGCACGGTCGCGCTGGCACTATCCGATTCCCAGATGCGAACTTCAACCAGCTTCGCGTCGCCGGGGCTTCCGGACAGCATCGCTTCCAGCCTTTGAAAGATAAATGCGGCAAGATTTTCGGCTGTCGGATTCGTTTGTCGACCCGGTTCACTTAGAAACGGTTCAAGCTCGTTCAGGTACTGGTGATCAAAATCAGCCGTCACCCGCCGGAGCATTTGTTTAACGTCGGCAAAATCTAACAGCATGCCGCGCTGATCCAGCTGTTGGCCGCCTACCGTAGCATCCACTCTCCAGGTGTGCCCGTGGAGGCGGGCGCATTTCCCCTCATATCCATAAAGCCGGTGGGCCGCTTCGAAATGGTCATGAACAGTAAGCAGATACAATTCCCCAATTCCCCCCTGATTTGGCACCCTGTACCATTCTGACGAAACTTCATGGAACTATTCGCGTTAAATCATAATTTTCCCTTCCTTATATGAAAAAATTAGTCTTTAACCAATCAACCGCGTTTTTCCGCAGGAGGATTTTGTACCCAAATTGTCGAACAATAACCTTTCAGAAGGAGGCTGACCATAGAATGAATCCAGATTCGATCTACTTTCCCCAAAGCCGGAAATGCCCGGTCTGCAAGACTGCATTCGCTACTCAGCGGGTCCGAAGTTCGGCTAGCGTCGTCAGCGAGCGGGACTCTGACTTTCGGACCTGTTATAAGACTATCAACCCCACTCACTACAGCATCCATGTCTGCCCAAACTGCCTTTTTGCCGCTCAGGACTCTCAATTTGAACAGGAAATTCCGGATGGCGAACGCGAGGCCATTTACCGGGCTCTTCTTCAGTTAAAACAACAGGAACCAGACTTCGGTGGGAAGCGCACCTCGGAACAGGCTCTCCGGACCCTGGAACTTGCTGTCCGATCGGCCCAGCTTCGTAAACAAGGGGCCAGCGCCCTTGCCGGCCTTTTCTTACGGGCCGCCTGGATCTGCCGCGAACTCGGGAATGCCGAGCGGGAGCTTGTTTTTCTGGAGCAGGCGAAAACCTTTTACTTGGAAAGCTTTGCCGGAGAGCGGGAGACAAAAATGTCCCAGTGCACTTTAATGTACCTGATTGGAGAACTGCACCGGCGCACCGGAAATTACCAGGAAGCCGTCCGCTGGTTCAGCAGGGTTATCAGTGACAGGGGAATCAAGGCCGAACCGGAGATTGAACGCCTCACCCGTCAACGATGGGCCGAGGCCAAGGAAGCGTTTGGCCGGGCTCAGAGTAACCCCGATGCACCCCCGGTCCTAGAGAAACGTCGCCAATCAATCCGGGTAACGCTGGAAGAAGACCTGTTGCTCTGGGCCCGCCGTGCCTTAGGAACAAATTCGCCCGGGGTTGGCCTGGACGATCTACTGCGGGCACTGCTGAGCCTTGTCCGGGAACGACAGGCCGATTTGGGCGGCTGCCGTTCCGACGAGGAATTGCTGGCCAAGCTGCGCAGCGTTCTGACGGCGCCACCGGAATCCACCAATCATTAAACGGTCTGGCTCCCGCTGCCCCTTTAATTACTGCTGCTTATGGAACATCGAATCGCTATTTGAAACTCCAATCGACAAACGGCAGGATAAACCCTTTCCCCTGATGAACAAGTAGGTAAACGCTATTTTTTCGCCCCCGCATCGTCGGGCCGCGAGTTAGCGTCTATTTCCAATGAAAACGGGGGAGGAAAAATGCCTAATCACCAAGAGTTGATCAAACGGACCGGAGAGAAAGCTGCATCTTTGTACCGGGAAGGCCAGTTTCTTTGCTCCGAGGCCGTTCTTTATGTGACCAACGAGCTCACGGGGTCAAAACTGCCGCCTGAAATTGTCAAACTAGCCTCCGGCCTGCCGGTGGGAATCGGCAGCTCCGGATGTGTTTGCGGCGCTTTAAGTGGGGGAGTTCTGGCTCTCGGTCTCACTTTTGGCCGAACCAACCCGGGGGCGGACAATTCTGCCATGTTTATCGCAGCCAAAAAACTGCATGACCTGTTTAAAAAAGAGTTCGGCAGCACGTGCTGCCGGGTATTAATCAGGGATTTTCAGTTTGGCAGCCCCGAACACCTGGAACACTGTGTTTCAGTCACCCGTTTTACCACAGAGAAAGTTGCAGAACTGACCTTGGCCGCACGGTGATTTACCAGCCGCGCTCTTCATTCGAGCCCGAGAGCCTTGTTAAAACAAACGACAGCCAAATCGTGATCACCCTGCAGCAGATGAGACTCACCCTTTGAACTCCAGGCGGCCCGATTGGCAGGGTCGATCTGCAGGGCCCGATCGAAATAGGTAAGCGCGTCGTCATTTTTGTTCTGTCGAGCCAGGCATACACCTTTGTGATATAGAATAACGGAGTTTTCCGGTTCGACGTTCAGGGCCGCGTCGTAAAGTGCGACAGCCCCAGAAAAATCCTGGAGGTTCTCCAGGCAGAAGGCGGCGTTGTTCAATAAATTCACATCGGCCCATTTCTGGCTCAGGGCCTCCCCGAAATACCGCATCGCTTCCTCAAATTGGCCGTTTTCCGATAGAACCGCAACCAGGTTGGCCAGGATCTCCACATCTCCGGGTGCCAGAGCTATGGCCTTTTTGTAAAACTCCACTGCCGCAGCAAGGTCTCCCAGTTTCGCCAGGCATACTCCGATATTGTTCCACAGGAGTATTTTGTCCCCGCCCAGCCTGAAAGACCGAAGAAAGAATTTGAGAGCCTGTTCGGTGTTCCCTTTCTTGAACAAAGCCAGACCCGCATCGGCGTAAATGCAAGGGTCACTGATTGGGTGTCTGGCCGCTTTCAGAAAACAATCCGCGGCCTCTTCCCCCCGGCCCAAAAGGGCCAGGCAGTGCCCTTTATTGTTGAGGGAAGCAGGGTCGCCCGGGCAAAGGGACAGAGCCTTGTCGAACGCTTCCAGCGCATCCGGGGCCAGCCCCCTGTCAAGCAAACATTTTCCCCTGCCGCTCCAGGCCCGCGCCGAGGATACATCATGGGACAAAGCTTGAGCAAAAAACTCCGCTCCCTGCTCGGCCTCACCCGCCCGCTGGCAGGCCACCCCTAACCAGTAAAGCCCGCTGAAGGCCCCCGCTCCGCCATCCAAAGCCCGCCGGAAACAGGGGATCGCATCCCCGGGTTGCCCCTTCTCGAGGTATAGGTGCCCAAGCCTGAACCACGTTTTTGCAGAAGCTCTCCCTGACGCCGCGGACTGCTTCAACCTGTTTATGCGGCGTGACAGCCTTTCCGGGTTGAGTAGGAGGTTTTCAACTGCGGCCCGCATTACGCTAATCAGGTCAACTATCGGACTGGTGACGGTTTTCAGTGCGGCCAACGCCTTCAACATGCTTATCGCTCCTTTCCCACCGTCCTTCCATATTATGGGTGAAAGTTTTCTTGGGTGGAGGCGGCTTTCCCTTCATATCAGGCCGGAAATCGTACGCCAAATCCCCTCAGGATCAGACAGTTCCCCGGGCTCGGTCGATTGTTTTCCCCACCGCCCTCGCATGGCGACGATTAATGGGACTTTCCCTCCGCTGGAAGGAATTCGCTTTTTGACACAGCGTGAACAGCAAAGGGGCAGCTTTACCAGGCTGCCCCATAAACCACTTTTTTCGTTGTCAGCGGTTTGATTACCGAAAAAAACCCAACGTCGGCCAGCGCCTAACGTCTCCAATCAGCTCCCCGGAAACACTGCCTCTACTACCCATGTCAACGGTTTCGCGCTCTGGGATCGAACCACCGGGTGGCAACCAATGTAGGTATAACCGCGCTGAGAACTACAGCCGTTACCAGAAGGCTGAACTGAGTGCTATTGATATACCCTTTTTGCAGCCCGAACATGGATGATATGGTGCCAAAGGTCAACCCTGTACTCATCAGCAGTGTTGTGTAAATGGAATCGCGCTTCACAAAAGCCCTGGCAAAAGGATAGACTCCGATGGTCTTGGCGATGAGCTTGACTATAAGCAATACGGCCAGTAGACCAAAGTTGGCGTAAATACCGGGAAGAGACACGTTCATACCGGCTTTGAGAAAGAAAAACGGTGTTAAGATGGAGAAAGAAATCACTCTCAGCTTTTTCGTCATATCCTGATTCCGCGACATGGTTCGCGACAGCACCAAACCAAGAATAAACGCCGGGAGAACCGCATGGCTTGCCCCTATCGAACCAAGATACATGAACCCTGCCAGCAACAAGAACAAGAACCTGATCTCCGGTTCCACTACCCGTTTGCCGTACCTGGCCAATATGGCCGGCATCAGTTTCGGGGCAAGGATGAGAATGAGGACCGAACCAACCAAGAACAGTAGTGTCATCACACTAAATTCCGCAAACAGGACGCTCAGGGCCAGAACTGTACCCATGTCCGTAATGAAACAGGCAGCCATCAGTATTTTCCCAAGTTCGGTATTGGTCAACCCTGTTTCCACCAGAACAGCATAAATCACCGCGAGGGAAGTAGTTGACAGGGCAACCCCGGCAATTTCTGCGGCCTGGAAACTCCATCCGGCCACATAGTACGTATAAACGAATGCGGCAATAAATGGCACCAGGAACGAGAACACTCCGATCAGCATACTTTCCTTGAACTTGCTTCGTAAGACATCAGGATCAACCTCAGTCCCTGCCAGAAATGTCAACAGGACAGAAGCAAACCCGGCCAGAAAATCCACCCAGGGGGTTGTATGCAACCCCAGAAAATTTCCTCCCAGCACCCCGGCAAGGATTTCAATGATGGTGACCGAGATTGCCGTTTCCACAGACACCAGGCTTGCCAGAAACATCAAGGCTGCCAGCGCTAAAAAGATGGCGGCGGTTGTCATTACTCCTGCCCCCGATCAACATTCTTTCTCATTCACACTACCTTAGCCCATTTTTTATTCGTGAAGCCTTGTCAGAATTCCTTCCTTTTCCTTTTCACAGGTATCAACCCGGATAGCACAAAAGTTTCCGGTTTCGACAATTCTGTTCGCCAAAATGTTTGGGGCGGCTTTAGGAAGCCGCCCAGATTTTTGTATAAGTACTAGTTTATATTCCATTCAAAGTCTTATTCCCCGCACTTTTTGCATAATCCGTAAAACTTGACGCGGTGATCAGTAATTTTGAAACCGCTCTGATCGGCCACCGTTTTCTCCACCTCGCCCATAATGTCTTCCTCGAACTCAATAACATATCCGCACTTCAGGCAAACGAGGTGATGATGGTGATTGGAAGAATCCAAAAACTCGAACCGGCTCCGACCATCGCCGAAATTCAACTTACGTAGGATATCTAACTCGGCAAATAACTCCAGCGTCCGGTACACGGTGGCCAGTCCGATTTCCGGGTGTTCGGCCCTAATGATGTTGTAGATGTCCTCAGCGCTAAGATGGCGCTCAGAGTTGTTCAGAAAAGCCTTGAGAATAATCTGACGCTGCGGTGTTACTTTATACTCGTTCCGGTGTAGTTTTTCACAAAGGTTGTCAATTTTTATCGCCACCTCATCGCCTCCATCCCAATTTCTGCAATCTAATTGTAGGGAAGATTCGGAAAGAAGTCAAGGCATTACTTTCCACATGTCCCATCGGTCTGTAATAATACCAACTATGAGCTTATCTTCAACCGGCGTTTTACTGCAGTGTTACTCATTTAACATCAGTTTTTTTCTTATCCGGACACTTTCGTAAAAGGACGTCCTGATCCACCCCGCAGCTGGAGCAATTTCCGTCACAGCATTGCGGTATCAAGAGGGACTTATAGCAGCGGGGACATCGCAGAACGTCAGGATCTTGAACCTGGTAGCCGCACTGAGGGCATTCTTTTAATGTTATAGCAAATTGATCAGCCATGATTTAGACCTCCCGACCGGCAATACCCGGGGTTTCACTCCGCCTGGCTAAACGGCACACAACAACGGTCGCCAGGGTCATGCCCAAAAATGCCACGATTATCATCAAAGCCCTCATGGGTCCACTGTCTTCGCCAAAGGCGCCGTTAAGCTTTGAAACCATACCGCCGACCAGGAAGGCAACCACCCAGCTGCTGCCCCAGATCATTACCGCCTCGCTCTTAGAGCGCTCTTTAAAGATAATTAGAATTGATGCGATACACGGTACGAAAAGGGTGATGGTAACCAAAGCCACTATGGTTTGTACCGGCATCAATTCCATAGCTGTTAGACCGGCCGCTCCGAAATCACGTCGTACGATACCCATTATGAAAGCAGTGGACGCTTCTTTTGGTAGGTCAAGCCAGCCTACCGTGATGGGTGCCAGCAGGTTCTGCAAAAATTCCAGAATGCCGGTAACTTGAAAGAAGCTGATAATGAGTGCCCCCAGAGCAAACAACGGAAACGCCTCTTTGATAAAGTTATAAGACTTGGTCCCGGTCTTTTTCAGCACGTTATCTAACCTCGGCAACCGCAATGGTGGTAAGTCAATCAGGAGGTCCGTTGACTTTCCGGGCAGCACGGCGTTTAATATCGTTCCAATCATAACCAAAACCAAAAACATCACCAGAGCATACAGGGCCACATACCAGCCGCCGACAGCGGCAAGCATTCCGGCAATTACCCCCATCTGGGCCGAGCAAGGAATAGTCAGCCCTAACAGTAGGATGGCAATCTTGCGCTCCCGATCCGAGGCCAGAAGCCTGGTGGTGATGGTAGCCATGGTCACGCAGCCGAACCCCAGAATTAAAGGAATGACTCCTCGACCGTTTAGGCCCACCCCGGTTAATAAGCGGTCAACCAGGGTGGCGATTCTGGGTAGATAACCGGAATCCTCAAATAAGGAAAGGAAGAAGTAAAACCCAACAACAAGAGGCATAAGCAGCCCCAGTGTGTAAGTAACTGTCATGGTCAACAGGCCGAATTCTCCGATTAGAATGGTGCCGAATACTGACTTCTCGAGAATAAAATGGCCAATTAAGTCCCTCACCGCAGGTTCATATATACCTTGCATAATGGTTTCTTCGGTAACACCTACTACGGTCCCGGCAATAAATACACCGATACCCTTGTACATGGCGTAAAGGGCAAGGGCCAAAATGGGTATCCCTGTAGCGGGTTGAATCATCCAACGTCCCAGGAGGTTGCCGAAAGAGGCCCCCTTAGCGATTTCCTGCAATACATGCTTGACAATGTCATTGACCCGCTCCCGCCTTTTCAGGTAGATTTCTTCCCGTTGATTTCCCGGTTCCCAACCGTAACGCTTGGCCACCACCGGGTCCCCTTCCATTACCAGCAGTGCTTCGCCCTGGCTACCGACCCGGTGAACCAGTTTATCTATCGGTGCTTCCAATCCCGGGGTCACATGCCCCGTTTTGGCAGTGTTAAGCCTCTCTTTTAATTCGTGAAGCCCTTTTTTCTGCACCGCTACTGTGGGCACCACCGGTACACCCAAAAGATCGCTTAACAGATCAATATCTATCTTCAAGCCATGTCGTTCGGCCTCGTCAATCATGTTTAACGCCACTATGACCGGTACGCCGGTATCTATAATCTGTTGGGTCAAAAATAGATCCCTCTCCAAATGAACGGCATTTATGATATTTATCACCTTGTCGGCAGCGAGAATGATATCACGGGCGATTCGCTCCTCATCGTTAAAAGAAGAAATACCATATACCCCTGGAGTATCAATAATCACGTCAGACCCAAAACGACCGTGAGAGATCTCCAGGGTCGTGCCGGGGTAATTGGAAACGTCTACATACAGCCCGGTGAAATGGTTGAAAAATACCGACTTCCCGGTGTTGGGATTTCCAGCTAATACAATTTTTATAGCTCCTTCGGGTATGTTTTTTAAACCGACGGATTCGTGACAATGGGCCACTTTTATGCTCACTCCTCCACCCTTTTTTTGACAAACGAACTATTTCTTCCTTGCTACTGGCTTAATTCCACATCGATCTGCCTGGCCAGCCCTCGTCCCAAAGCCAACTGTTGATGGTTCTTGCGGATCACTACGGGCCCAGCGGGCACTACCTCTTCACAAACCACAACCTCGCCCTCAGCAATGCCCAACCGGATGGCCTGAGTACGCACCAGCCGACTTGGTATTGATACAATCTTGAAACATTGACCCCTTTTCACTTGATCAAGCGTCATTTAAGTAACCTCCTTTTCCCTTTTTCTCATTATCCGCCTGCAACAAAGCCAAATCACTTGCTCAGTTCCTCAGTAAAACTACCAAACCAAACAATAACCTATGTCTCCAATCTCACTTCGCCTGACCTAATATGTTAGATTAACCTAACATTTGATTTATAAAAAAACTGTTCCAGCGAATTACTGTTTCAGTTCTTCCTCTAAATTTATTAATTTCATATCCTTGAGGAATCTTACGAGTTTTAAGAGGGTATCCGAGCTGATGGCGTGTTCCATGAGGCAGGCCTCTTTTTCGGCCGTTTCCGGGTCCACCCCAAGAATATCAGTGAGGAATTCCATCAACGCCCGGTGGCGACGACGAATTTCCAAGGCCTTCCTCCTGCCGTATTGAGTCAGTTCCAGTGGGCCGTATTTTTCATGTTTGAGAAGCCTTAAATCAACTAGAGTCTTAACAGCGCTTGTCACACTAGGTTTTGCTATTTGCAGGCTCTTTGCCAGATCGGTAATCCTAGCCTTGCCGTATTTTTCGGTAAGGTTTAAAATTTCTTCCAGGTAATCCTGTAACGAGTTCGAAATTGAAATTTCCTTGGACAAATAACACACCTCGCAAAATTGTTAGGTTAAACTAACTCTAATTAAATAGTAACATTTTCTATTTTTCTTGTCAAGATGTTTAAATTCCCCGCCCCTTATTAGTGCCTAATCGAGACTGTATGCAATAATACCGGCCATATTGTTTTTGAGAACGTCTCTCACTTATATGATATTTCCCCTTTGCTTAATGTCAAGTATTTTCATCGGATTTCTTTCCAGGTTATGGACGGTCAGGAAGGGTTGGCACCCCGCTCCCGCCGGGAAGCCGCCGAACGGTTCACTGACAAGCGTTCAAATTTCGGTGCGGGAAAACGGCCATGCAAACGCCCCGGTGGAAAAACCGGGGCGGAAAGGCACGGCCGTTGGGCGAGACGCCATTTCTCATTTGACAACATGGGCACCAATCACCAGTTTCTGAATTTCCGAAGTACCTTCAGCGATTTCCAGAAGCTTTGCCTCACGCATCAGGCGTTCCACCGGGTAATCACGGGTGTAGCCATAGCCGCCGTGAATCTGAACTGCGCGGGTCGCGGCCCGCATGCCCGCCTCAGAAGCGTACAGCTTGCATATCGCCGCCTCATGGCTAAACGATTTCCCGGCGTCCTTCAAAGCGGCCGCCCGGTAGACCAATCCCCGTGCCGCCTCAAGCTCCGTAGCCATCTCGGCCAGGTAAAACGAAATGGCCTGGAAGTTTCCAATCGGTTGGCCGAATTGCACCCGCTCCCGGGTAAATTTGCGGCATTCGTCAAGGCACGCCTGAACCAGTGCAACCCCCATGGCTCCCACTACAATTCTCCCGGCATCCAGTGCCCTCATAAACAAAAGGAATCCCCGGTTAGCCTGCCCCAGGAGGTTCTCCCGGGGAATACGGCAGTCGCGCATGATTAACTCGCCATTGGGGCTGGCGTGGAGGCCCATTTTTTTCTCCCTTTTCCCGATGCTGAAACCAGGTGTGTCCTTTTCCACAATGAAGGCGCTGATTCCCCGGGCGCCCTTGTTCTTATCAGTTTTGGCGGTCACAATGTAGGTTCCGGCCACGCCTGCGTTAGTGATAAAGCATTTGGCCCCGTTCAGCACCCACTGGTCCCCTTCCAGAACGGCTGTGGTTCGCGTGGCGCTTGAATCTGAGCCGGCGCCCGGTTCGGTCAACCCAAACGCCGTCAGCACCTCGCCCCTGGCTGCCGGGACCAGGTACTTGCGCTTCTGCTCCTCGGTTCCCACCATCTCCAGGAGATTACAGCCAAGTGAGATGTGGGGTGCCAGGATCATGGCCATCGAACCGCAGGCCCTCCCGATCTCTTCAATAATAATCGATGCACTGACATAATCCATCCCGGCTCCCCCGTATTCCTTCGCAACAGGAGCACCAAGGATACCGAGAGCCGCCGCCTTTTGCACCAGGTCGGCAGGATATTCCCCCGTTTCATCCAACTCGGCCGCCCGGGGGGCAAGCTCCTCCTGGGCAAACTGACGGGCCATGCGGCGGACAAATTCGTGTTTTTCATTCAGGTAATAGCTCAAGCTGTTCCCCTCCAAATAATGCCTTGCGGCCGGGTTATCGACTCAAGTTAGCGGCTGTGTTAAACAGCCCGCGAAAGATGGGAGCTGATTAGTACTTTTTGAGCCTCAGTGGTGCCCCCCACAATCTCCAGTATTTTAGCCGCCCGCAGGTAACCTTCCACCGGGAAGTCATCTGTCAGGCCCCGGGCTCCATGCACCTGCACCGCTTTAATGGCACATTTCAGGGCCACCTCGGCAGCGTAATATTTGCCCATTGCCGCCTCTTTGCTGTATGACAGCCCGCCGTCTTTGCGAGAAGCGGCACCGTAAACCAGTACCCGCGCCGCTTCAATTTCCGCCGCCATATCGGCAAGGTAAAAGGTGATGGCCTGAAATTTGTGAATCGGCTGGCCGAACTGAACCCTTTCCTTGGCGTACCTGGAGGCTGAACCAACGCATGCCTCGGCAAGCCCTATGGCAACCGCACCGAGAAGAACCCGGAAATTGTCGGAGACCCTGCTGATGATGCCTGTCCCACCGCCAACCTGCCCAAGCAAACTATTCTTGGGCATGTGGCAGTGATTAAGGAAGAGTTCTCCTGTGTTCAGGGACTGGAACCCCATCACTGGAACCGTCCGGCCGGTTTCCAACCCGGACATGTCCTTTTCGACGATAAAGAGGCTGATACCCGCGCCCTGAGGTCCTTCGGAGCGGGCAGCCACTATGTATGTGTCAGCTGCGCCCGCACCCATAACGAATGATTTTGCACCGGTTAGGACACTGGTATCGTCCTGCCAGGCGGCAGAGGTCTCAATACAGTCAATATCTGAACCAGCGCCGGGCTCAGTAAGAGCAAAGGATATGAGCTTATCACCCGCAACGCCCGGAACCAAGTACCGTTCCTTCTGAGCTTCGGTCCCCGCTTGGGCAATGGCACCGCAGCCCATGGCAAGGTGTGCAGCAAGGAGCAACGCCGACAACACATTAACCCTGGCCACCTCTTCCAAAGCCAGAACCGCTCCTAGATAACCGGCTTCCCGTTTCTGTCCTGGCAAAAACAGCTGGCTCCACCCCTGTCTTCCAAACTCTTTTAGAAGTACCTGGTGAAACCGGAAATCATCAATGGATCCGCTCACCGCCATAAACGACTCGACAAGCTGCGAGACTTTTTCTCGGATCCTGTCATGCTCCGCTGATAAAAGAAAGTCCATCCCTCTACCTCCTTTAGTACCATTTTACTGGTTACAGAGCGGAGTGCAAGTACGTATCAACATTATTCTTTAACAGAGCCAATAAACAAATAACAAACCCCGGGTCTCCCCCGGGGTCGAACCCTCGCTTATCCGGCGTCCGCTTGTCAGGACGCCCACTTTTTGTGCCTTTAACTTTCCTTCCAGTCGCAAGGGGCCGCGCAATCACGGCACGCCTGTTTCAGTGCCGGTATGGGGGGCTCTCCTTTGATCCCGCGGATCATCTCCATAACATCCCGCACCTGCGGTTCGTCCCCTTCCACGGCCAGAACCACTGCCCCCTCCGATCCGCCGACTCCTCCCGCCCCCAGACAGGTGGCGGAAACCCCGAACAACTGGAGGGCTTCAATTTCGGTAATTACGATCCCGTTAACAAGAGGCATTAATCCCACTCTCATGCCAATGGAATATGTGAAGGTCTGGGATCCGGCAGCCCTGGCAGCCTCTAAGACGGATGGAACAAACTTTTCCAGCCCCACGGGAATAACCAGATGCGCGCCCCTGGCCGCAACAACACCAAGGGCCCGGCCAATGGTGCCTCCCTGAGGATGGCCCAGAAGAATCCCGGCATGTCCCTCGGCATCAACCGCATTTGCTCCTTTAATGAATACATCCCCGGCCGAAAAGCCGTCCAAAACCTTTTCCCATGGTTCACTGCTCCCCTGCCCGTTGATCATCACAAAGGGAGCAATCCGTTCCCCGGCGGGGGTGGCGCACTGCCTCCCCCTAGCCACTATCCCGGCCGTGTAGCGGGCCTTATCCACCTCGCGTCCGAGCATTTCTTCCGCCACAAAGGCGTTGGTTGTGCCACCGGAAATGATAATACGACCGCTCTGCCGTGCCGCCAACACCTCGGGCAGACGCGATACCGCTCTGGCAATCAGGCGTTTTGATTCTGCGGATGTCAGGGTAAATAATGCCTTGGTCAACTCGCACCCCTCCTGTGATACTGCTTTTTTCCTTCCGAACATTATTCTAACACAGGGCAGCCGAAAACGTAATAAAACCATCGGCGCGGCATATTTTTTAGAAAAACGGAGGTGATCGCTGATGTTCGGTTCGGGATCTGATGGCCCAAACACGTTGGGCATCGCGCCGGTTCTTGACGGTTTTACCCGGTCGTTGATTGTGGGCATAGTCCTGACAGTATTGACCGGCCTGGTAACCTTTTTCAGTTCGCTGCCGGAAGGGCACACTCCTCTGATGGCACTGCTTATCTTCATCATTTCCATCTTCTACGGGGCAGCGGTAGCGGCTAAAAAAGCGGGGGGCAAAGGGCTGTACATGGGCCTTTCCGTCTCAGTTCTGTTTTTGGTCGCAACTCTTCTGTTTTCAGGGATCTTTATGGCCGGTTCTTTTGCCGTTGCCGGTTTGGTCAAAAAGCTGCTGCTGGGGCTGGCGGCCGGGGCTATCGGAGGTATGTTCGGCCTGGCTTTCAGCTAAGGAAGATGTCCTACCCACCGATTCAGGCACTGAAAAAGCCAAACAAGCAGCCCGACGCCTAGACTTATAAGGCCAATCCAGAGCCTGAACTTTACCCGGCAGGCGATGGTCTTGTTTCGGGAGAAGTCCCGGACTTGCCCTGTCGGCAAGGAATCGCCCCCTTTCCGCTCGCCGCGGCCTGTCACCATAAATCTACTGCGGAGTACCCTAAATATGCCTCCGGGTTGGCTTCGCCGCAGCCCCCATCCGCCGCGGCACTCTGGTATAGCGGCTGCCTTCGGCCGAAGAACCGGCCAAAAAAGCAAGAGAGAGTAGTCTCCTACTCTCCAGGTAACTTCATTTAATTACCTTCTTTAGAATACTCCGTAGAAAGCCGGGAAGCTTAAAAAAATAGACTTTCATCTTCTCACTCCTTCGGTTTTGTGCTCTCATCCATTTTATTTCGGACGCATTTAAAAGGTGATTGACAGAACAAAACTATTATGAACCTCCGGCTCACAGGTATGAAGGAAAATCTGGTCCAGAGCTGTTAGTAAAGTATTACCACTTGAGCATACTATCCCCAGGCGGGGTGTCGGTCGAATGCTTATTGGTGGTTTTACCTCGCGCACAAAACTGAACCGTCTCTTGCCCTAATTATCCTGGTATATTTCTGCTTTTCCTGGAACAATTCTGCTTTTACTGGGTGATTTTTTCCTGTCGTGAAGAAAGGTAAAGAGTGGCCCCTTCGTCAGGCCACTCCCCAATGTTCCATCCGGGTTGCACTTTTTTTGTTCCGATATAACACGGTTCATAATTCCACGCGTCCGGCCTGTTTCCCCCTTTGGAACAGGCGCTTCCATTGCAGTGGATGCTCTTTTCCTTCCAGCACTTGTCGGAACTCGTCCCGGTACTGGAAGGTCAGGAGGACTGCCATCGCCAACATGGCGGACGCTTTGGCGATACCCTCACCAAAGATTAGGGCCCAGACTGGCGTTGACCAAACAGCCAAGACTGAGGCTACTGACTGGAAGCGGCCCAGGAGTAAAGATGCCATCCAAACAGCCGCTCCAGTTTGAGCCGCCGATGGCGAACAGATGTACACCGCCCCGGCCACCACCAACAGCCCCTTCCCGTTCCTCCCATAGAAATAAGCTGCCTGTGCTACCAGCCCAGCCACCAACCCCGCCGTGGCACTACCGGTTAACCACCCGGCGGCAAGAGCGGAGGCCACTCCCTTGCCCACATCGGTCGCCAGGACCAGAAGAACCGCTTCCGGTCCCCCTTCTTTAAGAAGCCGAATCAGGGAAGTCTCCTCGAACCCCACCAGGCACGGATTTGTCTGTCGAAACAACCTTTTAATCATGTTTCCTACCGGTAACCAGCCTATCAGCCATGCCACACCGATAGCAGCCGGCCAGCCCATACAGTTCCCCCCCCCCAATGGACAAACCTCTGGTACAGCCTATGACACAAAACACATGTTCAGACCACCCCGCCCGAAAAAGTTTTTTTCCTATGCCTTTTTGGTTGGAGGAATTTTTGTTATGTCCTCCGAATATCTAGTATTAGTACCTGGTGATAATACATCCCAGGAGGCAAGCAGGATCATCAAGGGAGGTCTGAAAATGAAGGCAGTTGAGATGGATACCGAGAGATGCAAAGGGTGCGGCCTTTGTGCCGCCTACTGTCCCAAAGGACTGATTACCGCAAGCGCTGGCCTCAACCACCACGGCTACCACCCGGTCCAGACACCTGACATCAACTTGTGCAACGGATGTGGCCGTTGTGCCCTGGTATGTCCCGACCTTGCCATCGTAGCCACCAGGAGGTAAATAATGCCCGCAAATTTAATGAAGGGAAACGAAGCTCTGGCGGAGGGTGCTGTTAGAGCCGGCTGCCGTTTTTTCGCCGGGTACCCGATTACGCCCCAGAGTGAAATAGCTCATTACCTGTCCAAGCGGCTTCCGGAAACGGGGGGGGTGTTCATCCAGGCCGAAAGCGAAACAGCCGCCATCAATATGATTTATGGAGCTGCCGGTGCCGGAGCCAGGGCTCTCACGGCTTCCTCGAGCCCAGGTATCAGCCTCAAACAGGAAGGAATCTCCTATCTGGCCGCAGCTGAACTTCCCTGTGTCATCGCAAATATTGCTCGGGGCGGACCAGGCCTTGGCGGGATTCAACCGGCCCAATCCGACTATTTTCAGGCCACCAAAGGCGGGGGCCATGGGGACTACCGCCTCATCGTGCTGGCACCGGCTTCAGCCCAGGAGATGTTCTCCTTAACGGTTCGGGCTTTTAACCTTGCTGACCGGTACCGCATACCTGTGCTGATACTTTCAGATGGAATTCTGGGCCAGATGATGGAGCCGGTTGTCCTCGACAATTCCCCTGGGCCCGAAACCTTTGCCAAAAACTGGGCCACCACCGGGATGATGGGCCAGCGCGGCCCCAACAGCATCTACACCCTTTACCTCGATCCGGAACAGCTGGAGAGACATAACATTCACCTGCAGGCGAAATACCGGCTCATAGTTCAGTCCGAGACAGAGGCTGTGATGGAACAGGTGCAAGACGCGGACGTGCTGTTAGTGGCGTATGGCATTGCCGCCAGGATCGCTAAAGCCGCCGTAAAGCAGACGAGAAGGCTGGGCATCAAGACTGGCCTGATTCGACCCATTACCCTCTGGCCCTTTCCCTCACAGGCAATTTTCGGGGCCGCCCGGGCAAATACCCGGCTCCTGGTAATCGAGCTTTCCGCTGGGCAGATGGTTGAAGACGTCCGCCTCGCCGCCCCGGCGGGAACCCCGGTGCATTTCCATGGACGGACCGGTGGGATGGTCCCCAGTGTTGATGAGATTGTCACCGTAATCAGAAAACTGGCGGACATTGGAGATGACATAGATGAGTCGTTTACTGCGGTCGTTGACTGACAGGGAGTTTCACTACTGTCCTGGATGTTCCCACGGGGTCATCCACCGGCTTATTGCCGAGGTTATCGATGAGCTGGATATTCAGGAAAAGACTATCGGGGTTTGCCCGGTTGGGTGCGCAGTCATGGCTAACGAATACTTTAACTTCGACACCCAGCAGGCAGCTCACGGACGGGCCCCGGCTGTGGCAACAGGGATCAAACGGATGCTTCCCGACAGGGTTGTGTTTACATATCAGGGTGACGGTGATCTGGCCGCAATTGGCATCGGAGAGTTTATTCACGCCGTCGCCAGGAGTGAGAATCTGACAACCATTTTTGTTAATAACGCCATTTATGGAATGACCGGAGGCCAGATGGCACCCACCACCCTGTTGGGACAGCAAACGGCTACAACACCCACGGGTCGCAGTTCGAAACAGGCGGGGTTTCCGCTCAGAATCGCCGAAATGGCGGCCACGATTTCCGGGGCAGCCTATGTCACCAGAGTGTCGGTTCATTCTCCCGGCCATATCCGGGCCGCCAAAACAGCGATCCGTACCGGTTTCCAGAACCAGTTGGATGAAAAGGGTTATTCCCTGATCGAAATACTGGCTGCCTGCCCCACTAATCTTGGACTTTCCCCAGCGGACGCCCTCGCCTGGGTGGAACAGCAGATGGTTCCTTACTTCCCGTTGGGCGAGTTCAGCACCACGGAAAGGATGGTTCAACCATGAAGACTGAAATTGCCGTGGCTGGTTTTGGCGGTCAAGGGATTGTTTTCGCTGGTGTAGTCCTTGCCGGAGCCGCCCTCCAGGAAAATCTTAATGTCTCCTGGCTTCCGTCTTACGGGCCGGAAATGCGCGGTGGCCGGGCATACTGTACCGTCATCGTGTCAGACGAAGAGATTGACAGCCCTCTTCTGGACAGGCCTGACCTGGCTGTAATAATGAGCAGCCCGGCCCTGACGAGGTTTTCTTCCCTGGTAAACACCGGCGGCTTTTTTCTCCTCAATTCCTCAATAGTCACCGAACCCGTCTCCCGGCCCGATGTGTCTGTTCTCCCGGTTCCAGCGGGCCACCTGGCCACCCAGATCGGGTTGGACAAGGCAGCAAACATGGTATTAGCCGGGGCCATGCTCTCGTTCACCAACCCGTTTAGCGCCCTGGTTACCCCCCAGTCGGTTCTCGCCTCTATCAGATCTCTTATCGGCCCCAAGGACAGCTCCCTTGCTGACCTCAACTGCCGGGCCTTCACAGCCGGTTATGATTTTGGCCGCAGGCATCTCCCTGCTAGTTGCTGTTAATTTTTAGACTATTAATAGAAAGGTACTTCTTGGCCTTTTTTTAAAAAAGCTATTGACAATAGTACGCTATACAATAAAAAAAGCACCATAGCAGTCCTGCCATTGGCGCTCATCTTATCCCGTCACGGCCCGGAGCCCAACTTGCGGCTTCCGCCCCGGCGGTTTTTTTGTAATCAGGCTACAGCTTGGGAACCCGGAACCGGCTGACCATCAGGAACGCCAAAATGGTGACAATTCCCAGATAAAACCATGCCGGCAGAAGGTTTGCAGCTAGAATGGACCCCCCGGCCAGACCACCGGCGACCGTAATGGGAACGCCTTCAAAATGGGGCAGTTTGGAAAGGTTGAATCGGGCCAGGCGAATGGCCCCGCAGGCGGCAAAAAGAAAGGATACAACCAGCCCTGGGAAAAACAGACCGTGGGCAAACTCAGCCAGAAACACCAAAATGGCCGGAGCTACGCCAAAAGAGACTACATCCGCCAGGGAGTCAAGTTCTTTTCCGAAAGCGGAACAAGCCCCCAACCGGCGGGCAACCCGCCCGTCGGTCGCATCAAGCGCTGCGGCAATCAGTATCATTACGGCTGAGTATTTATATTCCCCCGCACCGGCGTAAAGGAGAGACGCCATCCCGAAGGACATGTTCAATATGGTGATAGCGCTAGGAATGCATTTCTTGGGTTCCATCAAGTATCCTCCCGATAATTGTTTCTCCCCCTCTTACCTTGTCGCCCTTATGAACCAAAATCTGCACCCCTTTGGGGATGACGATTTCGGTACATGATCCGAATTTGATCATGCCGAAAATCTCCCCTTGGCGAACAGCATCGCCAGGGTTCACCCAACAAACGATCCGGCGGGCCAGAAAACCCGTAATTTGCGTTACTAGGACCTTTACCTGCCCGTTAGCGATTCCGACATAGTTTCGTTCATTAACCTCGGAAGCATGACTTTTAAAGGCCGGTAAGAATTTCCCTTCCCGGTAGCGCCGGTACCCAACGCTTCCCCCAATGGGGCAGCGGTTGATATGAACATTGAAAATACTCAAGAAAATGCTGACTCTGACAACTTCCGACCCAAAAAACTCGTTTTCACATCCCTCGGTGATCTCCAGCACAACCCCATCCGCCGGGGATAAGATGACACCTGGTTCCTCGGGGATACTCCGCCGCGGGTTACGAAAGAAATATGTGGTAAAAATCAACAAAATAACCGGAATTATACTAAGCCAGGGATTTAAACGAACCAGGAAAAAGGTGAGCACCAGAAGGATGGCCATATAAGGAAAAGCATCCGGGGCCACTGGGAATTTCCTCATTCCAGCCTATCTCCTCCTACCCGTAATCTCCCCCTATTGTATCACCTTTTAATTGAAACGTGTATTCCTTTTTTTCGGGTCCCGGGCCGAGGTTAACAGTCAAAAGAAATAAAAAAACCAAGCCTGTTTGGCCCAGCTTGGCAAAACCCTTTTTATTTGAATTACCAATAGGTGGTGCTAAGAAACTGGCCGCGCTCAATCCGTGGTGAGGCAAAAGTGAGTACATCTCGGCAGTCCCCTGCCTCTGACCGACTGCCCTACCATTTTTCGCAGTCTCCTTATCTGGGCCTCGGACAGCAGATCGGTGTCGGACATAAGCAGCATGACCCGTCCGGAAATAAAGCTATCCACCTTCTCCAGGAATTCGCGGAACTCCTTGCATGTCGATGGAAGCGGGATATTGAGGACATTCTGAACTGTTGGGCTTTTGGCAACTTCCTTGACGATCGCCAACGCCAAAATCCGATAAAAATCTCTTGCTGGCAGCCCCGCAATTTGCCGAAATTCGATTCTGACCAACCTGGTCTCAGCTCCGCCCCCCATGTTCCTATGAGAGATTTGCGGAACTTCAGCGGGCATAACGCTCTCTATTGGAGCCGATAACTCATGATCCATCGCCGGGGCCCCCCACCAACAATAACTCCTAAGCAATAACATCATTCGACCTGACTACACCATTTCCTGCCATTGTCATGAATCGTTTCGACCAAATTTCTGAAAAAACCAAAAAATAAGACCCCAGTCTTAGGCAAAAAAGTCCATGACTAACATTGTAACGCAACAACGTGCCTCTAGGAGACCGTTGCAAAAGTCCATCTGCGTCGTTCCATCCGCGCATTCTTGCTCGACGTACGTTTAGTACACCATCGCTGCGAATGCTTGATGCGCCTAGCATCTGGAACTTTTTCAACCAGTCTCTGTTTGAGTCAAATTATACAACTCATGTGCCTAAAACATGTTTTGCAGCTGACTCCTAGTTTCTCGTGAAAAAATGGCGGCTGGCTTTAACCTGATCTGTCCTCTTCCTCCCCTTCCTCTCGGGGTAGTCGAAACCGATTTTTTGTCAGGGCTTGGGGAATGTCGGCAGTCCGCTCCAGCACCACCGGAAATGTGCCCCGATTGAACCCCTGTTCCATGTGTTCCCGAATGCGGCGTACCAGGAACGGTATGTCACCTTTGATATGAGTCTTTATCGGTAGAGATGCCAAAAAATGCCTGCCATAGCTTCGGTCTAAAACCCGTTTGTCCAGGACTACCACCACCCCACGATCAGTTCCGGACCGGATTAGCCGCCCGAACCCCTGTTTAAACCGGATGATGGCGTTGGGCAGCAGGTAGTGATAAAACCCGTTTTGTCTCTGGCTCTGGAGCAGCTCCATACGCGCCTCGACAGTGGGCATTGACGGCGGTGCAAAGGGTAGTTTGACCACGATTACGCACGAAAGGTCCTCCCCCTTAACGTCGACCCCTTCCCAAAAGCCGGCCGTTCCCAAAATTACCCCACGCTCTGCTTTGCGGAACTCCTCCAGCAGCCTGGACTGGGCTCCATCTATATTTTGGGCCAATAGCAGGATGTTGTTGCTTCTCAAGTCTTCTCCTATCAGGCGGTAAACCTCAGCCATTAGGCGGTAGGATGTGAACAGAACCATTACCCGCCCGCCCATCGCCAAGCTGATATCCCTGATCGCCGGTGCTACAGCTTGGGCATAACCCTCATCCCCACTCTCGGCCGGAGGGGGAATGTCGCTGGAGATACAGAGAAGCACCTGTTCTTCATACCGGAAAGGTGATTGGACCCCCTTGACTATTACCCGCTCGGGGTCGGACAGACTCAGCCCGGATCGCTCCAGAAAGTGGTTAAAGCTAGTACCGACACTTAAGGTGGCCGAGGTCAGGACAACAGACTGCTTTCGGGAAAAAACCTGTTCCGAGAGCAGGCGCGCAACCTCGATTGGTGCCGCCTGGAGAGAAAGGCAGCCGTATTCCTTTCCCGCATCACCCTCCACCCAGTACACACGGCTGTCATCAGAGATGTTGGTTACCACCCCGATGGCCTGATCCAGTTCCCGTATGGCTTTCAGTGATGCTACCAGGTCTCTCGCCTCCCCCACCCGGGCGCCGAAGCCGGTTTCCATGTCCTCAACCAGAACTAACAGCCCGGCAAGGCTGTCGCCAAGTGCTTTCAAGTGATACCTGAGGTTGTCCCCAGCCGCTTCCACTCCCAACCACCAGTCGCCACTGCCATCTTTGGGACGAATCCGCCTGGTGACCCTACCGCCATAATCGTCAGTAGCCTGATCGGCTGCCAAGCCCCCCCGAACCAAGCCGAAAAACTGGCTGGCGGCTGCTGTGGCTTTCCCCGCGGTTGTCCGGGCTTCCTCCATACGGCTGCCGACTTCCGACCTGAGGGAGGGATCATGGCCGCTGGCCCGCTCCAAGTTCCGGGCAAACACTCCAAGCGGCCCGGGTCTCCCGTCGTGGTCTCCTCTGAGGCCGGATAGCAGCCTCAGGCAGCTGTCCCGGTTGATGCTAACCCCCAGGTGTTGAGTTGCTGCCTCCTCAAGGTGGTGGGCCTCATCGATAATGAGATAATTATGATCGGGCAGCACCTTGTTCTCCGCTTTGAGGTCGGCAAGCAGAAGAGAATGGTTTACCACCAGCAGCTGCGCGTTCTCCGCTTCCCGGCGCGCCCGCATCAGAAAACAGTAGTCATGAAACCAACGGCAGCGGTTGCCGGCGCAAGAATCGCAGTCGGCCGCCATATGACGCCAGGACTCAAGATCACTCCCGGCAAGATTCAGCTCGCTTCTATCCCCGGTACCCGTCCCGGCCAGCCAGTTTACCAGGCGAATGAAAAAGCGCCGTTCCGAAATGGGGAAGGAGTCAATGTTTTCCTCCACCGCAAACCATTTACGCAGACACAAGTAGTTGCTGCGCCCTTTAACCAGCGCCGCCCGGAACTCCACGGACAACGCCTCCCGCAGCAGCGGAATGTCTTTGGCCCATAACTGTTCTTGGAGGGAAATGGTGTGTGTCGACACAACTACCTTCTGGCCGTTTTGCGCCGCCCAGTAGGCGGCCGGAATTAAGTAGGCCAATGATTTCCCAGACCCGGTGCCCGCTTCCATGACCAGATGCTTTTCCTCGTTCAATGCCCGAATCACTGACGCCATTACCTCGATCTGCTGGGAGCGGTATTCGTACCCGGGCAGCTTTTGGGAGAGCAAACCTCCTGGTCCGAGGGTTTCTTGCGCCAGCCCCGGATCAAGAGCAGCAACCTTGGGTTTGGTTTCGCTGCGCCGTTCCCCAAACAGGCCTCCGGCAGCGGCAAGAGGCAGTAACAGCAATCCTCCGCTCAATTTCGTCCTGGGGAACACGATGCGCTGTTGGAGTTCCAGTTCGCCGAACAAGGACGCCAGCGGCCACCCCCACCCCCTGGCCATCCTATTGATTTTGGTGATAACCTCCAAAGGCAGTTCCTGCATCAGTTTCCGGAGGTTAAGAAAAACAGACGCTGTCATTAGAGCATCGTCAAGAGCACGGTGAGCAGTTCCAGCGTAATAACCGGTTTCCCTGGCCACGGTTTGCAGCCTGTGGTTACTCATCCTTGGCAGTACGATCCGGCTCAATTCCAGAGTATCAATCCCCGGGACATCCAAGGCTACGTACTGTTTCAAAAACCCCAAGTCGAAACCTATGTTGTGGCCAACTATCTGGCTGTCACCCATAAACCGGATCAGGTCAGGCAGAATTTCCGACAACCCGGGTGAATCCTTGACCATGTCATCGGAAATCCCCGTCAGGTCGGTTATCCTGGCCGGTATCGCTCGGGATGGCCGGATCAGGCTTGAAAATGTCCGCGACAGACTGCCGGACTCCAAGAGCACTGCCGCCACCTCGATAATCTCATCGTCAGTTGAGGACAGGCCGGTTGTTTCCAGATCCAGCACCACATATGGACGGTCGTTTACCATAACATTTACCCTCCAGCAAAAACACAACCTAACCTTAAAGGCCGATTCTCTTCCATCTTAAGTCATGCCCGCCATTGGAGCAACTTAAAAAATGAAAAACACCCGGATTTAACCGGGTGCGCCACTGTCCTAAAGGATCCGGTTCCCGATTGGGTATTGCCCTTGTCAAGATCGATTCCCCAACGGCCCTTCCACAGACAGCGTGACCATGAAGGTGGTTCCCCGCCCCGGTTGGCTCTTGACATCAATATCACCGCCGTGATTTTTAATAATCCGGTAAGAAATTGCTAAGCCGAGGCCAGTGCCGTCCTCTTTGGTGGTGAAAAAGGGGTGAAAAATCCGCGCCAGGTGATTGTCTGGAATACCAGGCCCGTTATCGGTGAAAAAGATGCTCACCGTCTTGTTCGCCGGCTGGTGGGACACCTTGACCGACAGGGTACCGCGGTCCTTTGCCGCTTGAATTCCGTTTTGAATAATGTTAAGAAACACCTGCTTAATTTGGTTGGGATCCAAGTAAATCTTGGGTATATCCGGCGGACAGTCCAGGAGAAGTTGGGTGCGTTGAGCCATCGCCTGCTGACCAACAAGGACGAACAGTTCTTCAAGGATTGGTTTGAGGTGAATATGCCTGTAGTTGCCGCCCCCGGGCTTGGCCATGGTCAGGAACTCGCGCACCAGATCATAGATCCGATCAACTTCACCGAGCATAATTCCTAAATACTCATCGTATTCCGGGGCTGACTTAAGGTCTGGCTTTCGCAGTTGTACCAACTGCAGGAAACCCTTCAACGAGGTTAACGGGTTTCGAATCTCATGGGCAAGGTAAGCGGCCAGTTCACCAACCGCAGCCAACCGTTCGGTCAGTTCGTCGGGATTGAGGCGTTCTGGGCGTTTCGCCCTGTTAGGACAGTCAAAAGAAAAAACCCCCATGCCGCCCACAGGGTCATAGTTGTGATTCCGAAGAAGAACAGTGTTCAGCAAAAGCGGGGTCATTTCGCCACTGATGAGGTAGTTGATTCGTTGATCCTGAACCTCTATCCCAGTCTCCAGTGTCATCAGAAGCCAACTGTGGGGCAGCTTATCTTTGATTATTATATCAAAATAGGGCCGGCCAAACGCCTCAGATGAACTGAGGTTAAACATCCGCTCTGCTCGAAGGTTGAACCCGGTGATTATTCCCTTTCGGTCAATGGTGACGACACCTTGCTCATCACCACCGGTGGTTTCCCGAAAAAGGGGTTGATTCTTGACACAAGAGTTGAGAGCCGAATCTGTACAGGGGCATCCTTCCCCGGATTTCGAATCCGGACCCGACACCTTTGCCAGACGAGCCATGCGGGTACCCCCTTTCCCTGATGTCCGCAGGATCTCATGTTGTCTATTCGTGAATTTTGGCAATTTTCCTGCTTGTTCAACAAAAAAAGAGCAGTTTTTGTTTGATTTTGTCAAATTTCAACGATGGTTTTCCCAAAATTAAGGGTCGCTCGCCGGGCGACCCCTCTCGGGCAAATTGGTTTGATTTACTTTTTTTCAAGGGTTACCCGCTTGGACCTGATTTCCGCCAGCACCCGAACTGCCCGGCTGTGCTTCGATTCCCTTGCCATTTCGTAGATACCCTGGACCTTTACTCTGTGGGCGGCCAGGGTTTCCTGGATCGCCTCCCTTTCTTCACACCTCATTTTTATGGACAGGCCGCAGTCAGCCGTGATTTCCCTTGGAGTGGGGATGACGATAAACTGGCACCCGAGCCAGTTCAACAGCATTTCCGCCCGCAGGGCATGCTGAGTAGATTCAAATGTGGCCACGCAGTAATGCTCTACACTGTATAGATCCTCATCAACAGGGGCCATTTACGCTCTCCACCCGTCGAGGTACCTTTCCTGTTCTGCGGTCAGTCCGTCTATCCCTATACCCAGCGCGTCCAGGCGCAATCGAGCCACCTTTTCGTCAATCTCCGCAGGCACCGGGTATACTTTGCCCTGTAGTTTCTTTCCCTCAGCGTTCAAATAACAAAGTGACATGGCCTGAAGGGCGAAAGAAAGGTCCATGATCTCGGCCGGGTGTCCATCTCCGGCCGCCAAATTCACCAACCGGCCTTCGGCCAGAAGATACAAACGGCGGCCGTCTTCCAGGCGGAACTCCTCAATGTTCCGGCGGACCAACTGTCTGCCGACGCTGACTGCCACCAAATCAGGTTTGGATATTTCCACATCGAAGTGGCCGGCGTTGGCCAGGATGGCCCGGTCTTTCATGACCAAAAGGTGCTCGCGCCGGATGACGTTGCAGTTCCCCGTCACTGTAACAAAGTAATCACCTTCCCGGGCCGCCTCAATCATCGGCATGACACGGAAACCGTCCATCAGGGCCTCGTTAGCCTTAATCGGGTCAATTTCCGTTATGACGACCCTTGCACCCAGGCCCTTCGCCCGCAGTGCTACCCCTTTACCGCACCAACCGTAGCCGACAACCACTACCGTCTTCCCGGCAACGACAAGGTTTGTTGTGCGCATAATGGCATCCCACACAGATTGACCAGTGCCATAACGATTGTCGAACAAGTATTTCATCAGGGCGTCATTGACAGCTATCATAGGGAAGGCCAGTGTGCCCTCCGCTTCCATGGAGCGCAGACGCAACAACCCTGTGGTTGTTTCCTCACATCCGCCCACAACCTCGGCCAACTGACCCGGGCGCTCCTGGTGCAGGGTCCCGACCAGATCCCCGCCATCATCGATTATCAGGTGGGGATGAAAATCCAAAGCCAGACGTAGATGTTGGTCGTATTCAGTGTCGGTGGCCCCGTACCACGCGTAAGCCCGGACTCCACCCGCTACCAGGGCAGCCACCACATCATCCTGGGTGGACAGGGGGTTGCTGGCCACAACTACCACCTGGGCGCCGGCCGCCTGAATCAGCCTAGCCAGGTAGGCTGTTTTCGCCTCGAGGTGCAGGCACATGACGACCCGCTTTCCCGCCAGCGGCTTGGCTGCTGACAGTTCCCGATAAAGGACTTTAAGCAGCGGCATGTGTTCTTTGACCCAGGCTATTTTCTGTTCGCCTTCCGGTGCCAGGCCAGGATCCCTGATCAGGCTTTCGTTGTTCATTGCTTCCAACCCCTTCTTTAACCTTTGTCCTGTAACTGCTTTCATCAATTTCTACAAATGGCGCCCGAATCCTTTTTCATTTTAACAGCCTGCTCAAAAACAGGATTATTTCCTTCAGGCGGTCCCTGGCAAAATCGTTCGTCTGATCCAGCTGATAAACCTGCCAATAAGCTCCTATGGCCAACGGGTATTGCCCCCGATATTCATGAATTACCCCTAGGGCGAGGTGCGCCTCAATCGATGTGGGGTCGGCAGCCGCGGACTCCAGGTAGCGGCAGAGAACCTTATCGTCCTCCAGATAGGCACGATCAAATAAGCCGTCACCGATCCGAACATAAATACCACCTTCCCCGTTGCTGTTTTCCAGGGAACAGTTTACCGACAGCTCAATCCCTTTCCTTCTTAGTGTCCCCCGAAATTGGCGACAAAAAGCACACCTTCCGTCGAACCCCCGACCCGCTAGCAGAACCCTGTTTCCCGACAGGGCGATTTCACCCCCGCCGTCCATTCTCTTCAGCGTCTGGTAGAAGGAAAAAACAATATAATCCTCCTCGCCTCTTTCCTTCGGCAGCAGGTCAATCCGGCAGTTATCGGGACAAATCGGCTTGTCCAATAACTTCGCCCCCTTTCCGGCGCATGCCCCTAACAGATTATGTTTATGGGGGCCAAGTTAGAACCCCGGTCAGGGACTGAAAATGCCTGAAAGATTAAGCCCAATTTGGGCAAGGCTATACCCAAGAAAATTACCTAGGAGGTCGAACAGTATGTCTCTGATTCTTATAATCATTCTACGATCAATCATTGCCTTTATCTTTCTGTTTGTGCTCACGCGATTTATGGGCAAGAAACAGATTTCTCAGTTGACGTTCTTCGATTACACCGTCGGTATCACCATGGGTGCCATCGCGGCAATTGCCGCAGTCCAGGGCGGTGTATCCATCCTGGTTCCTCTGCTCGGGCTGGTTACTTTTGCCGTCCTGACCATTATCCTTGGACACGTAACCCTGGAGAGCCGGCCTCTGCGTAAACTGATCAATGGTGAGCCCACAATTGTCATCCATAACGGCAAGGTTCTCGAAGGCAATATGGCACGAATGCGTTACCACATGGATAACTTGACGCAACAGTTAAGACAAAAAGGGGTTTTCCAGCTCAGCGAGGTGGAGTATGCAATTCTGGAACCTCGGGGCGAATTGAGCGTGCTTAAAAAATCCCAGGTTCAGCCGTTGACCCCCTCCGACCTGGGCATACCCACAGGCTACACAGGTGTGCCTTCGGAGTTGATTGTTGACGGCCAGATTATTGCCGCCAACCTGAAGCAGAACAACCTTGATGAACAGTGGCTGTACCAGCAGTTGGAGCAGATGGGAATCGGCAGCCTCGACCAGGTCGTTTTTGCCCAGCTGCAGACCGATGGCAAACTTTACGTCGATCTGAGGAACGATCAGCTGTCAAACAAAACAGATATAACAGACTGACATGGCAAGCTGCACCGGGTGCCGGGAACTCTTGCCCGTTCGTTGGCGATTTTTACCGGCCAGTCCCCTGTTGCCATCCCGGGGAGCGTACGCCCGGAGTTTATCAAGCCTGGTCGCTGTCCAGCCAGAGTAAAACGATAAGGGTAGCAACGATGGCCCAGGTGACTAGGGGTGGTACCATCCTCTTTGCCTCACCTCCTTTTTTCATTCTATGGTTTTCGATGCAGAAGGTGCTTCCCTCGCTCCTTTGATTTATCTCATCCCATCACTCGCTTGAGGCAACTCCCCTTTCCCTTTCTCCCGGAAGCCTTTCCCCCAGAAAAATGACGGAGGGTACTCAGTTGAGTACCCTCCGTCTTCACCAAGGGGGTTAATCGCCAGGATATCAGAAAAGCGCGCTGGCAGCCACGTTAGCCAGTTCCGACAGCGGGGCCGGATAGACCCCGACCAGGATGGTAACGATCATGGCAACCAAAAGCGCAGTGCGAAGCCCGGCAGATATCGGCACGGGAGTCATATCCTCGGGTTCATCCAGGAACATGACCCGGGCCACAGATAGATAGTAGTAAACTGACACCATGCTCATGACAAAGGCGACAAACGCCAACCACAGGAAGCCCTTTTCCACGATGGCGGCGAACAGATAGAATTTACCGACAAACCCTGCCAGCGGCGGAATTCCGGCCATGGACAGCAGGAAAACGACCATGGCAGAGGCCAGGAACGGGGACCGCTGACTCAAACCGGCAAAATCCTTTATTTCGTCAGAGCCGGTAAACGCGCCAACGGCAATAGCAACCGCAAAGGCCCCTACGTTGGCGAACACATAGAGCATGGAGTAGAACATTACCCCTTTTGCCCCAAGTTCGCTAACAGCCACAAGGCCTACCAGGATGTACCCGGCCTGAGCGATGCTGGAGTACGCCAGCAGCCTCTTGATATTGGTCTGGGGGATGGCCACCAGGTTGCCGAAAATAATGGTCGCCGCTGCCAGGATCGCCACCAGATTGACCCAGCTGGAGGCCAGATCCGGGAAGGCGGAAAGAAACACTCGCAGCAAGACCACAAAGCCGGCCGCCTTGGAGCCGACCGCCAGGTAAGCAGTGACAGGAGTCGGTGCCCCTTCGTAAATATCAGGAGCCCACATTTGGAAGGGAACGGCTGAGATTTTGAAGCCGAACCCAGCCAATAAGAACACCAAACCTAAGATGAGGGCCGGTTCCACCCGGATCCCGGAGGCAATTTGCGAGATTATCACTGTTCCGGTAATCCCGTAAACCAGACTCATCCCGTAAAGCAGGACGGCTGATGACATGGCACCCAGGATCAGGTATTTCAGGCCTGCCTCTGAAGATTTGGCGTTTCCGGACAGGTACGATGTGAGGATGTAGAAAGAAATGGTCATTAACTCCAGACCGATATAAAGGGTGACAAAATCCCCGGCCGAAGCCATCACCATCATCCCCAGGGTTGCGGTTACGAGCAATGCGAAAAACTCGCCCCGGTTACTCGAAATGCAGCTTACATAGTGGGTGGCAGACAAAGAAACAAGAATGCCTGCTGCCAAGAACACCAGCTTGAAGAAGCTGCCGAAGCTGTCCACCAGGAACATTCCCTGATACAGGGAGCCAGTCGCCTTGAAATTAACCAGGGTCACTAGGAAGATACCGATGAGGCCGGCCACTGCCAGGTAGCCGATCCCCTTCTGTTCCTCCTTCGGGGCAATCAGGCCCAGAACCAGTAGACCCAAAGCCAACAGGGCGGTCAGGATTTCAGTTGCCATTAATCCGTAACTCATCTAGAACCCACCCCCGATCATGGTGGTCGACGCTATCTTGGCCAGAAGCGGACCCACCCCGTTGTTAATCATGTCCATCAGCAGGGACGGGAAGATACCGGCAACTAAGATGGCTGTTGCCAGAACGTACAGGGGCACGAGCTCGGGTCCGTGAATATCCTTCAGGTGATCCCATTCAGGCTTCCGCGGCCCGTAGAGGACGTTGGCCAGAGTCCTGAGGATGTACACCGCCGTCAGGATGACACCGGTAATGGCCATAATGGCCAGAACTTGATATACCCCGAAGGTGCCCATGAAAATGGTAAACTCAGCCACAAAGCTGGCAGTCCCCGGAAGGCCCAAAGACGCCAGACCGGCAATCATGAATCCGACTGCCAGCCGGGGCATTTGATGCGCCAGCCCGCCCAAGTCGGGAATGTGCCGGGTGTGGCTCTTTTCATACAGGTTTCCAATCATGGCAAAGAACAGGGCTGCCATCACCCCATGGGCGAACATCTGGGCCACCGCACCGTTGACGCTGACGACGTTGAGGGCGGCTACCGCGAGGAGAACATAGCCCATATGACTGACTGACGAGTAACCGACGACGTATTTCAGGTCTTTCTGGATCAGGCAGATGAGAGCTGCGTAGCAAACGTTGCCTACGGCCAGGATGGCGATTATCGGGGCCCAGAACTTAGCCCCCAGCGGCATCATGAACAGGCCGATCCGGATCAAACCATAACCCCCGATCTTCTTCAGAACACCGGCGTGAATCATACTCACGGCCGTGGGAGCGCCTGCGTACCCGTCTGGTGACCAGGCATGGAACGGGAACATGGACAACAGTGTGCCAAACCCGAACGCCATCAAGCCGAAAGCAAAGATCTGGAATGGTTTGTCAAACGCCACCTTTGTCGCAAGTGTTTCAATGTCCATCGTCGGGTAGCCGAGGTATTTGGCGGCCGTCACATAAAGGGCTACCACACCCACCAGGAGGAAAGCACTTCCGATCAAGAGGTAGATCGTCAGCTTCATCCCGGCATACTCCTTGGTTACTCGCTTGGAGCTACCCCAGATGATAACCATAATGTAAATCGGGATAACAACCACTTCATAAAACAGGAAGAAAATGAACAGGTCTCGGGCCAGGAACGTTCCCATAACCCCCGAAATCAGAATCAGGAGCAGGACGAAGAAATCCTTGGGCCGCTTGTCAACGTTCCAGGAAGCATAAACAGCCGAGAACCCGATTAAGCTGGTCAGGAGAGCCATTGGCAGGCTAATGCCGTCAACCCCCAGCGCATAGGTAACGCCAAGGTCCTTGGTCCAGGGGATGTTCTCCAGGAACTGCATGCCGCCAATGGTTTTGTCATAACCAAAGTAGGTGATCAACGTCAGCACCAGGGAAACTCCGGTCGCCACCGCCGCCACGCTTTTGATCGTCTTGTATTCCTCTTTGGGTATAAAGACGATTATCAGAGCACCAATAACGGGTGCCAGCAGGATCAGCGACAGGAACGGGAAACTGGGGTCTACTGGAAAACCGCTCATTTGAGAACACCTCCCACGACGGTGATCACCTGGTCGGCGTTGTTATAGACGAGAAATAAGGCGATCAGAACTACAGCGGAGAAGATAATCAGAGCATAATCCTGAGTCCGGCCTGTTTGGACAAACCGGAACACCCCACCCAGCCAGCGAGTAATAAAGGCCGTCCCGTTGACAATGCCGTTGACGATGTAGATATCAACCCAGTACATAACCTTACCCAAACCGTCGACGATGTTGTCGATTACCCACTGGTAGATCTCGTCTATGTAGTACTTATTCTTCAACAAGAGGTAAACAGGTCGGAACGTCGCGGCAATTCGGTCCGCCGATACCAGCTTCGCTGCGTAAATCACCCAGGCAAGGGTGATACCGGCAACCGCAATGATTGTGGAACTAACCATGACCATCATGGACGGGGCATGGTGTTCAGCGCCTGGAGCATGGACATAGTGGCCGAAGCCGTGCTCCAACCCGGGGATACCTACCAACCCACCCACGATGGAGAAGAAAGCAAGTATCACGAGGGGCAGAGCCATGCTGAACGGGGACTCGTGCGGGTGGTTTTCCGGCTTGGCCTTGCCGAAGAAAGCCGTGAACACCAGACGGAACATGTAAAATGCGGTCAGGAAGGCCACAAAGGAGCCGAGAATGTAAAACCCTGTGTGGCCGCCGGCATAAGCCGCCAGCAGGATTTCGTCCTTGCTCCAGAACCCGGCCAGCGGGAAGATCCCGGCAATGGCCAGAGCCCCGATGACAAACGTCCACGTTGTGACAGGCATCTTCTTGGACAGCCCACCCATATCCCAGATGTTCTGTTTTTCATGGAGGGCATGGATGACACTGCCGGAACCAAGGAAGAGCAGAGCCTTAAAGAAAGCGTGGGTCATGAGGTGGAACATACCCGCTGTCAGGCTGGCAAGCCCAAGGGCCATAACCATATAGCCCAATTGGCTCAAGGTCGAAAAAGCCAGAATTCGTTTGATGTCGTCCTGAGCAATGGCGATTGAGGCCGCAAACAGTGCCGTGAAACCGCCCACGTAGGCAACCGCCGTCAAGCCGGTTTCCGTGGCGCTAAACAGGAAGTAAGCGCGGGCAATCAGATAAACACCGGCTACGACCATCGTCGCCGCATGGATCAGGGCGCTGACCGGAGTCGGGCCTTCCATGGCGTCGGGAAGCCAGACATGCAGTGGGAACTGGGCAGACTTCCCGATCGGGCCGCAGAGAACGAGTAAGGTAATAACAGTGAGAACAGCCATATTGGTATAGCTGCCAATAGCTGATTGCAGGTCGAGGAAGTTCAATGTTCCAAATATTACCTGAATCATGAGGATACCCAGCAGCAGCCCAAAATCCCCGACCCGGTTGGTGATAAAGGCCTTTTTGGCAGCTTCTCGAGCCGAGTACTTCCCAAACCAGAAACCAATTAACAGATAGGAACACAAGCCGACTAACTCCCAGAACATGAAGATCATCAAAAAGTTGTTGGACAGAACCAGCCCCAACATGGACATGGCAAAAAGGGACTGGTATGCAAAATAGGATGAGTATCCAGGGTCGCCATGCATATAGCCGACCGAGTAAATCTGAACCAGGGATGCGACCAGAGTCACGACAAACAACATCATGGCCGTAATCGGGTCTATCAGAATCCCGATTTCCAGGTTAATACTCGGCACGTTTGCATCCAGAAGGCTCGCCACATTTTCAATGCTAAACCATCTGACACTGTATTCCACGGTTTCCGGGTTGTGTATAATCCCGATGACCACCGAGATGGCCAGGGTAAACGCGGCCAGAATACAGACAATCGAGGTAAAGGCACTGAGAGCTTTTGCCCTCTGGAAGAAAAAGGCGATCAGGACGAAGGAAATGGCCGGCAACAGCGGTATTAACCAAGCATTATGGATGGCGAAATCCACCATTCGCATTCGCACCTACCTTTTTCCGTATGATCCTACCATTTCATGATATTGAGGTCATCGACATTCACCGAGACTCTGTCGCGGTAAATTGTGATGACCAGGGCCAGGCCAACCGCCACCTCGGCCGCCGCCACAGCAATGACAAATATGGCAAACACATGGCCGGTCAGGAGGCCGGGAGTGATGTACCTGGTAAAGGCGATCAGGTTGAGGTTCGTGGCGTTCAGCATCAGCTCAATGCCCATCAGAATGGCAATGGCGTTCCGCTTGGCCAAGACACCGTATAGCCCGATCCCAAAAAGAAGCGCCGCCACAATCAGGAAATGGTTCAGTGTAACATTCATCTGCTCCTCTCTCCTTTCGCCAGGATGATAGCCCCGATCATGGCAACCAGGAGAAGGATGGCCGCTACTTCAAACGGGACAACGTAATTGGTCATCATCAGACCGGCTACGAGGTCCACTGTGCTATCGGGGGGGGCTTGATCACTCAAAGCTACCCAGTTGGTCTGAACAACCGAGAGACTGATCACCGCCACCAGGCAAAAGGCAACCAACCCTGAGATGGGACTTAGTTTTCCAAACGTATTGGTCTCCTGCATATCCCGGCGCTGCGTCAGCATCACCCCGAAGACGATCAGGATGGCTATTGCCCCGGCGTAAACGAGGATTTGAACCGCAGCCAAAAAATCAGCATACAGGAGCACATACAGCCCCGCCACCCCGACAAACGTCAGCACCATATACAGAGCGCTGTGAACGAGGTTCCGGAAAACTATCACTCCCAGGGCCGAGCCGATGGTCAGGAGAGCCAGGATCCAGAAAACGAAGCTTTCAACTGTCATCTTCTCACCCCTTCACCGTCGTTGAGCCTTGAGGTGCAGGCACAAGGTTGAGGGAGATTTGTTCCCGATGGTACCTGGCAAACTCGAATTCCTGAGTAAAGGCCAGGGCATCCTTCGGGCAGCCCTCGACACAAAGGCCACAGAATAAGCACCATTCAATTCGCATCTGATACCCGGTCAGTTTGCGTTTGCCCTCGTCGTCCTTGACCGAGGATATCGTGATGACTCCGTTCGGACAGGCCTTGGAGCAAAGTCCGCAGCTAATGCACTTGTCGGCGTCAAGCTTAAACCAGCCGTGAAACCGTGGTGCCAGCTTTGGTCGCTGTTCCGGATAGCGTTCCGTAATTTCTTTTTCGAAGAAGTGTTTGAAAGTAATCCCCAAGCCTGTCAGTAATCCCTTTCCAAACACGTTTCTCACCATCCCATCATTTTCTGGAGATAGTGATAGACGTAAATCCCTACTCCAGTTAAGAATATGTTGGCTAAAGAAACGGGGATAAGCACCTTCCAGTTGAACTTCATCAACTGGTCAATCCGGATCCTGACCCATGTCCACCTGACCCACATGAACACCCAGATCATGAAATACACCTTGATGATGAACCAGAGCCAGGATGGCAGCCATGGCCCGTGCCCGCCGCCGAGGAACAGGGCGGTCATAATCGCGGAACTGGCTACAAGGTTGGTGTACTCCGCCAGATAAAACAGGGCCCATCGCATGCCGCTGTATTCCGTAGTGGGGCCGGCAATGATCTCCTGTTCCCCTTCAGGCAGGTCAAACGGGGCCCGGTTTAGTTCGGCACAGCCGGCAATAAAGTAAATCAGGAAAGCCACCGGCTGTAGAATGATGAACCAGATGTCCTTCTGGGCAGCCACGATATCAGTCATTTTCAGCGAACCCACAATCATGATCACACCGACGACAGAGAAAACCAGGGGAATCTCGTAGCTGATCATCTGCGCTACCGAACGCATGCCGCCCATGAGGGAGTACTTGTTGTTGGAACCCCACCCGGCCATCAGCAAGCAAATGGTGGAGGTTGAGGCAATAGCGAAGAAGTAAAGAATCCCTATATTCAGGTCGACGGCGATCATCCCCTCACCCCAGGGAATGATGGCGTAAACCATGATGGTGGGTACGAAAATCAGGATTGGGGCCAGCAGAAACACCCATCTGTCGGCGGCAGCGGGGATGATGTCCTCCTTGGTCAACAGCTTAATGGCATCAGCCACCGTCTGCAGGGTGCCTCTGGGACCAAACCGGTTCGGACCCAGCCGCATCTGGAAGTAAGCGGAAATTTTTCTCTCCAGGTAAACCAGGGCTATAACATTCATGACGATGATGCCGAGAATGGCAATCAGGTAAACGAGCACCATCAGAACATGTTCTAGTCCCGGACTGGCTCCCAGGTCCCGGAACCAACCCCGGAGAGCAGCAGCGATAATCAGGAAAAGTCGTTCCAATGTTTCCATTTATCTACTCCTCCCACTCTACCGGTCCATTTCACCAAGAACGATGTCAATGGAAGCCAGTACTGCGATCACATCCTGGATATTTCCCCCCCTGGCGAGTTCGGGGAGAGGGGCAACGTTGACAAAGGATGGCCCACGGATATGCAGCCTGTAGGGCTTATCCGAACCATCGCTTACCATGTAGAATCCAAGTTCTCCCTTGTTGGACTCGATCCGGTGATAGACTTCACCGGGCTCGGGTTTTAGCACTTTCGGAACTTTAGTCCTTACCGGCCCCTCCGGCAGCGCGTTGACAGCTTGTTCTATAATCCGCAAGCTCTGGCGGAGTTCGGCAACCCGCATCAGGTAGCGCTCATAGGTATCACCGGCCGTCCCCACGGGAACCTCAAAATCAAAACGGTCGTAAATTCCGTACGGTTCCACCTTGCGGATGTCATAGTTGATCCCGGTGGCCCTCAAGTTCGGTCCGCTGATACCCCAATCCTTGGCCTGTTCCGCAGTGAGAATCCCTACGCCCTTGCACCGACCGATCAGAATCTCATTTCCGGTGAGTATCCCGTCGTACTCGTCGATACAGGCCGGCATTTCGTCCAGGAACTTGCGGATGGCCGGGAAAAACTCCTCGGGGAGATCATCCGCCACACCGCCGATGCGCATGTAGGAGGTAGTCAGCCTCTGGCCGCAAACCATGTCAAACATGTCAAGGACTTTTTCCCTGTCCCGGAAACAGTAGATGATAGGAGTCCAGCCGTTAAAATCGAGGGCGAAGGAGCCGACGAACACCAAGTGACTGGCTACTCGGGCAAGTTCAGCAAGAATGATCCGGATGTATTCCGCCCGTTCCGGAACCTCTATCCCCATCAGTTTTTCGACTGTCTGGACATACCCCAAAGCCGGATTTTGCGCCCCCAGGTAGTCCAACCGGGCGCAATAAGGGGCAAACTGAGCGTACGTCCGCGACTCGGCGATCTTCTCCAGACCCCGGTGCAAGTAACCGGCTACACAGTAGGCATCAGTGACAGTTTCCCCGTCAAGGTTGACAACGACATGGAACCCACCGTGGGTACTGGGGTGCTGCGGTCCGATGTTTACAGTAAACTCTTCGGTCTTTAGAATGGCCACTCGTTACACCTCCCCGTCCAACTGATAATCCTTGCGCAGGGGGTGACCGACAAAGTCATCTGTTAACAAAATCCGTTTCAGGTTTGGATGCCCTGTGAAAGTTACTCCCATCAGGTCGTACACTTCCCGTTCCTGCCAGTTGGCCGAGTTCCAAACCGAACAGACTGAAGGAACCTGCGGGTCCTTCTTGTTTTCCACCCGGCACTTGATTACCGACTTTTTCCCGGTTTCCTCGTACGAGAATAGGTGATATACGACTTCGAAATATTCCGGGTAGTCAACTGCCGTAAGATTATTCAGATAATCGTAACCCTCGGCCTTTAGACCCTCCATCACTTTCAGCAGTTCACCGGGCTTGACAATCTTTGCCGGTGGTTGGACAGGTGCGACAGGCTTTTTGGTTTCCGGCGGGACGGCCGGGGTGGTTTCCAATTTCTCCTCCACATTACCCATTACTGCTCACCTGCACTATCTTGGGATTAATTAATTTTTTCTTCAATGTCAGGAAGCCATTGAGAATGCCTTCCGGCCTTGGTGGGCACCCGGGCACAAACACATCCACCGGTAGGAAGGTATCGGCCCCACGAACGATATTATAGGAATCCTTGAAAGGCCCCCCGCTGGTGGCACAGTTTCCGACTGCAATCACCCACTTCGGCTCAGGCATCTGCGCGTATACCCTTTCGATGATGGGCTTCATCTTTTTGGTGACAGGGCCAATCACCAGGAGTACGTCCGCCTGACGTGGGGAGTTACGAAACACCGCATAACCGAAGCGGTCGAGATCGTAACGAGCAGTACCCACGGCCATCAGCTCGATCGGACAGCATCCGCAGCCGTAGTTCACCGGCCACAGGGAATGAGCCCGGAAATAGTTGAAAAGCTGTTCGAGCTTGCCCACGTAGAACTTGCCCTCGGGTACTCCTTGACCGGCATTCTTTAGTACCATTCTAACGCTCCTTCCTTCCAGGCATACCATAGGCCAAGCAACAGGATGGCAATGAAGATAAACATTTCCACAAAAGCGAACAGTCCCAGGGCCTGGAACTTGACCGCCCACGGATAGAGAAACACCGTTTCTACGTCAAACACCACAAATACCAACGCGTATAAAAAATAACTCGACCGGAACCGGATCCACGTTTCTCCTTTGGTGTCATTCCCACATTCGTAGGTGGTTTCCTTTAGTGGGTTTGGTTTCTTGGGTCTGACGAGCCAGGCGGTGGCCATCGTAATGACACCGAAACCGACGGCCACAACTAGGAAAATCCCTATTGCGGCGAATTCTTTGAGCATGTTTTCCCCCCTTTCTCAATTAATTGTGTCGCCCTTGCACCCGGGCTGGCACCACCTTACGTACCCTCTGGGAGAGTATCCGGTAGGAGACCTCCATACCAATGGCTCTCTCCGGAACTGTGAGTTCCTTTAGAGAATTCAGCAGCACGCAGGCAATGCCTAAGCCAATCTCGGCCTTAAGCCCAAATATGCCGGGACAACTTCCGCACCCTTACAGAAACGGAAATCCCTCCCTGTGCTTTATTCGCTGTCGATTCTCTAATTCCTCCTCCTTCGACCGTTTTTGGTCATAATTCCCCGCCAACGTGAACTGTTCTGACTTGGTTTTGATTCCCTCTTACATATCCCTCCTTTTTGCATATCATTGTTCCCTAAGACTGGTTCTCATTTTTTCATCCCTGGGCCCTGCCCTACCCCGGAAAACCGGCCCTGATAGGTTCCTACAACCAAATCTATTCAGGGGTGAACAGAATCAGGACAAATTTGAAAGCAGAAGCGCTTTCCTTTGACTGTGGAAAAATATTTTTACACGGACCGGGGAACATTAAATGGTGGAAAAACCACATTTTAAAAGGAGGAGATTTGCATGGCCGCACAGTTCGGCGCCCACGAAGTCATGGAAATTTTTGAAGTCCTGACTGACACAATTGATGGTATCAACCAGTTTCAACTTTACCGTCCACATGTGCAGGACCCACAACTCAAGTCCGTCCTGGACAAACAAATCGAGTTTATGACCAGGGAATATAACAATATGGTCACTTCCATTAATCAGCGCGGAATGGGGCAAGCAGTTCCCTACCGTCCGGTACGGACTGCCTCGCCCACCTATGGGTTGCGAAACCCCTCCACCCAGACCCCGAACACATCGATACAGGAAATGGATGACCGGGATGTGTCCAGCGGCATGTTGGGGTGCCATAAATCTTCGGCATCCATGCGTATGATGGCTTCCCTGGAATGCGCCGATCCTGAACTGCGCCGCATGATCCAACAGGGGGCCATGAACTGTTCCGAAGAGGCCTATGAGGTGTGGCAGTACATGAACCAAAAAGGTTATTATCAGGTGCCGACTATGAAAGATGTAACCACGAACACGACAACCAACGCATTTTCCCCGGCCGGCACCACGGAAATGGGACAGGGTTATCAGGCCGGTCAATACCAGACAGGGCAAGGCCAGGTTGGCCAGTTCCCAGGGCCCCAAACGGGACCTCACGGAGGGCACCACTGGGGACAGCAATAACGGCCAACTCCATCAAGAAAAACCCGCTTCCGTCTGGGAGCGGGTTCTTTGTTGCGCTTTTCAAGGATTCGCCTCATTAAAAAGCCTTTGGAAATGATTACCTACACTCTAAGCCGGACTCTATCATAAATTATATGAGGAATTATTTGGCATAAAAAAGGAGGCTGGGGTTTTTGCCAAAGAGGCTTTTCTACAATTTGTTTGCTACTGACGGTTTCATTGACCTTCCCACCGATCCCACGGGAACCCTCCCCCGTAAACACCTGTATGTCTGGGGCTTTGTGGGCGGCCTGTTTAAAAATCAACCGATCAACGATGCCGGAACGCCTGTTGGCCCTACCACGATAGTTAACCCGCAGTTTGATACTACAGTATCGGGTAACCTGGATGTTCTCAGGGGAATGGCAATAACCCCCTCACCCAGGATCGACATGGATATGGGTGACGAACTCTATATAACCCTTATCAATCTAGGAATGAATATTGCCATGATTCCCGATGTCCACACCATTCACATCCACGGCGGCCACGTGGCAACCCAACTTGACGGTGTTCCGGAAACGTCATGGGGGGTACCGGTTACGCCACCGGGCCATCCCGGCATCAAAATTACCTACTACTTTAAACCGGAACAACCCGGCACCTATTTTTACCACTGCCACCAGGAGGCTTCCGAGCATGTTCAGATGGGCATGTATGGCTCCCTGATTGTGTACCCGTCCATGAAAACCCTGGCTGAGGCGGGCATCACGAAAAACGCTTGCAGCGGTCTTTGGTACCAGAATGGCAAATTGCTGCCGGAAATCCCCGTCACAGCCACCAACAGGAATTTTGCCTACAATGATGTTCATACATTCTTTGACAGCGACTGGGTGCTGCTCTTATCAGATATTGATTCCAAATGGCACGATGCAGTGCTTACCGGAGCAGACTTTAACCCGGTCGATTTCAAACCCGATTACTGGCTGGTTAACGGCCGGGCTTTTCCCGACACCCTGTTGCCGACAACTCTCCCCCGGGCCCTCGAACCCAATTTTGGTTACAGTATTCCGGCCGGATATGAAACCTATGTGATGGTATCGACAGGAAAGACTTCCCGACAACACAGCTCTCGCAAGCGTCCGGATAAATTCCTGTTCCGCCTGGCAAACCTTGGCTATCAGCCTGTGCCATTTCATGTTCACGGCTGGCATGGCCTGATAGTGGGCAAAGATACGCATCCAAGAGTGGCCGACATGTCAAACCCGGCTCATGAAATGAATTTCACGACTCTGGTTGGCTCAGGTGAGAGTTATGACGTTCTTTTTTCCGCTGATGACAAGAGGGCCCTGTACGCCGATTACATTTTCTGCGGCAAAGCCGGCTTCCCATCCCTGAAACAGCAGGTGGCCAACGCCACGGCACAATCAAAAGCAGTTGAAACGTTTATTCCCCCATTTCCCGGCTCCACCGATTTATGGGCCAATATCATCCTGCAAACCAGCCTGGGACAGGGGGCATTCATCCCGCCATACGACTGGGTGCCCTGGAATTACGGTTCGGACAGAGCCGACAACTTTTTCTTTCCTCAGTTCTACATCGCGCACAATCATGATGACTACAAAGTTACCAACAACGGTGTGTATCCCGGCGGCCAGTTGATCTTCATTGAAACCGATTTCCCGGGCTCCAATTATAAAGCGGACCCACCCAAGATCACCGAGCCGCCCCACAGATGCCCGCCAATGCAAATTCCGTGATTTTTCGGGACCAAAGGGGGCATCTCCACAGGGTGCCCCCCGATTTGGAGGAGGTGAAAAAGGCTGGTATCACTGGCTTTGTTAATCGTGGGCGGGCTGACAGCCCTTGGGGCCGGAATCGCCTTCTTCTACTGTTATTGGTTCCCTCGTAAACACCCGTATACAATAATGGGCTGTTTCCTGACAGCCCGTGAAAACATTATCAGCATCAGCTTCAGGATAAACAGGAAAGGATGCACGGCCCGCGGACCCCACGAGATTTACGCACTTGATGAGGCAACCGGGGTTAAATTCCCCGTGCTCGGCCTTCCCAAACTGGGCAAAATGGCCACACCTAGAGGTCGGCGGGGGCAGTATGGCTATATCCAAATCGCCAACATCGGGCATGTTGTCAGCCGTGGCTCCAAAATCAATGTAGTTATTGGAGATTTTGAAGCCAAAAAGGTAGCCGTTGTCTAACTGCCGCCATCACCAGAACATTATTTTAGGGTAAGGGTTTACTCCGGCAAACCCCTTGCCCAACCGAAAAAAAGCGGGCACACACGTGCCCGTTTCGCATGGCTTTACGCTGCCGGTTTCTTTATAAAAGGCCTGTGCGGCGATCAACCGCCCAGGCGACCGGTTAGAGAACCCTCAACAGACTCTCAACATCGGCGGCTGCTTTGTTTATAGTGTCGATTCGCTGCTGCTGAACGGCGATGATATTGTCCAGACTTGCCATCACGGCATTGAAATCTTTGTTCTTCTTGCTCAGGCGCATCTTCAGCATTTCAATTCGAACCTCGCCGAATGTTTGGTCCATGGCCACCCTGTCTTCCCGGATGGTGCCGACTTTTTCTTCAATCTGTGCAGTTTCTCCTCAGTCAGGCGTACCCCCAGAGTTTCAGGAGGTGATCCCGGGTAAAAACGACATTAGCGTTCTTTAAGCATGAAAAACAACAGCTGAACCGGGGACTGCCTGTCATCGGACCTGCGGAACAGGGCCTTGACCCTGGCCACAACTTCATTAGGGTCAAAAGGTTTGACAATGTAATCATCGGCGCCAATGAGAGGTTATATCCTTCCCGTCAGATACAGCCGTAACAGCTCGCAGATGTTGCGGTCATCATCCACCACCAGGATGTTTCGACTGGTCAAGCAAACCGCCTCCCCTCACCAGTCATAATACGTCATATGAACCCAATACCCTCTTCATGGGCGAAACGCTGTATGCCTCCGCCATTTCCGGGTATTATAAAGGGAGAACAACTACCGAAAAGGGGGTCTGCGCATTGAAACGACTTTTAAGTATTATTGTGATTGCGTTACTGGTCATGTTTACGGTTTTTCAGACCGGATGCCCTACCGCGACAAAGCCGACACCTCAAAAAAGTACGCAGGGGAAGCCCAAAGCAACCAATCAGGCACCCGACCGCAAGCCTCGGGCGGTTAAACCCGTTTCCGCCAAACTGGGCCGTTTCTTTCCCCTGACTAAAGGGAGTACGTGGAGCTACCTGGGAGAAGGCAACGAGTTTGCATCCTTTTCCAGAGAAGTATTGTTTACCAGGGGGAACCTGGCCCAGATCCAGGAAGGAAACGGCGGTACCGTTTCCGCAATGGTGTTCCGGACTACCGGAACAGCGGTAACCCGTGTCCTGAACTTCCCCGAAACATATGATCCCGTCAATCTATTGGGCCGGAAGCCAAATGACAGTACCGTCATTCTCAAAGCTCCCCTGCGGGCAGGTACGAAGTGGAAAACACCAGGGGGAAGCCGGGAAATCGTCTCAGTAAACGAGGTAGTAACCACCCCAGCGGGAACATTCCGAAACTGTATCCTGGTAAAAATTCCGGGAAAAGAGTCCACAGTGAAAGAGTATTTTAAGGAAGGGGTGGGAATGGTCAAAAGGGAGTTCGAATCAGGGGAAACACGGGTCAGTTCTACTCTGGAAAAGTACACAATCAAGAAATAGTTTCCGGCCCGCCGGTCCAACGCGCGGAAAGGGGACACTCTGCCGGGTCCCGGTCATTGGGGTAACTCCTTCAAGGTATGAACTGAACCCCCTATAGTAGACACGGATAGAAAAGAGTCCCGTACAATCTACCATAGGGGGTTTGTATTATGTTCAAGAGCCAACTTCTTAATACGGTACGATCGTTTTCAACTCGGGAGTGAGGGGGTAAAAACTGATGCCGAGGCTTCCAGGACCAATATGGGACCCTACAACCGGCCCGGCTTCAATAATTTCCGGGGATAATTCGGGATATTGTGATTTAATCTCAGCGGCCAGGGCCTCGGCGTCAGCCGTGGCGTCCACATAGGAGACCCCGGTCTTCAGGTCAGGGCATAACGAATATGCCTTGGCCATTTCATCCAACAACAGCTGGATGCCCTTCCGTTTGGTTCTAATTTTCTGGTACACATCGATCATGGCACCCTTTTCCTTGTTAAAAAAGAGAACCGGTTTAATCTGGAGCAGATTCCCAAGTACCGCCGCCGCTCCCCCGATCCGTCCGCCCCGGCTCAGGTATTCCAAAGTATCCGGCATAATCAGAAAAGACACCTTGTCCTTAACGTGGTTGAGGACCCGAAGGACGTCATTCCGGCCCCAACCGTGCCGGGCAGCCCTGGCGGCAGCATCTACCACAGAATACAATCCCATGGCCGTGGATTGGGAGTCTACGACGGTAATATCAACATCCCGCAGCATTTGGGCGGCGGAACGAGCGGACTGTACGGTACCGCTGATACCTCCCGAAATATGAACCGAGATGATACTTTTAACCTGGCCGGCCAGCTTTTCATATACCTTCAAAAAATCCCCCACAGAAGGCTGAGAAGTGGTAGGCATTTGTGATGACCGCCGTAATCTGCCGTAGAATTCCCGGTAGTCCTGGTTCCGGTCTTCCGGATACGAATCGCCCTCGAAATTAACAACCAAGGATACAACTTCCACTTGCAGCCGGTCCTTTTGTCCGGGAGTCAGGTAAGCGGTGCTGTCGGTAACGATTCCAACCTGGGCCATAAACAACCTCCCTCTTGTTTAGTGGAACAACCCAGACGCAGCGGTTCCCTGTCCCCAGGGTCTGCCCAAGTGAAACCGCCCCACCCGTTTGCTGACTACAAATTCTTTTTCTTCGGGGATATATTTCGCCTTTACTTGGAAATTTCCTCTTCGCTGGTTTTTTCATTCCATGGGCGGCAGCCGCGCTGCGGTTGGAAGCCCGCGAGGACCGTTGACCCTTCCGGCGAAGGCGGTAGTAGTGTTTGACTGGCGTTCGCAGTTGTGATAATATATCTACAACGCATATCGCTAGGATAAGGTTGGAGGGGATTTGCTTGTCTCATTCGGATAACGACAAGGTCATCACCGACTGGGAGGAAGAAGAAAAAAGGCTACAAGAAGAGTACAAGAGGCGCCTGCAGGAGTTGAAAAGTCTAAAAGAGACTAGCGAAGGAGTGGGGCAGGTTTTGACCAGAGGATTACTGCCCGTGATTGTACTCCACCTCCTTTCGGGAGGTCGCCTCAACGGAAACGAAATCGTGTCCGAAATCGGCAGGCGAACCAACGGCGGGTGGGTTCCCAGTACCGGGGGCATATACCCGATACTCAGGAAGCTGGAGAAAAAAGGCTTGGTTGTCGGCGAGTGGGAAGACCCCGACAAGAGGACGCAGCGCCTATATCAGCTCACACCCAAGGGGGAAGCCGAACTGGCCAGCCTAAAAACTGGAATGAAGCCCACGATCATGAGGGCATTGAACGTATTCCAACTTATTGTCGGGGAACTGTTTGGGGGGGAGGCCTCAGCTAAATGAGTCAAGCCGTCATCGTCTGTGCGGGAGACAGCATTACCAAAGGGCGTGTTTGGGCACCGGGACTGAAACCAAAAATCATCAAGGATTCTTTTCCATGCCTCCTGGGACGGATGCTGGATGGCTGCCGGGTTTTCAACTGTGGCGTCACCAACAACACATCGGTCGATCTGCTGGATAGGCTGGAAAATGACATCATCAGTCAAACCCCTGACTATGTAATCATTGAAATCGGGGGCAATGACTGCAACTTTCACTGGAACCAGGTAGCGGCAAACCCGGACCATGAGCATCAACCCGCTGTGGACCTGGGTGATTTCCGGGACAACATTTTCAAGATACTTGGAATAGTGCGGGACAGCGGCTCATTTCCCATCCTGTCGACTTTGCCCCCTCTTGACCCGGCTCGTTATTATGCATTCTTACGGAACAGTTTTTCTGATGCGATTTCCAAATGGATCTGCCTCAAAGGAGGCATTTACAGCTGGCAGGAGGAGTACAGCCGTCTGATCACCGACATCGCCACCTCCACAGGTACGATCCTGGCTGACATTCGCAGCGCGTTTCTAAACACGTCTGATTACCGGTTCCTCATAAGCGAAGATGGAATCCACCCCAACCCCATGGGACACCAGTTGATGTCAGGTACATTTGCCCGAATTCTGGCTGGATTGGGGCTACCCTTGAAACCGCGTTAATCCCCGGCCCCCACTTAACAGCAGTCAGGGATCGCGAAAAAGGAAAACCCCCGGTTCCCCAGGGGCCGTGGAGCTCCTGGCCGCCTGCAGCGGTTCCAGCAGAAATGTGCTTTGAAGAGTGTACCGAGCTCAAGCATGGAAGGTTGGGGGGATTACTCCCGGAAAAGCTTATAGCAATGCCACGCGCACAAACCTAGAACCGCTACATTGGCAGCGATGGCTACAGACAAGACTATCTCAGTTTTAATCAATGCTGCCAGCCTGGTCGGCCAAAGGATAATGCTCAACCCGAATATTATTACCGCCGCCCCTAGAAGCCTGCGGGCAGCGTAGAAAAGAATCTGATTGCGCACCCAGAACACTCCCGAGTTAGACCGGCCTCCGGCCAGCTTCCTGCGGTCGATCCGAGCCGTGTACCAGTAAAAAACCAGGGCAAACAAAAGCTCCAAGACCCCGACTATAAATCCCTGCAAATCCGCTTCCCCCAACTCCCACGATTGCCAATTGTATTTTAACCTCTTGCTGATTAACCTGCAATAACCGCTTCTACAGATCTTGACCGGTACTCTTCGGTTTGGTGAAAGCGATCACATTTCTTTTCTGTAACCATGACACAACCAATCCTGCCAGAAAGCCGATGGCCGGACTTAGCTGTAGGCTGATCACGGCAACAATCAGGGTGGTAAACAGCCCTTCTCTGCCATCAACCCGGATGGCGTTCGCCAAGTCAAGACCTCCGAAAAAGAGCAGTGCCCCCAGGGCCCCTTCCGGAATCACCCGCAGCAGTTTTAACCCATCTGCCCCAAGGATAACGCCGAGGCCGACAAAAAAGACCCCGAGACACAGAGGGGCAAAACGAGTCCGGGCACCGAATCGGTAGTGGGCAGCCATCCCGCCGCTTCCATGGCACATCGGGTATCCGCCCAAGGGCGCCCCAATCAAGTTGACAAATCCCTGGGTCAGGGCAAGGTTACGAACTGATACCCTTTGCGCCCGACCGGGAAACAGGTCCGCCGCCAGTGCGGAGGTGACGATGATGGCGTTTGTCAGGGTAAGCGGCAGCTGTGGGATAACGGCCAGAACCGTTCCCCGCTTAATGTCACTCCAGCCCGGCATGACCAGGTTGGGCAGATGAATACCCGCATGAAGCTCGGGAAGGCTGCCGTGCCCCAGGATAAAATTCAGCGCTATCCCCAAGGCCATGGCGGTGATCGCAACCGGGATACGCGGGTTTGTCAGCAGCAGTAAAGTGGTAACGAGCACGGGACCCCCGACCATGGGATCGTGAATCGCCAGTTTTAGCCCCAGAAGGGCGAGGCTGAGTCCCAACCCGAGCTGAATACCACTGGTAACGCTCCGGGGAGTAACCCGGGCCACATAGTCAATAATACCCGTGGAGGCAAGAATCAGCAGCAGCAACCCAATTACCATTCCCGCCCCGGCAACCTGACCGGCTGTCAAATTCTGGGTTAGGATCGCTGCAGAGGCTGCCTTCATGGGTTGAACGGGAACTGGAAGCCGGTAAACCATCCCGGTGAGGATATAGGTAAGCCCGAACATGGTAAATACCCCTGTCGGGTTCAACCCAGCAATGGTAATTGCAGCAACAACGTGGGGAATAAAAGTGCCCAGATCCCCCAACGCCCCTGAGATCTCGTTCTTCCAATCCCGCCCCAGTACCGGAGACTCCATCTCCCTCGCCCATCCCCTAACCTAGGCGGTGCCACACCCGGTTATTCGTGTCGACCTGTTCGGCTCCACACACAGTCCCGGTGCTGCTCGCTGCCTGGCTTTTTTTCTGCCAATTTGCGACCCGACCCGTTACAAAGGCCTCTAACCGGGTTACGATGGCACATGTTTTAGATGTGCCGGTCCAGGTACCGAACGGCGCTAAATGCGGCCACAAGGCCCTCACCCACGGCTTTGGCAAGTTGGAACGGATTACCGGTACAGTCTCCGGCAGCAAATAACCCGGGGATGTTAGTGCTCATATCCCGTTCCACCCGGATCGTACCCTCCCTCAGTTCCAAACCTGGTGCCAACTGCTCCATCGGCATGACAGGCCTGATGATAAAGACTCCAGACACGGGAAGCAGTTCATCCCCCAACTGCAGCCCGGTAACCGCGTCCGTACCGGCGATGGCTGTCAGCTTTTGATCCACAACACGTATTTTTCTGGTTAGTGACACCTTTTCCCGGTGAAACGGCAGATAATAGACCTGATCACAGATCTCCGCCAGAAAATTGGCTTCCTCCCTTGCTTCGGGTGTAAAGGCGAGAACCGCCACATCTTTGTTCCGGTACAGGGGACCATCACAGGTCGCGCAGTATCCCACCCCCCGGCCCAGGAGTTCCCGCTCGCCGGGCAGGTAGCCCGTTTGGGCAACTCCTGTGGCCAGAATGACCGTGCGGGACCTGATCATGTCCCCCTTCACCTGGACAGAAAATTCTTCCCCCATTGGGTAAATGGCAGTGGCCATTTCGAATTTAACCGGGACCTCCATCTCGCGGGCGTGGCTCAGAAAACGGTCCCGTAAATCCGCCCCGGCCAAACCGGGAGATCCGAGAAAATTGTCCACCCGCGGCGCCTTAGCCAGCCTGGGGCTGGAGCTTTCCCCCCCAACGACCAGCACTTCCTTATTGCGAACCCGCCCGTTAATGGCGGCAGACAACCCGGCAGGGCCGCTACCCACCACCAACATTTCATACAGCTTATCTTCCAATTGTGAGCCTCCTGTCAAGAATTCACAATCAAGCATCTCAGGCCGGGAGGGAGGCCTCCGCAACCTCAGTTGAACCAACCATTGCCGGGAGCAGAGGTTTAACCCGCACCGGCCGACTCTAACCGGTTGGCAGCCTGCCGGCAGTTTTTTTCAGCTCCCAGACCACCAGTCCTGCTAATACTGCGTAATCTTCAGTCGGCAGGTACGCCGGTGCTGAGGCGTCAAAAAGGACATTTCCTGAAGGGGAAAACTCATCATCCCCGGCCCAAACCACGTATGTAATAGGCACCCTCTCAAACACCGGAATGGTGACACTGACGTCACCAAGATCCCCGGGGGTTCCCCGGAGAGCAGCCGCCGCCCTGATGAGTGTGCCAGGGCAGTCGCCGAACACTCTGGTTAATGGCAAAATGGCCCGCTTCCTGAAAGGCTCAATGTATATCTGCCCCCCAGGCAGCTCCTTAAAGGAAATCAGTTGGTTCCGTAACGGGGCCCCCTGTGCCGTTTCCAGGTAGTGCAAAATTACAATCTGAGTGACAATCGGAACATCCCTCGGCCCGGCTTCGCACCGGACTTCACCGTCCGGGTAAGAAACCAGGTATTCCTGCCCCAGGTGCCAAACCCGCAGCAGGCCAGTCCCTGCATCAAAAAAGGCCCCGGCGTTCTCAGCCATTTCTTGCGGGGATTCCTTTCGAAACCGGGAACGGGCCACATCAAGAGTCACATCAAGGTGGTATTCGACCAATATTCTCCCCTCCCACCCTTTTTCTGTTTGTTATTATTTCACGGTAAGCGGGAAAAATCCTGCAATTGATGTATAAAAGACCATGGTCTCACTCTTTTCTCTGCCAAGCGTAGAATGGAATGGCGAAAACCAAGATTAACGGCAAACGGGCTATGAAGGGCTTGCGGCCAACGACACAGTGATCGCGAAGCCTTGACTTTGTTGGTACCGTCCGCTATAATGGAGTATGTTCTCAATGCGCCCGTAGCTCAGGGGATAGAGCGCTGGCCTCCGGAGCCAGGTGCACAGGTTCGATTCCTGTCGGGCGCACCATTATAGAAAAAATCAACCACAGGCAAATGCCTGTGGTTTTTTTTCGACTGCCATGGCCAGTAAACAAGTATTCAAGCCCCAATATGTCTGCCTTTGGTTGGGGCCACGGTTTTCCGCCGCGGTTTTCGGTGGAATATCTGAGAAAGTTTCAGGGCAAGGCGCACCCATTTATGGGAAAGCCTCTGTTCCAAGCTGGAGTTGATGCTGCTGAGATGGTTGATTTGTCGCTCCAGGGACAAGTTGGTTGAGTTGAGAAACTCAAGCTTTATCTCCAGGTTATCCAACTTTTTTTGCAGGTCGTGCTGCAGGCCCTTGGCTTCACTGGTTTCTCGCAGAAGCCTTGTATTTTCGCTGTGTTTGGCCTTAACTTCGGCTTTAAGGCTGTCCATGGCCCGCGACAGTTTTCGTTCCTGCTCAGCCTTGACCGCCTGCAGTTCATCAAGCTGATCCTCAATATTGGCGTTCTTCATCAACAGTTCGTCAAAGGACTCCCGCAGGTCGTGATAAAGTGACTTCAGTTCGTTCAATTCCTTGTTTAACAACAGGTTCTTTTGATTCTTTTCCTTCAACTCTTCCTTTAGTGCCGACAGTTCGCGGTCACGGCGGCCCACAGTCTCGGCCAATTCCCGCGCTTCTGCGGCATCAGCTTCCAGCTTTTCCAGGTATTCGTGGTTTTCAGCGGCCGCTGCCGCATTTTTTAACTGCCCGGCCTGGTCTTCGAGTTCTTCAATGCGCTCCTGTTTGTCTTCGAGTTCATTAAGGGCTTGAGCCAGTTGGGCTTGATAGCCTGAGATCTGCTTTCGCCGCTCTGCTGTTTCCTCGTCCATTTTGTGCAGCCGTTCTTTCAGGGATTTGATTTTTTCCTGCTGCTCGCGAAGAAGGTTGTCCTTCCGCTTTAGTTTGGTCTCCATGTGCATGAGCTGTTCCTGCGCTTCCTGCTCGGCGGCGGCCATGTCTTGAATTACCTGATTCTGCTCCCCGATTTTCTTCAGGAACCTTTCTTCGTTGGAGCTAAGGGTTTCCACCAAAGTAATGCCTGCCCCTGACTCTTGTGGCTCTCCTTTAACAGCCTTCACTTCCGAACGCGTTTTGGTAGCCATTTATCTATCCCCCCTTGAATTAGGCGAGTAACTTGAAAATTATGGGAACATTGTTCGGCGAGTTCGGGACTTTTTCCTTCGGGAATGCTGTCACAATCTAAGAACATCTTTCCCGCCTCCCAATTTCTTCTCTACCGGATCAAACAATAAATGACGAAACTCCCTCCCATGACCCCCGATTCTCTCGATTTCGGTTCCATGTTACGGACACTTTCCATTACTCTCTGTCCAGCTCGCTGACCGGAATAAATTAATCCCTCACTCCGGAGGGGCATGTCAAAACTCCCTGAACAAAAGCAAATAAACCGGCAGCCCCACGGTTACCACAGCCACAATGATGATCCCGACTGCGCCCCGGTAAAGACCATTGCGCCAGGCCCAGGACGCGTAAGTGTATAAACGAATTACTGACAACAGCACGACAACCATCCCCAAAAACAATACCACAAGATCACTCCCCGGGACCGGGTTAGGGGCTCCTCTTTTGTGCCCCTCTCGGATAGAAAATTCGGTTTTCCGATGTTTTCTCTTTTTTCCGCCACCGATAAGGGAACGGCTCGGGCCGGTTAGTGGCCGACTCTGGTAACAGGCATGGTATTCCGCTGCAAACCGTACCGCCGCAGCCTGAACGTCACCCTGACATTGACCTTCGTACCGGGATACTTCTCTAACCAGTTGAACGTCTGCCATTCTTTCCAGGTGAGAAAATGATGTTTTACCTGGTTCCCAAAGCGGAACACATCCACCCTAAACTCTTGTTGACTCTTTTGTACCAGTTTCCTCATTTCCCGTTCCAACCTTTTGGAGAAGGACCGTTCCAGGATGGGGGTTACCCTCGGGTCCTCCCAATGAACGGTACTCTGGATGGCATTGACTGCCCCTTCCAGGGCGATATCGACATTAATAGTCGGTTTGTCTCCCTTCCAGGTCACTTTCACCCGCGGCCTGCGGGCGGGAAAGACCTGAAACGCCAACAACTTGCCTTTCGCCAGGGGGTCCTCGTGGTCAAAAAACCCTCCCTGAAATCCACCCCTGATCATAATGGACCAGGCCACTTCTTCACCTGTCAGTGTTCCGACCAACCTGTCCCCGTTAAACACGGCGGTTCCGATAAATTCAACGGGGGGGTCCCCGCTCCGCGGCACTTCGCCGGCCTTGAATGAACCCTCCGGTTTAAATGTGCCCTGCAGCGGCGGACCCTCCCCCTGAGGTATGGTCCGCCGGGAACCTGCCAGGATGGTCACCGGGTGTTCGTCGAGGGACTTGGCTGCGGCGTAGACGAAGTGAAACTGGCTGAACCGGGGAATGAGGCCGGTAAACCGCGCGGCCCCGCCGATGAGTTCCAGAAACTTGGACGGGTTGGCCTCCAGGATCGGCCTATTGTTTTGCAGGAACTGACGGGCAGAGATGCCCCGGGTCACCATTACAAACGCAATCCGACGAAACTCCGGGAACCGGCTCACGGCTGCCAGCACCGGGATAATTCCCTCCCGGGCCAAGCCCTCGGAAATGACGATAGCCTTCGTGTGCTTGAAAGAGATCCTGCGGTCGACAAAAGTATTGAACATGTTTACAGAGCCAAGGACCCCCGGGGCCTCCATTGATACCACCGTGGAGGGCCGGGCCCCGCCCCCTCCGCCGCCGCCCCCTCCGCCGCCGCCTCCTCCGCCGCCGCCGCCCCCTGCGGGAGATCCGAAAATCCCCCTCGGAACGGCAATCTGGATCGAGACCGTGACGCGGTTCTCCTTTCCCTTATCCACCCCAAGCGCCAAGACGAAGGCGGTATCATCTGTCTCCTGGTAATCCCAGCACCCCCCCAGCGGCAGGCAAAGCGTCAGCATCAGAATCAGTGACCACAACCTACTCCTACTCCTGAATCTGGTCACCGGGAGTCACCCCCTTCTTGCCCCGCATACCGGCCATGACAAGCAGCAGCAGTGGAATTGCAAAGCCGGGAATCCAGCCCCAGTCCCAAAAAATTGCCATCGCAAGGTTGATTACAGTCATAAAGTTCGGAGGAAGCAGGGCGAGCGAAAATGTAATCACGGCCATCGGAAACAGAAATGGCCTGTAATACTGAAGTTTGAGAACCCTGGTCAGGAGTGTCAGCGTTATGTAAAAACCGGCCATCATCTTGAATAGGACTCCAATAATCCAGAAACTGATGAAGATCGGTTCGATCCGCTGGACAAAGCGCCCGAAGAATATCAACCTCGCCGCCTGAAGCATGACAAACAGGTTTTCTCTAAGAACCGGGACCGGAAACACCATTGTCGTGAACAGGGACGCTGATACCAGGATAACCGCGGAAAGAGCCGCAACAATAAGCCACAGCCGGTACTTTTTTTGCTTCACCCGAATTAAGGGGTGCACGGCCGCCAGCACCAGGAGTTGACCGTAAAGGGAACTTTGGATAACACCCTGGGATATTACCCGGGTTGGCCCGCTTCCGACCAGCGGAAACAGGTTGTGGTGGTTCCAGAAAGGAAAAACCAAAAACAGGGGCAGCAATATAGCGGCAAATACCAGCGGGAAGGTGAAGACTGCCGCGCGTCCCATCGTTTCCAGGCCAAGGTAACAACCGATCACTATGACAAACAAGAAGAACACAATAATGGCGGTCGGCGGTGTGGTGGGGAGAAAGACAGTCAGGATGCGCTCTGAGTACTGTCTCACCGTCAAGGCCGTCAGCACCAGGAAAAAAACGACATACCCCACCGACACGACAGGGCCCAACCAGCGCCCCAAAACCTCTTCGGCAATTTCCACGATGGAGCTTTCCGGGAACCGGGCCATCAAGGAACCCAGGATAAAGACGCCAAGGAGACCACCCACCATCGCCGAAACCAGAGAGACCATCCAACCGGCCGACAGGCCCAGGTCGGCCATCCGAGCCGGATAGGCGGAAAACACATCAACCCCGATGAACATCGTGGCCAGGGCGATCGCCTCCGGGACTCCGGTTTTACCCTCATTACTGAGTTTCATTTTTCCGCCCCTCCTGTTCCCCTGGGGCCTTTGGGGTGCTTCAAAATCCACTTCCGGCTGATGCGTGGCTGCCGGCGCACATTTTGGGGGTATATGTACGGCGGCCTAAGCTCCTGTTCGAACGCCAGGCCCCGTGCCAGCACGTCGAGCTCCCCTGGTTTCCTGGGAGCTACCGGAGCGAGATACGGCACGCCGAACGACTTGACATTGGCCATAACCAGAAGGTGGAGTATTAAGGTGATGGCGATTCCAAAGAACCCGAAAATAGCGGCCAGGGTAATATAAGCGAAACGGTGCAGTCTGAACGCATTCTGCAGGTTGTAGTCCGTTATGGCAAATGAGGAAATGCCGGTCAGGGCCACTATAATAATGAGCAGGGGGCTGACCAGGGAAGCGGCCACCGCTGCCTGACCCAGGATAATGGCCCCGACAATGCCCAGGGTGGGGCCAATCAGTCCGGGGATCCTGATCCCAGCCTCCCTGATTAAGTCAAAGGAAAACTCCATAACCGCCACTTCAACCACACTGGGAAAAGGAACCTTCTCCCGGTTGGCGGAAATCGACAGCAGGAGGTCCGTGGGGATCATTTCGTGGTGAAAAGCGGCTACCGCCAAATAGACAGCCGGCAGCAGAAGCGACACAAGAATGGCCGCAAGCCTGATGACCCTGAGAAAGCTCCCTATCGGAGGCCGCACATAGTAGTCTTCCGGGCTCTGGAGCAGGCTCCAGAAGCTTGTGGGAACCACTGCCACCTGGGGGGTTCCATCCAACAGTATGGCCACTCGCCCTTCGACGAGGCTGGCCGCCACCCGGTCAGGGCGTTCTGTTACCTGCGTCTGGGGGAGGAAAATAAAAGGGTTATCTTCGATCAGTTCCTCAAGTGCCCCCGTACCAGTCACGACGTCTATGACAAGTTTCCGGAGTCGCCTTCGGACCTCCTTGACGAGGGCCGGGTTGGCGATGTTGTCAATGTACATGAGGGACCCATCCAGTTGATTGCAGCCGCCGACCTTAAACCGCTCGGTAATCAGATGCTCCGAGTGAATCCGCTTTCGGACCAGCGCCGTGCATACCTTCAGGGTCTCATTGAATGCCTCGTGCGGGCCGCGGAGTACCCTTTCCGCGACCGGCTGTTCCACGTTGCGGTGCTCCCCCCCAATCGTGTCGGCGATGATGGCCTGCATCGCCCCATCCACCAGCAGAGCCGTTTTCCCGCGAACAATCCCGCCCACCACCTCCCGGAACCCTCTGACCATGCCGATATCGTTGTTAGGCAGGAGCTGCGACGTGACGATGTCCTCGATCCGCCGGTTCGGTTCGGGCGCCCCGAGTGAGGACAAGAGCATCAATGGTTGTAACACCCCCAGACTTTGCAGCTTCTTGTCTGCCATTCCTTCCATAAAAATGGCAGCGCCTCTGACCGGGGGCCGGATCCCAATCGTGAACTCCCTGAAGTTAACATCCTGGTTTAAGGGCACGTTCAGGATTTCTTTCAGCCGCTTCAGGTTCAGGTCGAGATTGGGTGATAGTTCATCCTCTTTAAGTTTGTCCGCTTGCGAGGGTTTGAGCCCTTTTTTGGTGATGCGGGTCGGTTTCCGCATCTGCCGCCGCTTGTTTTCTCCACCGGCAGCCGTGGCCTGTCGCCCGGTGCACCCCGCACCGGGGACAACAGTACTCCCACCCGGTTTACCGGTTCCATTCAGGTCCGGAACTAGGGAGTCCTGTTGGGCTTTCAACTCAAATGGTTCTTCCTGCTTGGGTTCCTGGAAAATCAATGCCTGGAGAAGATTTTTCCAAATTGCCACCCTACTGTTCCCCTCGCCTTTTTACTTAGTGTGGCACAAAGCGGCGGTTATCATGTAACATCTGGTCCTCCTAAAGAGGGTATTATAATGCAGAACCGTTCATCGCCCCGGGGTGCAAAAGAGAAAGGGGTGCAGCCATCAAACAAATTGATTTAGGCAAGCGCAAAATTGAAATAACCCGGGTTGCCAACCGGGCCACATCCCCAAACCCACGATTTCGGGTCAGGGATGAATTAATCGAGATTATCAATGCCGGCGAGGTTCCGGTGGATCTCTCCACATGGGTCGTCACCCTCAGGCGGAAGGACGCCAACCTGCATGTCTACAACTTCCCCCGTTATGTCCAGGAATCGGCGTGGGTCCTGGAACCCGGGGAAAAGATTTACCTTCATACCGGGGTCGGCAACAACCAGTTCCTGCCGGCTCCGGAGCCCCATTTCAACCTGTACATGAACCGGAGGCGGTTCTCCTGGAATCACCCGGGGGAGATGATCTGCCTTTACCGCCGAAATACGGTCACCGGCAACTGGGACCTCCGCACCCACACGCTGATCCCCGGTTAGCGCCGCTCTGCAATCGCCCTCTCTTGAGGGCTGAAACGGCAAGAACTTTCGCCGCTCGCTTGTTCAACTTCCTGCCCCGGAAGGCTCAAACACCCGAAATTCCGCGACCGGTGGCAACCCCTTGCTCTGCTTCAGCGGAGGTAAACTCCTTCTCTCCTACCGCCGGATGAACGGCCAAATCTGGGGCAGGAGGCGCTGCAGGTAGGATTGGGGCACCACCGGCACCGGCACCTGATAGCTGTACTGAGTGGGCTCTGTCCCCCGGTAAAAAAAGTCATTCTCGACATTGACCTCCCAGGGCCCGGCCAAGAGCCCTGTATCCGCACTGATTCTCGCCGACACTATCCCGTCCGGGGCAGCAAACTGCGAGGGTGGAACCGCGGCCAGTGCTTCCCGGGTGAAGTTGGCCCAGATGGGCCCGGCAATCTGCCCTCCCGGCAAGCCCACAGACCGGGAAGGCGAATCAAACCCCACATAAACCGCCGTCACCAGCTCCGGCGTATAACCGACAAACCAGGCATCCTTCCGGTTCTGCGTGGTCCCGGTCTTGCCGGCCGCCGGGCGCCCCACAATCGGTGCCAGGTGAGCCCCGGTACCGCCCGGACCGAGTACCGCCCGCAGCATATCGGTAACAATGAATGCTGTCCTCGGGTCGATAACAGGGTTAAGGTTCGGGCGCGTTTCTTCGATTACCTTGCCGGACCGATCGGTAATCCGCCTGACGAAAATCGGATCGACCCGGATGCCGCTGTTGGCCAGAGGGCAAAATGCCCGGGCCAGTTCCAGCGGCGTCACCTCGGATGTGCCCAAAGCCAGGGATAAAAACGGCCGTATTGGACTTGAAATTCCCATCTCGCGGGCATAAAGGGCCATCCGGTCCGGCCCCACCAGTTCGTTCAACTTGACGGAAACGACATTGTCGGAAGTCTTGATAGCATCCTTGAGGGTAAACGGACGATAATGGTAGGGCTCCGTTCCATAGTCGACCGGGGCATAAATAGTGCCATTCTGCTGCGGGAACTGCGTTGGTTCACAGACAATGGTCGTCGCCTCGGTATAACCCTGATCTATCGCTGCCGCATACAAAAACGGTTTGAACACCGACCCCGGCTGCCTTCTGGCGTCCGTGGCCCGGTTAAACCGGCTCCTGCCAAAATCCCGGCCTCCCACCATGGCTCTAATGTACCCGGTCCTGGGGTCGATTGCAGCCAGCGCTCCCTCCAGATCCGGGTCTGCACCAGCTAACCCATCCGCAAATGCTTTTTCCGCCCGGTCCTGCATCCTCAGATCAAGCCCCGTTTCAATTGTCAAGCCCCCACTGTACAGCAAGGCCTCGCCATCCGGATACCGGCGGGAGATGTCGTCCACAATCTCCTTGATGAAATATGCGGCCGGCCAGACCTGAGTGCGGGTTGCGGCAAGCCGCAACGGTTCTTTGGCCGCCACCGAAGCCCGGGCGTTAGTGATCATTCCCTGCTGGACCATCCGTGCCAGGACTTCTGCCCGCCTGTCCCTGGCAGCGTCCGGGTGCAGGAATGGTGAATACAGGTTTGGCCCCCGGATTACCCCCGCCAAAAGGGCGCTCTCCCCCAGTGTCAATTCCCGGGCAGATTTTCCGAAAAAAACCCGGGCGGCCACTTCCGCCCCGTAAGCCCCCCTGCCAAAATAGACCCGGTTTAAATACATTTCCAGGATCTCTTTTTTTGAATAAAGAATCTCAAGCTGCACGGCCAAAAACGCTTCCCGGACCTTGCGCCCGAAGGTTCGCTCCGGAGTCAGGTACAGGTTTTTGGCGGTCTGTTGGGTGATCGTGCTGCCCCCTTCCACAACCCTTCCCGCCCGCAAGTCCACCACCAGGGCCCGGCCGATCCCGATAAAATCCAGGCCATGGTGCCGGTAAAACCGCCGGTCCTCAATGGCGACAACGGCATTCTGCAGGTAGAGTGATATCCGGGACAGCGGCACCTCCACCCGCCCCTCACGATTCAAGCTGGTAATTACCTCTCCGTGAACATCAAGGATTCTGGACGGGCCGGGGGCAGAAAGGCTTGGAGGCTGCCGCAGCGGTGCACAACTTAGAAAAGGCTCCGCCGTAGCGATCATCACCAGACCCGCAAACAGGAACCGAAAGAGAAACTTATGCTGTTGAAATACCCTTCTCAACATGTTGACAACATCCAATTCAGGCTTCTTGAACCGATTGATCCTAGTGTTCCCACTCCTCTTTCACTCTTATGTGTCCGGGTACAGCAAAAACCCCCGTTCAACCGACGGGGGTTTAGGTGCGTCAATCATCTTCCGTGTTCATCTTGGCTAACAGTTCCGTCTCCATTTCAATGGTGGACTCCAGTCGGGCCACTTTGAGCAACCTCGCCCAGATTTCTCCCTTTTCGTAACGATCCTGTTCCTCTGCGGTCAGTTCGGGCTCCGAATCCCCATCGGATTTGCGCCCCGCCGAAGCGGAACTGTAAACATTCCGTAGAATTTCCGTCTTTCCCGGTAATCCGGAAGGGTTCTCCTCATCCGGGAGATCTCCCTTGTTCAGGCCGAACAGGGACTCCAACAGGTCGGCTTTCGATGTAACTGCCAGGCAGCCTTCCTCTACCTCCGGAAAGATTTGCTTTTTGTTCATCGCTCCGGCCACCTTCCGTCAAGTTTGATCATGGAAGTCAACATCGTCAATGTCAATCGTACCCTGAATTTGAGGACCACTGCCCTTGCTGAAAAAGATCTGGGCAAACGCGGCGTTTGACGGAGCTGGCCCCGTAGTGAATGAGTATTCCAACCAGAGGAACTGGTACAGAATCGTCAGCCCCGAAATGGTGGTGCTGAAACCGGGACCGATCGGGTTCCGCTCTTTGTCCATCCACATCACGCTCACAATCAGGTCACCCGGATCAAAGCAGTTGAGGGTGCGAACGGCAAAAAAGAACTCAAAAGCATGGCAAGGGACTATGCATACTTCTTGCGACAGGGATGACAACCCGAATATCCTCGCCACCGCGTTACCCGAATGTGGTTTGATGTCGCCGGCATACACATGATTGGACTTGTTCCAACCATACAACCCCATCTCGAATCCTGGATTGACTATCAAATTTCCCATCCGATGCTTCTTACTAGTGGGCACCAAAAAACTACCCCCTTTCCCCTTGTTCTTTTATATTATGGCCCAACCCCTCAATGTGTTCCATTTGGGTTCCATGGGGGAGTTTTCCTGTCCGGATGAGGCTATTCTGTTTCCGGAGCGTGCCTGAGGTTCGGCCACCACCTTGTGGGCCCTGCTACGCGTTCCCGAGTGCCCTCCGCTGACAGAATAAAAGCCCGACCGTGCGGTCGGGCTTTCGTCCCTTGACTAGTTATCTCCAGGGTGAACTGATTAACCCTTGCGGCCTTAAACTTTGAGTTCCCGCAGGGTTTCCTGCAGCGCAGACACGAACCGCTCGTTTTCAGCCCGGGTGCCCACTGTGACCCGAATAAAGGTAGGGGTCCCGAAAATATCCCCGGATCTGACGATTACGCCCTTGCGGAGAAGATTCTGGAACAACACTTTGGAATCATGACCCGTATCGACGAACACAAAATTGGCCTGGGTGGGGACATAATAAAGCCCCATTTTAGTGAACTCGGTGTAAAGGTACTCGAGCCCTTCAGCGTTGACCTGCCGGCTCTTTAGGACATGATCCCGATCGGCGAGGGAAGCCCGGGCTCCTGCCTGGGCGATGGCGTTGACGTTGAACGGTTCCTTGACCCGGCTCACCAGGGCCGCAATCTCGGGAGTGGTGATTCCGTAACCCACCCGGAGCCCAGCCAGACCGTAGATTTTGGAGAATGTCCTGAGAGTGATCACTTTGCGGCCTTCCCTGATGAACCGAAGGCTGTCCGGAAAATCGGGAGAGGCAGCGTACTCAACATACGCCTCATCGAAAATCATCAGGACATGTTCCGGGATGCAGCTCATCAACTCCTCAACTTCCGCCTGGGTAACCATACTGCCGGTCGGGTTGTTCGGGTTGCAGACAAACATTATTTTGGTGCGGTCAGAAACCCTGGCCAGCATCGCGGGTAGATCATGCCGGAAATCCTTCAGCCCAACCATGACGCAGTTTCCCGCCATAATTCGGGTGACGAATTCGTATTCCACAAATGAAGGATCGGCAAAAATTACCTCGTCCCCGGGAGAGACGAATGTCTCGGCAATCAGTTTCAGCAGTTCGTCGGAACCGTTGCCCACCAGGATATTTTCCAGGTCGAAACCCGTGTGGTTGGCCAGATCCTGTTTCAGGTAAAAACAGTTGGCGTCAGGATAGATGTGAGCCTTGGTTACCGCCTCCTGCATGGCGGCCACAGCTTTGGATGACGGGCCGATGGGATTTTCGTTGGACGCCAGCTTGATAACGTTGGTTATCCCCAGTTCACGTTCAACCTCTTCGATCGGCTTCCCCGCCACATAAGGCTTCAGTTCGAAAACGGCCGGCCTGGCCATATCCTGTAACGATTTACCCATTGTGATACCTCCTAGCTCCAAACTCAATTTCTCTGGGCCGCGACCTCCCGGCCGGCCCGAAAAGCCGCCCGGTTCACTTCAAGGGTGGCCGGAGGGACTGATTGGGCCAGGGCAGTGTCCCATCCCGTTTCCGGCAGTTCCAGCGTTCCGGCCAATATCCCCAACAGAACTATATTGGCGGACCGTTCGCTGCCGCAGTTCCGCGCTATTCCCTGAGCTGATACCACCAGCGTCCCGGGACAAGATTCCCTGATTCTTTCCGGAATACTGTCCGGGTAACTGGCCGCCCCAAGAATTACCGGCATTGGTTCAATTATCTGGTCGTTGACTATCACCCGGCCGCCAGGCCTCAAGTAGGGCATCCACCGCAGGGCTTCCAACTGCTCAAAGGCGACAATGACATCTGCTTCCCCCTTGGGGATTAAGGGGGAGAAGACCCTGGAGCCGTACCGGACCTGAGTCACCACACTCCCACCCCGCTGGGCCATTCCATGAACCTCCGAAACCTTTACGTCATACCCGGCCATTACAGCAACTTTGGCCAAAACCTTGCTGGCCAGCAGGGTACCCTGCCCGCCTACGCCCACGATTAGGATATTTTTTAAATCGTTCACTCTATTCACCGACCTTCTGGATGGCATGATGTACCCGGCATACCTGGGCACACAGCCCGCAGGAATTGCACAGGGAGTTATTAATCCTGGCCAAATCTCGATCAAATGATATTCCGGGACAACCGAGTTTGCCGCAGCGCTTGCATCCGGAACAGAGAGCCGGATCCACCACCATTTGGCCGGCAGCCGGCTGCCGCACCAACAGGGCACAGGGGCGCCGGGCGATAATTACAGAAGGTTCGTTCGCCTCAATTTCGGCCCTCACGACCTCTTCCACCTTTTCCAGATCAAACGGGTCAACAACTGAGACACGCTCGACACCAGTCGCCCGGATCAACGCTTCCAGGTCTAACCGGTGGGTGGGCTCCCGGCCGATTGTCTTTCCTGTAGCGGGGTGGTCCTGGTGACCGGTCATGGCCGTCGTGCTGTTGTCCAGAATCATTACAGTGCTAGTTCCCCGGTTGTAAACAACATTGACCAGCCCGGTAATCCCAGAGTGGACAAAGGTGGAATCGCCAATTACGGCCACGGTCTTCCGCGCAAACTCCGCCCCTCTGGCCTTCTCCAGCCCGTGGGCCGTACCGATGGACGCCCCCATACAGATACAGGAATCAATGCTGGAAAGCGGGGCCAGAGCCCCCAGAGTATAACACCCGATATCACCGGTTACGGTCAATTTAAGTTTGCTCAATATATAGTAGATACCGCGGTGCGGACAGCCCGGACACATCACCGGGGGACGCACCGGGGGTGCCGCCTCCAAATCGGCCACCGAGTATGGTTTGCCGGCTATCTTGTCCCTGATTATTTCCGGGCCCAACTCGCCGACCTTGGGGAACAGTTCTTTGCCGGTTACATTAACCCCAGATGCCCGCATCTGCTCTTCCAGAAACGGCTCCAGTTCTTCCACAACGTAGAGCCTGTCAACCTCAGCCGCAAACTTCCTGATCATGTTCCACGGCAGGGGGTAAACCACCCCTAGTTTCAGTATGGAAACATCAGTACCAAGGGCTTCCCGGACATACTGGTAGGGAATACCGGAAGTGATGACCCCGACGGCTTTGCTCCCCCATTCAATCCGGTTCAGGGGGGTGTTTTCCACAAAAGAGGACAGGGCTTTCATCCGCTCCTCCACTTTCAAGTGCCGCTGCCGGGCCATGGCCGGCATCATTACATATTTGGCCACATCTTTGATGTAAGGTTTGACTTCTTGTTCCAGACGTTCCCCGGTCTCAACCAGGCTCTGGGCGTGGGCAAGGCGGGTGGTCACCCGGAATAATACCGGCGTGTCAAACCGCTCGCTGATCTCAAAAGCCTCCAGGATAAAACCCAGGGCTTCCTGGCTGTCGCTTGGCTCCACGACCGGAATCTTGGCAAATCGTCCGAAATACCGGTTGTCCTGCTCGTTTTGGGAACTGTGCATGCCGGGATCGTCAGCGGTAATTAGAACCAGCCCGCCATTTACCCCCGTATAGGCGAACGTGAACAGGGGGTCGGCAGCAACATTGACTCCCACATGCTTCATTGCCGCCAGTGCCCTGGCACCACCGATAGACGCCCCCACGGCAACTTCCAGAGCTACTTTTTCGTTTGGCGCCCACTCCGCGTGAATCTCCGGGTAGCGGGTGATGTTCTCCAGTATTTCGGTACTTGGTGTTCCCGGGTATGCCGCCGCCACCTTGACCCCAGCTTCATAGGCCCCGCGAGCGATGGCGGCGTTGCCGAGCATTAATTCTTTCATCAGCTCATCCTTCCCTATTTTTGGTTGCGAAGGTCGATGACCCGTTTGGCTTTGCCAGCTGTCCGTTCAATCGTCCTGGGCTCAACCAGCCTCACTTTTGGGTTAATGGTCAACACCGAGTGTAAGCGGTGTTTGATTCGCTGCTCCAGTTCCTCCAGGTCCCGGTACCTTCCGGTGAACCATCCCGGGTCAAATTCCACCCGAACCTCTATATCATCAAGGTGTCCTTTCTTGAAAACGATAATCTGGTAATGCGGGGACACCCCCTCAATCTCAATGAGTACGCTTTCGATCTGAGACGGGAACACATTGACTCCCCGAATGATGAGCATGTCGTCAGTCCGCCCGGTCACTTTTTTCATCCGGGCAGTTGTCCGACCGCAGGCACACGGCTCCTTGGTTATAGTAGTGATATCCTTGGTTCGGTAGCGGATGACCGGAAAAGCTTCCTTGGTGAGGGTGGTAATCACAAGTTCCCCCTCATGGTTCTCGGGGACAACCTCCCCGGTTTTCGGATCAATCACTTCCATTAGGATATGGTCCTCATTCAGGTGCATCCCGCAGGTGTACAGGCATTCTCCGGACACCCCGGGACCCATTACTTCACTCAGGCCATAGTTGTCAGTGGCCTTGATTCCCCAGTCGGCCTCTATGGCCTGCCGCATCTCGTCCGTCCAGGCCTCGGAACCAAACAAACCGACACGGAGTTGCAGCCGGCTGCGGTCCACTCCCATCTCCCTTGCCACTTCAGCCATATGTAGCGCGTATGAAGGAGTGCTGATCAGGGTGGTTACGCCGAAGTCTTCCATGAGCATAATCTGCTTCTCAGTGTTCCCGGACGAAACTGGGACAACCATGGCCCCGACCTTCTCCAGGCCGTAATGCAACCCCAACGCGCCGGTAAACAACCCGTAACCGAAACTGACCTGGGCCACATCACTGGCGGTTACACCGGCCATGGTGACAATGCGGGCCACAAGTTCCGTCCACATATCCAGGTCGTTGCGGGTATAACCGACAACAATCGGCTTCCCAGTGGTGCCCGACGAAGCGTGCACCCGGACCATGTCCTTGGCCGGCACCGCAAACATGCCGAAGGGGTAATTATCCCGCAGGTCGTCCTTGCTGGTAAACGGCAGTCGCCGGATGTCCGACAGGGATTTGAGGTCCCCTGGCTCGAACCCCACCCGCTTGAAGGCTTCCCGGTAGAATGCCACCCGCTCAAAGACCCAGGGCAAGGTCCGCTGCAGCCGTTTGAGCTGCAGGGCTTCCAGTTCGTCACGGGACAGGCATTCTTCCTTTGCCCATATCATAATATCACCTTCCGTTTTATATTGAGGTTCTACCTTTACACAAAATCTCCTTCTTTAAGACAGGGTAAAGGCCCTCAAAGCAATTTCGCTCCGGGGCCGCGTTTACTCATCTAAAGACAGCGGAATTCCGAAAGAAAACCGGCCGGACCCCAAGTCAACCTTGCCGGCATACCCAGTGAAAAAAATCCCAAAAAATAAACAATCCCATAGGCAAAAGCGGATACCCATGGGCCTACAGCTCGGTTACCCAGGAAGATTTCCTGGGGATTCCGGTGGTCTTATTATGTTCCAACCCAAGCCTACCATCAAAGAGGCATTAAAAAAAACCATCAGCGCCATCGCCTACCATACTCCCGTTCTACCTTGATATAGTGGTATGTTTGAAGTTTATTCGTCGGCCGGGCGCCAAATTCCTGCACCGCCCCAAAAAACCCCCTGAGTGTTTCCAATTGCCGCCGGCCGCCGGGGAGCGGTGCAGCGACCTGTCGGTTCCGGTTTAGATGCCAAAGGTGCATACAGTGTTGCGGGAGAGTTTGGCCTGGTACATAGCCATATCGGCACAAACGAAAAGGCCTTTCTCGTCCTTGGCATCATCCGGGAAGGATGCTATGCCCATGCTGAAAGTAACCCCCAGTTCCCGTCCGTTGTCCTCCACCCAAGTTTCCCTGACCACCGACTGCAGCCGGGCCGCGACCAGGCGGGCCCCTTCCTTGTCTGTCTCCAGGAAAATGAGAACAAATTCCTCGCCACCGTACCGTGCCAGAATGTCGCCTTCCCGGATTGTCCGGCGCAACGAAGCGGCCACGGCCTGCAGCATGGCATCGCCAACCAGGTGGCCGTATTGATCGTTAAACTTCTTGAAATGATCAATATCCATCAGCACCAGGGATAGGGAATGTCCGTAACGTCTGGCCCTCTCGACTTCCTCCCGAAAACGCTGGTGAAAATACCGGTAATTGTACAGCCCTGTCAAGCCGTCGGTGATCGATCTTGCTTCCATATCTTCTTTCAGCCTGATCAGTTCACTTACCTTGTGCCGAAATTCGGTGCCGATGACAAGTCCGGTCACCGCCACCAAGACGAAACTGGTGACGTTGGTCAGCTGGAGCCATATCCCCGAAATCGAAGGAAAAATGCTCAGATTTTCCAGCGCCAGATAGATGCCCCCAGCAACGGCAGAAACAATTCCCCCGGCCAACCGGTGTAGAACCAGGGTGCCAATGACAATGGGAATGTAGTAGAGCTGTGGTAGTATCAGCCCCAACTGGTTGGCGGAATACTGCCAGAAGGCCGCAAGCAGGAGGTTGAGTGACATAAAAAAACCGTCGGCCAGAACAAGGGGCAGCCGTTGCCGGGACAGGCGCCTGAATACCGTGTTAGTAACCACCATGAAGGTGATAATGACAACTTGGGGCAGATACGTCTCCAGGTTTAGCATTTCGCCTAACCCCCTGACGAACGTTCCTCAGTGAGACTACCCCTGGCTCCCAAAATAACCCCCGGCTAAAGGATCAACCCCCGATCGGCAGTCGGTCATTTCCGCCCCGCAGTCGTCTCTTTCGCGACGCCGGGGGGGGTTCCCAACCAACCGGGAACTAGGTTGCCGACGGCCAAGGGCAGTTCAAAAGCAGCCCTGTGTACAGCCGACCGGTAAAACTTCGCACCGCTCCAATCCACCGGACGCAAGGGCTGCAACGGGTCATATTTCTTGGAGCCGATGGTGAAGCTCCAGTACCCGCTGGTGTAGGTCGGCACTACGGTCAAGTACGGACGCACTATGGGAAACAGGCATTTGACGCTCGCCACCACCCGGCTGAAAATCTCCCGGTTGAACAGCGGGGACTCGGTCTGGGCGGCAAACAGGCCGTCGTCCTTCAAAGCCGTGAAGATACTTGCATAAAAATCACCGGCAAAAAGTTCGGCAGCAGGCCCGATCGGATCCGGAGAATCAACCAGGATAACGTCAAATTCGTTAATGCAGCCCTCCAGGTAACCCTGCCCATCGGTGATGACCAGACTGACCCTGGGGTCATCAAGGCCGGCACTAAGTTCCGGCAAGTACTCCCGGCAAGCGCTGACAACAGCTTCATCAATTTCCACCAGGACCACTCGTTTTACCAAGTTATGTTTGAGGACCTCCCGCACTGCACCTCCATCACCGCCGCCGATAACCAGGACCGACAGCGGCTTAGGGTGGGAACAAAGGGGCACGTGGGCGATCATCTCGTGATAGTAGAACTCGTCAGCTATAGTGGTCTGAACGATACCGTCCAGGACAAGGGCCCGGCCGAAATCCTGCATTTCTACAATGGCAATGTCCTGGAACCTGCTCTTGGTACAATAAATAACCTTCCGCACGCGCCACTGAACCCGGTAACCCGGGGTGTGTTCCTCTGACAACCAGAGTTCCATAAAACCACCCCTTTCCACGATATACCTTTTTGACAACTTATGAGCCAAATCCTGCTATTTCCCTGTAAATTCACAAAATAGCCACGCTGGTGCGTGGTCAGAAGAGGTCTAAAAGATCGGGTTTCTCTTTTCGGTCGGAGTAGTCATTACCATCAATCGTACAAAACCCACACCCAAAGCACGGATCATCTGCCTTCCGATAGACCCCGTGCCGGCAGCGGCCCGTTATTTCTTTTCTGTCCACTTTCGTACCTCCCTGAACCGGTTTGGAGGTATTTTTTCCGGGAGGCACATCACGTTATTCGGAACCACCTGTTGTCAGCGGATAGCCTTCCAATAAGCTTCAATCCCCTCGGCGATGGCTCCTGCCAGCCGCTCGCGCGTACCCGGCTGAGAAAGGGCCAACTCCTGGTCGCCATTGGAGATAAATCCATTTTCCAAAAGGACTGCCGGCGCCGTCGTCCGCTGCAGGATGTAAAAATCGGCTTCCCGCACGCCGCCATTCGGCCATCCCATTTCCTTAACCAACAGCGGCAGCAGGATGTTGGCCGCCCGTTCCGCGTTCCCCCCTCTCCGGACCACGAACGCGCTCATGTAACTGGCTTCACCGAGCCGGGCGCTGTTGATGTGGATGCTGACAACCAGTTTAACTCCGGCCGAGTTGAATCGTTGAACCCGCTGGCCCAGAGGCACGTACCTATCCTCATTCCGCGACATGACTACCGGAAACCCTTTCTCTTTCAGCCTATCGGACACCGTCCGGGCAATATCCAGGGTGACCACCTTCTCCTGAAGGCCCAGTTTCCGGCCAACGGCACCGGGGTCACGTCCGCCGTGGCCTGGATCAATTCCAATCAGCGGACTCCGTTTCCCTTTCAGATCGGGTTTAGGACTTCTTTCTCTTAAATGCATCCTCCCGCCCCCCTTTGTTCACACCGTACCTGCTTAAAAAAGCGTGCCCTTCGTACTCGGGGGCAGGCCCCGTGCCCACAAGCAAACGCCCATTCCGGCGGTTCCTTTTACCTCCCAGTCTCACTTTATCTCTTTGACCATCATATGCAGCAACCGGTTACGGTGGTTCCAACTTCTTCCTTATCTTGAGGGTGTTTGCTGGCGCGGCTTTGCCTGCCGGGGGCGGGTGATTTTACCGTTTTACAGTTTTGGTTCCTGGACATAATATTCTGAGGGCAGCAGCCTGATTACGCTCAAAAAAAGTCTGGAGGTTTGAGAATGGACAGATTGGGTGTCAGCGGCAGGAGCTTCGATAAGTTGATGGTGAGATTGGCTAACGGGATCACCAACAGTCCGTTCAATTATCCGGGGGATGACGAAGATGCCCTGATGGATGCAAATTTCATTCTGGACGAATTGTCCGATTCGGGGGAAAGCGAGTTCGGAGAACTTCTGTTCAAGGTGGAGCAGGACCAGATTCGCGCCTATTCCAAGGCGGACGGCCAGAGACAGTTTAGCATCGAGTTGGAGTAAGGAAACGAGAACCATGCAAAAGCCCTGCAGGCTCCCGCCCATAAGAATGGGCAGCTTGCAGGGCTTTTTCCTCTAGGAACCCTCACCCCCTGATGTCCACGATCTCGGTCCGGTCCAGAGCTTCCGTCATCAGGGCCGGAATATCGAGAGCCTCCTCAGCGGACTCGACTTGGTCGAGGTGGGGCCTGGTCTTGGGATGGCGGGGCAGAAACAGAGTGCAGCAGTCCTCATAGGGGCGGATTGACATCTCATAAGTTCCGATCTGTTCCGCGATACGGGTAATCTCCGTCTTGTCCATCCCGGAAAGGGGCCGGAGCACTGGGTAGGCAGTAACCCTGTTGATCACAAGCATGCTGGCCAGTGTCTGGCTGGCGACCTGGCCCACGCTCTCCCCGGTGATCAAAGCCAAAGCACCGATCCGTTTCGCCAGTTGTTCCGCAAGGCGAAACATCATCCGGCGCATCAGGGTCACCCGGATCTCCTCGGGACAGTCGAGTTTGATCGCTTTCTGAATCCCGGTAAAATAAACGTGGTGCAGCCTTATCTTCCCAGCGGCGTATCGGCACAAGACCCGGCATATGTCTTCCACCTTGTCCCGGGAACGTTCGCTGGTAAAAGGCGGGCTGTGAAAATGAACCCCCGCCAGTTCGATGCCCCGCTTCAGTCCCATCCAACCGGCAACCGGACTGTCTATTCCCCCCGACAGCAGCAGCAAAGCTTTACCACTCGTCCCCACCGGGAGCCCCCCGGGGCCGGATACCACCCGGGCATAAACAAAAGCCGCTTCGTCCCGGACTTCCACGTTTACGGTCGTATCCGGCCGGTGGACATCAACATCCCCCCCGATACGGTCCAACAGGTGGGCCCCCACTTCGCGGCTAATCTCCGGGGAAGGCAGTGGAAAACGCTTGTCCGCCCTCCGGCTTTCCACCTTGAAGGTACTTTTTGCCCCGGGCTCGACCGCCAATCGCGCCCGATTGGCGATAGAATCGCGAAGCACATACTCTGCCGCGTCCTTGATAGCATCCATTTCGGGCTCCACTCTGACGGCGGGGCTGAACGACACAATCCCGAAAACCCGGGCCAGCCTTTCCAGAACCGGATTGGCGTCTCCCCCCGCGTCCACGTAAACCCGCCCAGGGGTCCGGTAAATACGGTGGTTGGGAATGTCCGACAGTGCCCGTTCCATGTTGGCCATCAACTTATCCTCAAAATTCCGCCTGTTGTTGCCCCGCAGGCCTATCTCCCCATAGCGGACCAAAACAATATCAAACACTGCAATCCTCCCCGCTTATCGAACCCGGCTAAACTTCCGCAATTCCTTTATTTCCCCGGGCAGCGCCGCGACAATCCTTTCCACATCCTCCCTGCCGGTCAAGGTGGAAAAGCTGACCCGGATTGCCCCTTCCGCCTCCCGGTCGGGAACGCCCATCGCTTCCAGAACGTAACTGGCCTGGTGCTGCCGTGAGGAACAGGCCGAACCCGTTGACACGTAAATCCCGTGTTCCTCCAGAGCGTGAACCAGGACTTCCCCCTTGATCCCCTTGAACCGGAAGTTGGTGATATAGGGCGCCGCCCGCTTATCCCCAGGGCCGTTCACCTGCGCATCGGGGATGTCTTCCAGGACACGCTCGATCATAAACTGCTTTAAATCTGCCAGATGATTCATCCCTTCTCGCGACTTCTCCCAGCAAATTTCGGCCGCCAGCCCCAATCCACTGATTCCAGGCATATTTTCCGTTCCGGAACGAATGCCCGCTTCCTGGCCGCCTCCGACCAGAAGAGGCTTCAGCCGGACCCCTTCACGTACAAAGAGAGCCCCCGCCCCTTTGGGCCCGTGAATTTTATGAGCGCTCAGGGAGAACAGGTCTATCCCCAGCTTGTAGGGCTCAACCTCCAATTTTGCAAAGGCCTGGACCCCGTCCACGTGCCAGAAAGGACGCCGGCCGCGAGACTTCAAAATCCGGGAAAACTCCCCCAACGGTTGAATGGCTCCCACTTCGTGGTTCACATACATGGTACTGACCAGAATCGTCTCGTCGGTTATAGCTGCCTCCAAATCGGCAGGCGCTACCATTCCCTCTCCGTCGACCCCAAGATAGGTCACCACAAACCCTTCCGCCTCGAGTTCTTCCACAGCCCGAAGCGTGGCCGGATGCTCAATCCGGGTGGTAACAAGGTGGCTTCCCCGCTTTCGATATGCCCGGGCTGCCCCTTTAATCGCCAGGTTACTGGCTTCGGTGCCGCCGGATGTAAAAATGATGTCCCGGGAGTTTGTTCCCAGAACCCGGGCAACCCTTTCACGGGCCTGGTTTAGAAGGCGTTCCGCCTCGCGCCCCTTCCCGTGCAGAGATGAAGGGTTGCCAAACGCTTCAACCATGACGGTCTTCATTAAATCCGCCACTTCCGGGTAAACAGGAGTGGTAGCACTGTTATCAAGATAACTGCAGTCCATCGTTGCCTCCGGTTAAAATTAAGGCCGAAAACCGGGTCACCCCGTCTCTCCGGCCTGGAAACGCATTCCTATTATTTGTCCTGAGGAAATCAGATATACGGGTTTGGCCCTCGCTTGATCAGCAGCCGGCAATGGTCACCCATCTTTTCCACCGACAGAACCTGGTGGCCGTCGGCGGTAACGCTCCGGGGAACATTGGCCACCGGCTCTCCCTCGTCCAGGAGTACTTCCAACACTTCCCCTTCCTGCATCTCTTCCAGCACCAGCTTTGTGTGCACAAAGGTGATCGGACACGCTTCACCTGTAATGTCCAGGCGGCGATCCGGTCCTGCGTTCCCCAATCTGCAAACCTCCTGCGAATTTCCTGGCTGTCATTAACGCATTTAGTCCCGATAAGCTGCCAGGCCAAGAATTCCCGGCCCGCCATTAACGGCCAGAGTCGGCCCCATTTCCGCAAACACGATTTCCCGGCAGTTTATAACTGCCTTAACCTGCTCCGCCAGGGCTTTGGCTTGCTCAAGAGCATTTGTGTGCAGAATTGCGATTGCCGGACCTGGGCAGTTCTTGAGCCCTTCCTGGGTTAACTGGATTATTCTCCGCAAGGCCTGGGAAAAGGTTCTCACCTTCTCCACCACCAGCAAATCTCCACCATCTATGGATATAATCGGCTTGATGGATAACAAACCTCCGAAGAAGGCAGCTCCCTTCGACAGGCGCCCGCTTTTCTCCAGGTATTTCAAGGTCGGCAGCGTCACAAAACCAAAAACCCTTTCTTTGACGCGGTTGATGATTTCCTGAACTTCTTGGAGTGCCTGGCCTGCGGCCGCGGCCCGGGCCGCTTCCAGAACGACGAACCCAAGGACCATCGTCACCCCGCCGGAGTCAACCACCTCGATGGTTGATTTCGGGAACAATTCCTTGGCCAGGACTGCCGACTGGAAAGTCCCGCTTAATTTACTGCTGAGATGGATGGAAACGACCGCATCTCCATCCTGCGAAAGTTCCCGGAACGCAGTCACAAACTCCCCGGGGGAGGGTTGAGACGTTGTCGGCATCTCCCCTTGTTCCAACCGCCGGTAAAATTCGTCGGTTTTTAATTCCACCCCGTCGCGGAAACTCTCCTGTCCGAATCTGATGGACAGAGGGACAACAGAAATCCCCAATTCCTCTAATTGTTCTTCCGGAATACTGGCCGTGGAATCAGTCACGATCCTTACTCTGGTCAACGAACCCCCTCATTTCTCCTCTGTCTGACAGGTTATCGCTTCAGGTAACGAATATCGCGCTCAACAAGCAGGGCCACAATCTGGCACCCCTGGACTATGCGGGAAAAAGTTCTTTCCCCCAGGTAATTCTCAATTTCTTCCGGTAGGAGATTGGTGGTGATCACCATCGGCAGCTGGTTGTTGATGCGATAGTTTATAATCGAATATAACTTGTTCCGTGTCCATTCCGTATAGTTATGTGCCCCAAGATCATCAAGGATGAGAACCTCCGCCGTTCTCGCCGCTTCCATCAGTTTCAGTTCTCCGACCCGGTCTTCGGCCGGCTGGCGGTCATAGCTGGCCCGGATTTCGTCCAACAGGTCCGGTACCACCACGAACAGTACCTGCACTCCGTGCCCCAGAAGGGCGTTGGCAATGGACGCAGCCAGGAAAGTCTTGCCGCTGCCAATACCCCCGGTAAACATGATTCCCCGGCAGTGCGCGTTTGCCTGATACTCTTGAACAAACCGGCGCGCCTCGGCAAGAGCTTTACGGGCCTTGGATAAGTACGTGAGCCGCTCACCCGTATCCTGGCCCAACAGCTTTTGGTTCCGTTCCCCCTTAACCGGCATGTCCGGGTAATAACCCAGGGAAAACCCGCCAAAGGAATACCCCGCCAGTTCCCGGCGAACATTGGCGTGTTTGAACCGGTTCGACAGGACCTGCTGCTTCATGCAGATACAGGGGTGGGCGAACTCCCCCTCAACCACTATCCCCCGGTCCTGGCAAAGAGGGCAGGAATATCGGATTGTAGGTTCCCCGGCCGGCTCGAACCCGGTGGGATGGACGTTTAACCTGTCCACAAGTTCCTTGATTCTTTGCATTGCCGCCCCTTCTTCAGTTTGCGATCAGGTCTTTAAATTTATCGCCCTTATTCCCCGGGGGCTTCTCTTCTTTGTCACCGCGCTGCCCCTTTTTCGGGGTATTTTTTTCCTGGAAGCGCTCCTCGGCGGCTTCGATTTCCCTCAATGTCCGCAGGTTTTTTTTGTCCCATTCGCTCAGGATCCGGTCAATGTATTTCAAATTTAGTATGCCGCGAAGGACCGCGCGTTTTAACGCCGCCAGAATAATTTCCCCTCCAAACCTGTCCCCGTCACACCATTCGATAATTTGAGCGTGTTCGATAGGGGACAGCGGTCGCCCGAACTCTCTTTCAAAAATCCGGGCCAGACCCAACGGTTCCCCGGCCCCCGTTTGACCGTGGTCACTGTTTGATCCATCCCTTTTCTTTGGGTGGGCGGCTAGTTTGGCCTGTTCAGCCACCCAAACCCTCGCCAGTTGTTGAATCAAACCCTGGAGGCTGTAGCTGTTGATGGGGTTGCCGGTCTCCGGGCTGATAATATTATCCACTCCTAGAATATTCTTTTCCATTAAAGATGCCAACATCGATTTGACATCCGCCGAGTTTGCCTGCATCAGATCGGCCAACCGATCCACAGAAGGGTAACTGTCCCGGTCATTCTGCCTCATAGACATAATATGAATCAGGACCATCATCTCCTGGTCACTGATGTCAAGATCCCGGTAATGCCTCAGGAAAAAGGTGGGGATATTTACGGAACCGCTTAAAATCATGTTCAGGGTGAAATCACTCTTTGGTTCATTCAAACCTTGCATGTTCCACCAATCCTCTCCTGAACGGCTTCAACAACATTATAGCATTCCTAGCGATGATTTGAGTAGGCTCCCGAATAATTTGTCAGGATAGGAATGGCCTGGAACGGGAATATTAACCAGAGCATAGAATGTAAAGAAGTTTTTCGGGATAGACCATATACTGCCGGACCAAATGCGGTCACGACAGTTCTACCAAACCCCTGGGTACCATGACCGGGAGGGGACTAAATGACCAACTTGTTGCCGGATCATCTGTCTGCTCTATTGGAAAACCTGCTGGCAAGTCAAGACGGACCGCAGGTCTCCAGCATTTCCGTAGCCCGGTTTCGCAAACTGGTGGCCAAAACCCCGCATCAGGTACTGGACCATCTATTCGCTGTCGCAACTGGCTCCAGGGAAAGGGTCAAAGAGGAAAAGGCAATTGAACTCCTCGCTTCCCTGGCTAAAACCCTCTGGAAGACCCTGACAGACTACCTGGAACGGCTGGATCTAGATGTTATCCGCTGCTCAGAGCCCCCTTCCCTCTCCAACTTGAGCTGTGCCGCGCTCCATGAGGCAAGGGCAATATGCAGGGAAGCCCTGCGGTTAGCCTCTACTCAGCAGGAAATTCCCACTGCGGTGCGCCACCAGATCGAACAGTCGCTGTTCCGGTCAACCTGTTTCGACGGGTTCCTTATCGACAAACGGGCTCTTGCCCTCCCCTTTGACGGGCGCGAGGTGGCAGTAAACCTGATCAAGTACCTCCGGGTTTCGGCCTCCATCGCTGAGTTTCCCGAGTTTTTGCCTCTCCACCTACAGGCAGACGAAATCAGTCTGTTGGGTCCGGACTTAAACGATGATGGCCCCCTCCCCGCCGCGTCCCCAAAACTGGAAAGAATCCTGACCCCGATACGGAAACAGCAGATTCTGGACCACCTGGCCGCTTTTGCCCAGAATTATCCTATCGCCGATGTGGCCAAACAGGCCTATGCGGTCTATCTCACCCTAGGCGAGGGCGGGCCATGGTCGAGCCACCCCTTCGTCCGCCAGTTGGTGATTCTCAGCTACCAGGAGTACCGGGTGAAACAGTTAAACAAACCCGAATAACCTCACATCCGCCCCATCGACACAAAAAAAACCCCATTGTCCGGCCCCTTTACACGCAGTATAATCATGGTAAACAACCACCGTCACTGCAAAGGGGGTCAGTCACCATGAAACCGATTTACCACAGCAGCCAGTTTACATCGGCCAAAAGGGTTCACGCCCGGGAACTCCTGGCGGAAAGTATTTTTTTGAGCACAGACTTTGAAGCTGTCGGGAAACTGCGAGTGGATTCATCCAGTTTTCTCATCCGGGAAGCGCAGTGGAACATTTTTCGCTCTCCAGGGGGCAGAAGCAACGGGGGCCGGAGTATACCGGAACTGAAGGGGTTAGAGGCCTACTTTAATGTAGGAAGCGAGCTCCGTCGTGCCCTCGGCCCGGAAGGAGGAGATCTGCCCCGAGAACTGCTGGCCGAATGTGTCCGGGGAATTATCCAGGCAGAGACCTACCTTTTTGTCGAGAGGGGTCATCCCACCGCTGCGGCTTATGAAGAGTATTGGAAGGGTCTTTATCAAAACTCCTGCCGTTATTACACGAATCTCGACCGGGTTGTCCAGTCATGGTTCGACCACCTGGGGAGTTCAGCCAGAGATAGCTCTCTTTACAACCGCAACAAAAGCTGCTGCGTCCATCGTCAGCCGGATGGCTCGTTGCTGGCGACGGGAAGTTTCCTTGATTCGTTCCACGAAATGAGTGCGCAAATGATCGTGTCCCCCACCGGGGTGATCCTGGCCTGTTCGGGCTCCTTCATGCGTGCTCCTGACCGGGTTTGTTTTGAAAACGCGAACAATTTGCCCTCACTGACCGGAAATAACATCGCCGCCCTTTCCAAGAAAGAAGTGGCTCGGTACATTGGCGGGCCCCAGGGCTGCAATCACCTTGTGGACATTGTCCACGACGTAGTCGAGGGAGCGGCCGCCCGCTTATGATATTTTTTAACAATGGTCTTCCACCACCAGACCTTCACCTCCCCCCACACCAAAAAACAATGTTTCATCAAGCCTCCTTGGGTAGATACAAAGCGGGGCTTTTTTTCCTGCCTGATGCCTTACTTGACAGGCAGTGGGGTCCAACGATGGAATATGGTATAATTGACCTGACGTTTGATTGAAGCGAGGTGCAGGCGTGACCCGTCAATTTCAGGGCTACCTTCTGGTGGCTCTTTCCGCGTTGTTTTACGGAGCAATGGGGGTAATTGCCAAGCTCGGGTATGGACTCGGTTTTACACCTCCCATTCTCCTTTTAATTCGATTCGGGACCGCCAGCGTCGTTCTTTGGATGATCCTGTTTTTGCGGAGGCACCAATTACCCCGCCTTAATTCCAGGGATGTAATCAATATAGTTCCCACCGCTATGGCCTACGTTGTCGCCTCATTCTCGTTTTTCGCCGCCCTCAAGTTCTTGAATGCGTCCGTTGTCAACCTGATTTTTTACGCATACCCGGCGTTGGTCAACATCACGGCCTCCCTTTTCCTGGGGGAAAAAATTCCACGCATTCGTAAGGTGTCCTTGGCCATCGCCCTGGCAGGTTGTGCGCTTGCTGTCGGTGTTTTCAACAGCGGCTCTCTGAAGATAATTCCCATAGGGGTTATATTAGCCGCCCTAGCTTCAGTGTGCTATGCCCTCTTTGTTTTCTACAGTCAGGTATCGGTAACGGACAGCGATCCGCTTGTGGTCAACACCCTTCTCAACACTTTTTGCGTTCTGGCAATCGCCATAATCCAGCCACCCATCTACCTTTTTAACGGGCGCGTAACCCATTCCATGCTCGCATACGGGGTTTTTCTAGGCTTGGTCTTCAGTGTCCTGGCCCTGTGGGTACTGATGGCGGGCATTCAGCGGATCGGATCGAGCAAAGCCTCCATCATCAGCAGTTTTGAACCGGTTGTCACAATTGTGGTCGCCTTTCTACTCCTGGGCGAAACTATGACATGGATTCAGGGCCTGGGGGCAGTGCTGGTTTTATCCGCCATTCTCATGCAGAAGCGCGATGAAAGTTGTTATTATGAGGCGGTTTCCGTTCCCACCAATACCATGGAAACGGGCAAATGAAACATAGTCCCGCTCTGATTACACCTACCCTGGAAGTATGCTCGCCGCCACCGGTCCGGATACAAGTTCGAGGAATTGCCATAGTTCTCTCAAGGGTAAAATGGAATTCACAAAAGTGAATAAGGGGGTTCCGGAACGCATGACAAAAGGTTGGAATGTGTACGTCACCAGAAGAATTCCTGAGGCTGCCCTGGAATTATTAAGAGCGGAAACCTGTTTTGACATGAACCCCGATGACCGGGTGTTGACCCGTGAAGAACTGCTCACCAACGTCCAAAGCCGCGACGGTGTGCTCTGCCTGCTGACCGACACCATCGATGAAGAGATCCTGACCGCCGCTAGGGATGCCGTAATTTTTGCCAACTACGCCGTCGGGTTTAATAACGTAGACGTGAGGGCGGCCACTGCTAAAGGCATTCTGGTTACTAACACCCCCGGGGTTTTGACCGACGCCACCGCGGATATGGCCTGGGCATTGCTATTTTCGGCCGCGCGCCGGATCGTGGAATCGGATAAGTACAATCGTGCCGGAAACTTCAAGGGTTGGGGCCCCGTTCATTTTTTAGGGCTGGACATCACCGGTAAGACGTTGGGTGTCGTTGGTGCTGGCAGAATTGGCACCGCATTTGCCAAGAGGGCCAAAGGCTTCGATATGAAAATCCTGTATCATGATGTGGCTCCGAACAGGCCCTTTGAGGATACGTGCGGCGGAACCTTCGTTGATCTGGACACCCTGCTGGCCGAATCCGATTTTATTTCCCTCCATGTGCCCCTAATCCCGGAAACGACGCACCTTATTGGAGCCAGAGAATTCAAGATGATGAAAAAGACAGCCTTGTTGATCAACACGGCCCGGGGGCCGGTTGTCGACGAACTGGCTCTTGTTGAGGCTTTACGGTCAGGTGAAATCTGGGGGGCCGGACTTGATGTTTACGAATGGGAACCCAAACTCAGCCCGGGCCTTCAGGAATTGGGGAATGTGGTCCTCGCCCCGCATACGGCCAGCGCTACTCTCGAAACAAGAACCAACATGGGGATTATTGCGGTCCGAAACCTTCTCGCGGGCCTCAAGGGGGAAATGCCACCGAACTGCGTTAACCCCGAGGCTTCCCCCAAAAAGAACAACTCGTAAGAATTCACCGGTGCAAATTTCCGCCGGTAACGGAATCATCGGATAGATAAGCGATTAATCTTTGCCAGGGCCGCTTTGATCCGTTCAACGGCTTTTTCGATGTTGGCCACGGAGTTGGCATACGAGAGACGGATGTAGCCTTCACCGTAGGCTCCAAACGATGTCCCGGACAGGCACGCCACCCCGGCTTCCTGCAAAAGGTAATCCGCGATTTCCTGGCTGGATCTGCCAAAGGACTTTAAGTTGGGGAAAACGTAAAACGCCCCCAGAGGCTTCGCGCATTTGACGCCTGGGATGGAATTCAACCCATCCGCAATAATGTCCCGCCGCCGGACGAACTCCTGCAGCATCTTTTCGGGGCCATCCTGAGCCCCGTTCAGGGCTTCAACTGCTGCCATCTGAGTAAAGGCCGCCGTGCAGGAATTGGAGTTTACCATCAGTTTGGTGACCCATGAGGCCAATTCCTTGTTCATGACCCCGTAACCAATCCGCCACCCAGTCATGGCATAGGTCTTGGAGAACCCGTCCAAGATTATAGTCCAATCCTTCATCCCGGGCATGGTAGCAACGGAAACCGGTTTCTGCCCGTTGTAAACAAGCCGTTCATATATTTCGTCTGACAGGACGAAAATCTCTTTCCCTTGCACCAGTTCCGCGATGGTTCGCACATCGCTCTCCTTTAGAACTCCGCCAGTCGGGTTGGCCGGAGAGTTGAGAATGATCAGCTTGGTCTTGGGACTAATCAGAGCGGCTAACTCGTTCACATCAAGCCTGAACTCGTTTTCCTCACGCAGGGGAATCGGAACCGGGTTGGCCCCGACAAAATTGATCACGGATTCATAGATGGGAAATCCCGGGTTGGGGTAAATTACTTCGTCCCCGGGGTTACATAAAGCCATAATTGTAAAAAACATAATCGGCTTGCCGCCCGGGACGACCACTACTTCCTCCGGGGCGGCAGGTACATTCTTGTACCGCCGCACATAGTCCGCGATCGCAGCCCGGGTCTGAGGCAGTCCCGGAGCCGGGGTGTAATGGGTGAAACCACCGTTCAACGCTTCGATACCGGCGTCGATGATGTTCCTGGGGGTATCAAAATCCGGTTCACCGATTTCTAAATGAACAATTTCTTTCCCTTCGGCTTCGAGTTTCCTGGCTTTGGCGAGAACCTCAAATGCGGTCTCGGTCCCTAGACGTGTTAATGAGTGAGCAAACCTGTGTCCCAACATCTCTTTTCCCCTTCCTCTTTCCGTCGCACTTCCGGGCCGGGAAATCCGGCCCGCTACCAGTCGAATTATAGCAGAACATTGTTTAGGACAGAAGCGGAATTTTTCATGATTCCTAAATATTTTTTATGATATTTCCTTCGAGTCATAAGGTTGGCCGGCGAAACGGGTTTCAGTTTGGGCAAAACTTGCTATTGCTTTTGCCGATACCGCGGGATAAACTTGGGTCAGGTATCGTCTTAGGTCAACAGGCATCCTAAACAGAGGGGGTTACGATGGAATGTCGGTTCTCCAAGCTGTCGTTCTGGGGGTTGTGCAGGGGCTGGGGGAATTTCTCCCTATTTCCAGTTCGGCTCACCTGATCCTGGTCCCATGGTTTTTTCGCTGGCCGGATCCTGGGTTGACTTTTGATGTGGCCCTTCACATGGGCACTCTGCTGGCAATTATTGCGTTCTTCTGGCGCGATTGGGTAGAACTTTTCAGTCATGGACTACGGGGCATTAAAACCCAGCAGGGAAGACTGTTCTGGTTCCTTGTCGCTGCTTCCGTTCCGGGGGCTCTTGCAGGAGCCGCCCTGGAAGAACAGGCGGAAACAGTTTTCCGCAACCCGATGTTGATCGGCATGGCCTTAATCATCATGGGTGCTCTCCTGTTAATCGCCGATAGAATGGGTGCCAGGCGAACCGGGATGGAAAAGATGAGTTTCGGCACCAGTATGGCCATTGGTGTTTCACAGGCTCTGGCTGTCATTCCCGGGGTTTCCCGGTCAGGTGTAACCATAGCTACCGGCCTGTTCCTGGGCCTGGACCGGGAAGCTGCCGCCCGTTTTTCTTTCCTCCTGTCCACACCGATTGTCGTTGGTGCCGGACTGCTCAAACTGCGTAATCTGGCCACAGCCCCGGGAACCATTAATCTGCCGTTCGTTGTCGGTGTACTGACTTCCGCAGTTGTGGGATTTCTGACTATCGGCATTCTCCTGCGTTGGGTTCGCACCGGCAGCTTCTCCCCGTTCGTCTGGTACCGTTTCGCCTTGGGCGCAGCTGTTATTCTAGTGGCCACCCTCCGCTAGGCTACCCCCGATACCCAACCAAACGGCTCCTTAGCAATGGCGCGAGTATCATGATCACAATTCTGTGACAATCATGACCACCCGCTCAGCGGGTGGTTTGCTCTAGCCCTATAAGGGCTTGTTACTTGGCTGAGCCTCAAGGCTCACTGAAAGTTCCGCCAACCGCACACCTTCCCAAACTACCCCTAAAGGGGTTATTTCTGTCTGTTTTTATCTACTGGCTCACCCGTAAACGGGTCAATGAACTCTTTTAGGCTTATCTGGTCGGATGCTATGTCCTCTTGCAGTTGCTTTCTGATATATTGCTCTATTGCCTTATTATTTCGTCCAACCGTATCCACATAATACCCTCTGCACCAGAAATGTCTGTTGCCGTATTTGTATTTCAAGTTTGCGTGCCTGTCAAATATCATCAACGAGCTTTTTCCTTTGAGATACCCCACAAAGCTTGACACGCTTATTTTCGGTGGTATTGACACCAACATGTGTATGTGGTCTGGGCAGGCATTTGCTTCTATTATTTCTACCTTCTTAAATTCACACAGCTTCCTTAATATAATCCCGATATCCGATTTGATTTTTCCATAAACCACTTGCCTTCTGTATTTCGGTGCAAATACTATGTGATATTTACAGTTCCATTGTGTATGTGATAAACTTTCTGTATCCACTCGGATATCTACCTCCTTTGTTTTAGTGCGGCTGGCGAAACCTGCACTATTTTAACAAATGGAGGTAGATTGTTCTAGTCATAGCTATAAGCTCTTTGGAACCACCTGCGTAGCAGGTGGTTTTCGTTATACAACAAAAACACCATGCCCTTAAGTTCATGGTGTCGTTTCTGGCAATATGGTGGGCCGGAGAAGGATTGAACTTCCGACCTCCTCGGTGTCAACGAGGCGCTCTCCCACTGAGCTACCAGCCCACTTCCGCATGTTGGCTGCGGTTACAGTAAATATTATATCTAAGTAACGGAAAAAGTCAAGTAAGCACCGTCGGTTCCAGGCGCTGCCCGCATTTATGGCAGCGGCCCACATATAATTAGGAAAGGGGACGCAAATCGTGTCTGACCCGAAATACATCAAATACGGCGGTATCCGGTTCACCCTGAACAGACCCGAGGAGGAAATCAACCGGTTTGTGCGTGATTTAGGCCCGGCCAAAAAGGATTCCCTTTTTGAAGTGGTTAAGGAACTCCGGCAGCAGGGGCTTATCGATGTTGATGACGAAGATTTGTCCACTATTGATGATGAAATGCTGCCATTTTTGAAGTAAATTCGACGGGGCCTCAGTAAAATACCCCCTGGGGGTTTATGATGACCCGTCCCGGGTTTTGACCGTATTTCGGAAATGATGTTATGCTGGATTCAGAGGAAAATTACCCCCGTTTTCAGGCGGGCGCGAAAGGAGGGTGTTTCAATGGTACGGAAGCAATGGATGCTGAGGGCTGTCGCCCACTGTAAAGAAGGCTGCAGTAGTCAGTCCCGGGCAAGACGATAAACTGCCCATACACCCGGTTAGCCTTTCGATATTACTGTCCCCGTGGATAGGCTTCGCATTTACTGCCAAGCCTATCTTTGTTTTTTGGGGCGCTCTTTGGGGCCACCTTCCCCGTCCTCGCCGCCACTCTTTTTAACTGTAACTGTCATGAGAACACTAACTCCCGCTCGTGTCCCTGACCCGAAGCAGCCTCATTCCGTTTAAGGTCACCACTAAGGAGCTGCCCATATCAGCCGCAATAGCCAACCATAGGGTCAACCAACCGGGAATAACCAGAAGCAGAATAAGCCCTTTGACGATCAGGGAGAAGGCAATATTCTGCTTAATCGTCTTTAAGGTCCTGCGGCTTAAAAGGATGGCATACGCCAGCTTGGACAGATCATCAGCCATCAGGGCAATATCAGCTGTCTCCAGAGCCGTGTCGGTCCCGGCCGCACCCATAGCGATGCCAACAGTGGCGATGGCCATTGCCGGGGCGTCATTGACACCGTCGCCAACCATGGCCACTTTACCGTGTTGTGTCAACAACTGCTTCACCACATGGACCTTGTCCTCCGGGAGCAGTTCGGCCCGAAACTCATCCACTCCCACCTGCTTGGCTGCCGCCTTCGCGGTCAGGACATTGTCACCCGTCAGCATGACCAACTTCCGGATTCCCGCCTTCTTCAATGAAGTGATGGCCTGCCTGCTGTTTGGGCGCAGGACATCGGCCACAGCCACAATGCCCACAAGAGCATCCCCGGTGCCAACTATCATTACTGTTTTGCCTTCGGACTGCAGCCGGGAGATAACCTCCTCGTGATCCGCCAGGGAAATGTTCCTCTCCTCAAAGAATCTCGGGTTTCCGATGAAGTATTCGATGCCCCCGATTTCCGCCTTAGCCCCTTTCCCGGGGAAGGCCTGAAAGTTGTCTGCCGGAACGACGCCCAATCCCTGATGTTCGGCATATCCAACCACGGCTTCAGCCAAAGGATGCTCCGACCTGGACTCGACCGCAGCCGCAACTTCCAGAATCGACCGCTGATCGACTCCATTCAGCGGAACCAGATCAGTGACTGTCGGGTGCCCCTGCGTCAGGGTGCCGGTCTTGTCAAAGGCAACCACTGACAGAGACCCGGCTTCCTCCAAATAAGCCCCGCCCTTGACCAGAACTCCGTTGCGGGCAGCGCTTCCGATTGCCGATACTATAGAAACGGGCGTGGAAATGACCAGGGCGCACGGGCAAGCTACCAGAAGCATCCCCAGGGCTTCATAAAACCATTTCCCAAAAGGCTGGCCGAAGAAAACTGCAGGCACAGTGGCCACCAAAAACGCAGCCCCGATAACGGCAGGCGTGTAGTAGCGGGAAAACCGGTCAACGAACTGTTGGGACGGTGCCCGCTGTGCCTGGGCCTCTTCCACCAGTTTGATGATCCGGGACAGGGTGTTGTTCGACGCCGGGTTTGCCACCAGAACCTCCAGGGCGCCTCTCTCATTGATGGTTCCGGCGTAGACCTCATCGCCGACAAGTTTTTCCGCCGGGACCGATTCCCCAGTGATCGGCGCCTGATTCACGGAAGACGACCCGGCCACCACCTTGCCGTCCATAGCAATCCGTTCGCCGGGGCGAACGACAATAATTTCCCCGACCAGGATTTCTTCCACGGGAACCCGTTGTTCCGTTTCCCCTCTCCTGACCAAGGCCTCTTTGGGCGTCAGTTCCATCAAGGATCTGATTGAGTTTCTGGTCCGGTCCATGGTAAATTTCTGCAGGGTGTTGCCCAGTGAAAACAGGAACACAATAACAGCGGCTTCCTCCCACTGTTTGATAGCCAGAGCGCCGACAACGGCTATAGTCATCAATGAGTTCATGTCAAAATTTCTGGTGGCAATCAAGGTATTGACCGCGGCTCTGGCCTGACTGAAACCGCCGATAACGACTGCCGCCAAGAAAACGGCAATGGCAGCCGGCTCGGCTACATTCATCCGGCCGAAAACGACACCGACGGCAACCAACAAACCGGCTGCCGCAGTGGCAATTGCCCCCCTGCTCCTGTAAATAAAAGGACGAGGGCCCTCGACGGGGGATTTTCCCTCCACCTCACCCCGGTAACCCGCCGCTTCAATTGCGTTCAGGATGGCAGAAACAGGGGTGACATGGGTGACCTGCAGCGACCCCATGCCGAAATTGACCTCGGCCCTCTGCACCCCGTCCATGCGGCCAATGCTTTTCTCCAGCTTGGCCGCGCAGTCGGCACAATCAAGCCCGTCGAGGCGAATGGTTGTCACCCTAGGGGATGCTTCCGGGCCGGCATGCCCACCAGTTTCCGGGGCAGCATCATAGCCCATCGTTTTCACCATGCCGGTTACCTTGTCCAAGCTCGTTACCCCAGGATCAAAGGATACGTTCATTTTGCCCGAAGTAAATACCAGATTCACCCGGGTGACCCCGGGCAATCTCTCGATCGCCTGTTCCAGCTTCCGGGCACAGTCAGGACAATCCAGTCCCAGAATATTCAAAGTGGCCTCTAGAGCCGACGCCTCCGGCATGCAAACCCCTCCTCCCGGGGTGGCAGCCTCCTTCCTGAGTACAACCCGGCAACACCAACGGGCCGGTAACCCCAGGGACCCTTCCACCCGGTATTAGCTTCTCATTTTCTCCTGCCTAAATCACCTGGTGGCCGGGGCTGGAGGCGAAAAGCCGCCTCGTTCGTTCAGGTGTGTCAGCCCACAGTCAACAATCACCGAAATGTGCTCATCATCCAGGGAATAATAGACGACTTTACCCTCCCGCCGGTACTTGACCAGCCTCTGATTGCGTAGAACCCTGAGCTGGTGGGAAACTGCGGAATCACCCATGTCAAGCACCGCCGCCAGGTCACAGACACATAGTTCCCTGGCGAGAAGAGCGAAGATTACCCTGACCCGGGTCGGATCTCCCAAGGCCTTGAAAAATTCGGCAAGCCCCTGGGAAACCTCGTGGCTGATCATCCTGCTCCGTACGTGTTTGACATTTTCCTCATGAATACAGTTGATGTCGCAATGGTCATCCAATCCGGGCATAGAACCACTCCTTTGAACATATGAATATATGCTCAATTATTGATAACATCGTAGCCCATTTTCTATTCTCTGTCAATACATTTCTGACAAAGCTCGGTCATTGGATAACGCAGCTTGAAGAGGGGCTGGTGCAGAAACCAATTATCTTGGGGTGCCGCAGTTTCATGTCATCGGTCCATTCCAAAAATTCCACGTTGACCACCGGAAAAACGGTGAACCACTGGATAGTTTCGCCGCGAAGGCGTGGGGGGTGGGCAAACGGCGACCGGACAGAACCGTCGCGTGGGAACCGGCTGGAGAGGGTATCGATAAGCTTCTCGGTCAAACCAATTCCGACACGGCCTACATATACCAGGGCCTCTCCCAGGTAAGCCCCCAACAACAGGGCGTTGGGTCGTTGGCCCTGCAGGGTGCAGCCGGCCGCCACAAAACACTGGCGTTTAGTATTCTTAATCTTGCGCCAGAGATCGGATTTTTTCCCTATTAAGTATGGGCTCTGGCGTTGTTTGGCCACAATTCCCTCCATGTCCCTGGCCACCACAGCCTGAAACAAAGAGCAGCCATCCCCATTAAAGGTGTCAGTGGGGAACACCACCTTCCCTGTCCCGACCGCCTCCCGGAGCAGAGCCTGGCGGTCCTCGAAGGAACGCTTACCCAATAGTTCACCGTTTAGCAGCACTATATCAAACACCACGAATGCCACCGGCAGCCTCCCCACCAGGTTTTTAATCGAAGCAGGGTTTGTGGCCCAATCCCTCTGCAATACCCGGCCAAAGTGGGGTTTGCCGTTTACCAGGCAGATGACCTCACCATCAAGAACGGCTTGCTCGGCCTGTATACTTTCCGCAAGCTCCCGGACGATTTCCGGGTACTGCCGGGTTCGTTCGTGAAGCCTCTTGTTAAAAAGGAGTACCCTCCCCGAGTCAATGTGGGCCAGAATGCGCACCCCGTCCCATTTAACCTGAAACGCCCAATCCGGCGAATCAAAAGCAGCGGGGTAAAGCACCGGCTCCATTGGCACGAAAGGGTCCCCAAGCCTCGGTTTGCTCATACTGTATTCTCCCGAAACGACAGCTTGTTTTTGTGTCCTGCCTGTCCCCACCCTTACTAGTTTGTCTGCGCCATCGTCTGTTTACCCTCATAAAAAGGGCCTTTTTTTAATAAGGATAAATAGGTTCAAACAAATAGGCCGGGTGAGAGATTTATGAAAATGGTAAACATCCACCTCAATAAAAAAAACAGTGCAGCTGCGGTTTTGGTACTGCTGGCCTTCCTCATCGGCGGGGGGGTGATGTTCATAATGTACAAACCATACCGAGACATTCCTCCCATCAGCACCGATGACCGGCCCGGGGTTATTTCCCAAGTCCGGACGAACGACCCGGTTATCGCCCTGACGTTTGACATTGGCTGGGGCAGCGCCCCCTCCGAAGAAATCCTGGATGTGCTGCGGCGGCACAAAATCAGGGCCACTTTTTTTATGCCGGGAAGCCTAACGGATGAATACGCCCGGTTTCTCCACAGGCTTGCCGGTGAAGGCCACGAAATTGCCAGTCATGGGTATGAGCATTTGCCTCTGACCAAATGCAACCGGGCCCAGGTCGCCGACCAGATAAGGAGTGCCAAAATAAAATTGAGGGGGGAAACCGGCTTCACCCCGCGCCTGTTTCGGACACCTGACGGTGACTATAACAGCATAGTGGTGGCCGAGGCCGCCAAGCAGGGAAACTCGGTCGTCTTGTGGAGCATTGACTCCCTGGACGCGCGTAACATTGATGTGGCAGCCATTGTATCCCAGGTGTTGACGCGGGCGCACCCGGGCGCTATTGTCAGGTTCCAGGGCGAGGAGACCTCCGGCCGGACCGTGGAAGCCCTGCCGGGGGTAATTGATGGGCTGAAGGCTCTCGGCTACCGCATCGTTCCCGCCGGGGAACTGCTTCGCCCCCCCGGAGGCGGGGCCGGTAAAACCCAAGCGGAAGACGGAGCTAAACGCGGCAGCCGCTGACACTCTGCTGGCCTAATGGGCAAGCCACCGGATCGAAGAAATCATTAAGGGCCACAAATTTGTGGCCCTGTTGCTGCCTGCCCAGACTAATGACTCCGTCGTCCCTTGGACGGCCAATATCTGTTTTTTACCAAAGCGGCTTCCGGGGTCGTTTCCTGTACCGATTTCCCATCAAAACAACTGCCCCAACCGCAACTCCGACTACAAGTCCACCCAGCACATCAAGCGGGTAATGGACCCCAACATAAATCCGGGAAAAGGCAATCAGGGCCGCCAAGATCAAGGCCGGGATGCCGAGGCGGTGCCTCAGCCCAATCCAGGTTGTGGCCACCGCAAACCCGTGCGAGGAGTGCCCCGAAGGAAAAGAAAATGAGGTCGGAGGTGTGACAAGGACCCTGGCTTGGGACAGCTCCAGAAACGGCCGCGGCCGGGCAATCAGATCCTTGATCAGGTAATCGACCAACAGGTGGCTGATGATGAGAGAGACAAGGCCTAAAACAGCAGCCTTCCTCCCCTCCCTTCCCCCGAACCAGTAGAGCAGAGCCATAATTATCAACCAGATTATGGCACCGTTCCCCAACCGGGTTGCCCAAGGCATCACAAAATCCAGTGTGGTGTTAGCCATCTGCTGGTTGATAGAATTGAAGATCATCTTGTCGAAAACCATCAGATTGAACCAGAACCCGTGCACAACAGAACCCCCGTTACCACCTTATGCCGACAGAACAGACACAATACCTGCAATTTGACCAAAAGGCCAGTTAAGCAGCAGTTGTCGTGCCCTCGCCGCGGGAACCCCCCCCCCCCCCCCCCCCCCCCCCCCCCCCCCCCCGCCGCCGGCCCGCCCGTCCCTCTTCTCCTTTCCTTCCTACTACTACCACCCACACAACTCCAGCTACC
>Ga0074195_1000364_pt1 | contig 95550 bp, 72 predicted proteins | sample EPASupsiteHSE623_FD_64525 | JGI IMG/M metagenome (GOLD analysis project Ga0074195, IMG submission 64525) | Bioremediated contaminated groundwater from EPA Superfund site, New Mexico - Sample HSE6-23 | ecosystem: Environmental > Aquatic > Deep subsurface > Groundwater > Contaminated ...
TGCGTTCACGATCTTTCTCAAATCTGTGGCGGTCTTTTCCTGCCGTATGGGATTTTGGGCATCTCCTGCTGGACATGATCGCAGAAGACCTCCAACTCTTCAAGGAATTTTTCAACGTCTTCTCTTATATAGGTTCCAAGGCCTTTATCAAAATCTGTTTTTATTGATATAAGGCCTTTAACCTGTTTCTTAACGGATTTGGGTTTTGTGTTATTCGGGTCGGGTTTGGGGTTTTTGTATGCGGTGAGTCTGTTTTCTAATGTAATGTAGGTTACCGGTGTTTTTATGATGTCCTGAAAAATCTTTGAAAGATCTGGGCAATCGAGGTTGGAGGCAAAGAGATAACCCTGAGAAACAGGGAGATTTCCTGACCTGATTTCAGCCTGAATTTCAGTAGAAAGTTTTAAAAGTGAAATTGTGCGGAACAAGGTAGGATAAGACTTTGCAGAGATTTCAATGATGGTGTTCAATGTGAACACCAATGCCTCCGACAGAGTATCCGGTTTCCGGTTGTACTTTATAAGATCGCTCATTACCCCATCCAAGTCATACCCCTGGTCAGGATGTTTCGCCTGAATATATGCAAGAATCCCTTTCGCCTGATCTATGGGATTTAAGTCCTCCCGCTGGAGGTTTTCTGTCAGTTGAAGGGCTATTGTATCCCCTAATTCCTTGCCTGATTCGATGATTCTTATTGGTACGGATTCAAGCCCTAACTGTCTGGCTGCTACAAGACGCCTTTCTCCACATATGAGGAGATATGTACCGTCATCCTGCGCGGTCACAATAAGCGGTTCTAAAATGCCCTTTTCTTTGATTGACAGCATGAGTGATTTGAATGATTCTGTTTCAGTATTAATACTTGACCTAACCTGTTCCAATACAACAATCTTTTCTACGGGAATGTACAGAAACTCAGGATTTACAGTTGTTTGCTCTGTTGCCATAATTACCCCTCTCTCTTTGAAATTCAGTGAATCTCCCGTCAAGCGAGAGCAGGCGTCGTTAGTGAATAGTGAATAGTCACAACCTGTTTACTGCCTTTCTTACTGTTCACTATCTACTGTTCACTATTCACTGCCTTTAACTCCCTCTTTGAAATTCAGTAAATCCCTCTCTTTGGGAGGACAGGCTCCCGTCAAGCGAGAGCAGGCGTCGTTAGTGTACGGTTTAATCCCGCTTAATGCGGGACATAGTGAATAGCAACATACCCCCTTGCCGGGCTGATTTATCAAGGAGTAACTTACAGAAAAGGTTAAGATACTCAAAAGTCATAACCCGTTTACTGCCTTTAACACTATTCACTATTCACTGCCTTTTAACTATTCACTGTCCACTAAATTTTCCCTTGATGCTGTATTTATTGTAGAAATTTAGAAACAATGTGTCAAAAATTTTATAATTTTTATGCATGGCGGCAGGTGTTCTACATCCTCCCTTTGTTAAGGGAATCAATTGTAATATGTTTTAAGAAAATTATTGGATTCAACTACGAAGAAGCGGCTTCACGGTTTTAGCATAAGCAAAAGTTGCGGTTGGAAATGTGCCTATCCAATCTTTTCTTGATAAACCTTTTTAGCACCTGCAACTATTCAGTGCCGCATTTTCTGGAAAAAATAAGAAAGGGAGACCATTTGCATCCGGTCTCCCTCAGGATATTTCTACTTCTTCTTGCACTCCCCTTTAGAACCATCTTTACATTCCGACCCGTCCGTCCATGTTGCTTTGCTTAAATTTGCATTTGTCAGGTTCGCCCCGGTTAAGTTAGCCCCTCTCAGGTTCGCCTCGTGCAGGTCTGCATCTGTCAGGTCTGCAGCAACAAATTTTACCCCGCTTAAAGTTGCCGTGGCAAAACTTGCTTGGCGGCAGTTTGTCCCGGTCAGGTCAGCATCAGGCAGGAGTGCCCCATTCAGGGTTGCCTGGTAAAGGCTTGCCCCGTCCAGGCTTGCCTTGCTCAGCATTGCATCTTTCAGGAATGACCCGGCCAGATTTGCCCCTCTCAGGTTCGCCCCATTCAGGGTTGCCCCATTCAGGGTTGTATTGGACAGGTTTGCATTGGACAGGTCGCAGTTTACGCATTTATTTTGTGCCTTCAATTTCAGCAAATGCTGTAGATCATAAGCATACGCCCCGCTTATTGACAAAATACCTATTATTAGAACCGCTGAAATTGTGGAAAATACTCTGCTTCTTGTCATCATAATCTTCCCTCCATGTTTTTATTTGCTACCCATCTCATTTCATAAGCTTCAATACAATATCCGTACCATTATGTATATGTCAACAGAAAAGCGTACCACCTCTCTTCCTTATTTTATACATTACCCTCTTTGCGCCGCCAATATTTCTTTCCCCGGTTTCGGCTGTTCGAGCATTTTCACTCTGAGCCTCAAAATGAACTCATCGAGGACGTTCACTATACGGGTGAGCTTCAGCAATAGACTTTGACGTGTTCCTGTCCTTTCTGTTGACAAGGGAAAGTTTATTTATTATTATTCATCATTTTTACATCTCTATAATGCGGCACTCTATGAACGGAATAAAAGAATCCATAGCTTCTGTAAGACAATCTATTGTTTTTATTGCTATCTCTCTTTTTTTCATACTCTCCGTAGCGTTGCTTTTCGCACAGGAACAAGACGGGTCAGATAAGACAAAGACTATACCGAAATTGACTCTTGCGGATTGCATATTTCTGGCAATGAAAAACAATTTTGACGTAAAAAAACAATATTTAGGGCGCATTTCCCAGAGATACAGTCTCAAGGTTTCAGAAGACAAATTCAATCCGAAAGGTTCATTCCAGCTTTCCACAAACAAAAGCTCCACATATCCCGATATTGATACGGGGAGGTCAACATCCGCTACCCAGGCCGGATCTTTCACGGCCTCAATGAACGTAATTACCGGCGGGCAATTCGACTTTTCATGGAATAAGACAGCGAACCAGGCCGACGTGAACCGGAGATATTACTACAATCCCCTCTGGTCTTTGCAATACACCCAGCCCCTTCTCAAAAATGCCGGCATAGAGGCAGCGACGGCAAGCGTAAAAATCGCACGAATTGCCGACGAACAGAATCTTCTCTCCTTCAGGGATTTTCTGTCAAGTACGATTAACAGTGTCATAACATCTTACCGGTCCTATGTTTCCTCTCTGTGGAACCTTGAAATAAACAAAAAATCCCTTGAAACGGCTAAGAGTAATTATGAAATAAACAAAGCAAAGATAGCCGCAGGAAGAATGGCAGCCCTTGATATTGTGGAAACGGAAACAAACATTGCCAGCTATGAGCTTTCGGTTCTGTCCTCCCAGAACAATGTGGATCAAGCCCGTCTCACACTCATCAAGCTTCTGAATATTGATAAGGATGCGCTTTTTGAACCCATAAAGGACAAAGAATTGCATCTGGCATCCCAATTGTCTCCTCCTTCCCTGAAAGAAGCTTTGCAACTGGCCTTTTACAACAGGCCCGATTATCTGACGGCCATACGAAATGTTGAAACGGCACGGCTTAACTATGTACTGGCAAAGAACAATCGCCTCTGGGATCTCTCCTTCCAGACAAAGGTAAACAGCACAGCCAACAATACGAATCCCTGGAGATCTTCGGAAACGGCCATGAGCGTCGGAAAGAGCGATTGGAGCGCCGGCGCCGTACTTACCATTCCATTCAGGGATCTCACGATTGAACAGAACTATCTTTCAGCCAAGATAACCCTTGAACAGGCCCGGATAGACCTCAAAAAAAGCGAGATTTCCATTGAGATTGATCTGAAAAATGCTCTCAGGGATGTGGATATGAAACTGAAGCAGATGCATAAGGCCAAGCAGGTAAGGGAGCTTGCCGAGAAGAAATACGAGGTGGAGAGAGATAAATACAAGGCGGGTCGCAGCACCAACTTCCAACTGGTCAGTTATCAGAATGATCTTGTCAATGCGCAGGAAAGCGAAGTTTCCTCCTTGATCGACTACCTGAATTCCCTTACAAACCTTGACACGGCACTCGGTACAACCCTGAAGACATTCAATATCGTCATCTCGAAGGACACGGATGAAGTGAAGCTGGTGGAAAAAGAAAAGTAACAGACAGCATACAGGAAAGAACATGACCCAGGAAAAGATTCACAGAACCATTCTGGAAAATTTGAGCGACGGCGTGATAACCATCAGTCGGGACGGGGCCATCGTTACATTCAATAATGCAGCGAAGGAAATACTCGGGCTCAAGGCGGAAAACGTGATTAACCGGCCCTTTGGAGAGGTCTTTTACGGTTCCGAAGGAAACGATCAGTTCAATCAGGCAGTTTTGAATGCTGTGTATGATTCAACCATGCTTCACTATAACCTGATTTCATATCGCAGGGGAGATGAAATTCTTACTCTGGCCATGACCACGTCTCTTATCTCTCTGGACGACAAAGACGGAAAGAAAATAGCAGCCGTTATTGTGGTTTTTGATGATGTGACGGAGATCGAAAAACTTCGTGAGTCTGAAAAGACGCTTACAGAAACGGTTAAAGCAAAGCATCAGGAACTGGTAAACGCCTATATGGACCTGGAAAGCACAAACAAAAACCTCCAGGGAGCCCTAAAGAAGGTTCAGATAATCCGTATTATTGCCGCAAGCTTCATTTTCCTGCTTTTTATCACTATCGGATATGTGACGTGGAAAAAACCCGTGGCCTCAGGTTCGCCTTCAGGCAGGCAGGCCGTGGATAAATCGGGACAATCTTCGGTCAAAACCTATGTGGCAGACAAACAGATCCTTATTGACAAAATTACACTTAAAGGCGCTTTGAAACCCCTTAAGATCATAAATATTATCAGCCCCTTCAGCGGGACAGTCAAAGAGGTGCTGTATCGGTACGGTCAGAGTGTGTCAAAAGACCAGTTACTCCTCAGGATGGATACGGCAGACCTTGAAGTCAAATACAGAGAAGCGAAAGTTGCCTATATTGAGGCCCTTGAAAACATGAAGAAATACGAAAATTGGGAACAGGGAGATGAAGTAACAAAAGCAAAGCGGTCCCTTACAAAATCGCTGATGACTCTTGAGTCGAACAAGAACAAGTATGAAAACTCGGATATCCTTTTCAAGAAGGGGATTATTTCGAAGACTGAACTGGAAGGAGACAAGCAATCCTACGAGAGCGCAAAAATGGATTATGAAGCGGCAACCGAGGAATATAAAAACACGCAAGGCAAGGGGAAGGGCAATCAGTTCGAGGCGATAAGACTGAAACTTGCGAATGCAAGACATAAGTTGAACGAAACGGAACAGCAGCTTAAACAGTCGAGTATCTATGCTCCGGTCTCCGGTACTGTTATTCTTTCTGATGCAGGCCCCGGCCAGGACAAGAAAGGAAAGACAGCGGAAAGGGGCATCTCTTTCTCTCAGGGGGAGGTCCTTGTTTCCATAGGAGACACGGAAGGATTATCCGTTTCTGCCGTTGTTGACGAAATGGAGGTCATCAAGATCAAAAAAGGCCAGGATGCCACAATTACAGTTGACGCCTATCCTGATATTATCCTGAAAGGAACTGTCTCTTATGTTTCTACCCAGGCTTCCCAGGGCGAGGCGGGACGGAAAAGCTCTTCCTTTGAAGTTGTGGCGGCTGCTGAAAAAATACCGGAAGGGGTGCAGGAAAAGCTCCGTCTCGGTATGTCGGCAGTAATAGACATTATCGTTCTCAATAAACCGGATACTATTATGATTCCTATCGGAGCGGTGAGCGCCGAAGGAGCAAACCGGACTGTAACGGTTCAGGACAAAAATACAAAGGAACTAAAAAAGGTCACAATAGAAACGGGCATCACCACTCTCGATATGGTAGAGATCATAAAAGGTCTTGCGTCGGGCGATGTCATCGTTGTCCCTTAATTGGAGATACTGTGCTGCAACTTGTCGATATTTGCAAATCCTATCAGGTAGGTCCTACAGAGTTGAATGTTCTCAATAACATTTCGCTGACCATTGAGAAAGGAGAGCTTCTTTCAATCATAGGCCCCTCAGGCAGCGGCAAGTCAACTCTCATGAATATCATCGGACTTCTGGAACAGCCCAATTCGGGCTCCTATTTCATAGACGGCACAAAGATTTCATACCGCGATGACCGTGTGCTCTCCGACCTCAGGAACAGGACTATAGGATTTGTGTTCCAGCAATACCACCTCCTTCCAAGGCTCAATGCTCTGGACAATGTAGGGATACCTCTTGTCTACAGAGATATGGATGAAAAAGATATCAGGGAAAGGTCCATGAATTTCCTGAAAAAGGTTGAGATGGTTGAAAGGGCGCATCATAAACCGAATGAGCTTTCCGGAGGTCAGCAGCAACGGGTTGCCATTGCGCGGGCTCTCGTGGGCAATCCTTCCATTGTCCTTGCCGATGAACCTACCGGAGCCCTTGACAGCAATACAAGCCAGGATATTATGAATCTTTTTAAACGGTTGAACGCAGAGGAAGGCATTACGATCGTTGTCATCACTCATGACCCCAAAATTGCAGAGCAGTGCAAAAGGAAAGTAACGATACAGGACGGAGTGGTAAGTTCGGATGGTCATTAAAGCAAATATAAGAGAGGCATTCAGAAGCCTTCTTTCGGCAAAACAGCGCACTATTCTTGCCCTGATCGGCATTGTTATCGGGATCGGCTCCGTTATCGGCATGGTGTCCATAGGCACCATTGTGCAGAATGAAGTGCTGAAGCAGTTCAGGGATATGGGCATCGATATTGTCATGGTTTCCAGGGAATACGGGGAAGGGGGAGGTTCTTTGACCTCATCGGGGTTCAGTTTCAAGGATATTCTCGATTTAAAACAGTACGGCGGAGGTGTGGCTGAGGTGGCTCCTTTCGTATCAGCCGGAGCATCCATAGGACCTGAGGGAAAGCAGACATTTATTGATCTTTTCGGCGTTACGGCATCCTTCTTCGATTTGAACAAATTAGTTCTCCGTGAAGGACGGCTTATTACGGACCTTGATAAAGACAGGTATTTCTGTGTTATCGGGACTGATATCGATGGTTTTTTGAAAAAGTCCGGCAGCGCCCCTGTTATTGGCAGACAATTTCTTTTCGGAGAGCGAGTATATACGATCATCGGGGTGTTGAAACCGGTATCGGAAGGCGGCGGGTTGAGACCTTCAGGCATCAACAGATCGGTTATCACCCATATATCCACGGGAATGAGAGCTTTTAGCGGCCCTTCGATCACCAAATTCCTGGCACGAATACAACAAGGGCATGATCCTGCCAAAGTAAAACTCTCTATCGAGAATTATTTTGCCAAGAAGGCAAAGGGGATGAAGACGCAGGTTCGCACCGCAGAAGAAATGATCGCACAAATGGAAAAGCAGATGCAGCTTTTCACTCTTCTTCTTGGTGCAATCGGGAGCATTTCCCTTCTGGTGGGAGGAGTTGGCGTTATGAATGTTATGCTCATCTCCGTAACCGAACGGAGGAAGGAGATCGGGATCAGGAGAGCTCTCGGGGCCCATCAGGGAGACATCATGAGCCAGTTCGTTATAGAGTCCGTCGCCCTTTGCTTTTTGGGAGGAATCTTCGGCATTATACTCGGCATGACAGTTTCATACCTTTTTGCTCATTTTTCGAAGTGGGACTTTCTCATATCTCAAACAGCAATTTTCCTTGGATTTGGCGTTTCGACAGCAGTGGGAGTATTTTTCGGTTTCTATCCTGCCCGGCAGGCAGCAAAATCAGACCCTATCATGGCATTGAGATCGTAAGGACTTATTTACAGCGCTCCTAAAATCTTTCCGTCTGAGAGAACAATGCGCATTGCCTGCCATTCAAAGACAAGATTCTCCAGTACGGCATTTTTGAACGCTTTATCATCGGGGTTGTTCTCGTTGTATGTCTGAATGCTGATCCATTGTCTTTTTTCACCGGCCTTGATATCCTTGCCTACAATTGAATAGTTTGTCTCAACTCTTCTTAGCAGGATATTGTTTGCCCTGTCCCTGAATGTCATAATGCCGGAAAAGGTTTTAATGTCCTTATCCGAGTTATTATGAACAACCACCTCTATCTGGAAGACGCTGTCGAATACACCATCGTAGATACCGGTGGGGAGAAAGGTTTTCTTTACCGGGGTGATTTTAATATATTTCTCCAGTTCCGCTTTTTTACGGATTTCACGAAGACGCATCTCTTCAGCATCTTCTTTTGCCTGTTTTGATTTCTCCTCTTCGGCAATTATCCTTTTCTGGTCTGCAAGCACTTCACCTATTGTTTTTCCTTCAAGTTTTCCGCCGGTAAGATAACTCTCCTGAAAGGCTGACGATAAAAGCGTTAACTCTTCGCCGGTAATTCCCATGCTCCAGGCGGCATTTTCCATGAGCTGTTCTTTGTTGGTTTCCGTGATCTTTGCATTTTTTATACTGCATGCTGTTGCGAAAAAGCATAAAAAATAAATAAAGAGCATTTTTCTCATACAGTGGGCCCCATTCAATTATTATAATCGTTATTTCCGGAAATGTGAACTTTGAATCGGCGTTTACTGCAAAAATGTTTTAAACCACCTCTTCATTCTTATATAGTTAGCACAACAACCCCTGACGATAACAGGTTGGTATTCAGGCATGGCGATAATGCAAATCGGATTATCGCCATGCCTGATGAACATTACTTTGTAAAGATGATCATTAGCAAACTTTACTAATTCGCGCAGACGTTGGACATTTTCTCTTTTAATTTACCCTTTTGCCAGTTCCAGTGATCTAATTGCATGGAGTAGTTTGTGCAGTAAGTCCACCCGCCGCAATTTACCCCATCCAAGACTTGTCTCAAATCCCAAACGCCGGCGCCAACGGATGCAGTACCCCAATATTCGGCAAAGCAGACCCAGTACGCGGTAGTGCGATCCCACCCTCCGTCGCTTGCAGGCGGATGTGCGGGAACATTCTCATTCAATTTGCTCAAAGGCACGTTATACTTCTGGGAGAAGGCTATCCGTGCGGTCTGACCTGTAGCCCCCGACTGCAAACATGCCATGAGATCCGCCTTCATGGCATGGAGCTTTGAGTCGCCGGCTGAGTCATCCCCGGCCTGCGCCGAAGCAGGGAACGACACCATCAATGCGATCAGTATAAGCCCTGCCGCAAACACACTGAAAAACATCTTTCCGTTAAATCTTACCTTTACCGATTTCTTCATGTTGCCCTCCTTTGTTTTATATAGGTTTTGTCAAAAGCTTTCATTAAGTTGTTTCTTGAGCATTTATTAGTTCCTTTCTCTCGGTCCCATACTTCCTTCCCCCCCTGTTTTCTCTTTGTAAAAGTCTGTTAATGCTCACTCTCTATATTGTTTTTTCATACAACTTTTGACAATACCTTCTCTGACATGAACATTATTGCCCGCGCGAACCCACCCAACTCGGTCCGCAAAAACCTGCCGGGCACTACGGTATTCCCGTCTGTCCGCCAATCACTAATTGCAACAATCAGGACATTTCTCTTTCAGATAACCCGTGGTCCAGGCGTAATGGTCACAGTACGTGGAGTAGGCGATGCAGTACGATTCTGCTCTACCCGAGTGCTTCTTGCAGTTGTCAGTAGTGGACCTGCTCTCCCACACTGCCCAACCTATGCCCGTGTACATTTCCAACCCGCAGACAATATCTGCAGTTTGCACATCCCATCCTCCGTCGCTCGCCGGGGGACGGTCGAGGACTTTTTCGTTGAGCTTGCTCAAAGAAACATTATATTTCTTGGAGAAGGCCACCTTTGCGGCCTGTCCGGCAGCGCCTGTCTGCATGTACGCCATGAGGTCGGATTTCATGGCCTGGAGCTTTGCATCATTTGCCGCGTCTCCTGCGGCAACAGCGAATCCCGGAATACATATGGCCAGTACGAAAAGTAATATTGCCGACACAACGATACCCGCAAGGAAATGTGAATAACTTCTGATGTTTTTTTCTTTCATGGTGCCCTCCTCTTAATATGTTTTTGCACACTCTACGGAACATTTCAATAAAAAACCGGTCCTGCCACCATCCCAATCGTCACTATTTTTCATGCTTTCGTTGTACCAGAACCCCTTTTATTTATTGGTATTTTATTTCATTGCACCGCTTACCACTATTTTTGACTCTTTGCCTTTCAACACACATAAAAAGCAACTTTTATGCCGTTAATGTCATATGTTGTAATTACAGTATGTTACAATGTATTATGCCCCCAGTAACATTGTCTGTGCCAACTATGCAGGCATTGCCGGGGGATATTCTGAAACCTTTCAAGCGGTATGATACCGGAATCAGGGATTTATGCAGCTCTATTTTTGATATATGTCGCATTGACCGGATCATGTATCCATGACAACAGAAGCATCACAAAACGGTACGTTATATATTGTTTTTTATCAAGCGTAGCGCCACTGCCGGCGATTTGATACATTACTGCGGTAATGACCGCCAGCGACGAGCGGTCGGGAGATTGATGAGAACCGCTGGAAGGCCCGGTATTGACACTGGTCACGTGTTCCCAGTAGGAACCAAGAGACCATACATCATAATATTGGACATGGAAACTCTGTCCACCCCCTGAACATTTATTCTCCCAATAGACTTTGGGGCCTGCCGCCTGGCTTGTTGCTGCAAAAACCAACAAAAAGGTTATGACAATAAAAGGCAGTACAATTATTTTTATGATGGCATCCAACGACTTAATGAACTTATCCTCCTTTTTCGGCTTTATTCGCCATTGTCCGTTTAAAAATTTGCATTCATTACACGTATGGCACTACAACAGTAAAGAAATAATTTAAAGGTTTCTGATGAAGATATTTTCATACGGAATTATGCGTCAAGGCCGCCTTCCAAATCCTCGATGTGACTATTTTTTGCACTCCCCCACTGAATATTGTTTACACTTTGATCCGTCCGTCCATGTTGCCCCACTCAGGTTCGCCGCGCTTAAGTTCGCCCCGCTTAAGTTCGCCCCACTCAGGTTCGTCCCGAACAGTTTTGCCCCGAACAAGTTTGCATTGCTCAGATTTGCATTGCTCAGATTTGCATTGTCATGGGATGAATCATGCAGGTTTGCTCCGCTCAGGTTTGCCCCGGTCAAGTTTGCCGATTGTAGTCGTGCCGCTCCCAGGTCTGCCCCGCTTAAGTTTGCTCCGCTCAGGTCTGCCGCCATCAGTTTTGCTCCGCTCAGGTTTGCTCCGCTCAGGCTTGCCCCGGTCAGTTTTGCCTTTTCCAGGTCTGCCCCACTCAGGTCGCAACCGCTACATTTGTTTGTTGTTTTTAGCAGCTTTAATTGTGTCTCATTATACGCATACGCTCCACTTACCAGCAGCATACCTGCTACAAGAGACACTGTGATTGAGAGCAACGAAATTTTTCCTGCCTTCATAGTCCTCCCTCCTTCGAGATGTCCATTACTCATACAATAAGATTATAAACACTATCCGTGCCAAAAAAGGATAATAAATATTTCATGAATTTTCAAGGATATAATGGTTGTATGAATTACGATATCTGACAACTCTGGTGTAGGTTGGTGCCAATTTTGGTGGATTAAGATGCACCATGTATTACCGATTGAAAGCTGCAATTTTGATAAATAAAGGCGAATGTTCGATAACAGGAAGGAACGGGTGACCAGTACACCTGTAACTCAACAGAACCTCAAATACTGAAAAACGATGAATACTGCTTGAAATCTTTTATCACCATCTGTATCTTGCCCCCGCAGTTCCGCTGTGTTCCATGCGGTCACCGGACAGATTGGTGTCGTAGGCCAGGGCAAGACTGAAGCTCTTCCCTATCTCCCAGCCCAGCCCGAAACCGATGGCCGCACTGTCCTGCAGCGCTCTTTTACTCTTAACACTGAAGGTGGAAACTGGATAACCGGCAAAGGAAGCATTGAGCATGTAATCGGCATTGACAAATTCATGGAGCCACCTGGCCCTGATCTCCGGGGTAACAGAGCCGTTTTGGATCCTGTATTCCTTCTTAAGCCCGAATCCCAGAGAACCGATCATCGATAACGTCCGGTCTCTGTCCGCATCGAGATTAAGTGCCCCGGCTTCGGTCTCCGTGAAGGCACTACGCCAGAGAGACCCGGCCTGTAAAGAGGCCATCGGGATAATGCTGACCGTATTTACCCGGAAACGGTAGCCTGCCTCAGCATAGCCGCTTAAGCTGTGACCGTCGTATTCGGCATGGGCAGTTCTTACGATATTCCCGAAGGCGATGCTTCTGGAGGTGTCGTAGCGATTATAGCCATAGGCGACAATGCCATGAACATACCAGGGATCGATGTTATAAGCCCCGTAGATGGAGCCTTGGTAGCTTGCAGTCTTGCCGTCCTCGGAGAGGTCCTTCATACTGACCTTTGTGCGGGAATAGCCGGCTGCTGCCCCCAGGAGCATCTTTTCGCTTGCCTTCCTGTCGAAGCCGACGATCATTCCCCCGCCTTGGTAGTCATACCTGGATGATATATCATCTCCCCGGCGTTCTCCCATGTTGCCGTATCCCCTTACCCATAGCCCTGATGCCTCTCCGTTGTTATCTTTCATGCTTTCGCCTTTAATGTTTCCCATGGCAGCCAGGAGGGTGTTTGCTGCATCGCTTCCTACATCTCCCCGGGATGCCAGAAGCAGGTTTCCCGATTCGGCAAGTGATGATCCTCCCATGCCGAATCCCCCCAGACGTCCGGAGAGAATACCGATATAACGGTTAAAAGAGAAGAATGTTGCCTCTGTGAGAGATGTATGGGAAAGGCCGCCCATCTGGTCATAGGCGCTTCTTGCCTGTGCGGCGGTTAGGTCAAGGAGGCTATCCATAACATTCATCATGTCCCCGGTTGTCCCCGTTCCCATGCGGTCGAGGGCGGAGGCAACAGTCCTTTGGTTGGCGGTGACAGCCACATCTGCGAAACTGGTGGAGTTTCTGGCAAGGAGCACATAGACATTGGTTGGATCATACTTCAGCGATGGGGTCATAAAGGCAAAATTACTTATAACGTTTGCAAAGGTTCCTGCAACATTCCCGGCGGTAAGGATTGTGTAGTCGGTGCTCATGGTGTTGACATAGTTGCCTGGAGCAGCCAGGAATAAAACAGTGCCTCCGTTCAGAGTAGCAGTTCCTGTGACTGCGAGTTTGTCTGACTGGCCGGACGAATTGGCTTCCAATACATATACGGCTCCGGCATTGTGGGTGTAGTTACCGGTGACGGTCATAGTACCGATGGATCTGCCCGGGGCAAGAGCGCCGCTGTTGGTTACGTTTCCGGTGATCGTGCCCGTGCCAGTGAGAATGCCGGAGTTGTTGACAGTAACCGGACTTGTAATACTGCCGTTGACGAAAAACGTTCCGGCATCAATGGTTGTCGCTCCGGTATAGGCGTTGGCCCCGAAGAGGGTCAGGGTGCCCGTACCTGTCTTGGTAAGGGAGCCTGCACCGGAGATTACCCCGGACATGGTCAGGCTGTTGCCATTGGTGTCAAAGGTGCCTCCGCCAATATTGAGCGTAACTGACCTGTTCGTGGTAAAGCTGTTTGTCGCCTGGAGGCCGCCGCCGCCGAAGGTGAGTGCTCCCGATGTATTGCCGAGATTGCCGTCGCTTGCAACACTTACCGTCCCGGCATTGATGGTTGTGCCGCCTGTATAAGTGTTGGCCCCGGAAAGGATCAGGGTGCCCGTGCCCGTCTTGGTAAGGGTGCCTGTACCGGAGATGGCGCCGTTCACTGTGCCTGCCTGCATATTAAAGCCGGATGCGGAGACAGTCGCGTCGTATAAAAGCGTCCCACCTGTCATCTGATAGGTCGCAACATTGATCGTGCCGTTCTGCACTGTTCCGCCCGACTGGCTGAGTGTGGCCTGCGTCTGGGTTGTAGTGCCCAGATCGAGGATGCCTCCTGACACTGTGGTAGTCCCGGTCGTTGCACCCAGTGTGCCTGTTCCTGAGAGGGCGAGAGTCCCTGAATTGACTGTTGTTCCACCAATATAAGTGTTGGTCCCGGAGAGGGTCAGAACGCCCGTGCCTGCCTTAGTCAGCGAACCTGTGCCGGAGAGAATGCCGGACAGAGTCAGGCTGTTGCCGTTGGTGTCGAAGGTTCCTCCGCCGGTATTGAGCGTAACTGACCTGTTCGTGGTAAAGCTGTTTGTCGCCTGGAGGCCGCCACCGCCGAAGGTGAGTGCTCCCGATGTATTGCCGAGATTGCCGTCACTTGCAACACTTACCGTCCCGGCATTGATGGTTGTGCCGCCTGTATAAGTGTTGGCTCCGGAGAGGATCAGGGTGCCCGTGCCTGCCTTCATGAGGGGACCGGTACCGTTAATGGGGGCGCTGACGCTGAGTGTTCCATCCACATTGGCTGTTGTCAATCCGACACCCTCTCCCGTGATCGTTCCCGTATAGCCGCTGCCTACCGCCGCTGTGCCGATGCTCACTCCGCCGGAACCGCTGTTGTTGAAGGCGCCGCCGTTAAGGCTAAGGTTGGTAAAAGAAAGGCCGCCGCTCCCCCTATAGTTCAGAGTTCCGCTCACGTTGCCTGTTGTCGCAGAGATGGAACTTGAACCGGTGATGATACCTGTGTAGCCTGAATTTACTGCCAGGGTGCTGATGGACATGGAGGCGCCGTTGTTGTTGAAGGCGCCGTTATTTACTACGGAACCTGAGCCGCTGTAAGTGCCGTAATTATTCAATGTACCGTAGTTATTCAGCGTACCGGTATTATTCAGCGTGCCCCAGTTGTGGATGGTGCCGGAACTGGTCAGCAAGCCGGAACTGGTCAGCGTTCCGTGTAAGTAGTTATACAGCAAGCCGGAACTGGTCAGCGTTCCGGAGTTGGTCAGCGTGGCATACGAGGAGTTGCTCAGCAAGATGGAGCTGGTAAGCGTTCCGGAATTGTTCAGCGTGCCGGAGTTGACAAAATAATTGTAGTTGGTCAACGTCCCGGAATTGGTCAACGTCCCGGAATTGGTCAACTCAGTACCGGAGTAGTTATTCAGCGTCCCGGAATTAGTCAGCGTGCCTTCATTGTTCAACTCAATGCCGGAGTAGTTGTTCAGCGTGCCGGAATTAGTCAGCGTGCCGGAATTGTTCAGTCTGGAGTCTATGGAATTGTTCAGCGTTCCGGAATTGTTCAGCGTGGCTCCTGAGTAGTTCCACAACAAGCCGCAATTGCCTGAGTAGTTGTTCAGCGTGCCGGAATTAGTCAGCGTGCCGGAATTGTTCAGTCGGCTTTCGCTTTCGTTGGTCAGCGTACCGCTTGGATTTATCTGAATGGTACCATTATTTGTGAAAGGATTATTGCCGTTAGTGTCGGTGCCCGAAACAATAATCGTATTACCGGACGGATTCGGGTCCGGCGTGATCTGACCGGCATGCGCCGGCATGAGAGTACCAATCAGCATGAAAAGCAGGGCACAAACGAGCGTCCCGTAAAGCCTCTTCCCAGACCTCATAGAACGGCTTTTTCTCCCTGCGCACCCATGCAAATGAAGGACAGCCACAATTTTCCCCCTGCCCATCGGGCTGTTGAAATGCCCAAAGGGTAATACAAACGCCATACGCTGCTTATTACCTCCATATGAAGGGCGGTTCGATTCTTAAAAAATACCTTTGTTGCGTCATAATCCCCCGTTCATGCCAAGGCTCGCAATCGCTGAAATCTTTTATTCTTTTAATCTGCCGCCGCAGGCCCGGCTTTGACTGTAAAAACATCGTTTCCAAAACCCGCTAATCCAATATAACTGCCTTTGGCAACATACATATCGCCTTTATCGAGGGCACTATCATAGATTGTTGTGTCATCGGAAGATGAATATGATTATTCTCCCATAACTTCAAATATTTTACAATAAAAGTTAATTTATAGCATTGGTGAATACCATTTGATATCGAGCATATGAAACAGTAAGGCTAAAATCTCGACATCAGGAAGCAGTTTGTGCCTAAGGAAAAAACCGGGCAGTGTGCATTTCGGGAAGGAAGCAGTGCCTCATCATCAATCGTTGATTGGTTCCATGACGGTCAACTGCACGACCCAAAATAAAGCACCTTAATAAACATCAGGGTAGGATGGCAAAAGCTCTGGCCGGTGCTCCTGATCCGCCTTTAATTGCCATGGGGATAACATAGAGCATTGCTCCCACTACCGGGAGTTTGTCCAGGTTGGCAATGTTCTCCAACCCGAGTTTGTTTGCGGCGCAAATGATGCGGTGAACCCAGAAGTCTTGTGACTTACCATAATCGATGCTCGGTGTATCAATGGCAACACCTTTGATGTTCCGCTCCTTTGTCAGAAATACTGCCGATTCCCGGGAAAAAGCCGGAAAACTCAATTCAGGAAGCGCGGACAGACCTTTTTTATTCGTTCCCAGAACATGCTTGGGGTTGGGGTAAAATTGTGTGCCGATCCCCGTGTACATAATAACCCATGCCCCTGTCGGAATCCTGCCGTACTTTTTCTCCCAGTTTTTGATGTCATCCACAGAGAGGAGATAATCCTGGTCACGTGCACATTGTTGTGTCACGTCGATCTTTACTGCCGGACCAATCCACTCAGCAAGGGGAATTTGATCAATAGTGCGCCCATTTTTTGCAAAGTGAATCGGCGCATCGACATGGGTTCCGCCATGTTCTGAGGCGGCATAAAAGTTTGCAGTATACCAATAACCCCGTTCGGTCATTCCCTGGTATTCTGTTGTTAATTTGAATGGTGATGCGTTCGGCCAGTAAATCGTATCTCCGTCAAAGGCATACGTCATGTCCAGGATGCTGCCTTGGTCCCCGGCAACACATACGGACAAGGCTGCATTCATAATCATTACCGCTACACATACTACAGTCAGAAAAGCTTTCCCGATTTTCATTATCGTCCCTGCCTCCTTTTTCCCCTATTGCATATGCTCATAGATATACAATAGAAGGCTGTTGATTGCCAATTGAAAGATGCAACTATTACAGCTTTATCAAATCGAAGCAGCAGTGCATCTAATATAAAACCATGCAGTGTGTATTTCGGGAAGTTATCGTTGCTTCAGGCAATAACCACGCAGCGCATTACATAAAGTTGTCAATACTATACTGCCCCATTTAAATGGGCGGCTTTGCCCAGGATTTCTTCGGCCCATTGATTAAGGCTTTTACCTGTGGTTTTTGCCATGGCAAGGGCTCCGGCATGAATCTCAGGAGAAACGCGGAGCATTATCTTGCCGGAAGCCGCTTTTAACGGTTTGCGGCCTGTGGCCTCACAATTTGCATGTTAAGAAATATTTTGAGAATATGCAAATTAAATAATATAATCAGTAAAAACATCAAGGAGAAATTTCTGTGATACAAAAAATGATTGCCATCGTAGATGATGAACCGGATATAGTGGAACTTGTATCGCTGCATCTCAAAAATGCAGGTTTTAAAACCAGAGAATTTATTGACGTTGATAGTTTCTATGGATTTCTTGGAACGGAAACCCCTGATCTCATCATATTAGACCTCATGCTGCCTGATACGGATGGATTTGAAGTGTGTAAATTGCTTAAGAACAGAGACCAATATGCTTCCATTCCTGTTATTATGCTTACTGCAAGGACGGAAGAGACTGAGAAAGTTCTTGGGCTTGAACTTGGCGCCGACGATTATGTGACAAAACCGTTTTCACCGAGAGAGCTTGTGGCGCGGGTAAAGGCAGTATTAAGGAGAAACAAGCCCAATGAAGAAACAAAAAAAATCAGTATAGGCGGTATCCTGAATATAGATCTGGAAAGATACGAAGTTGACGTTGAAGGTAATAAAATAGAATTAACAACAACGGAATTCAAAATCCTGCAACTCCTTGCTTTGAAGAAAGGCAGAATTCAGACCAGAGAACAGATTCTGGATCACCTGTGGGGCCAGGAAAAGACCGTAATAGACAGAACCATAGATGTGCATATAAGGCATCTCAGGGAGAAATTGGGAAATGCGGCAATATTTATTAAGAACCTGCGGGGGCTTGGGTACAGGATAGAAGAATGAAAAAATCAATATTCGTAAAGATATTTAGCTGCTTTTTGTTGATAATCCTTATTCTGTCAGGACTTATTCTGACTTTCTCTTTCACTGCAATAAAAGATTATTACATAGAATCAACTGCCGAACATCTAAAAAATCTCGGGATTGCCCTGGAAGAACAGGTTGCACCCTTCTTAGAGAAAAATGATGCCGAAGGATTAGATGCCCTTGCCAAGAGATTGGGGCGAAAAATTCATGCAAGAATTACCGTTATCGCTCCTGATGGGACAGTCCTTGCCGATTCGGAAGAAAACCCGAAATTGATGGTAAATCATGGAACAAGAACAGAGATAGCCCAGGCTATGGAAGGTAATACGGGAAGATTCCTGCGTGAAAGCGAAACACTAAAAAAACAGATGCTTTATATTGCCCTTCCCTTAAAAAAAAATGACAAAACATCAGGAGTTATAAGATTAAGCCTGTTTCTAAAAGACATAAATGCCATGATCAACCATGCCAGAATAAGAATCCTGGAAATATCTTCATTAATAATAGCCTTATCTTTATTAATCTCTTTCATTTTTGCAAGAAGCATCTCAAGACCAATAAAGGAGTTAAGTGCTGTTTCACGGAGAATTGCCGATGAAGATTTCAGCGCGAGAGTATTTTTGAAAAGCAACGATGAATTACGGGAACTTGCAGACAGTTTCAACAATATGGCAGCACGAATGAAAACACTTTTTGAGGAGCTGTCAGGACAGAAAGAAGAACTGGACATCCTTATATCTTCACTTCAGGAAGGCATCCTTGTTCTCGGTAAAGAAGAAGAAATTGTGCTGTGCAACAACAGTTTCAGAAAAATTGTCGGGAACAACCTTACAGGGGGGAGACCCTACTGGGAATATTTCAGAATCCCGCAGTTTGATGGGCTTATAAAAAAGACAAAAGAAACAAAAACCAATATATCTGAAGAGATTTCCTTTAATAATAAAGCTTTCTTATGCAGTGCAACTTTCCTCGCAGCCAAAGAAGAAATAGCGATCATTTTTCATGATATTACCAGCATAAGGGATCTGGAAAAAATTAAAACAGATTTTGTTTCCAATATCTCCCATGAGCTTCGCACCCCGCTGACAGCTATAAAAGGCTTCGTGGAAACACTGCAGGATACGGTTGTTTCTGGAGAGAACAAGCATTACCTGGACATTGTTCATCGAAATACAGACAGGCTGATCAATATAATCAATGACCTGCTCTTCCTGTCTGAACTGGAAGAAAAAAGCATAAAGCTTGAGCCGACAGAATTAGACCTCAAGCTTCTTCTTGAAAGTATAACAAGAATCTTTGAACAGAAATTAAAAGAAAAATCCCTGTCTTTCAATATGGATATAGACGCCATGCTGCCGCTCATAAAAGCCGATTCCTTCAAATTGGAACAAATGTTTATCAATCTGATAGATAACGCGATCAAGTACACGGAAAAAGGAAGCATAAAAATATCTCTGAAAGAAATAGAGGGCAAGATAGAGATTGTTATAGAGGACACGGGAATAGGTATTGCAAATGAGCATTTATCAAGAATATTCGAGCGGTTTTATGTTGTCGACAAATCCCGTTCCAAGAAACTCGGCGGAACAGGTCTGGGACTTTCCATTGTAAAGCATGTTGTCATGCTGCATAACGGATTTATAGACGTAAAAAGCTCATCAGGCAACGGCACAAAATTCATCATTATGCTGCCTTTATGTTTTTCCTGATTTTAAAGACATATCCTCCCTGCTGGATATTAACCCAATATTAATAATTCTTTAATAATCAATTAACAATTTATTGCTATTTTTATGTCATGCCTTGAAAGCAAAATCTTCAAGGGAGATGGCAATGGAGAAAATAAAAGTCCTTTTTGTATGTGTCAGGAATTCTGCGAGAAGTCAGATGGCTGAGGCATTTCTCAAAGTCTTTGGAAGCGAGAAATTTCATGTTGAAAGTGCGGGATTGGAGGCGGGACAGATTAATCAACTTACAATGGATGCTATGAGGGAAATGGGCATTGACATTTCAAACAATACAACAAAAAGCGTATTCAGCTTATATCAACAGGGCAGGCTGTTCAACTATATAATCTCACTGTGTGATGAAGGAAGCTTACAAGGATGTCCTCTTTACCCTCATCATATTGTCAAACACATTGTGTGGCCATTTGAAGACCCTGAATGTTTCACGGGAACTTACGAAGAAAGACTTGAAAAAACAAAAGTAGTGGGAGATCAAATCCGGAAAGAAGTAGAAAAGTTTATTCATGAAATAAGCGATAATGCAGCTCAAAATAAATAATCTTAAAAAACAACAAGGAAAATATGACAATAAAAAGAAAGCTTCTTTTCAACACCATGCTGACTTTGTTCGGCATAATAATAATCGGAAGTGTTAGCTGCATAGGTCTCAAAGAGGTTAAAGAAAAGATATATTCTCTTACTGAGAAATCTACACCTTTTCAGTTGAAAACCGTGGAATTCACAAGGGCGTTACAGGAACACATGATAAAGCTCTTTGAGGTATCCGCAGTAAAATCCGATAAAGAGCTGCTGAAAGAGGAACAGGAACTGGTAAATTCCCTTAACATCATCAGGGATATATCATCTCAGTTGTTCAGACTCAGAGGGGGGGATGAAAAATCCACATCCTCTATGGTTTTTGAAGTGGAAAAAGTTACCAATGAGAGCATTTCTATTGTAAGAGAAAGAATAAAAGCTGAAAAAAGGTTGTCGGAGGCCTCTGAACAAGCTCAATCAAAACTCAATTTGAATTCAAAAAAACTCCGTCAGCTCGATCTTTCCATGAAAGAGCTGCAAAAAAATGCCTATAAAAATCTTTCGAATACAAGTTCAAAGGCAAGAAACATTACATCGAAGCTGGCTGAAACGCAGAAGATTAAAGACCTGGTGCAGGAAATACAGATTTCTCTTGCAGATATTCAGGCGGCACAGTCAGACCAGGCAGTTGCTGTTGCAAAAGACCGCATTAAATACTCAGCCAATATGATTGGTCAGGCAGGAAAAGATTTTAAATCAATTTTCGAGATGGCAAAGGACCTTGAAAAATCAGTAAACGAGAATAATGGCTTTGCGGAATCAAAAATTCAAAATATTGCCAAACCGGGAGATACCAAACTCGAGAAGGAACTAAGTGAGCTTTCCAGAAAATGCAGTAACAGGATGGGGAAGATCATGATGCATATAAATGAAGAAGTAGACAGCACAAATATATCTTTCATGTCGGAAAATATCGCATTAGACGAATCGCTTGGAGCATCAAAAATCGCAAGCCAGATTGTAACTCTGAATACTGAATTAAATGCCCTCGGTCTTTCCATAGAAAATATTGTTTCAAAATTGTTTGCTATGAAGAAAGTCGAAGATACGGATTTAGTTAAGAAGAATCTCTCGGAAAAATTTTCATATACACGGCAGATTGCAACTGAGATAGAAAAAACTCTTAATACAACGGGCAAAAAAGTGGAAGCAGGTATGATCAAGGATGTAACTCTGTCTCTTCGCGATGTAGGACAACTGCTTCTTGCAGATAACGGTTTTGTTGATACGCTAAAAAGTATGTTGAAAGCAAAAGAAAGGTCCGATGTTATGTTTACCACGCTGAACAGAACAATCCAGGAACAGCGTGTAAAACATGGGAAAAATGTTATAACAGCGCAGCAGGAACAGCTTAAGGCGGTAGATACGGTAAATTTTGTTGTAAAAACAGTAATTACACTCGTTTTCATATTCAGCATTGCACTGCTCATGACAAGCATTATGTTCGGAAAGCTTATCGAAAACTCTATTATGAGACGGATACGGGACCTTACATTGCTTGCCGAACGTTTCGGAAATGGGGATTTTTCCGCTCGGATGGACAATCAAAAGAACGATGAATTCGGAAAAGTGGCAACTAATTTTAATGAAGCAGTCATTAAAATTTCGGATATGGCAAAGAGCATTTCTTCCATTTCGGAAAACCTTTCTGAAAGTTCCGGGTATCTTAACGAAACAGCTTTAAATTTAAGTAATTACTCAAAAAGCCAGGCACGGGATACGGATCAATCTGCAGCGTCAATAGTAAAGATGTTCCGTACAAATATGGAAGTAGCGCAGATTACGGAAAACACAGCATTGCGCGCCGAAGAGATGCACAAGCTTGCCATAGAAGGCAAGTCATCCATGAAAATAACGGCGACAGCCTTGGAACAATTTACGTCTGCAGTGGAGGATTTTACAGCCAGGATGACTGCACTGAAAAAGAAGTCCCAGGATATTAACAAAATCGTAGATCTTATTATCGATATATCGGACGGGACCAAACTTATTTCCCTTAATGCTTCCGTTGAAGCTGCAAGGGCGGGCGATGCAGGGCTTGGATTTTCAGTAATTGCCGATAATGTAAGATCTCTTGCAAGCAGGGCTTCCAAATCTGCAGACGAAATAAAAAGAGATGTTAATGTTATTCAGCATGAATTTTCAGATTTTTCAAAATTTATTATGGATCATAAAAAATCAGTTGAACAGATATTAATTCATGTACAGAAAACAGAACAGGTAATGGACAATATAGTTGCCTCTGTAAAGGAGGTGTCAGGTATGGTTAAGTCTGTTGCAATTGCAGCAAAAAACCAATCCGCAACCTCTCAGGAAATGTCAAACATGATGGAAAGTATCTCCGGGATCACAAAAAACCTGAATATTTCGGTTTATTCAATCAAGGAACAGGCAACAGACCTTCTGGCTGTTTCATCAGGCCTGAACAGTAAGATTCAATGGTTTAAAACCAATGGTAAAAGCTATTCACAAGACCATGTCAAAGTATTAACCGAGAATTAACGAAAAACTTATTTCAGGTTAACAGAAATGCATTATTAAATTATCAGGATTAAAAAAAGATATATAAAAGAGGTTTATATTGAACATTATTTTCTATTGTGCAGGCAAAAACGGGTATTACGATAATCTTTCCTTATTAATCAAACGTTGTCCCCAGCGAAAAAGGATTGAGATTTATTCAGACATTGAAGCTCTTTCCCATAAAATTAAACAATCATATAGAGATAAGACTGTTGCAGTGATATGCGCAGAAACATTTGAGGATCTTATTGATATCTATCTGATTAAACACTTGTTCTACGGGATTGCTTTTATACTGATTCTGCCGGACAATGAAAAAGATACCCTGGCCATGGGGTCTTTATTGAGACCGCTCTTCACGTTCAGCATCAACAGCAATATCTCCGATATCTACGCTGCCTTGCAAAGGCTTATAGCACGTGAGTGTTTCGATAATAACAAAAACCATTCCACCTGTCGGAAAGAAAATCAAGCCCGGTCTTCCCTCAAACCACTTCTCCGGGCAGCTTGAGGTATTAGCCTGAGAATATGTGCTTATACAAAAAAGGCATGGCAAAATTTAACGATGCAAGGATGGAGAAATGTTGCAGCGCTATACAACCAGATTTTTTGAGCAGGAATCCAATAACGAGGTATGCAACTGTTTTCAGGAGGAATGCAATATGGACAATAAATGGAGGGGCATCGCTCATACATTGGATTATGCATTCCAGCCTATTGTTAACGTTCACAATGGTATATGTTTGGGGTACGAGGCCCTTCTCAGAAATTATGAGCAGGCAGGTTTTAACAGCATTAAAGACATTTTTGATGCTGCCTTCAACGAACAGGTGTTGTTTGGTTTCGAGCTTGCTTTAAGAGAGAAATCGCTTGAAAAATTCATGTGTTTAAAAAATCATCAGAAAGCAAAATTGTTCTTTAATATCGATAATCGAGTTATTCTCATGCCGGATTATTCAACGGGGAACACCTCGCAAATGCTCAAGCGTTTTGGGGTGTTGCCAAGTTCAATATGTTTTGAAATATCCGAAAGACATGAATTTGACAGTTATCCTCATGTAAAAACTATTCTGAATGCATATAAAAGACAGTTCTACAAGATAGCAATCGATGACTTCGGCACAGGGTATTCCGGTCTGCAACTTCTTTATCATTCAGACCCTGACTTTATAAAGATTGACAGGTTTTTTATTTCAGGAATAGAGGGTGACTCAAAGAAGAAACTTTTTCTTGCAAAAGTGCTCAGTCTCGCACATATCCTCGGTATTATAACAATTGCTGAGGGGGTTGAAACAGAAAAGGAATTCTTTTTCTGCAAAGAAGCAGGGTGCGATTATGTACAAGGCTTTTTTATACAGAGGCCAACTGCAAATTTGGACGAAATTTGTGAGAAATACGATCATATAACGCTGATTAATGTGCAAAACAAGAGACAGAAAATATATGATCACGTACTACTTCAAGACCAAATGGAATATCTGGAACCAGTGTGCCTCCATAACTCCCAAACCGGCCAGCTAACCGACATGTCAACTGTTTTTGATAATTTTAGAACTAATAAAAACAATACCTTCTTTCCTGTTGTAAATGGCCATAATGAGCCGATAGGATTGATTAGAGAAAGAGAATTAAAAGAATTTGTCTACTCCCGGTATGGGAAAGACCTGTTGTTAAATAAAGCCGCGGGCAAAACACTCGTAGACTTTATCGCAAAATGTCCCATAGCGGAAATCAATACGAAGGTTGAGAAAATACTTGAATACTTTTCAATGGATGAGTTTTCTGAAGGAGTTTTGCTTACAGAAAACGGAATATATATTGGCTTTCTCAGCACGCGTTCGCTATTAAAAGTACTTAACGAAAAAAATGTAGCCATTGCAAGGGACCAGAATCCACTTACAAAATTGCCGGGAAATACATTGATTAATGAATTTATAGAGCAAGCTCTTGTAGACCAAGAAAAAAAATATATTATTGCTTATTTTGATTTTGACTATTTCAAGGCTTTTAATGACAAATATGGCTTCAGGCAGGGCGACAGGGCAATACTTCTCTTCTCCGATATCTTAAAAATAACTGGAACTGCAAACAGGTTTTTTGCCGGGCATATCGGCGGAGATGATTTTTTTGCCGGTTTTATAATTTCAGGAGACGAGATTTTTCAGATAAACAGCCTGATCGAATACATAATCAATAAATTCGCAAACGATATTATAAGCCTCTACGACTCAGAAGACAGAGAAAAAGGCTATATCATTTCAACAGACAGAGAGGGAAATATAAAGCAATTCCCTTTCATGACCGTAAGTGCGTCAATCATTAACATACCTGCCGAAGAGATTAATATGACCACTGAAGGACTGAGCCTTGCCATTGCTGATTTGAAGAAGTCAGCAAAACATTCTGAGACCGGAATGGCCTTCCTGACTCTTGATAATAAAGATAAGTTAATGACCGGGATAAAGAAAGAAGCGAATCGTGCAATATTGACTCTATACAGATAGGGTTATCGGAGGAATAACATATGAATAATGGAATGGATGAATTCAGATTGCTCTTTGACAACTTACCCGATGCTGCATTTATTCTCGATGACGGGAGATTTGTTGACTGTAACCAGACAGCTCTTTCAATAATGGGTTGCACTGATAAGGACCAAATCTTAGGCAAAAAACCGCTTGACCTTTCACCTGAGAAGCAACGCGATGGAACTCTATCAAGATTGAAATCGAGGGAATTTTTTAAGATATCCGGGGACCTTAGAAGAAATAAATTCCCATGGGTACACAGGAAACTTGATGGCGAAGAGATTGCAGTGGAAGTGCACCTTGCTAATCTTCATTCTAACGGCAAAACAATAGTATGTGCGCTCTGGAAAGATATTACAGAACTAAGCAAAGTAGAAAAGGCATTGTTAGAAAAAGAAGAACAATATGAGAGGCTAATCTCCTGTTTGCCGGAGATAGTTCTTGTTCATAGAAACGAAATCATTCTTTTTGCGAATCATGCTACTGAATCTATCCTCGGTTATCCTCCGGAAGAGATGGTTAACACATCTATCTTTGATTATATTGACAACTCATATAAAACATTGATACAGGGAAACATACAAAAACGAATAGATGACGAAGAAGTCGGCGATTACGAGATTAAGATGGTCACAAAAACAGGAGACCTCCTTGCTGTAATTGTAAAGGCACAAAAAATCATTTACAAAGGAGAACCTGCCCATCTTGTTGTTCTTTTCGACATTACGGAACGAAAAAAGACAGAGGAGCAATTCCGGCACTCTCAAAAAATGGAATCAATAGGTTTGCTTGCCGGTGGAGTTGCACATGACTTTAATAATATTATAACCGCCATAATGGGTTTTGGTAATTTGCTGCACATGAAATTACCTGCCAACAACCCATTGAATACATATGTAGACCATATATTATCGGCCTCAGAGAAGGCAGCACAATTAACCCAGAGTCTGCTGGCTTTCAGCAGAAAACAGCCGATTAACCTTCAACCGGTTAGTCTCAACAAGGTTATAAAAGGCTTGGAAAAACTGCTTTCAAGACTTCTTACGGAAGATATTGAATTCAGAATTACACTTATAGACCAGGACCTTGTATTGATGGCAGATACCATACAGATAGAGCAGGTTATGATGAACATGGCGGCAAATGCCCGTGACGCTATGCCGCATGGAGGAACGCTCATTATAAAAACAGAGCCATTTGATATTGACAGTGAATTCTGCAGAACACACGGTTATGGTATTGAAGGCGCCTATGCTTTGATTTCTGTAACCGATACAGGGATTGGGATGAACAAGCAAACCAAGGAAAGGATCTTTGAGCCGTTTTTTACAACAAAGGATGTGGGCAAGGGAACCGGCTTGGGTCTTTCCACTGTATATGGCATAATAAAACAACATAACGGCTATATTACGGTAAAAAGCATACAGGATTCCGGAACCACCTTTAAGATTTATCTGCCCCTATCAGAGTCCAAGCCCATTCAAATTAAGAAATCGAAACAAGTATTCTCTAAAAAAGGCACTGAGACAATACTTATAGCGGAAGACAATCCTGATGTCCGGTTATTGAATAAAACCATACTCAAAGAGGCCGGATATAGGGTCATAGAGGCAAAGGACGGCAAAGAGGCTGTAGAACATTTTGTGGAGTTTACGGAATCAATTGATATGGTTATTCTCGATGTAGTAATGCCCGGAAAAAACGGAAAGGAAACCTATCAGGAGATTAGAAGATTGAAAAATGATATAAAAGTTTTGTTCACAAGCGGTTATACATCAGACGTAATATTAACAAAGGGGGTTCATGACAAACAATATGAACTTCTTATGAAACCAACATCATCCGAAATATTTCTTCAAAAGGTTAGGGAAATTCTCGACAGGCGATGAAGTGACCTGACTGATGCTATGTGTGCCGGATGGAAAGAACATTCTTCTTAAGCTGTTTTACGATATTCGGCGTCATTGCCGGGAAAACTCTTGTTTGCAGTATAATCTTCCATATTTTTCAACACAAAATCAGGTTTCATCGTAATTGAATCGGGCAGCAGCAGTAAAGCCTGAAGAAAGGATTCGAGATTTGATGTATTATAAATATCGGTTTCCATCTTCCATTGTCTTAAATAGTTGAAAAAAATTCTTTTGCCCTGCGTCCTCCAGTTTATGGAAAAACGGTTGATGCCCCAGCTTCTGAAGGTTGTAAGCAGTTCCCTTGTGTGTATGGGGTGGTTGCTTGCAATGGCTGAAAGGATATCAATCGGGCATCCTATGATTGCTCCAGGATACATTTTCCGTAATGCCTTGAAATCCTTAGGGCTGATATCATTCATGCTGCCGTAAAGCCACAGACTGGAATTGTCTACCCTGCAATCCCTGAGTATACCGGGTATCTTCCCGGAGAAGAATGCTCTTTTGTTCAGGTTGATTTTTATCTTTTTATCGTGTGCTATCAACATGTCTATGCTTTCATGGATAAGCCCGTATTCTCTGTCTTGCAGCCCCTTTCTCCAAGCGGCGGCGCTCAAACTGTTGAGATCGACCTCTATCCATTTAACCTGGGAGTCAATGAATCCCTCAATTGTTTCCGGCAAACCATCCCATTGCCAGACGAATTGAATATGTTTTGGAAGGTTTTTTCTGCTTACGAGTTTTGAAATGCTGTATTCTTTTCCCCGTACAGTATTGCCGGTTATACGAATATCCTGTGATTTGAAAATCGTATCGGCATGGAGAAGAAGAATTTCATTTTCAGGGAATGCTTCTGAAACGGCCTGCAGGTTTTCCGGTTCATTATCAACAAAAGCAAAAACCTTGTAGTCGAGGCTTTGGAAATACTCAATTCCTCTGGTCTTGGCGGCAGTTATATTATTTCCGAAATCAGGTGTTTTCATAAAAAGGAGATCGTCTCTGAATTTAACACGATATTCTTTTGCAAGCCTGTTTAATGACTTGAGAGTATTGAATCGGAACGACTCAGGCCTGCCCGTATTTAACCCTACGAAAGTATTAGGCTGGAGTTGGAACCACCTTATCACATCAAGAACTCCCCGGAAAGGACGATGAGCTTCCAAAACCGCCATTGATGAGACAAGGAGCTTATCATAACGGGACAGTATCTGCTCCTGCTCATCCTTGCCTATGGAAAGCCTTCTAAGAAGATGCTTGATATGAACCTCGTGAAAATCAATATCGGAAATCTTAATATCCCTGAAGTGTTGTGTGTTGTGTTGTTTATCGAATTCCTTCAACACATGAAGTATAATGAAGCGCATATCGAGTATGGTCCCGTCAATGTCAAAAACAATCATAAGTTTATCGGCAGGATATTGCATTCTTTTGCTCCTGTAGTGCCGTGCAAGATTTTCCATCCAGTCTTTCATTTATCCTTCCTTTCAAATAGTTTATATTTCAAGATAATATTGCCTTTTGTTTAATAATGAATTTGTCTGCGTCGCTTTTCAGGTTGTTTTCCCAGATGTTTTCAGAATTCTCATTCAGACCTCCATTGTAAAAGATTCTTTATTGCTGATTTTTAACAGAGGAATGTTAACCCTGTATTAATATGGCGTTAATTTTTGAAAAAGAGAGAATAAAGAATAGGTTGACTTCATGAAATTCCTGCTTCGAAGTTTTTGACACTGCTATCTTCCTGCAGTTGAGACTGCATGGTTTTTGCTGAGTTGTATGGATTAATAGTTCAGGATGATATGTAATGTCGCCCGAGAGGTTAAACCGTATCACACAAGGTAAAAGCATCTTCTCTACTTTTCTCATCAGGTCAACAGCAAGCCCTTATCCCATATAGTAAGGGTGTTGCTGCTGCAGTTGCAGTTGCCGGAGGCGCGCATGTTATATTTGTGGCATGGGTCTTTTTACCGGTTTTACCGGAACTGTTTCGAGCGCTGTTTCAATTTGCTTCTCAACCAATGAAGTTAAAACTTTCAGTTCATCAAGAAATGTCTGAAGGTCGGATTTAGGATACATTCCGGCTTTTTTCTCAAAGTACGATTCTATACTCTGTAAACCTGCAATCTTTTTTTTCATAGGTACAGGTTTATGATTTGTTGTTTTGGCCTTTTTTTTATATGCGGTAAGCATTTTTTCCAGTTTTTCCTTTGTTACCGGTTTCTCTATTATCTCATCAAAGACGTTAAAAAAGTCAGGACTTCCAAGGTTGGCAGCAAAGAGATATCCCTGGGAAACAGGCAGTATTCCGGCGGCAATTACGTCCTGAATTTTCGGAACGAGTTTTAAAAGTGATATCGTGCGGAACATCGTGGATATTGACTTCCCGACGATTTCTGAAATTGCTTGCACAGTGCAAGCAATTTCTTCTGATACATCTTTGTTCCTTCGGTCGTAACTCACAAGTTCACTCATTATCCCATCAAGATTATAGTTTTTGTCAGGATGTTTTGCCTGAATATATGCCAATATCCCTTTGGCCTGATCTATGGGGTTCAAGTCCTCCCGCTGGAGGTTTTCTACTAACTGAATAGCCAGTATTTCATCTTTTTGGGTGACTGTATTGACAATTCTTGCAGGGATTGTTTCCATACCGAGTTTTTGCGCTGCAAGATAACGTCTTTCGCCACAGAGGAGCAGGTATTTATCATCTTTTTGTGTTACCAGGACAGGTTCAAGGACGCCACGGTCTCTGATTGATTCCATAAGGGCTTTAAAGGACTCACTTGTCATGTCGATCTTTGAACGAACCTGTTCTTCCACAATAATGCTTCCAAGAGGCAGATACAAAAATTCCGGACTTTCAACTGTTTTCTTTGTTGCCATCTAATACCCCCTTTTAATTCGTAGGACGTAGGACGTCCAGTTGCTTACGCTCCTTAGGACGTGGGACGTAAAGGCTGTTACGTCCAAGCGAAGCGGACGTCCCAGCGTAGCGGACGTCCCACGGTCTTCTCCACGGTCTGATTGTGTATAGTTACAGGTACAATTACATGTCTTCAAAATACTTGTCAAGAAAAATCATGGTCTCATTTTCCTGATTTTATTCAATATGGCCGTAACACTGTTTTGCTCCCTTTCACGTCAAAACCGGTCAGGCGTGACATTGAAGAGATAAAAAGGTTTTCGCAGTAGTCTGAGGCAAATTCACCGGGATAAATTCAATATAGCCGATTTAATAAATAATTAACAAAATCTTAATAGATAATTAACAAAGCGAATAGATAATATTAAAAAATATTAACACAGGAGGAAAGATGATTAACGGAACCCATATTAGAAGGAGGAAAAAATGAAAAAAGCATTTATTTTAGCGGTTGTTGCATTATTGTTATTGCCGGCAATAAGTTTTGCGGGCAGCGCGACAAGCAGGTATGATTTAACCATCGGCGGATTTGTTAAGTTTGATATGGGTTATGCAACCCAGGGCGTTGGAGCGGATTATACAACTGCTGTTAGATCAAGCTATCACGGCAACCAGAACCAGAACGATGAATACGGCAACATTTATGCTGCATCAGGCGAGTCAAGGCTTAACTTTCTTATTAAGGGCCCTGACGGATGGGGCGCAAAGACATCGGCCTTTATTGAGGGCGATTTTAGAGGCACCCAGGCCGGCGGAGCATATGGTTTGTTCGGCTTAAGACACGCATATATAAAGATGGACTGGGCAAATACATCCCTGATTATGGGTCAGACATGGAACAGGTGGGGCAATATCGGCACACACAGCAATATCGTCCTCGGTGTAAACGATGTCGGTCCTTTTATAAGAGGACAGAGACAGCCTCAAATAACGGTTGAACAGCGGTTCAATAAAAACTGGTCCGCTTCAATCGGCTTGTATTCTCCGGCAAATTCCCTTGGCACTGCACCTGCCGGCGCAACTCAGGTTAACAACTTCACCAGGAGCGGCATGCCTTTTTCAGAAGGCGAGATTGTATTCAAATCGGACGCATGCGGCAAGATCGGTCCAAGGAATCTTCTTTTTGGTCTTGGCGGATATATGGGGCAGGAAAAGCCGTCTTACATTTCTTCTGCAGCAGGCGCTCCTGTGAAGTATAGTGATGATACAGTTACTTCCTGGGGTGTTGCACTCAAAGGCTTCATACCCATAATTCCCGAAAAGAAGGGAGACAAGACAGGTGCCCTCGCTCTTTCCGGCAACATATTCACCGGTCAGGATTTGAGCTGGTTTTCAAGTACCTATTACGCTACCAGCTATGCAGTAGGTACGGTTGATAACAGACACTACTCAGCGCCTGTGATAACAGGCGGACACGGTAACATCCAATACTATTTTACCGACAAACTTTTTGTGACAGGCTTATACGGATATGCAAGCGTAGCTTACAGCACCCCCTATACACAGGTTGCAGCCAACGTAGGTAATGTGAAAACCCTTCAGCAAGCCGTGCTCAACCTTTCCTATGATGTAAACCCAGCTCTAAGGCTCGGTGTAGAATATGCGAACATTTATACGCGTTATGCAAACATTCAGACAATCGCGGCTGGTCAGTATTATGATTCAAAAGGCTCTGTGAATTCCGTCAGAGTCGGTGCGTGGTATTTCTTCTAAGAAAATTGGATTATCAATAAAAAAGGGAGGCTTAATGCCTCCCTTTTTAAAATCATCCGGTTTTTACGCATCGTTGATGAAGTGTTTAAAATATTACCCTCAGAAATAAGTTAACAGAAACTTAACATTTCCTTAACGCTTGATTAACAAACTATTATTATAATGCTATTATAAATATTCACAAGGAGGATGTAAAAGATGAAAACTATCTTTAAAATGTTTTTGGTTTTAGCAATAATTTCTTTTGTATTTTCAAATGCTTCTTTCGCGAAAGAAGAGGAACTGCTGGGCGCGGGAGCTACTTTTCCGCAGCCCCTCTATTCAAAAATGTTTGATGCGTACAACCAGCAATACAAGGTGAAAGTCAATTATCAGGGAATCGGCTCAGGTGGCGGGATTAACCAGCTTATAAAAAAGACGGTGGATTTCGGCGGGACAGATGCCTTCATGACTGATAAAGAACTGAAGGATGCAGGCGCTGCGGTTCTGCATATCCCTACAAGTCTTGGCGCTGTTGTTGTTACATACAATTTATCAGGGAACCCGAAGCTGAATTTTACCCCTGATCTCGTAGCCGATATTTTTCTCAGCAAAATTAAAAAGTGGAACGACCCGAAAATAGCATCGGCAAACCCCGGCATAAAGCTGCCCGATCTTGCAATCAGCGTTGTCCGTCGTGCTGACGGAAGCGGAACAACTTATATATTCAGCGAATATTTAAGCAAGGTGAGTAAAGAATGGAAAGAGAAGATCGGCACAGGAAAATCCCTTAACTGGCCTCAAGGTCATATCGGTCAAAAGGGAAATCCCGGCGTGGCAGGTTATGTGAAACAAACTCCCGGTTCAATAGGTTATGTGGAGCTCTTGTATGCGTTGCAGAATAAAATGGCTTTCGGGAATATCAAAAACAAATCCGGTAAGTTCATAGAGCCCACAACAAAATCGGTGAGCGCGGCAGCCAATGTTAAAATTCCTGATGATACAAATGTTTCCCTCACAGATACTGACGCGAACGAAGGTTATCCTATAAGCGGTTTTACATGGCTCATATTTTACAAAGAACAGAATTACAGCGGAAGGACAAAGGAAAAAGCCGAAGCCCTTGCAAAGCTCTTGTTGTGGACGGTAAAAGATGGCCAGAAATTTGTGGAGCCTCTCCAGTATTCGCCATTATCAAAGGAGGCAGCAACAAAGTCTGAGAAGATCATCAAGTCTGTTACATATAACGGAATACCGATTCTGAAATGAAAGGGTAATAAATAATGGAGCCAAGGATTGCGGGCAGAAAAAAGGTGTTGTTCCTGTGCACCCATAATTCTGCCCGGTCTCAAATGGCGGAAGGGTTGTTAAACTCTCTTTTCGGGGATGAATACAAGGTTTTCAGTGCAGGTTTGGAGCCTTCAGGAGTTCATCATTATGCTGTCAGTGCGATGCATGAGATTGGCATTGATATCTCCGGTTATCGCTCAAAAAGCACAGATGATTTTATTGATAAATACTTTGATTATGTTGTTACGGTTTGCGATAATGCGAAAGAAGCCTGTCCCTATTTTCCGCATGGCAAGGCTATTCTTCACAAAGGATTTGATGATCCTGCTTCAGTTTCGGGGACAGAAGATGAAAAGCTTGGCGCTTTCAGAAAATCCCGTGATGAAATAAAGGAATGGCTGACAGACATTTTTGTCGGGCAAATAGTTAAAAATGAAAAGTAACATCGACAGATCAGAGAAAGTGTTCCAGGGAGTCCTTGCTTTTTCAGCAATAATCATTGTTGTGCTGCTTCTCGCTGTTTTCCTGACGCTGGCTGTTGCATCTCTGCCTTCTGTAAAGGTCTTCGGTCTTAAATTCTTTTTTGGAACAACCTGGGATGTTTCCGCGGAAAAGTTCGGCGCTCTTCCATTTCTCGTCGGGACTCTTTTGACCTCATTTTTATCATTGCTGATTTCTATTCCCTTTTCCATCTCGATCTCAATTTTCCTTGGCGAATATTTCAAAGAAGGTCCGGTCTCAACATTCTTAAGAAGTTCCATAGAAGTATTGGCCGGCATACCCTCTGTTATATACGGCCTCTGGGGTTTATTTCTTCTTGTACCTCTTGTAAGATCGCTGGAAAATATATTCGGTGTAACCCCTCACGGAGTAGGTATACTCGCATCCGCTCTTATCCTTGCTATTATGATAATTCCCTTTTCAGCTTCAATCGGGCGGGAGGTTGTGACGCTTGTTCCTTCCGATTTAAAGGAGGCTGCATATTCACTTGGCGCAACAAGGTTTGAGGTTATAAAAAACATTATTCTCCCCTATGCACGGTCGGGAATATTCGCGGGAATTCTTCTGGCTCTGGGGAGAGCAATCGGCGAAACAATGGCCGTGACCATGCTTATCGGGAACAGCAATTTTCTGCCCACAGGCATCTTCAGTCCTGCCAATACCATGGCAAGTGTTATCGCTAATGAATTTGCCGAAGCAACAGGCATAACAGCATCATCACTAATTTATATAGGACTCGTGCTTTTTCTTGTCACAACAATTGTCAACATTATCGGCATTTATGTGATCAGGAAAATCAGTCTCACAGCATCGAAAGAGGTAACATGATGGAAGGCCAGTTGAAAAAAAGGATTTTTAAAGACAGGCTTTTTAAATATCTTGTTATACTATTCGCTTTTATATCGATCCTTCCGCTTCTCCTTATACTTTACTATATTACGAGAAACGGCATTGCCGTAATCAATTGGGAATTTCTCACAGAGCTTCCCAAGCCCTTTGGTGAAGCAGGCGGCGGGATTTTTAACGCTATTATCGGAACTTTTTTTCTCATCGTCCTTTCCAGCGTTTTATCAATTCCATTTGGTATTTCAGCGGGAATATATCTTTCCGAGAAAAGCGAAGGAAAGATTGCTCATATGGTAAGACTCTGCGTTGTTGTCCTCCAGGGAACGCCGTCAATAGTAATAGGCATTGTTGTATATATGTGGTTTGTAGTGCCATTCAAGGGTTTCTCAGCATTATCAGGCGGTATTGCCCTGTCCGTCATGATGCTGCCCGTTATTATTAAAACAACGGAGGAAACCCTGAAGCTGATGCCTTATACCTTAAAAGAGGCATCCCTTGCCCTTGGCGTGCCTTACTACAAAACAATCCTGAAAGTCATTCTGCCCACAGGCTTGAGCGGCATCCTGACGGGTATATTGCTGAGCGTTGCGAGAATTACCGGTGAAACAGCTCCGCTTCTTTTTACAGCTTTCGGAAACCAGTTTATGAATTACAATATTTTCAAACCCATGGATTCTCTGCCTTATCGTATATTCTATTACGCCATGAGTCCCTATCCTGAATGGCATTCCTTTGCCTGGGGGGCCTCATTTATCCTTGTGGCAGTAGTTCTGGGTTTTAATCTCATTGCAAGGGGAATAGCAATTAAATGGAAAGTTCAGTTTTAACTGTTAAAGATTTCAGTGCATTTTTCGGCGACAACCGGATATTGAAGGATATCAACATTTCAATATCGGATAATCTTGTTACCGCGCTGATGGGCCCTTCCGGCTGCGGCAAGACTACCCTTATCAGATGCGTGAACAGGATGCATGAACTTATCCCCGGCGCAAAGGTGTCCGGAAAGATATATCTGAGGGAAGATGATGTCTACTCCATGGAACCGATCTTATTAAGAAGAAAAATAGGCATGGTCTTCCAGAAGCCCAACCCCTTCCCTATGATGAGCATTTACGATAATGTCATCGCGGGATATAAATTAAACGGCATCAGGCTCAGGAAGGATGAGTTCGATACGATCGTTGAAAAATCGTTGAGAGGCGCTGCCCTTTGGAATGAAGTAAAAGACGCGCTTCACAGAAAAGGAACCTTTTTATCAGGAGGGCAACAGCAAAGATTATGCATCGCCCGCGCTCTTGCCATGAACCCGGAAATTCTGCTCCTTGATGAACCGACTTCAGCATTGGACCCGAAATCTACCGCCCATATTGAAGAACTCATCGTTGAATTGAAAAAAAGTGTGACTATGCTTCTTGTTACCCACAATATAGCTCAGGCGGCAAGGGTGTCTGATTTTACCGCTTTTATTTACCTGGGAGAACTTATAGAATTCGGCCCAACAGAAAAAATGTTTACAGTACCAAAGGATAAGCGGACAGAGGAATATCTTACAGGAAAATTCGGATAGGAGGTAAATGGAATGTTAGGTGAAAAAATAAAGGAGCTTCGAAGGGAACTCATAGAATATGCCGCATTTGTTGAAAACATGATTGATAAAAGCATTAACGGTCTTTTGAAAAAAGATCGGAAACAGCTCGATGAAGTTATTGGAAAGGATGAGCCCAAGGCAAATCATACGGAGATCATACTGGATGAGCTATGTACCGGAATGATTGCCCAATTTCAGCCGAAAGCGAAAGATTTAAGGATAATACTTATGGCATTGAGGATAAACGGTGATCTTGAAAGGATTGCAGACTATGCGGTAAACATCTCTAAAAGCGCTCTTTTTCTGATAGAACATCCCCAGGTAAAGCCATTGATAGACACGCCGAAAATGGCTGAAGAATCGGTAAGAATGTTAAAAGACAGCATTAGTTCATATATAAATGAGAATACAATGCTTGCGCAAAATGTATGCGAAAGGGATAGTATTGTTGATGAAATGGGAGACAGGATTTTACGGGAACTTATTACATTTATGGCAGCAGAACCTGCGACAATAGAACGATCTCTCCATCTTCTGAAAATAGCCCGCAGCCTTGAACGTATTGCCGACCTTTCAACAAATATCTGCGAAGATGTGATATTTATGGTTGAGGGAGAAGTTATAAAACACAATATTTCGGACAAGATTGTTCCGGTATAATCAAAGATTCGCATAACATTTTTCAGCATTATTAGTTGCCATATCCGGTAATATGCTTAACGGCTTGTAAACCGGGTCTTTTTTGGGGGGGGTAATGGTATATGATGGAAATGAATTGCGGCAAGCAACTATTCGAGTTGGAAATGAAGTTGCAGTTCTGAGATATCACCTCCGATAATGTGATCCACATGGACGCCAAGCATAGCGGCAGCGTATTATTCAAATTCTCGATCATTCTTGTCACTGATAAAACGCGCAGAAGAGCTCATGTACCATAGTAGGGCACACGGAGGAAACCGGATATCAAAAAACTTGTTTAGTTAACAATTCCTTTTTATTTTGAGAAATTATGTAGTTTATTCTTTTTCATGGCCCTTTAAAATAAAATTACTATTTAAAGAGGAGTAAGAAGGGTTGCCGTTTGCTGCTTTGTCAATTATTAGAATCAACTTCCCTCCCCAACAGGGTTGCGACAGAAACCCTATCCCGCCCTTCCTCCTTGGCTCGGTAAAGTGCAATGTCAGCGGCATTGATGACGCTTTCCGCAGAAAAGCCGTGATCAGGGAAAACCGCTACCCCGAAAGAAACGGTTACTGTTTCCCGTGGTAGTTTGCTATGGTGGATTTGGAGATTCTTTACTGCTTCCCGCAGATATTCCGCGCGCTGGTGGCTTATTTCTAATGACGAATCGGGGAGTATAATAATAAACTCCTCTCCCCCATATCTGCAGGCAATGTCACTGCTGCGAACGTTCTGTTGTAGAAAGCTACCCAGTGCCTTTAATAGGCTATCACCCACCTCATGGCCAAAACTGTCATTGTAGTTTTTAAAGTAATCAATATCAAGCATGATTATTCCCACTTTCATGCCTTTTCTTTCGGCCCTTGTCAATTCACGCTCAATAGATTCTTCCATATAACGGCGGTTATATAGACCTGTCAGGTGGTCGCGGATTGATAAACCTCGGAGTATTTCATGAAGTTTTATGTTTGCCAATGACATTCCGATACGATCAGTTACATTTTCGAATAATTGCAGCTTTGATTCCAAAGAAAACCCTCTTATGTGGAATACACCCAGGGGTTCTCCATATATGACCATGGGTATACACAGATAAGATACATCTTTTAGCGCGTTAACATGACGACATTGAAGAACAGCATGGGGATCTTCCACAAGATTTATTTTTCCGCGACGCAATGACCAGCAATCTTCAGGGCTAAACTGTTTTTCTTCAGGTGGGTTTACACCAAAAAATACCGAGCCATACAGAAGGTTTTGCGAAGGGTTATTCATATATAATGCACCGGAGAAACCGGTAAACAATTCAGAGACGGACCCGGCAATAACGGCATATGCCTCATCTAAAGTCTTACAGGCTTGCAGAAGGTCAGTCATTTGGCTCAGAGCGTTGATTTCTTTATTACGTTCTTCCAGTTCCGCAGCATAATGGGCTAACTCCTCTGTACGTTTTGCAACCTTAAATTCAAGGTCTTCTTGTGCCTGACGGATTGTCAGTTCAACTTCTTTTCGTTGAGTAATATCTTCTGCAACCCCGCACATATTCTTTATTACTCCATTTTTATCCAGCATTGGAAAACCCCTGTCCCAAATCCACCGTATCTCGCCGTCTGGCCGTACAATTCTATATTCTACGGTGTATTTTCCTTGAGCATGAGTTTCAATAGCAGCAAAAACCTTCTGACGATCTTCAGGATGTATAGAATCAATCCAAAGCAAGGGGTTTTCATATACTTTTTCACGGGGGACCCCCCATACCGTTTCGAAGGCAGGGCTGATATATATCATTGTGCTGATATCCGGTGCTGATATCCAGAACACCTCCTGGATATTTTCAGCTAACTGGCGGAAACGCATTTCACTCTCTTGCAGGATATTTTCTGAATTCTTCTGCTCTGTAATGTCTATTACACCCGCGATACCCCCTATAAAATTCCCCTCATTGTCAATAAACGGTGTGGCCAACAGTAATGCAGAGATTCGACTGCCATCCTTTTTAAAAAACTTAAATTCAAACTGTTTTATAGTGCTTTTTTCACAATTTTCAAGTTTTTGTTTCGCTATCTCAATATCCTGTTCGTCTATGAAAAGAAAGATGTTTTTTCCCAGCATCTCCTCGACTGAGTAACCCAGCATCTCTGCCATGCGGGGATTTACAAATGTTGTATAAGTATTCTTATCAATTTCCCATATGCCTTCTTGCAGTGTTTCTATCAGTTGGCGTTCTTTATCTCTGCTTTCCTCGAGCGTCTGCTCTAAATTTTTATGTATAGTAATCTCAAGTTGAAGTTGCTCATTGATTATTCTTAATTCTTTTGTTCGTTCTTCTATCAATTCTTCAAGATGCTTTTTGTGTTTCTTCAATACTTCTTGCGCCTGTTTGCGCTCGGTAATGTCAGTCATAACAGTCAATAAACAAGGCACGTCATTGATTGTAACTGTATCTGCAGAAAAGAGCCCGTCAAGGATTCTGCCGTCCTTGGTCAGTACCTGGATCTCTACATCGTGCACCCTTCCTGTTTCTTTTATAAGGAGGTGAGTTTCTACCCGGTTTTCCGGATCAACAAATACCCCCAGTTCGATTGAAGTTTTACCAATTACCTCCTCGCGGGAAAAACCCATGGTTGTCAGGAAGGTTTCGTTTACATCAAGAAAGCGGCCACCCTCGATGGTGGAGAGAGCCATCGATACTGAATTTGAATGAAATGCCCTGGAGAATTTCTCCTCCGATTGTTTAAGCTGAGAAATATCCTTACTGACTCCAAAAAGGGCCGGTTTTCCATTCCAGATTCCTTTAGTTACACTGGTCTCCACGGCAATCAAACGCCCGTCTTTCGTCATTACCGGGATGAAACATGATGATGTCTTCCCATCGAGTATTGCCGCAATTATCTGCGTCGCCTCCTCTTTTCGCTCAGGTGGATGGACTATCAGGACCGATTGTCCGACGAGTTCAGCCTTCGTATACCCAAGGCGCCTGACGACCGTGTTGTTGACATGCATAATGCTGCCCGATTCATCCAGAACATAGAGAAAGTCGTTTATAGTATTGAAGAATGTATAAAAGTTCTGGCGGCTCTGCTCCAGTGCCTCCTCAGCCTGTTTACGGCTTGATATATCAATCCCTACTCCGATAAGATGCTTCACATCGTCAATCATAACCTTAAGTCCTGTTAAGAAATAGGGGGTTTTGCAACCATCTTTTGATACAAAATCTGTTTCAATACTTGACTCGCCTTCTTTAAAAACCTTCTCTAACTGCTCCTCGATGAGTTGCCTGACATTACCGGAAAAAAAATCAAAAGGACTCATCTTCGATATTTCCTGCGCAGAGTATCCGCTCGTCCGCTCTAAATTTCTATTCCATCTTTTTAATTGTAACCGGTCATCAAAGCAGCAGAATATGCCCGGCATGGTGTTTAGTATTGATTCAGAGAATTTTTTTTCTGCAAGGAACGCATTCTCAATCTGCTTGCGGGTCGTGATATCATGGAAGAAAACGAGGGCACCTTTCTGATTCTCATAGAGGAACGGTACGGCTGAGACCTCTACATCGAAGGGCGTGCCGTCGAGTTTAAGGTATTTCTGTTCCATTAACGCAACTTCTGTTCTCTCTTCATTGACAAGCCGGATGCGCTCCCGAATGGCGGCGTGATAATCGGGGTGGAATCGGGTCATAACTGGCAGGCCGAGCAGTTGATCTGAAGACACAGCCCCAAACATCTTCGTTGCAACCACGTTTACATAGGCGAATTGTCCGCTCGTCTGAACAAAGATGCCGTCTGGTGCCTTTTCTGCCAGCGTGCGGAACTGCTCCTTGCTCTCCCGCAGTGACTCCTCAGCCAGTTTGCGGGCAGTAATATCGCGCGCAACACCCAAAACAGATTTAACGATGCCGGCATTGTCTTTCAATGGGATTAGCCAGGTACTGTGCCACATATCACGACCCGGGAAAGAAGTCCTGCCCTCAACATGTAAGGGGCTACCGCCTTGAAACACGCGCTGCAAACTAATCTTTTGTTCCGTTGCGGTCTCCGGTGGAAACAGTTGCGTTCGCGGCATACCAACGATCTCTTCCGGTGAGTATCCGAATTGTCCGGCCCCGACATTGTTGACGTATTCTATGCAATCATCACGATTAATGATAAAAATCATATCGTTCGTCATTTCAGCCAAAGTACGATAATGTCCCTCGCTATCTCTTAGCACTGCCTCTACACGTTGGAGTTCGACAATATTATGTCGCAACTCTTCATTTTCCGCTTTGTGCCCGATTTCAGCTTGTTCCAGTTCCTGAATTTTCTTTTTTAAGGCCGATATTTCTTTGATATGTTCCGGTCTTGTTCTTGATGGATCACTCATAAGACCTCCCTATGACAATAAAAAGCGCAACCAATATATCAATACTGTCTTTAGCTAATATATGCTAAAATGTCAAACGCATAACCGTGTGGCAAATGTTTGCATCCGCCAATTATATGCAGACTCAGCACAAGAGTGTGCGCTTAGTTATCTTTATCGCATAATACCCTTATGAGATTAAGACCACAATCCGTAATACAATTTCCTGGAATATCTCATAAACAGACGACATCCGCGAGAATCTGATGTATATCTTCCTTCCTGTCCTGATTATTTTCCCGGCAACTCCGATGAGGAAGAACCGTAATGCCTTCATCCAACAGCTTAACCAGGTACCGGCTAATATGATGGGATATGTATAGGATCAATCGATTGAAAAAAAGATTGGCGTATCTGATAAGGCTTTAAATATGGCTATTAGAGTTTCAAATCAAGTACAATTCTCGCAATTGTAATACTTTGAAGAGGAAAACATTGATAAAATATCATACTTATTTTTTTAAAAAATTGAAACGGCAAAATCACGCCCGGCACGCTATAAAGCCAGTATGGCCAGATTCGAATATATGCAAACGTTACGAATTGAAATCAATAAATATCATAAATATGTTTCATTTCTTCTTATAATATTCAGGGTACAATTTTTGGGCGCACTCAGGACAGATACCATGACTGAATTCCGCCTCCGAGCGATCTCGTATATAGACTTCCATTTGTTCCCAGTGTCCCTTGTCGTTGCGTATTTTCTTGCAGGAAGCACAGATTGGAAGCAATCCGCTCAACGTTTTTACTTTATGAAGGGCTTCCTGGAGTTCGAGTATAAGCTTTTCCCGTTCTTCCTCTGCCCTTTTATGCTCGGTAATGTCGCGAATGATACCCTCGGTACCGAGGAAATTGCCCTGGTCGTCATAATAAAAATGTGTTGTGAGTGAGGCGTCAAATGTGGTGCCATTCTTTTTTTTCAGTACAGCTTCGAAGTCCTTTACACTACCATTGGCCTTTATCTGATCAAGAAGTTGCTGGCGTCCTGCAGGGTCAGGCCATAAGAGATCAAGGGGCAAACCAATCATTTCATCAACCGAGTCATACCCGAACATCTTAGCCCCCGAAGGGCTGCCCATGAGTAGGGCTCCTCTGGTGTCAGATCGGTAGAATACATCCTGGATGTTTTCAATAACACTGTGGTATTTATTTTCGCTCTCCCGCAACGCTATTTCAGCCAGTTTGCGGGTAGTAATATCACGCGCAACGCCCAAAACAGATTTAACGATGCCGGTACTGTCTTTCAATGGGACCAGCCAGGTACTGTGCCACATGTCACAACTTGGGAAAGAGGTCCAGCCCTCAACATGTAGGGGGCTACCGCCTTGAAACACGCGCTGTAAACTGATCTTCTGGTGTGCTGCGATCTCCGGTGGAAACAGTTGCGTCCGCGGCATACCTACGATCTCTTCCGGTAAGCATCCGAATTGTTCAGCCCCGACGTTGTTGACATATTCTACGCAATCATCACTATTAATGATAAAAATCATATCGTTCGTCACTTCAGACAAAATACGATAACGTTCCTCGCTATCCTTGAGTGCCGTTTCTGCCCGCTTACGGTCAGTTATATTTATCCCCATCCCTGTGAGGCATTCTGCATTACCCACTGTAATTCTCGTGCCTGTAAACAGATAAGAAGTAAAGCGATTATCTTTAGACACAAAATCTGCCTCAACAATAGACTGACCTCGCGTAAAAACCTCCTGAATCGCCTTTTCAACACGTTTTTTATCCTCACCTGTGAAGAAATTAAGAGGATGCATTGTGGATATTTCTTCTGTAGAATATCCCGATATCTTCTCAAGATTTCTATTCCATCTTAGAAGTCTTCCCGATTCATCAAAAAGATAAAAAACACCCGGTAAACTGTTTATTACGGTATCGGAGAATTGTTTTTCGGCATGCAGTATTTCTTCCGTCCTTTTACGCTCTGTGATGTCTATTATAAACCCTTCCAATCCTTTAACCTGACCGCAATCAACAACAGGACAGGCAGAAAATACATGATAACCGATCGATCCATCTTTGCAACGCCGTGAGAACTCGCCATGTGGAATTTGTGTGCCATTTAATATATTTTCAACATATATCTTAGCTTTATTCAAATCAATATCTACCTGGGATATAGAAAAATGCCTGCCGATAACTTCATCTGCAGAATCATATTTATGCATTCTCAACCAGGCATCATTGACCTGCCGGAAGACACCTTCCCTATCTATAAAAAAATAACCTGCCTGAGCAGTCTTAATTGTTTCCTGGATTTGCTTATTACGTTCCTGCAGTACTGAATCCGCTAATTTCCGCTCCAATTCCGATTTTTCAAGTTCCTTGATTCGCTGTTTTAAAACCAATATCTCATCATGGAATGCTTGTTCTGTTTTGGATATATCTTTCATCCGTTGTTCCCTCTAAATAACAAAATATAGACTTGAAATAAATGATACTACTTTCTACACGACTTATTTAACTGATATTAACACTGTTCTGTCAGGTTATAAACGCTTATATATTGATAATTTACCACAAATACAGGTTGTTATGAATGAAAATGCATTTTTTGACCTGAAGTATTTCTGCCTGTACGATACTCATTCTGATCCCTTTCTTCTTTTTGGTAATGTAAAATAGAACGTTGCGCCGCCATTTACCGTTGCTTCAGCCCATGCCTCGCCGCCATGGCGATTTATGACTCTTTTTACAATGGCCAAACCGATGCCGGTTCCCTCAAACTTATCCGTGCCATGAAGTCGTTCAAGGACTTCGAATATCTTATCAGCGTGTTCCATGGGAAACCCAATCCCATTATCTCTCACATAATAGATATTTTTCTCCGTCTCAGCCCATCCCCCTACTTCCACGTGTATTATCTCCCCTTGTTTGCTATACTTGACAGCATTACTTAAAAGATTAGAAACAACTTGTCTAATCATTATACTGTCAGCATATGTTTTTGGTAAGGGCTTCAGATGCAACTCTATTATGCGCTCAGTATAAAGCATTTTAAACTGCTTAAAGATCTCTCTGACAATTTCTTCAATATCGATTTGAGAAATCTCGATATTTTTTCGGCCCAAGCTAAAAAACGCAAGGAGGTCGTCAATGAATTCTCTCATGTTTATAGTGCTTTTGTAGATTACCGCAAGGTGTTGCCGACCTTTTACATCCAGAATATCATTATATTTATCAAGCAACCTCCGGGAAAGGCCTTCTATGGCAGCCACAGGGGTTTTCAGGTCATGGGATACGGAATAATTGAAGGTTCTCAGATCATTATTAATTGTTTCAATTTCCTTGATGCGGCTTTCGAGTTCTTTATTCAGGCTTTCCAGTTCCGCCGTTCTTTCCCTGACCCTCTTTTCCAGTTCATCACGTGTTTTTTTAATTGCCCTTTCTGCACGCCTTTGTTTTGTTATATCGGAGAGCATCACTATATATCTGTCTTTATCTAACGGATATGGTTTGAATTCAATCTCTTTTTTCTTTCCGTTCCGGCAGAGAATAGTGAATACTTTCGAAATGCCTTTTCTGACAATAATATTTTTCCATGCCTCAATAGCTTGTTTTCTGTAGTCATCATCGGGGTATGCCTTATAAAACCAGTCGCGCCCTGTGGGGATATCGTCAAGCGTATATCCGGTAATATTTACGAATTCCTCATTTATATAGATATACCTTCCATCCTTATCAATCATCACCACACCATAAGGTGCCTTTTGTAAGATTGCGAAAAAGGTCTCCCTTTCTTTCTTGAGAAGAATATCCGTTTTTGTTTGTTCTGTAATATCGTACACCATCTCAATCGCTGCCATGATGTTGCCATCTTTATCTGTAAGTGGAGACGAAACAATTTTATAATGTATAGTTATATTTCCTGACGGTGTATCGGTAACTGACTCATGGACACGCCCATCCTGAAGAGTTTTACGTGTCGGGCAGTAGGAGCATATAGCATCTCGTGGAGGATTATTGAATGCCTTGAAACACGCAGGTTTTTTGGAAGCATCAACATCAGGGAACCACTTCATCATCTGATTATTCAGGAATAATATTTCCATTCCAGGGCTTATTAACGCAACGCCAACGCCTATGTTGTCGATAACGCTCTTGTATTTCTCGTTAGACTCCCTTAACGCCTCCTGGGTTTTTTTCTGACTTTTGCGCAATTGTGCAACTTCGTATATGATTTGTTCTTTAGTTTTGTCTTTATCCTGTTTCATAATGGCTGCAATACAATTCTATTTAAATTTTGTGACCAGACATGTTGAGAATCTCCTTTTTCATAATATATCCTGATAATTCACCATTTCGATATGTTGGTATACTGTCAACCCTTAAGTTGCTTAAACTCTTTGCTATATTCGCCAATTTGGACACAGCTTCCATAACACCGGTATCCCTATAACACATAATCCGGGGCCTCAGCAGGTATCCCATGGCTTCCACAAACGTATCCTTGTTTGGAAGGATAAGCATGACAGGGACCCCATTAAACAGATTCTTTATGGAGTAAACATCTATGAGTTTTTCTTCATCTGCGGGTATAAGGATGGCCATCTTTTCGTCATTTCGGTGTTCAGACAGTTTAAGCGCTAGGCTGCCGGCTGTTGCGCATAAATCCATACTTTCGTCTGGAAGCTGGGTTTTTATGGCTTGCATAATTGCTTTCCCGGTTTTGTCCGAAGGTGTTGAAAAAAAAAGAAGACACATAATTTCCCTCTTCCCCCGATTTGCTTAGCTCATTAGCTAAAACCAATATATAATACTAACACAGAAATAAAGCAGACATGATGATATTTAATTGATAGGTTAATGATAGCACATTACTATTATTAAGTAAGGGACATAAGATATGTCCTGAGGTTAACTTTCTGATTGTTCAATCCAAGTTTATTTCTAATGTGTTGTCTATGGAGGTTGATTGCGCTCTCTGAGACACCAAATGCTTTTGCAATTTCTTTTACTGTTTTACCGTCTCTTATGAAATCTGCAACTCTGATCTCCAGCGGAGTAAAGTTCTCATGGATGGAGGTCATCTTTTTTGCAAAAGGGGAAATAATATTTTTCAAATTTGTTTCAAGAACATCCAGATACGTTCTTTGTTCTTCATCCAACTGTTTTTGTTTCAACGCATCAACATAAGGCAAAACAAGTTTTCTCACATTGAAAAGAATTTTATCTTCCAACTCATTCTTGTCCTTTTCTCTCTGTTCTAATAAGACTTTTAAGGCGATATTGACTTCTTCAAGGCTGAGGGACTTCATTCTGAGTTCTTTCTCATCTTCTTTCCGGTGGGTTATATCGCGTGTCACCCCCAGAATACCTGTGGGGTGGCCACCCGTATCACGCAGAAAAGAGACTCTGACTTCAACCCATCCTGTCGAACCATCATTGCGTATATGTTCAAGTTCAAGCACGCGAGATCTGAAGATATCCTTCTGTCCGGTAGTTTCCTCAGCGAGATTTTCCTGCAGGACGCCAAGTACGATATCATAGGAGTGCGGTGTTAAAACCTCCTTTAGTGACTGATGTATAGCCTGGTCTGCAGCAATACCCCGAAGTTGTGCAATAGATGGGCTGATATAGGTAAAATTAAGGTTCATATCCATCGTCCAGATCACATCTGATACATTTTCTGCCAGGAGGCGGTAGAGACCCTCACTCTTTCTTAGGGCATCATCTGCCCGTTTATGTTCGGAGATGTCCATCATCATCCCCGTTATGACATCCGATTCAAGAGTTGCGCTTAAAAGGACAACAATGGATTCTCCCGTTTTTGTGACAAATTCTATTTCAAAGTTGGTGAGTTTGCCGGTTTGCTCAAGAATCTCCAGGATGGTTTTTCTGTCCTCCGGGTTTCGATACCGGGCAGGAGAACCTTCCGGCGCTGCTTCTTCAAGGGTCTCAAAACCGAACATACGCAGGCACATATCATTAAGATAAAGGATATCGCCTTTGAGATTTACCTGGTAGACTCCGACAAGAGCATTTTCGATGAGGCTACGATACCGGTTTTTACTTTTTTTCAGTTCAGAGACAAGTTGGCGTAGTTCTGAGAGTTCATTGAGAAGTTGTTCTCTACTCTGACCTTTATCTTTCATCACACATACCTCTGAGAGTATTGATTACCTGTAGAAATATACTACATTTTTGAAGTTGTTGCACCTGAGGAAGCTATCTATGCCTAAGGCAAAAACCATGCAGTGTGGTATCGTCACAGGAATAAGGGCAATCATGGAAAAATATATTCTTTGCATGATGTAATTTTTGAAACCGGTTTCATAGAATAAATAACTGTCCGTAATATATATGGAACAGGCAAGGATAATATAAGCACCGAAAGAAATTGTGTTTTTTTCCAGAGCACCGGCTATGACATTCAGTGCAAATTGGAAAAGAATCATAAGGAAAAGCGCCAGTATAACCATCTCGATTTTTATCTGAAAAGAATCATTACGGAACTTATCTAAAAGCAGATCCGAATATTCGCCTATATGAATACCGCTTGCAAGAGCCGCTCTCTGGAAATACGTGGACATGGTACGTACGGCAAGAATATTCTCACCGGTTCGCTTTAAGACGTTTGTTGGTATCCTGTACAGCCTTGCGGTATTGGGAGCTGCCACAAATCTATCGCCTACCGCTCCCTCGCCTCCTATCTTCATACTAAGTTGCATTCAAAAGCAGACCGAGGCGTCGACGAGGAGCCGACGTAGGCGTACGCTATAGTACGTCGAGGAAAGCGACGAGGAGACAACGAAGGTATGCAAATGAAGGCAACTTGGTATCAATCCATTTAAAAAGATTTCATCAGCCCCGGAGCCGGAAGCGGGGCTCACGTCGCCCCCTCCACGAACAAAGTCCGTGGAGCCTCCCCTCTACCGCACTTCCTCCACACTCCAGAAGGTCTCATTTCTGGATGGGAACTTTGGTGCATACTGGAGTTCCATGCGTATCTGACGGTCAAGCCTCTGGGGTATGCCGAAGCGTACAGCTCCATTTTCGGTACGCCATTCAATAATACGGACAAACTTGCCGGAGTTTACATCACGGACGAAGTTCGGGGAAAACTGTCCCTGCTCAAAGGTGTCAACAGGTGAACCGAAGCGTTTCAGGAGGATGGAACGGACCCGTTCGAACGTCTGAGAGACGGTACTCTGGTTGCCCACATCATCAAAATCTATGATCAGAGCAGTCTTCGTAACAACCTTTTCATCATGGAGAAGGGCAAGACGCTGTCTCTGGTCTATCTCATTTAAGAGTCTTGCCTCATAGACAACCAGTCCGGGCTGCATAAGACCGCCGGTAATGCCCTGGGCTGCCAGACCATCTACAGCCTTCTGCAACGGCTGACCGATAGAAAAGGGGCTGACCGTGGCTGCAGCGGCTGCCGCTTCTTCCGGCTGTGCAGTGAGTTTGCTGAACATGGACGATATGGGTTTACCCGGTTCCTTGTCGAATTTGAGAGTGTAGAATACGGCAAATTTGTATGCCTGGGTGGAAGACTGGCCTGTTGCAGTTCCCGGTGTCGGGTCACGGTCGGTGTAGTTTGTCTCGATTCCGAAGATGTGAGGGCCTTTTGTAAAACGGTAATTGAAGCCCACATTATTGGTCACTTCATTGGAAGTTCCCGGCGCATAGGCATTCTGCGAGAATAATTTGGCATCAAGGCCGATCTGGTGCATTGCATTAGCGATCTGAAGTCCAAGGTTAACGCCATAGTTGTCTCTGTTCGTGGCGTTCCCTGCCATATTCTGGTAGATCAGACCCGGTGTGACGCTCCCCTTAAAGGGTCCAAGTGCAATGGCGTGGGTAGCGCTTAAATTTGTTTCATAAGACCTCTGCCCGGCCCAGTTTGCATTATCTGCAAAATTCTCAACATTTTTTGCGATGAGCGTGAGTTTTGCTGCCCACGTTCTGACAGGCATTCCAAAATTCATGTTCAGGTTGGCTGTTCTTGTATTTGTAGTTCTGTCCTTGTTTTTCGCGTCCTGGATAAAGGCGTCCAGACCGGTGGTTAGTCCGGGGAGGAAAGAAACTGCAAGCGGGCCGGTCAGGTTTGTTCCTGCCACATACGTGTCTGTCGGGTTGGCTGTACTGGCGGCATCGACAAAATACTGGAGGCGTCCACGAAGATTGAGTCCCTTTGCAAACCTCCATCCCCCGTGGGCTTCATAGCCTTCATAGTCTCTGTTTACGCTTGATGCATTGGGACGGTAATTTCTGCCGTAGTTCTCATATCTTAACCTGTAATTAAAAGGTGTTCCCGTATCGGCGGTAAACTGGCCGAAAAGACCAAGGCCATCTTTGTTGGTTTCTGTCGTATTTGCCGTAAGATTATAATCTCCTTTTAAATAGGCAACCTCGCCTTCGAGGGTCATTTTCTGTTTCTTGAATGCTAATATCTTCTCACCGGTAATGCTGCCCACAAGCTGGTTCCTTGCGGCAAGGCCGTCTTTAATCTCACTGGCCTGGTGATTCTGGAGAAGATTAAAGGAATAATTACCCCATTTTTTATCCTCAATAAGATAAGATGCTCCGCTGAAAAGGTTATTGACCGGTGTGAAGTCGCGGTAATCATCCGCGCCGGCGCCGGTGAAGAACAGAAAGGATTGTTTGCGCTCCTGCGATGAAAAGGCTGGTTGGAGTTCCAGTTGAAATCCCTTTAATGATCTCTGGATGGTTCTGATCGACATAAAGGAGAAGTTGTCGCCAAGCTGAGTACGTAAGGGCACCGGGGCATTACCCTTTTCCCAGGTTAGATTGCCTCTTTCCAGTACAAAACCGTTATGCTGACTTCTGTAACGGGAATCATTATAGAGCAGGTCAAACCTGCCCTGGAAGGATTCAAAGTCAGAAAACCTGCGGGAAAAAGAGGTTGTCAGTTCATTATAGAATTGTCCCCCTGTGTTCTGGTAAGGGCTTCCGGCCGGATCGCCCCAGAAATCGTAATTCTCATACCGGGCTGTATTTTCCATGGAAAGTGCCCAGTCCTTCAGCGGCGTTTTGTCTTCCGCGAAAGCAGGAATATAGAATAGGAAGGAGAACAATATCAGAATAAAGGTTGGCATTTTTGCATGTTTCACTGAGCAACCCCCTTCTGAGTTATTTTGATTATGTATTCCTGTTCCCCCTGACGTCGCTGAAAACCATTCTGGGGATCATTATACTCAACTTGTGTCTTTGCAATAACAGACAGCCTACTTATAAGAAGATCACCTCCCGGATCAAGCTTTATGCCCTGATTGATAATCCGATAACTGCCTACGGACATGATCCTGAGTCTGGCATCCACCGGAGCCTTGCCGTTCATGGAATCCATGAGGCGGTCTTTTTCATAGAAATTTTTGCCGAGTGTCTTCACCATGTCAGGTGAGTTCCATGAATCGGCAATAGCCTGCATAGTTTTCTCTACTGTTTGTCTGTCAATGGGTATGGGTTCCTTGACGGGTTTGATGCCTTCGGCAAGAGGTTCATCTATGGAGGCAGGAGACTTTATGGGCTGGATACGCCGTACTTCCTGTGCATGTGCTTGCATGATTGTAAAAACAAAGATCAATGAGAAAGCAAACGTTGTAAGCAATGGTTTCTTCATAATATCTGCACCCCCTTCCTACCAGTTCACGCTGTTTACGGTAAGTACGGCTGTATTGGCATTAGCCGGTGTATTGTTCGTCACCTTGAAGGAAATACCCACCGAGTTCGTGCCTTTTGAATAGGTCTTCACATACGTAGACCCGTATTGGGCATTCGTAATGATTGATCCTGACCAGCTGCTGCCGGGACCATATTGATATTTATTTGCCAGAGAGTTAAACCAGACGGATGATTCAGAGGTGTAGCTGAATCCCGCAAGCCTGCAGCTTTGATTGGATTCGTTCAGCACAATACCCGCATAAGGTCCCCCGGGAGCTGTTGTATCGAAGGCGATGGATTTGCCGCTGCATTGATCTCCCACTGATGATGAAGAAGATGATCTACCCGAACTCGACGTTGAAAAAAGGTTGCCGTTTACATCTACCCATGAGAAAGGATTTGTACCGTCTTGAGAACTCCATGTATTGAAAACCTGTTCTATTTCGTAATAAATATCTTCTCCGAGGCCCGGAGTGCTGACAATTTCAAACTCTCCCGGAAGCTTACCTGCGCCTTCCGGAGGCTGTCCCTGCCCTTGTTCCGGTCCCAGGGGTATAACAGGTTTTCCTGCAACAACACACCATTTCCGGTATTCCTTTTTCAACGCATCGAGCGCTGCCTGGTATGACGATTTTTTGCGGGCCATGAAGCTTTCAGGCGTTTCCACGGGTTCGGCGTGAACAAAGGAAGTGAAAGGGGGTAGAAGGGTTGATATCAAGAAGGATATTGCAATTAAACGAGTTGTGTTGCGAACGATGTTTTTATAAGCATTTTTCATTGTCATTCCCCTACCTTCCCGCTGCCGCCCACAGGCTCAAAAAACGAGTCATTAAAAAACTCACCCAGACCATCCTTGGCTTGATCCTTTACTAAACGCTTCAATTGCACCTCAAACTGAATTGCCAAAGGTGCTGGTGTAGGTAATGAGAAAGGCAACTCCACTTCTTTTTCGATAGTTTCAGTCTTGCGCAAAACCTCTTTGCAATCCTCGACAAACTTCTTTTTCGTCTGCTTCACTCCTTTTAGCCCTGTCTTTATTTTCGGATCGTTGAGGTTATCGGAAAGCGCCCGTGCCCTTCGCGAATCATTAACAGTTTTTTCAAAAGTACTGGGGTCTGCGAAATCTTTGCTCAGATCGTCGCCGAAAACTTTGCCTAAATTTTTATTAGAAAAACTAATACCGTCATTTTCTGCCTTACCCAATAAGGCCAAGGCTTTCTCCCCGCCTGCTTTCTCGAAGCGCTCCGATAAATCAAGCAATCTTTCATAATTTGTGGTAATGCCCGGCCCCGGTTTTCTAAACATCTCTGCCATGATTTTACGCGCCAACTCGGGGTTCCCCGCATTGTATACGCTGCCCCCTTCGGTGGCGATAAAACGGAATTTGCCGTCAGGAAGTGTTTCCTTGACGAGGTTTCCAGGATTGGGATCAAGAAATACTATCCCTTCATCGGCTGCTTTTTTGAAAAATTGGAGGGCTTCTATCTGCTCTTGTCTGGTCAACCCTCTTTTTTTAATAATGTCTTCCACTGTTTCCTGATTCGGAGCAAACTTAATCTTCTCAAGGGTAGGCACATCTACTTCTTTTACACCGTTCTCTGTCATTACCTGCATCCTTGTAGACCCCTTGCCTGTTGTTTCAACGTGGGGAACACCCTTTTCCTTCATTGCTTTTATACCGTCAGCTTCGCCTTTTTGTTTTTCGGCTGCATTGCCCAAAACCTCCTGCAATTTCTTCTCGGACAGCTTTTTGCCTGAACCGGGGGTAAAATCTTCCAGTGAAAAAATCTTTTCAGGATTGTCGGGATCCGAAAATCTGTCAAAAACTTTCGCTACCTTACCTTCTCCTGTATTTTTAATAGTTGCCGTGTTTCCAGCGCCCACTTTCTCCCCAAACTGTTGTTGATTAAAATTAGCTTCCTTTGGTTCCCAATTGCCTCGAGGGGTAAGTTTGTCAATCTTTTCCTGGTCAATTTTCACCTTATCATCAAGTTCTTTTGCAAGTTTTTTTGCCGCTTCTTCCTGGCTTTTGGATGAGGCTTCAAGCACGCCATTGTCTGCCTTCGAGGCGTCTTTGAGTTTATCAATTGCACCTTTGGTTTTACCGCTGTTCTCGGGAATAAACCCTTCATTCAGCGCCTTTTCTGCATTAGCTGCTTTTGCGCCGAGGGCATTGGTTTTGCCTACCGCCTCGCCGACAATCGCTGCTTCCTCCATGCCCTTTTTAAGGAAATTTTGTATGCCCTTTATTGCGGCATCTGTTTTGCCTCCCGCAAACTTGCTAAAACCAAGGGCGGTATTTGATGTAGCGGCTGTCAGGATAAGGTTGTCCGCTGCTTTACCGGCTTCTTCCAACTTAACATAGTTTTCCATTTGACGTTTGTAGATTTCAGTCCTTTTCCGGTTGGCGTCAGGTGTGTCGCCATATTTGTAGAGTTCATTCAGTTCGTCCATATCCTGTTCAATTGATTTAAGAATATCTGTTTTTGCGCGGATGACCTTTACCACATCATCTGCAAGCCCCTCAAAAATATTGGGGACAAGTTCGATCATGAATTTTCCCGCATTGTCGATATCCTTCATGGTTTCCCTGAAGTCCTTTTTGAATATTGCGTCGTAGGCCAAATTTCCGGCTTTTTGTGCCATGTCCGAAGCGGCGCCATAGGAGTCCTGCGTTTGCTGCAATGCCTGCTCAACGGACATGCCGGAATTTATACTTTTGATAAAATCACTAACGTAGCCTATCGGTGCGGTAGCAGGATTATATTTAGCCAGCCCCACGGCCATCTCGTTCAGCCAGACAAGCTTGCTTCCTACCCAATTCGTCCACGAACCGTATTCTGCTTCATATTGTAATCTTCTTGCATTGGCAAGGGATTCCATAAGCTTGCGGTCCATTTCTGCCTGCTTGATACCGTCCCATTTGATCATCAGGGGCTGTATTTCATGAAGCGGTTTAGGTGCTTTGACAATGGCAGGATCGATTTTCTTTTTCTTCGCTTCAGGCAGTTGAACATTCATGCCGGGCAATCCCCATGCTGCACCCTGATCTTTTTTGCCGTCAGCCTGAACGATTGTATAGTCTCCGCTTGTCTTTTGCCCGCCACCGCCCAGGCAGTGTTCATATTTACCCGAATAGTACATGCCGGAGAGTTTTGACTGCATTTTACCCAGATCAGCACGCATTTCAAGAAGCGCCCTGAAATAGTCATCAAAGCGTTGGTTTGCCGCCTCTATCTCTTTTTGAAGCTCCGGGAACCTCCTCTCTGTGTCGAGACGCAGTTTTGCCCACTCTCCATAAATCCTTTTCTGTTCTGCCCGGAGCCGGTTGGCAAGGTCAACCTTCTTTTTATCGAAGATACAATATCCTATCGGTATTCCTTGACCGATAACAGAAGGATTACCCTTATTATCCATGGGTCGGTATTGCCTCTGGTCCTCCGCGGAAACGACAAGCCCCTCTCTGTAAGCAGTGAGTATAAGGTTTAGATACTCACCGGCAAGCTTGGTAAAGGGATTGCGAATTGACTGCACCTTTACAAGCAGCGCCTCCCATTCTTTTGCCAGGGTCTTTTCCATGTCGTCGTATCTTTTTGGTGCTTTAAGCATCTGCTCCATCAGATTACCGGGTTCATCGCACATTATCTGGAGCTGTCTTGTACGTTGGGATATCTGCCGTTGGAGTTTCGGACAATCACGGCATATGTCAGCAGGAGGATTTGGGGTGTCCTTGGGAAGATTTTGGTTAATAACTTTAAATAGAGGCATTTGCGGGATGACCTTCATGTTTTTGCCATCAAGCTGTGCGAACTTGTTGACGTCTATATCGGGTATATTGATTGTCTCTTTGGCTTGCTTGTCTCCTTCAAAGGTTTTTTGTTCATCTTGCGGCGGCTTGTAGGCACCTTTTCCGCATTCATTTACCGTAATATATGTTATGGCAGGTTTAACAGTCATGTTCTGAACGCCCTGGCCCTGATGTTCCTTTGCAAGGTGCGTCTCCAGCGTATACTGTCCGTCTCCCCAGTGGTTCGCGTCAAAGAGAAAGGATTCCCGCTGGTCGTTCTTCCAGAGAATAGCGCTGTCTTTGCCGCGCAACACCCAGGACGCATTTTTGTAATATTCGGGTTGTGACGAAGATTTCATTGAACGTGATCCGCTGTCCTCAAAATCAACAACACCTCTTTTTGCCATGGCTCGGACTTCGTATGTCCCGCAATCAGGACGCCAGCCCAGAGTATCGCCACGGTACTGCTGTGTCTTTCCGTGCCCGCTTATGGTCATGCCAACGCCATAGTATGGCGAAGGAAGCTTCACATCAACCTCGTAGTAAATCTCAGAGCTTTTACGATTAAATTTCGGATCTGTTACACGGACCGTACCATACTGGGGGGCAAGCCTGAAGGCAGTGTGGTACAAGGCAACAGTAAGGCGGTAATAGCCCTGTTCCTGAAATCCGGCAGTGCCGCTTGTAGAATCCCGTTCGCTTATCTTGTTCCAGACACCCAGTTCCGGGTCCCATTTTTCGATGACAAGCTTATGCCGCTCACCAATTTTGACCTTTTCACGAGCCGTTTTCGTATATCCGCCCATTACGTAGCCGTTCACATCCCATACCATTGCTTTCTCTACAGCGCCATAATCCGCAAAGGGGCCATAATCGAAGCTCTGTCCTACCGTCGCCTCTCCGGGCACAGTAATCCAGAACTTGAGAATTTCATTGCCCGTGGAAGGCCTGTCTTTATGGATACCATCGCTCCTGAAATCGGATATTGGAGGAGGTGCCCAGAATCCTGTCGGATCAGCCCCTCCCTGCATTGTCCTTGCCCGGCTTTTTGTCCAGTTTCCCGGTGTAGGCTGATTTATTGATTTTTTGTCCTTTGAGTCCTTTATGCCGAAGAGCCCTCCGAAGGCGTCCTTTCCGAATTGCCCAAGGTCATTGCCGAAAATATTTCTGTTAGGGTTATTCTGTTGAGGCTGATTCGGGTTATTTTGTGCTGAAAGCGGTATGTCCACACAAAATAACATGCAGGCAACCAGGAAAAAACTGATTAAAAATCGCAATCTTAAAAACCGATAAAATTTATCCGATTTCGAGATAAAAGATTTCAATGTTCCCCCATTGTACTTCAAATTTTAAAGAGTTATTTTTATAAGATATTAATTTTTAAATATTTTGTAAAGAACTTTTTGGAACATATGCCCCGTATACGTTACGGTTTTTTTCGTCTTATACCATTTTGCCTTCAATCATTCCCGCCTGTTTCATGGCTCCAGCGGACAGGCAGAATGGGGGACATCTTATATCCCTTCCGTCAATACTTAAACATTTGAAGTTTCCTATCCTTTATGAGGTCTGGATTCTTACCGGTTTTAAAACGTTTTAGAATAGCCCGCAAAGACATTATTTGTTAACTTTTTTGGAACGTTTTATTTTACCGTTGTGAAAGTCCGGTAAAACGTATTAAAACATATGGGCATGGAAAAGGATAATAACATAATTATATCTGTGAGCAATCTGACAAAGGCCTTCGACGGGTTTCTTGCAGTTAACAACATTTCTTTTACGGTAAAATCAGGAGAAATATTTGCCTTTCTTGGCCCCAACGGTGCAGGCAAATCCACAACTATCAAGATGCTCACCACACTGCTTCGCCCGACAGGCGGAGAAATTTCCATGAACGGGCACAACCCTGCATCATCACCACACAGGGTTCGCCAGACCTTTGGCATCGTTTTTCAGGACCCCAGTCTTGATGAAGACCTCACAGCATACGAAAATATGGAATATCACGGTATACTCTACAAGGTATCAAAGGACACAAGAAAAGAGCGAATAGAAGATCTCCTCAACATTGTTGAGCTGTGGGACCGCAAGGATGACTTTGTAAAACATTTTTCAGGAGGTATGAAAAGGAGGCTTGAGATTGCAAGGGGTCTCCTCCATCACCCGACCATCTTATTTCTTGACGAGCCAACCCTTGGGCTCGACCCTCAGACAAGAAACCTTATATGGAATTATATCAGGGAACTGAACCGGACAAAAGGAGTAACTGTCTTTTTTACCACCCACTATATGGAGGAAGCGGAACGGGTAGCCCAGCGCATTGCCATTATAGACCATGGCCGCATCATAGTTCAGGGAACGATAGATGAATTAAAAAAAACCACAAATACCGCCTCTCTCGAGGATGCATTCATCGCCCTTACAGGCCGTGATATCCGGGAAGAAGAATCGAACGACCTGGACAGGATGAGAAGGCATATGAAGTTTTTCAGGGGGCATGGCCGATGAATGCGATCTATGTGCTCTGGATCAGACAGTTAAAACGCTATTTCCGTTCAAAAACAAGGATTATAGGCTCTCTCGGGCAGCCACTCCTTTTCCTTGTCGCCCTTGGATTCGGCTTTGGACCCATATATGCCAAGGCAGAAGGAGGAAATTACATCCAGTTCCTTGCGCCGGGCATTATTGCCATGAGCATCCTTTTTACCGCAACATTCTCGGGCATCGAAGTGCTGTGGGACAGACAATTCGGATTTTTAAAGGAAATCCTTGTCGCACCGGTATCAAGGCTCCATATCATGATCGGGAAAACCCTGGGCAGCGCTACTATTGCAGTTATTCAAGGGGTGATTGTATTCTTTATGTCCCTCGTTTTCGGTTTCAGACCTACAGACCTTGTCCACCTGCCCCTTGCCCTCGTATATATGGGATTGATAGCCATAATATTTACAGCCCTTGGAACAGCCATCGCCTCCCTCATTGACGACACGCAAGGCTTTCAACTGATTATGAGCTTCCTGATTATGCCCATTTTCTTTCTATCAGGGGCGCTCTTCCCTATGCAAAACCTGCCGAAAGCAGTTGAAGTTATCTCCTCTATCAACCCTCTTACTTATGGCGTAGACGGCCTTCGAGGGGTTTTAATAAATGGGGCGCACTTCGGGCTAATGACTGATTTTACCATTCTTGCAGTTATCGCAACAGGAATTATGGTAATCGGAGCCTACCTGTTTTCAAGAATGCAGGCCTGACTTTATCCTTGCCGGCTCCGGTCCTTCGTCAGAGGGATAACCCTAAAAATGATTGACAGAAAACCTGAAAGGAACGTAATCTGAATATATGAAGTAAAAAATAAAAAAACAGGAGGATTTCACATGGAAAACCGTTCGGATTTTCAGGCAGCGTCAGAACAATATACATCAAGCATTGTAAAAGACATCATCCTGTCGATCATAACCTGCGGCATCTATTACCTCTTCTGGCAGGCACGGCAAATGAGGGCGGTAAACTATCTCCTCGAAGAAGAAAAATACAATTTCTGGAAATGGTTCCTTCTGACAATAATAACTTGCGGTATTTATAATATTTACTATGAGTATATAATCGCACAATCAATCATGGAGGTGCAAAGGAGACTTGACAAACCTGTTTCGAACAATCTGCACATACTGAGCGTTGTTCTTGCTATATTCGGATTGGGTATAGTAGCCGACGCGATTCAACAAGATGAGATCAACAGACTTTTCGGGATAAAATGAAACCATACTTGATACCGAGGAACATTTCGTTCCTTGCCCTTTCAGGCCTGATTGCCATCTCTTTTTTACACTATGCTTCAATCTTCCCTGTTGGAAAAATTATCAGTACCCTGGGATTTGCCGGATGCCCATTCAAACTGATAACGGGCATCCCCTGCCCTGGTTGCGGAATAACGCACTCGTTTCTTTCGATAATCCAGGGCAACATATGGGATGCAGCATGTTTTAATCCTTTCTCTTTTTTTCTCATCTTCCTGCTTGGTATAAGCCTGTTCCCCGATACTTATATAAAAAAACAGCCGCAACGTACTATAAGCTTTATGAAATCATTCTTTATTATTGTTCTGTTTTTAGCTCTTTCCTATTGGTTATTATTCAAGGTTTTCAGATTTTTGTAATTCATGACCGCTTGGAAAGTTTACATAAGGGTCATTATTTAGCGACCTGTTGCCCAAATGATTTAATATTATTCTCAGGAGGTAAGGTTTCAAATGAACAACTATGATCTGGTATTTGTAGGCCATGTAACAATCGACGATATAGAAGCCACAGAAGGATCTTCGTCAGGGGTACCAGGGGGTGCACCATTCTTCGGAGCCCTTGCAGCAGCAGCATCGAAGAAGAAAATAGCCGTTATCACAAAAATGGCCGGACAGGATGAGCATATACTGGCGACTTTGAAGGACGCAGGTGTCGACATTTTCCTTCTGGATGCTTCCGAGACCACTCACATGCGCGTAGTCCACCAGACCGACAATATGGACGAAAGACTTATTTATCAAACCAAAAATGCAGGGTTCTTTAGAATTGAGGAAATGCCTTCTATAGAATCCCGGATGATGCACCTTGGAGCCTTGACTGACCAGGAATTTACGCTGGAATTTATGCAACAGTTGAGGGGTCGCACGCCTCGATTATCAATGGATATGCAGAATATCGTGCGCCAGGTTGATAGGACAACAGGAGTAATCCATTTCAAGGACGCACTGGTAAAGAAAGAAATGACAAGCCTCGCTGATGCAGCCAAGCTTGATGTTGTTGAAGCAGAAATACTGACGGGCACGAATGATTTGAAGGAGGCAGCCGCTATAGTGGAAAGCTGGGGATGCCCTGAAACGATGATAACCCGCTCAGATGGGGTGCTCGTCCGTTACAGGGAACAAACATATTTTGAAAAATATTCAAACAAAAGTGTTCACGGCAGAACCGGCAGAGGTGATACTACGATGGGAGCTTATCTGGCCTGGAGAATAGATCACGACGTAGATGAATCATTGAAGTTTGCCGTAGCCCTTGCTTCAATAAAGATGGAGACTCCGGGTCCATTCCGTGGCTCTCTCAACGATGTCCTTGCAAGGATGGTCTAAACAAAAAAGCTCTATTTTTCATGGAGGCAGCATATTTCCGTCAAAACGCTCAACACCATGCTCCCCCTGAATATTAATCCATTTGGTTTCACCGTTGCTGTCAAGCAGATAGATGGTGTCATGATTTTGTCCTACAGCCATGGCCTGTGAAGGTTCAAATCCAAGCCAGAGCTTAAGAAAGACTCTGTTCACGGATGCATGGCCGATAACGGCAATCGTCTCATATTCTTTAATTTCTTTTATTGCATTGATGACCCCGCCTACGCGGGTTTCGGCTTCCTCATAGCTTTCGCCTCCCGGCGGTATGTCGGTCCATGTGGTGCGGAGAAAACGCCTCTCCGGAGCAACATCTTTGCGCGATCTGCCCTCCCATTCACCGCATGAAAGCTCTCTCATGTCCTCCACAATAAGTATCGGCCAGTCTGTTTTGTTTGAGAGGATGGCTGCGGTAGCCTGCGCGCGCCCAAGGGGCGAAGTGAGAATAATGCCGTCATTGTAACTTGTCACAAGCTCGGCAAGTTTTTCAGTTGAGCTTATTCCTTTTTCCGTGAGCGGATAATCTTTTTGTCCGATAATTAAATCCCTGCGGTTTCCTGTTGTTTCACCATGTCGCATAAGTAATATCATTGTCATATCCATTTAGGGAATATAATGAATTTTAAAGAGGATTATTGGGGTGGATGAAGGGTCTCGAACCCTCAACCCCCAGGACCACAGCCTGATGCTCTAACCGTTGAGCTACACCCACCACATCATGTGTTTTTATCACAACAATACACAAAAGTCAATGTCAAGAATTTTCCTAAATCCACCACCTGATTTTTTATCCCCTTTTTGTGCCCCCAGGGTATGATTTTTTCAAAAGCCTTTAAAAGATGCAAGCCCCATGATCCTCTGCCGGGCAGCAAGCAATGTTTCCGGCAACGGATGCTCCCGCGGGCAGCAGCAAGAGAGCATGAATAAAGACGCGGAGTTGTTCGTATCCTGTAAGGACATTGCTGCCGTCACGGAACTCCGTATAGAGGATGATACCAATTCGCCTTCAATCATTCCCGCCTGTCTCATAGCTCCAGCGGACAGGTAACTTCGTTGACTCCTCCTCGCACTCCTCGACGTACCGGTAGTACGCCTACGTCGGCTCGTAGTCGTCGCCTCGTTCTATGCATGAAACCGAATTGGTATGACCTCATATTCGCGCCTTTCCTGTTTTGACTTGTCATTGGAATTATCCCCTCCAATTCCCTTGTGTATCAAGAGATTGGAGGGGATTTTTGAGTTGTAAGGGATTATGGGGTAAAGGTAATAGTGATCGCAGCCTTTGCCTCTTTGCCGTCTGTTGTTGCCGGGAATTTCCACTTTTTCACTGCTTCGATAATGCATTTATTGCCGGTCTTATTGATAGAAGCGCCTGAGACAATCTTGATATCCTTTATTGTGCCATCCTTGTTGATAATCAGGCTTATTACAAGTTTTCCTTTGAGATTGTTTTCGCTGCGGCATTTCTCTAAATCGCCAAGCTGTTTTTTGGCAACGTCAAGAACTGCCTCTTTTGATATTCCTCCGGATACAACAATGTTGCTGACGCTTACTTTTGTTGTTGCATCCTGCTTTTCACCCCTCATTGCATCTTCGCGGACTGCTTCAGTCTTGTACTTTTTCATCGGTGCAACAAGTCTGGGAACGCTCATAGGCATACTTGGCATTGCGCCGCCGACAGCATAATTCGATACTCCCTGGGGTAACGGAAGAGGCTGCTTAACTGTTGTGGGTTTGTCGCCCTGGTTGCGTATTTCCGTGTCAACTGCAACAAAAGATGTGTAGGCGGTGAGGAGATTGTAATTTAATCCAAGGTCTGTTACCTCTTTGATGCGCTTATCGTTAGAGCGGAGCATGTTGTAATCGGAAAGTAAAGTTATGCGGTAGCGCGCCCAGAGGTATTTAAGGGCTGCATTGGCTTTAAGGGGTTTAGCTTCCCCTGCTTTAATGGTATTCGTGTATTTGCCGCTGCCTGAAATGCCGCTTAAGGTAATTGCGCCCTGGGGTGTTCCGCGCCATTTGCCGAAAACAATGACAGGGCGTTCTGCGAGTACATCAGGTATAGTGATCGGTTCAACATCATAGGCGGCAAAACCATTGAAATTTACCTTTACATGTGTGAGAACCGGCGACTGGATCATTGCGCGAAAACGCTCCGCCTTTTCCTGAGCTTCACCAGGTTTTGTGATAACAAAAGGTTCTCCCATACCGACGCGGGCCATACCTTCGATGATGTGGCGGTTTACGCTTGTGCCTATGCCGAAGGCAAACATATTCGCATTATTGAGGTTATTTCTGATGAGGTCAAATACTTCCTCTTCAACTTGCACATATCCGTCTGTCGCAATCACAATTGTTCTGGCGTAGTTCTCGGTTTTTTTCAGGGAGAGAACGCGCTTCAAAGCCGGTAAAAGCTCTGTGCCGCCGCCTCCTTGCTGACGGTCAATAACATTTATTGCCTTTTTGATATTTTCGGAAGTTGCAGGCAGCGACTCTTCGGACATAAGGGCTGATCCTCCGGAAAAGAGAAGGACATTAAATTTATCGGTAGGTCGAAGGTTCCCGATGAGATTCTGTAAAAGATTCTTGGAGATTTCCAGAGGGAAGCCGTGCATTGAACCGGAGACATCAACAATAAAGATATATTCTCGACCGGGGATTTCAGCTTTTGTCACCTTTTTCGGAGGCTGCATCATAAGAAGAAAGAAGTTTTCCTTTTCGCCTTTATAGAGAAGAAGTCCGGATTGGATTTTATCGCCGTCAAGTCTGTAACGGAGGATGTAATCGCGGTTGCCGCCGGATTTTTCAGCTTTGTCGAGTGCGACTTTTGCAATATCAGGGCCGCTGTAATCCGCATTTATTTTATGTGAGGGAGACGCGAGTTCTTTAATAGGCATACCTGCCGCGATATTAACCGTAATATCAAAGGCATAGGGAGCTGTTTCTCCTTCCTTGAGGTAGGGGTTCTGCACCCATTTCTCGGACGCAGAGGCTGTCTCTGCAGGTTTATTTGAATAACGCGGACCTACGACAGTAGGGTAAACAAACTGGTATACCCGGTCTTCAGGCACAAGCAGTTCGGTGTATTTAAGTTCCACCTTAATCTCATCGCCGGGCATAATGTTTGCCACGTTCATCTGAAAAACATTCGGTCTCTGCTGCTCCAGAAGGGAAGTGCTTCGCCCTTCTTCCTTCGCCTTTTCATAATCCTGGCGGGCTTCTTCCTTCTTTTTTATCTTTGCCTCGATGACTCTCTTTCCGATTGTCATCTTCATTCCGTATACTGCCGCACGAGTGGAGGCAGGGAAGATATAAATAGCCTCAATAGCTTTTTTCCCTTCATTCTTGTAAACCTGAGTAACTTGCACGTCGGAAATGACCCCGGAAATGTTGACGATAGCGGATGTGGATTTGAGAGGGAGCTGATCTACAGCGGGATCATCGCTTTTTACAAAGAAATAGGGGGACAGGGTTTTATCGTCGCCCTCCGACATATTAGGAACCAATGTTTTTGCAAAGGCAATTCCAAAGAGAAGAGAAAATGCCGCGGCAAACAGTATTAAAACCCGTGTAACGCCTTTCATATACAACCTCCTTGTGTCGTTTGTTTTTGCATCTATTTCATGAGACAATGCAGGAGTTCAAAAAGTTCCATAATAAATTGTATCCCAATGCATATTGTTTTTCACTTTAAAAAAAAGATATAAAGATGCCCCTCATGTTTGCCGGGCATAATACTTTTTATGTTCATTTTCAGAATACATTTCCCAGGCTGCCGCTGTAGCCTGTAAGTTCAACGTATCCTTCAACAACAACAGGTTTTCCTCCCGATATTCCCTTTCCCTCGACAGCACCCTCCCAGTATGTGATGTTTGCAGGTACTTCTGTGGTGAGCTCCTGATTTGCAATCTGAGGGGATAATACAAGGTCAATTTGTGCTGACGGGATGCGGATATGCCATTTCCCCGGGTATACACTGCCTGTTTTCGGGCTTTTCCACTTTTCGAGTATCTTGACCTCTATGTCGGCAAGCCTGATGTACCTCGGTGAGCCGTTTTTTTCAACAAGAGTGCCTGATGATGTTGCTTCTATGCTGCCGTCTTTTTTGCGAAGAAAATATACCATAAGGTCTCTGCCGTCGGATAGACGGATACCGAACCAGTCCCAACCGGTCTGTTCGGATGTAAGCTGATTGGAGCCGAATTCATGATCGAACCAGCTTATGCCTCTTACATTAACAAATTCTTTGTTTAAACCGGTTTTTATACTCCCTTTTGTTTTCAGATCGGTAAAGGAATAATAATATGAAGATTGCCCTTTTTCAGGCCCCTTTCTGCTTAATCCGTTTTTGCCATGTAAAACAGCCGGTTTCCCCGGGCTGAGCTCAAGATTAATCTCAATGTCCTTATGACGCGCTCTGAGACTTATCACTTCTTTTGGAAAAGATGTGTTTTTGGTAGAAATTGTCTTCATTTTCGCAGACCAGTTGAGAACCCATAGATCCATTCCTTTCGTATCTGCATGGGCTAATCCCGGACCGGCGCGGGAAGTCATGTTAAAATGCCGGAAAAGGTTATTTTTCACGTCGGTTAATGCAAAATGGGCAAAATAAATGTTCTGAATTGACCAGGGATCGTTTTTACGCAGACCTGAGCCGGAAGCTTCGGAATTGTCAACCCCCTGTCTGAAAAATGTAAGCTGATAACCGTATCTGTTGCCTGCCTCATCGATAAGATTGCCCGTGAAATACCACCATTCAGTCCTGTATTCCGGGTGACTTCCATGATCTCCCGGAAATGACCATGTCCTCATGTCTATTGCCTTTTTCCAGTCATGGGCATACAAAACGAAAGGTACAAGGTATAAAGCGAAAAGAAAAAAGAAAAAAGAAAAAAACGTTAATTTTAATGTTTTATTTTTAAAGTTCAGTGCCTTAAATTTAATAACAATTTTCATTTATTCTTCCCTTATCTGCATTTGAGGATATGTTCTGTATACCTTCCATAAAGGATAAATGCATGCTCCTATGCTCGCAAAGACAGCGGTCAGGAAAGTTACTAAATAGGGATTAATGCTGAAATGATAAAAGATTGTCCAGTTAAAGCTGCGCAGATTAATTACTTTTATAAGAATGAAAGCAAGAGCTGTTCCTGTCCCGACGCTCATTAAAAAACTGATAATTCCCATGCCGATGCCTTCAAGAAGAGTTATACCTGCAATCTGGTGAGTTGAAAAACCGAGGGCGCGATAGATGCCGAATTCCCGCTGCCTTTCCACAAAGAGGGTCATGAGAGCTCCGGCGATACCGAAAAAGGCGACAATGGTGGCAAGTATGCGCATTGATCGGGTAACGGCAAAGGTATTGTCAAAGACGGAAAGGATTCTGTTGTGGAACTGCTCCCGCGTTGCTGCAGGAAGGCCGCGATTTTTAGCTCTTTTTTGAACATCTTCGATTATTTTCTTTTTTTCAGGAACAGAATCATCAATGAATATGCCGAGGCTGTTGATAGTGCGGTCATTGAACAATTTTATAAAGGTAGAGCGATCCATCATGATTACCCCGTGTTCGCTTGCATAATCGTAAAATACTGCTGCCACGGGAAGTGAAACCGGACCGTTCAGGCTCTCAATAGAGACAAGATCGCCCTCTCTGATATGGAAACGGCGGGTAAAACTCTCTGAGACAATTACCGAACCTTTTTTAACAGGCTCCCAGTTTTCGTCACTGCCTTTTAACCATCCGAAGCGCGCGTATTTCTGAAGGACTGCGGCATCTATGGCGGTAATACTTGCAGGCGTGTTGTTGTAAGATATCCGAAGGCTCCTGAATACATCTATTCCGCCGATGCCAGGTATCTTGCGAAGCTCCTCGTAAAAATCCAAAGGAACCTCAACATCCCCCTTTGTTGAAATGTAGAGTTCACCTCTCAACTGGCTGTTCATCCACCAGACGAGTGATTGGCGAAAACTGTTGATAAGGGAACCCAGTCCTATTGACATGGAGAGGGCGATCATAAAGGCTGCTATGGCAATGGAAGTACGGTTCATGTTAAGCCATATATTATCAACAGCGATTTTCCCCACAGTTCCGGTAATTGATGAAAAAAACCGTCTCATAGGCCGGACAGAAATCATCAGCATCAATCCGGTCATAAGGCTCACACCGAGTAAAAACACAAAGGTACCGGCAAAACCTATGTAGACATCCAGAAAGGATAATATGAGAAGCAGCAGGCTTAAAAATATTACACCTGAACCGACAAGAGAAGTCTTTTTGATTGTCTTTATACCTGTTCTGTGAAAAACACGCCCCCGGATTGCTTTTACAGGTTCAGTCCAGATAAGTTCAATAAGCGGGGATATGCTTCCCAGAATACTCGCGGCGCTTCCAAGGGCAACACCTGCCGCGAGGTTCCACCATGACCATGAAAGCGGCAAAGGACGAAGGAAGAAATAGAGGCTGCTTATGGTATTTCCGACAAGTCCGGTTAAAAAACGGCTGAGAAGATAACCGAGTATCCCGCCAAGAGCGCCCCCGACGATTCCGAACAAAAGTATTTCCGATAAAAATGCCCCTAATATCTCATGACCTGTGACGCCGAGGCTTCTCATTATACCGGCATCCTTTCTCCTGCTTACAACAGCAAACATGGCAGTGTTATAGATGAGAAATACTCCTACAAAGAGGGCAAGGAGCGATAATGCCTGGAGGTTGAGCCTGAAGGCTTGTAAAAGCGCCGTAAGGGTTTCCCTTTGCTGTCGGTTCGATTCAATCTTAAAGCCGGTCTCCCAGCGCGAACGGAATGCTCTTTCGTCATTTAAAATAAGATCAATCCGGTCTATACGGGAAGACATATTAAAAAACTTCTGCGCGTGGCCTATGTCCATCAGAATTAACGGTTCGCCTGAAGGGTTTATAAAGGTATTGACAACCATTAGTTTCCCTCCTGATGTTTCAAGTGTGCTGCCCGGAGATATCTTCAATTGTACGGCAAGGTTCCTGTCTATAAAAACAGATTTATCTTTGAGGATAAAATCAAAGAAAACCTTTTTGTTTTTTTCCTCTCCATCTCCGGCAGCGGCTCCTGCTATCTCCGGCCTGATATTCCGGTCAAGAAAGGGGTCTATACCGAGCACGCGTATCAGGTCACCGTTGTTCAGCCTTACCTTCCTGTCAATGACCGGCGTCAGAAAATCTACGGCAGGGTCATGCATCATTCGGGCCAGGATTTTTTCTTCCAATGATCCGGCAGGGCGTTCTATCAGGTGGGTGGCATTGCCTCTTAAAAATTCAACGGCCTTATTAAAGCTCGAAAGAGCCGATTTTGCCGAAAGCGTCATGCCCACAACAGCAGCAACGCCGCAGGCAATGCCAAAGAGCTGAAGAATGCTGAGACTTCGCCTGCGCAATAGATGGCGCAAAAAAGCTTTAATAACAATTTTCAAAAATCAAGGTCCTCATACGATGCTTTCTCAATGAGAATACCGTCCGTCATCTTCATTATTCTGTGGGCAAAACGGCATGTGTTGAGGGCGTGACTGGCCATAATAAGGGTTGTTCCCAATGTGCGGCATTTGGAAGCGAGCAGATCAAGAATTTGAATGCCCGTAGCAGTATCAAGGTTGCCTGTCGGTTCGTCGGCAAGGATTATTGACGGTTTTTTTACTATGGCCCGCGCAATGGCAACCCGTTGCTGTTCTCCGCCAGATAACTCATGAGGGAAGCGATGTTCCTTTCCTTGAAGATTGACTTCCCTGATAGCTTCAAGCACAGCGCCTGCATCTGATTTCCCTATCAGTTCAAGGGAAAAGAGGACATTCTCAAAGGCGGTCAGGGTAGGGAGAAGATTGAAGAACTGGAAGATGAAACCGATGCGGCTTCTTCTCAGTTCTGTCCGGCCCTTTTCTCCAATTGCTTCAATATTCTGACCCTCAATTTCGATGAGACCGCCGGTGGGTTTATCAAGCCCGGCTATGAGGTTGAGGAGCGTTGTCTTGCCGGAGCCGCTTTTGCCGAAGAGAGCTATAACATCTCCGGGCATTACCTCAAGATTTGTGCCGCGGAGAGCTATGCCGTCCTGCCCATCCGCACTATATTGTTTCCACAAATCAACAACGCGAATTGTCGGGTTCATAAATAGTTTCTGCCGAATATTATTCAGAGATGTTGCCCGTAGGGCATCCTTTTCCCGCAGATATCACGCGCGTCCGCTCCGGCCGGCTTTGCCCTGAATGATATGGACTACGGTAGGGTCCACCAGCCCCATCCCTTCAAGGGAAATCTTGCTCAGGTTGCGGATTGATTCCTCTGCCGATCTTCCCAGTACTCCTTCATCAACAGAAAGGCCGTAGTCGGCAAGGGCCATAAAGGCGGAGCGCATCACCGTATCCGCCCCGCTTATAATCTTCATGGAACAGCCCGGTTTTGCCCCGTCACAGATTATCCCGCAGAGGTCGCCTACAACATTGTCAACAGCATAGGTAATCTTCTCCATATCGATGCCGGCCTCCTGGTAGACGATGGCAATGGCCGATGAGATGCTTGCCGCTATGGCACAGCCGCATAACACAGAAAGCTCGCCGATAAAACATTTGATGTATGAATTGATGGCGTGGCTTACAGCAACACTTTCCTCAATGACGTTCTGTTCGACTTTCCGGCTCACTCCTACAAGGTATGGGACAAGTATGGCAAGCGCACCCTGATTGCCTGATCCTCCTGAAGTCATAACAGGCTCCGCCATTCCGCCCATGCGGGCGTCTACAGCTGAAGCAACCCGGAGTTTCACCCTGTAGAAAAGGTCGTCCGACATCATGCCTTCATTATGCATGTGCTGCAATTGGTATCCTGTACGTTTCATGGCAATACCCTTTTCGGATATGGCCATATTCATCTCAATACCGCGCCGTATGTATGCGCGGTCTGTGTCGTCAAGCTTCACCACCTCACGGATCACATCTTCGAGTTTCATCTTTCTCAGGGTGTCGTGGTAGTCCTTTGTTTTTGTCCCTCCGTGCGGATGTGTGTGGATTATGGACACGCCGTCTTTCTCAAGACCGGTGATGTTCGTGTGGCCCTCAGAGACCACGCAGCGAACATGTGAACCTCCTCCTTCCGCGGATACTTCGACGTGAAAGTTTTTTTCGTCCTCCTTACAAAGGTATTCCAATACCCCGCTGTCGATGAGTTTCCGTGCTTTCTGCAAGACATCAGGCGTCACCTCTTTCAGTATTTCGAGACGTAGTGAAGACTTCGCGATGACCGTACCGAGGGCGGCAGCGATAACATTGCCTTTTTGCCCTTCACTGTTGGGGACGGTAACGGCCGCCCCGTTCTTATATGTTCCGGGGTCAACGCTGAGCCTGATCTTTTCAACCGGCCCGGACAGGCACTCGCAAGCTGCTGCGGCAGCATAAGCGCAGGATATTGGTTCAGTACATCCAATAGCAGGAAAAACCTCGTTCGCAAAGATATCTTTCAACATGTTCATGCGTCCACCTCATTCTCGATTGTTTTTTACGACACGTGATATAGTATCACCTGACCTTTTTCCTGTCAATCCAAGTCAAGGCGGCAGCATAGTTCTTTCCCACAGTGATATAAAATGATATAGTAAAAAAGTTCCGGCCATACCTTACAGGCACGTGGACGTATACACACCGATACAAATTCAGGAGGCAGCTATGACACAGGAAATGGTCAGGATAGTCCAGGCAAGCCCCGAGATACTTGTGTTTCTTGCCATGGCAATAGGCTATTTTATAGGGAAGATAAAAATCAAGGGGTTCGGCCTCGGCACTACCGCATCGGTCCTTATAGCAGCGATGGCATTGGGACAGATCAGCATCGATGTACCTCCTCTGCTTAAAAGCATCAGCTTTGCCCTTTTCGCCTTCTGCATCGGTTATCAGGTGGGACCTGAATTTTTCGGTTCCCTTCGAAAGGAAGGTCTGAATTATCTCTGGATAACTCTTGTCGTTGCCCTTGCGGGAGTGGCAGTTGCGCTGGCCATGGGTAAATTATTCCATTTCGATCAGGGAACAACAGCCGGACTCTTTGCCGGTGCAATGACACAATCCGCGGCAATCGGCACTGCTCAGGGAGCAGTGGCGCACCTGCAATTGTCGAGTGCCGAAAAAGCCGTACTCGACGGAAATATTGCCGTCGCATACGCCATTACCTATATCTTCGGCACAGTAGGTGTTATAGTTTTTTTCAAGATGCTCCCGGGATTTCTCAGGATAGATTTGAAAGAGGAGGCACAAAAGCTGGAGGAAAAAATGGGAAGCCGGTCAAGTCTCTCAAAAAACCCCGAACTTTTCATGTGGTCCAGCCTTGTAGGGCTTCGCGCATACAAGGCCTCACAAACAGGCGCTGCCGGCAAGACTATCGGCGAAATTGAAAGGCTCTTCCCTGACAGGGTAACCGTGGAAAAAGTAAAAAACACTGACGAACTAAAAAGCGCATATCCTGACATGGTTGTACATGAAGAGGACATACTGGTAATGACAGGCAACTACGAGGGTTTTGTCGTTGCCTCCGATATCATAGGTCATGAAGTTGATGTGTCGGGCATTATCGAGATCATGGGCGAATCCCTGGATGTTTGCATCCTCAACCGAGATTTTGTAGGAAAGTCCCTTGGTGAACTGGCAGGCTTGGAAAATGCACGGGGTATCTACCTTCGAAGGATTACGAGGCAGGGCCGTGAAATACCCATAATCAGGGATGCCATCATACACAAATGTGATGTAGTCCAGCTTGTCGGGGCAAAAGATAACGTGGAAAAGGCTGCCCGGATGCTCGGTTATCCCTTGAAGCCCACATCAGCAACAGACCTGATGATGGTAGGGGCAGGCTGTGTTATAGGTACACTTCTCGGCATGGTGGTTTTCACGGTGATGGGTGTGCCAATTACTCTGAGCACTGCCGGCGGCGTGGTTGTTGCGGGGCTTCTGGCAGGCTGGCTGCGTTCAATTCATCCCACCTTCGGGCAGATACCTGACGCTGGACAATGGCTGCTCAATGACCTTGGACTGAATCTTTTCATTGCCTGTATCGGTCTTGCATCAGGAAAACAGGCCATAGCCGCTCTGCAGACCAGCGGCCTCAACATTTTCCTGGCCGGAGTTGTTGTTGCTCTGGTACCGATCATAGCCGGCGTTTTGTTCGGCAAATTAGTGCTCAGGATGAACCCTGTCCTGCTCCTTGGTGCTCTGACCGGCGCCAGAGTTATTCCACCGGCGCTGACAACTCTCCAGGAGGATGCCGAAAGTTCCGCGCTCACCCTCGGCTTCGCGGCGCCATTCGCCTTTGCCAACGTTATCCTGACAATAATGGGAAGCATCATTATTAATCTTATGTAAAAAAGTTCTTTTGTGGGAACTTTATCTTATTAGGAAGTCTGATCCGGCAGATCAGGTTCTATCGGCAGACGCATTATTATAATAAGCCCACCGTCAGGAACGTTTGATGCTGTTATGGAGCCGTGGTGTAGTTTGACAACGCGTTCCGTAATAGCAAGACCAAGCCCTGCTCCTCCGGTTTGTCTTTCGCGGGCATTTGACACTCGATAGAATGGACGAAACAGGTGGGGAAGATTTGCTTCCGATACTCCATCTCCATGATCTCTAACGCTTATTTCCGCATAGGTTATTGAATTATGTACTATCCGCTCAAGCCCGATATCTATTGTTGTATTGACATGGGTATATCTGACGGCGTTACGTACGACATTTTCAACAGCCCGGCGCAGCCATTCCTCATTACCGGATATGGTAAAGGGTGCGCTTCCGGCAAATTGAACGATACAATTACGAGCGTGGGCTTCAAAGTTTGCATCATCTGTCACTTCTTCCAAAAGTTTTTCAAGATCAAAAGTGGTCATCTGAATTGCTTCAATATCGCTTTCAAATCTCGTAATGGCAAGGACCTGACCGATCATTTCATTGAGCAGCATTGCCTCTTTTTCAATACGGTCGAGGGCAGGTATCGTTTCCTGGCCGGTCCGGCGGCGAACAAGCTCAACCGCTATGACAAGCCTTGCCAGCGGTGAACGGAGTTCATGGGAAATATCTCTTATTAGCCGGCGTTGTTGAGTCAAAAGCAACTCAATACGTTCTGCCATGGAATTAAAATCATCCGCAAGTTCGGAAAGTTCATCCTTCCATTGTCCGGCGTTCTTACCGATTCTTACGGTCAGTTCGCCGCCTGCAAAACGGCGCGTTGCATCCCGAAGCTTGATGACCGGTGAAGTCAGATAACGCGCGAACCAGTAACATACGCCTCCTGATATAATCAGGGTAATAAATAACCGGAGCAGCAACAGGGGAGTACTTGGCGGCGGCGGAGGGCCTGGATTAAGGAAGAACGGCGGAGGAGGACGCGGGCCAATTGAAAACGGCGGAGGTGGAGGAGGGCCTGGAGGTGGAGGAGGATGAGGCATGTGAATACCCGGAGGATGCGGTGGTCCGATCAACCGATCCAGACTTAACTGTGCTGCAATTACAAGAAATGTGGCAAGTAAAAAACATAAGTATATTTTGATAAAGATACTACGTTTGGGCATGGTATTTTCTCTATGCGTTCTCGAATAATGGGGAAGTTGTTTCTGATGGAGAAGTAAGCGCGTAAAGATAGCCTGTGCCGCGTATCGTCCTTATCCGCTCAATGCCCGACACTTCATGGCCGAGTTTCTTGCGCAGCTTACTTATGTGGACATCAATACTGCGGTCATAGGCATAAGGTGATCGACCCAGCACAACCGATATCAATTCCTCTCGCGGTATGAGTTGTCCTGCCCTGTTCAACAGTATCTCAAGAAGGTTAAATTCGACGGCAGTAAGATCGATCCGTTCACCCAAACGGTAGACTAATCGCGTACCTGAATGCATTTCTACATCGCCGATCTGTATTTTATTAGGTTTCGGAGGAGTTGTTTCATCATCCCGTCCCTGCTTTGACCGCCGCAGAATGGCACGGATACGGGCGACCAGTTCCCTTGGACTGAAAGGTTTTGACAGGTAGTCATCTGCTCCGATTTCCAATCCCACAATCCTGTCTATTTCCTCGCCGCGAGCCGTTAGCATAATAACCGGCGTACTGACCTTGGTGCGAAGATAACGCAGCACCTCAAACCCGCTTTTCCCAGGGAGCATAACATCAAGCACAATGATATCGTAACTGCCGCTGCAGGCCTTTTCCAGTCCCATTTCCCCGTCATTGGCGCTTTCTGACTGAAAACCTTCGGGGACAAGAAAATCTGTCAGTAATTCACATAAACCTACATCATCATCTATAATAAGGACTTGTTCCAAAAGTAACTCCTTGTTTATTCAGACTGAAATATCATACATCATTTCAGGATTAACATTTGTAAAAAACTGTAAAGCTCTATCCTTATTTACTTTACAAATCTTAACATGTAATTAACCCTTATTCGTATGAATTTACAGGATAAAGTACGGTACTTGCACTAATAATAACAAGCAGCCGGCTTCATTGCAAAAAAATAAAACAGGAGGTAAAAGATGATTAGTTCAATCAGCGGATCAAGTAGTTTGACTCAAACTTATATGACACAGATGCGGCAGCAGATGTTCAATAAGGTTGACACTGACGGTGATGGAAAACTAAGCAAAAACGAAATCAGTACAATGACAGCCAATGGTCCTAAGGGAGGGCCGAGCGTAGATGAAATCTTAAGCAGGGCAGACACTGACGGTGACGGATACATCAGTAATACCGAATTTGAGGCTGATAAACCGCCTGACCGGCAGATGCAGGGAAGCGGATTCGGGGGGATGGCAAGCATGTCTTCTGCTGACTTCCTGGAGCAAATGTTCAATCAGATTGACACAGACGGTGATGGAAAGCACAGCAAGGAAGAAATCAGCGCAATGGCAGCCAATGGTCCTAAAGGGGGACCCAGTGTAGATGAAATCTTCAGCAAAGCAGATACCAACAAAGACGGATACATCAGCCAGAGCGAATTTGAGGCTGTGCAGGGCAGCAATGCTGCACAGGGAGATACTTCCTCCCTGCAAGGCAGCGATTCTGCGGACTCCGTAATAAAGGAACTCCTGGAGGTGCTTGATAAGGCAGCACAGACAGCTTCATCAACGACAGATGATACATCAAAGACAAGTTCTTCTGCTACAAATATGGCGCAGATGCTCAGTGACGCTCTGAAAAGTTATATACAGTCAAGCGCAAGCGGTTTTTCTCAAGGAAATACCGCTCAGAGCCTTCTTGGTTCCAATCTGTATGTGTAAAGGCTTTCAAATATTTTTCAAGAGATACTCCGGAGCCGGCGGCCTCGGATAGACAAAATCAGAGGTTGTCTTCAAGGAAGGCAACCTCTTTCATTATTGCCTGCTTTCTTTTATACAAGAAATTTTTTCCCTATAGGAAATACTTTCCTATCCAGGCAACAAAATATAAATTTACTCGTGCCGCAATGCTTCTATCGGGTCCAGCCGGGCTGCTTTAAGTGCGGGAAAATAACCGAAAATTACACCTACCAATGCCGAGAAGAGGAAAGAGACACAAACGATAAGTCCATTAAAGACAAAAGGCACCTTCATAATAGCAGCCAGCCAGATAGATGCACATAGTGCCAGCACAATCCCGATAATGCCTCCAAGGGAAGACAGCACAACCGCTTCCACCAGAAATTGCATGAGAACCTCGCGTTCCAGGGCGCCGATGGCAAGCCTGATTCCAATCTCTCGTGTGCGCTCGGTAACAGATACAAGCATTATGTTCATAATGCCGATGCCTCCAACCAGGAGACTGACGGCCGCAACTGCGCTCAACAATGCTGTAAGCAGTTGCGTGGTCCCGGTGAGCATTTTGCTGATTTCCTTCATGTCCATTACACTAAAGTTATCATCATCGCTGGATGACAGATGACGTCTTTCCCTCATTAATTGTTCGATATCCTTCTTTGCCTTATCGGTAGACGCCCCGCTTTGAACCGAGACCTGAATCATTCCTACATCCAGCTTACCGGCAATACGCCTTTGAAAGGCACGCAACGGAATTATCACAATATCATCCTGGTCCGTACCCATCGTGCTCTGTCCTTTTTCTTCTAAAAGGCCGATTACATCGCAGGAAATTTTTTCCAATCGGATCTTCTCGCCTATGATTTCCTGACCGCCGAACAATTTTTTACGCACTGTTTCTCCAATCACGCAAACCGCTGAGCCGCTGTTGAGTTCACTCTCGCTGAACTTACGCCCTGACACGATGGACCTGTTCGTTATCCTGAAATACTGATTGTCGCTTCCCGTTACCTGAGTTGACCAGTTCTGATTACCGGATACAGCCTGGACAGACCGAGATGAAACAGGCGCCACAGCATCAATGGAACTCACAACCGCTGCTATAGCTTCGGCATCGTTTTGCTTAAACGGTACTGAGTCAGAAGACTGGCCCGGACCAAGTCTTTTTCCGGGGCTGACCATGAGCAGGTTGCTGCCCATGCTTGCTATCTGTTCCTGAACCTGGATCGTAGCGCCGCCACCTATGGTTACCATAGTGATAACAGCACCAACGCCAATAACTATGCCCAGCATGGTCAGAAACGACCGCATGGCATTGCGCTTAATGGCGCGCAAGGAAATAAGAATGGTATTCCATAGCATTACTCTTTACCCCTGCTTTGTTCATCTGAGGCAACCATGCCATCACGAAAACGTATAATGCGTTTTGCATAATCAGCCATATCCTGTTCATGGGTAATCATAATAATGGTAATTCCCCGATTGCTGTTCAATGACAGCAGTAATTCCATGATCTCTACACTACGTTCTGAATCCAGGTTGCCTGTCGGTTCATCTGCGAGCAGAACCTCAGGCTCGGTAACGATAGCCCGTGCGATGGCAACCCTTTGCTGCTGACCGCCTGAAAGCTCGCCCGGCGTATGGGATTCCCAGCCCTTTAGCCCTACCATCTCAAGAGCTTCCATAGCAAGTTCCCGTCTCTTGTGGACAGGAATACCGCGGTAAATCAAGGGTAATTCTATGTTTTCAAGAGCTGTGGTACGGTTAAGGAGGTTGTATCCCTGAAAAACAAATCCCTGATAGTGACGTCGCAGTAACGCCAACTGATTGCGGAGGAGCCTGCCTACTTCAATTCCTTTGAACATGTATGTTCCTGCAGTCGGTGTATCAAGACATCCGAGTATGTTCATACATGTTGATTTGCCTGATCCGCTCGGACCCATTATTGCTACAAATTCGCCTTTGTCAATGTCAAGATTGATACCTCGAAGGGCCTCGATTAACGAATATCCTTCGCCATAGACCTTTTTTACCTCTCTGAATACGATGAGGTGTTCTTCAGATATTTTTTCGTTCATGGTTTTATCAGTTATTTTCATTTACTGTCTGTAATAATGTCTACTACCAAATCCATGCCCGGCTTAATATCCCCGCTTAAGATTTCAGTTACATTCCCGTTGGTTGAACCAATGGCAACCGGTATGGCTGATAGCTTATTATCTCTTAATGTCCAGACTTTTTGCTGTTTTCTCCCGGAGGCGACATCGTCACGCTGTCTGGAGGGCTGCGCCGGAGGACGGGGAAGCAGGCTGTCTACCAGACCTGTGGAGGGTTTTTTCTCCTTCAGGACAGGAGGAATAAACCGCAATGCAGCATTAGGTAAAAGTATAGCGTTTTTAATGTTTTTCACAGTAATATCCGCTGTAGCTGTCATACCGGGTCGTAGTGACAAATCCTTATTGCTGACTTTCAACACAGTTTCATATGTCACGACACCGGATGTGGTTGTAGAACCGTAACGGGCCTGTTTGATTTGCGCTTCAAAAGTACGGTTGGGCCAGGCTGCCACATTGAAAGTCGCTTTTTGACCTTCCTGCACCTTGCTGATATCGGCCTCATCAACATTTACATGAAGCTCCATTTTAGTCAGATCTTCGGCAATAGTAAACAGCACCGGCGTTGTAAAAGAAGCGGCCACGGTTTGTCCCGGCTGTATGCTGCGGGTAAGCACAACACCGTTTATAGGGGATCGGATGATCGATTTTACAAGATCGATCTCGTTGACCTCAAGCGTAGCCCGGGCCTTGGAAATATCAGCCGTGGCGCTGGCTGCATCGGCCTTTGCCCTTTCGAAGGAAGCTTCGGCGGTGTCAATCTCTGACTGAGAAGGGACTTTGCCGTTGCTCAATATCCGCACTTTCCGCAACTGTGTGAGCTTTGCAAGTGTTTCCGCAACTGTTGCCTGAGTTTGCAGCGCCTTCGCTTTTGAAGATTCCAAGGCAGCTCTCGATTGTGTTGCCTGCGCTTCAAGTTTTGCGGTATCGAGCCTGGCCAAAATCTGGCCGGTTTTCACCATGCTGTTGTAATCCACCTCAACTGTTTTGACAGTGCCGGATACTTCGCTGCCCACTTCAACTTTTTCTGTCGGCTGTAAAGTACCTGTTGATGTTACAATGATTGCAAAATCGCCCTGACTTACCTTTTCGGTTTTATATCTGATTACGGCAGACCTGCTTGTTATGTATATTATGATTGTTATTGCTGCTATTATTATAACTGCAAGGGCTATCAAAATATATCGCCTGTAACGCCTGTCAGGCTTGAGTGCATGGTCCATTCCCAGGGTTTTTGCGATATCTTGTTTCGGTTCAACGTCTGATTTCATAGGGAGTCTCCAAAGTTATTTCTTCTTATCAGGGGACAGTGATTGCCATCCGCCGCCGAGGGCTTTGTAAAGTTTTACAAGGTTGATGCTTACAGCCCCGTTGCTTTGAGCCAGTTGGTCCTGAAATGTCAGATGTGACCGTTGTGCATCAAGGACGCTTATAAAATCAGCCAAGCCGGCTTCAAACTTGTATTGCGACAACCCGGCTGCCTTTCTTGCAGCAGCTTCGGCCAGATACAGCGCATTTCTTTTATTCTGCTCCTCGGCATAGGCCGTGAGGATGTTTTCAACCTCCTCTAACGCATTAAGGAGTGTCGCATCATATTTAATTGCAGCCTGTTCCTGCAGCGCCGACTGTATTTCTATATTCCGGCGGATAGCGCCACCATGAAAAATCGGCTGGGTTATGCCTGAGGCAACACTGACGGTTTTGTTTTTTGAGTAAAATAACCTGTTTAATGAGAGAGATTCCAGACCTATGGAGCCGCTCAACGTGAACTTCGGATAAAGATCTGCCACAGCCACGCCAACCCTTGCTGTCTGAGCAGCAAGTTCACGTTCTGTTCGCCGGACATCAGGCCTGCTCCGCAGCGCGTTGGCAGGAACACCAACAACAATTTTCAGCGGAACAGATGGTATGTGTCCCGGTTCTTTAAGCTCTTGATGAATTTTGCCGGGCTCTTCGCCCAGCAGCACCGCAATACGATTCATTGTTCCTTCCAGTCCGGTGCGCAAAGGAGGTATCTGTGAACGAACGTTTTGAAGATTATAAGCAGCCTGTTCAACTGCAAGTTCATCAATAAGACCGGCTTCAAAACGCCAGGATGCCAGTTGAAGTGTCTCCTCAAGCGCAACAGCATTTGCTTCCATTGCTGTTATCCTGGTTTGATAAGTTCGCATATTAATATAATTCTGAGCCACCTCACCGATCAATGAAACAAGCACGTCGCGCAAGTCCTCCTTGCTTGCTCCGAGATCGGCTTCAGCCGCCTCAACAGAACGGCGAATTCCGCCGAATATATCCAATTCCCAGGATGCATCAAAGCCTGAATTATATGAAACAGTGGTGTCGCCCGTGCCGATACTTTCACTACTGCGGTTTCTTGAGGCAGAACCGCCGGCATCGAGTACAGGAAAAAGATCTGCGCTTGCCAGCCCTCTCTGGGCGCGTGCCGCACGGACTTTAGCACCGGCTTTTTTCAAGTCAAGACTACCTGCCACAGCACGAATTATAAGGTTTGACAGGTCAGGATCATTGAGAGTTGTCCACCATGCAGCCAGCGTCCTCGGATCATCCTCTCCTGAAATAAGACCGCCTTTAAGTTGTGTGTGCCACGTTGGAGATATCTGCTTATCCGGTAATACATAATCAGGGCCTACCGTGATGCATCCGGCAGAAAACAACATCGCCGTTATTGTAAAAAAAGATAAGACGGATTTGATAAAAACTACAATGTCACAATTTTTCATGAAACCTCAAAAAATATAATATCATGGATATTTGGCCCGGGAACCGGCACACACCCTATTGATAAACCGCCCCTCAAGGGGGTGTGTGCTGCTAACATTGCCAATATATCATAGGCATTGGCTGATTTTCTGTATTCCACATTATCGATATTATGTCTTCATATTTTCTCCATATTTGTTCGTTATGCTGGAGACGCAATTGATTTCACATTTTTGAGAGATTGTTCCTGTGTTCTGTTATTGATGAAAGATTCACAAAAGAAAAGCAAATGATTTAGCAAATTTGTGAGATCGTTAGTGTCATTTCCCTCAAAAAAGTGTATAATATAAACACGGTCGATCTCACCTTCTTTTTTCCGCGGCTACTCATAGGGTCGGCTGATACGGAATGCAATCGCTATTCGATTCCTGAAACATTACCAACTAAACAAAAAGAGAGAGTGACCAATGTCAACTGTTGCAGAATTTATTGAAGTAAGAAAAAGTATAGAAACACTTACTGCAAAGATCACCGTGTTTAATGAGCACAATGCAGTACAGGATTCAAAGCAGCACCTTGATGAAGCAAATCGGCAATTAGAAGTGCTTCAGGCCATGGTTGCCAATGATGTACAGGTAATTGCGGCCAGCCGTCTTTCCAGACAGCTCACAGGTCTTGGTGTTAAAGTTGCATCAATGGTAGCCAAAATGCCGGTGAGAAAGGTATCCGCGAAAGCTAAACAGCAGAAAGAGGTCTGAGTTTCTTTAAAGACCTGTTGCGTCAGTTCATTAATCAGTGGACAGTTTTATGAATAAAGATAAAGGCTCTGTGACTGCTGCAATAAGAGCGCTCAGGGATAGCGGGGTTGCTTTTACGGAACATGCCTATAAATATGTTGATCGTGGAGGGACGGCGGAAAGCTCGCGGCAGCTCGGCCTTGATGAGCATTCTTTGGTAAAAACGCTTATTATGGAGGACGAACTCAAGAAACCCTTTATTGTGCTTATGCATGGAGACAGAGAAGTTTCAACAAAAGAACTGGCCCGAATCATCGGCGTGAAACGGGTAACCCCCTGTACACCTGAGACTGCGCAGAGACATTCCGGTTATATGGTAGGCGGCACTTCGCCATTCGGGGCAAAGAAGGCAATGCCGATATATATGGAGGAGACTGTTTGTGATCTTCCAAAAATCTACATAAATGGCGGCAAGCGCGGGTATCTTGTAGGGATCAACCCGAAAGATATTATGCGCGTACTCAATCCAATCCTTGTAAAAACCGCCATCTGATAAAATCAATCAAGTGTTGGAATAGCGGGGGGAGGTTTTCTGTCAGGTATAAGGAAAATCCAGTTTATACCCGAATCCGTATACAGTAGTAATAACTTGCTGATCCGGCAGATGTTCCGAGATTTTTTTTCTCAGATTCTTCACATGGGAGTCTATCGTGCGTTCATATCCTTCAAACTCGTATCCCGACACTGTTTTGACCAGTTCACTGCGGGTAAAAATTCGGTTGGGATATGTCATGAATGTTTTCAGTAATCCGAATTCTATGGGAGTGAGTTTCAGTTCATGTTTGTTCATGGTAACCAAATGTTTTTCTTCGTCGAGAATGACATTCCCCAATGTTAAAACTTTTTCTTCCAATACGGGATGCATCCTGCGCAGCACTGCCTTTACTCTTGCAACAACTTCCCTGGGGCTGAAGGGTTTACAGATATAGTCGTCTGCACCAAGCTCCAATCCTATTAACCGGTCGATTTCTTCCACGCGCGCTGTAATCATGATAACAGGAACATTGGAAAATTTTCTTATTTGACGGCACACCTCTATTCCATCCATGCCGGGCAGCATGATATCAAGAAGAATCAGATCAGGCATGTTGTTTTTGAAAAGGGGGATAACCCGGTCGCCGCGCTCCTGTATTGACACAGTATACCCGGCTTTTTCCAGATAATCCCGGAGAAGTTCGGCAATTTTCTTTTCATCTTCAACTATAAGGATATGCAGATTCATGTTACGCTTCTAACCTCCCTGTGCTCTGAAAATTTGAGTCAAGAGGGAAGGTAATTTTAATCATCAATCCCCCTGACAATACATTGGAAGCTTGTATTTTCCCATTGTGGGCTTCAACTATTGCCTTACAGATTGCCAGACCCAAACCGCTTCCTCCCTGGGTGCGGGTTCTCGAAAAATCTACCCGGTATAGCCGGTCAAAGAGGTATTCCAACGCATGTTCCGGAACACCAGGGCCGGAATCCTCGAAATATAATTCCAAATCAGTCCCTTTAAATGTATGCCGGATTTTAAGAATACCCGGTTTGTCGGCATATCTCAAAACGTTTTCAAAGATATTTGAAAATAATTGCTCCAAACGAGACGGGTCTGCCGGCATGACAATGTCCTGGACAGTTTTCCAGTCTTCATGAACAGTGATTTTTTCCTTTGTGAATCGGTTTTGAAAGCGGTTAATCGTTTCAATTAAAACCTCAAGAGGATTAATGGGTATTCTGTTTAAAGGAAATGCTCCGGTATCTGCCATGGATAAATCGTGAAGGTTGGTGACAATTCTGTTGAGGCATTGCACTTCCGAATGCAGTGATTCCAGAACCTGCTGATTTACTTCCCGGACCCCGTCCTGTATTGCTTCAATTTCACCCTGAAGTATGGAAAGAGGTGTTCTCAGTTCATGGGAAATGTCCGATATCCATTGCTTCCGCATATGCTCATACCTTTCAAGGGTCTTTGACATTACGTTAAAATCCGAGGCAAGCTGTCCTAATTCATCTCCGGTCTGAACATCAATTCTCTTGTCGAAACGCAGGGAGGTGAGCGCCCTTGTAGCGCCGACAAGTTGTTGGATGGGGGCCAACAGGTGCCGTGACATAAAAAAGGCAATAACAGAGGCCAACAGAAGCATAAGCGCGCCTATTGTGTAAAATGCGTTTGATTGTTGTCTTATAAATGCAAGATTTACCGGATGGGACAACCGCTCTTCTTTTTTCAGGCCTAACCAGCCTGCTGTTTCATTGTTGACCTTTATTTCTTTCAGAGTATGTCCCTCTGTTGATGAGGCCGGTCCTGCCACAGGCTGCTTTTGCGCGTCAAAAAGAGTAAGTCTCTGCTCCATAATAAAGGGGTGATGTGGCCGAGGAGCATCCTTTGCGGGATAATTTCCCGGAGGCACAGGGCGATAGGCATAGGACTGTTTTGATTGGCTCTTAAAATCCGGGAGCGGCGGTTTATCTCTGAACGATAAAAAAACTGGAGGTATCGGTGGAGGTCCCTTAAAATCAAAGGGCGGATAAGGCGGCCGAAGTATATAAATCCACCGGGGAATATTGTTTCTCAATTTCTCCCATCCCTTATTTGTGATATATTCCCGGCTCAATAAAGCAGTAAGCTCATCAAGCCTCAGCATTTCTATTGTACGCACGTACTTTGAAAATTCCCTGTACGCATAGAATCTCATCGTTACTGTCAAAAGAATGGTAAGCGCGACGAAGGCAAGGAGAAATGTAAGGAAAATTTTGTAGGATAGTTTCATCTGAATTTTCATCTTTTTTAGTCCTCCAGGATTTCACTGCTAATATAGCATATACATTGGCTGTTTTTCCGTATCTCACATTATCAACATCTTGTCTCCATATGTTCTCCACATTTCTTTGTTATGCTGAAGATGCAAAAAAATTCACATTGCCCGGAGTTTACTTCCTGCTTTGCGCAGGTGAAAGTATGAGAAATCCGTACTCAGATGTGAAGCAGTTGATTTTGCGAAAAGATAAATATTATGAGAGAGGTAAAAGGAATGAATAACCGGCATTTTTTAACTCGAAGAAACCTGCGGGACTTGATCCTGGTCTTGTCTTTCGGGTCGGCAATCTTTTTTGATATAAATGATGCCGCAAAATGCATTGCCTTCGGTATGCTTGGAACCGGCTGTTTTATCCATTACGTTTCCAAGGGGATATTGATAAGGAATGTCGTTCTATGCACGGAAGGGATATATTGTGTAGTCAGGCATCCCTATTATCTGGCAAATTTTCTTATTGACTGGAGCTTCTGCCTGCTAAGCGGGAACCTGTTCTTGTTGTTATCGTATCCGTTTCTTTTTTATCTGGTATATGGCGCTACTATAAAATCAGAGGAGGAACTGCTTTTCACTCAACACGGCGACACATTCATCAGGAGTGTCCTGATGACCCCGCAGGTTTTTCCTGACATAAATTCATCCAGGAATATCAAAAAGTTGTTTGAAGGGTTTTCTGCCAGCAGGGTTACACGCAAAGAATATTCCCGGATAACAAAATTTATTGCCATCGGTATATCTCTTGGATTTATTCACATAACCACAGGTAATATTATTCTAAAACTAAACCGGATAAGGTTTTCACTAATACAGGGTTTTGACGAGTTTTTATTAATTTTGTTGGTTTTGCTCCTGATGGTCTTCTACATAGCGGGCAGTATTGTTGTCCGGATGTCTGATCAAAACAGAGACGTTAATCAAGAAAGTCGTCCATCATAGAAAAAGGAGGAGCAAAAGAGTATGAAAAAGAAAGAGTTGTTTGTGATATTAATCCTCGGGACCGCATTGTTGACGGTTTCATGTGCCTCAACAGATTATAATACGCAGAAAGGGGCTGCCATAGGCGCGGCAGTCGGAGCTGTTGCAGGTCAGGTGATAGGCAACAATACGGCAGGAACATTAATAGGTGCTGCCGGGGGTGCACTTGCAGGAGCTATTACCGGGAATGCTATTGATCAGAATGAAACGAATAAAAAGCTTGGGGGCTTAGAACGTCAACCGGTTGCTGCCCCGTCTGCCGGCAATCAGGATCAGCCGCCCGGACAATGGGTTGAGATTCCAGGGCAGTGGGTAAATGGAAAATGGGTACCTGCACATCGAGCATGGGTGCCTGTGAATCCAGGTCCTTCTTCCAACAGGTAGCCTTTCATGCCATGAGAACAATTACTTGGATGGATGCAAATCAGCAATAGACTAAAAGGAGATGAAAGCATGATGAAAACAATAGGAAATCCAGGATGTAATCTAAAAGCAGTCACGGCGCGCATAAATGATAATTACAGGGTAAAAACATTCATACTTATTATGATCGCATTGTCACTTTTTTCTTGCAGTTCCCTGCCTTATGCAAAAAATAAAACAGAGTCCGAAGCCGGGAACACAAAAAAAATGGATGATGCACAAAAAATAAAAAAAGCAGATAAAGGTGGACAAGTTTTGGAATCTGTGCCGCAACCGGGAGACATAAAGGCCATTGATGGCATTGAGTATATATACGTAAGCAACAGAAAATACATGTTTACCCCCTATGAACCCGAGTATGTATGGGAAAGGAAAGACCAGTACGTGCCGCGTATGGGACAAAACCTGCTCGCTGACAGAGAATCGGAAAAAGAAAGGAAGGCATTGGAAAGTAGAATATCAAAACTTGAGGAAGACCTGAAGAAAAAGGGTATAGCGCCTCAAATCGCATACCCCCCGCAGATGACATCTTTGCCGTCCTCTGTAGTCGGAAATACGTTTCCAACTAAGCCTTCATCGAACTTTCCATCTCCGAAAATGAGACGACGCATTATTGTTCTCCCGATAGCGGACGAAACACATTACAAAAAAGAGCATTTTGGTGAACTGGCTTCTAAAATGTTTATATCCAGACTGGAAAACACGAACAATATTATTTGTATAGATCCCAATACCCTGAACCTTAAAGGTCAATTGACAGACCCTGAGAATATGACGGTGCTGAATGAGGTATACGGGGTACAGGCTGTTCTGAAAGGAACACTCTCTGATACGGTTACGGGTTCATCACCTGCTGCATTCATTATGAGTCTCTTTATGTATGATACCGAGACAGGGGCTGTCCTCAGGCAGTTTTCCGGGAGAAGCTCCCTACCTTTCTCAAAGGATGCCGAGGGTTTAGCCTTGGAGGAAGCAAAGATTAAATCAATAGATGCATCCATAGGACTTATCGCAACAGACATTATAAAAAATCTGCATACCATTGAATGGCATGCAAGAATAGCCTCAATAGAAAACGGAATAGTTTACATAAATGCAGGAAGACTTTCCGGCCTTGAAGACGGCGCAGTCCTTGAGGTATATTCTCCCGGAGTGCAGGTGTTTGATTCAAAGACGAAAGCGCCTCTTGGAAAGATGAAAGGCAGTTATAAAGGCAAGCTAAAGGTGTCCGATCTTTTCGGTGTAGATGCTTCACGAGCGCAAACGGTCAGCGGCGGTAACTTTTCTGTGTCAGATCTGGTATATGTAAAAAAGGATTAATTCTGATCCCGAATCAAGGATGTAATGAACTACTAAGCGGTAACTTGCGGAACAATCAAGGCGGTGAGAAATAAGCAACCCTCCCCGCGAGAGGACAGGCCCCGCAAAGCGAGGACAAGGCCCCCTCTGATCATCGACAGTCACGGCAGCGATGTCCGGGATGCGTCAGGAATGTTGATTCCCCGAGGCATTCACTTAAGGCCGTTTAAGGCCAATTCGTGGTATTTCACCAGCCCCGATCATGCTATTCGTATTATCGGGAAATAAGATTCCCTTTACATATCAAGCGAAAGAGCAGATGATTGTTAAATAAAGACGAAATAATGTATCATTAAAAGGTTCGAAATAAAATCAGGAGGCAAAAAATGAGCAGCCGGGATGAAGAGAAACGTTATGAAGGACTGAGCCCCTTTGAACTTAAAGAAAAGCAGATTGAAATGGCAACCTCAAACAGGGAACGGATAATGCTGAATGCGGGGAGGGGAAACCCGAACTGGGTTGCTACAAACCCGAGATATGCATTTTTCCTCCTCGGCAACTTTGCCCTTGAGGAAGCGCATAGGGTTCTGAGCCGCCCCGGAATTGCCGGTGCTCCAGAATCGAAAGGCATGGGAGAGCGCCTGCTTGATTTCTGTCGCCTTCACTCTGAACAGCTTGGCTCACAGTTCCTTGTTGACTCATATAAGTATGCGACGGAAAATCTTGGTCTTGACGGAGATTCCTTTATCGGGGAGATGATCGACGGTATCCTCGGCGACCACTATCCTACACCTGATCGAATTTTAAAAAACTGCGAAAAGATCATTCAGGCATATCTTGACAACACTATGTGTGATTGTCAGCCGCCTGCGGGAACTATGGACCTTTTTGCCGTTGAGGGCGGCACAGCAGCTATGACATATATTTTTAATACGCTGAAAGAAAACTTTCTCATCAATCCCGGAGACAAAATTGCCATCGGCACGCCCATTTTTACTCCATACCTCGAAATTCCCACCCTCAATGATTATGGGCTGACAGTTGTTGAAATAAAGATGGAAGAAAAGAGCAATTGGCAGTATCCGGATTCGGAACTCGATAAACTGAGCGATCCTTCCGTGAAGGCATTTTTCATTGTCAATCCCTCAAATCCACCATCTACAAGCGTGGCAAAGGAATCTCTCGACAAAATCGCCAAGCTGGTGCAAACAACCAGAAAGGATCTCATCATACTGACAGACGATGTTTACGGAACATTTGTGAACGGTTTTAAATCCTTGGCAGCCATTGCCCCGCAAAATACGATTCTTGTCTATTCATTCTCAAAATACTTCGGTGCCACCGGCTGGAGACTGGGAATAATAGGCATGTACCAGGACAATATAATGGATAAGCTCATCGCGGCCCTTCCAGCAGACAAACGAGGTGGAATGCACAAACGTTATGAATCCATATCCACCGATCCGGACAGCATCAAGCTCATCGACCGCTTAGTCGCCGACAGCCGGGCTGTTGCTCTGAACCACACCGCCGGTCTCTCAACACCACAGCAGGTGATGATGGCGCTATTCTCGTTTCAGGAACTCCTCGACTCGGACAGTCACCTTTACAAGAAGGAGGCCCAGGATTTGGTGAAAGAACGCTATGAGGCACTCTACAGGTCTCTCGGGGTCGAAGCGCCTGAAATGCCTTGCTATGCAATGTATTATACGACGATAGATATTCCGCAACTTGCGGAAAAACGCTTTGGAACAGACTTCGCGAAGTGGCTTAAATCGACTTTTGAACCGATTGACTTTGTCTGGAATCTTGCCGATAAAAAAGGCGTGGTGCTCATGGACGGCGGCGGTTTTGCCGCTCCGGAGATGTCTGTTCGCGTCTCTCTTGCCAACCTCTTTAAGGACGACTATGTGAAAATCGGCAAGGCAATAAGCGAACTGCTTGCCGAATACCAGGATGCCTGGAAAAAATCAGGCAAGTGATGTACAGGAGAAGGTAGTGTTGTCAATATTTTTATGATAAATTTGCACTTAGAATAAGTATACACAAGCTTATACAGGGAAGAATCCGGGGAAGACAGAAAGTAGTATGGGAAATGAAGAATGATTTCTTCATTTCCGCCGGAGTAGCATAAGCGATTGGAGGCTTATGCTACTCCGGCTTGAGTGGGCAATGGCATGTCGGGAATGTTCAGGTTTGGATGGGCTGTAAGCCTTGCAGGCTGTAGACGTACTGAATGTACGTCGGAAGATCGCAAGGCGCAGCAGACCGCCAAAGATGGACATTCCCGACATGCCATTGACCGAAAAAGTGAACAAAAACAAACTGCTCAATAACAAGAGTAAAAGGGTAAGAAACTTTTGACAATACCAAGAATTTTAACAGGGGGAATTTATGTTTGACGATATTCTGGAAGTATGTATTAAGAATCCTGAGATACTGTTGTTTCTGTCACTGGGCGCCGGTTACTACATCGGCAAGTTAAAATTTAAAGGATTCAGCCTGGGGGCTACCGCATCGGTGCTGCTGGTTGCCCTTGTGCTGGGACAAATCCCCGGAGTACAGGTTCCCGGACTTTTGAAAACCGTCAGCTTTGCCCTCTTTACATTCTGCATCGGTTACAGCGTGGGGCCTCAGTTTTTCGGAGCATTAAAAAAGCAGGGGCTGAGCTATATATGGGTTGCACTGGTAGTAGCTGTTGCAGCTCTTATCACCGCACTTGGACTTGGGAAACTATTCGGCTTCAGTCCCGGAACTACAGCAGGACTTCTGGCAGGCGCGCTTACCACATCGGCCGCAATCGGAACCGCGGAAGGCGCCATTACTCATTTGCCCGGACTTACCGCTGCTGCCAGGGCTGCGCTGGAAACAGATGTAGCAATATCATACGGCATTACTTATATCTTCGGTACTGTCGGCGGAATTCTCATGTTCACACTGCTGCCGGGAATTATGGGGATAAACCTGAAGACTGAGGCTAAAAAACTTGAACAAAGCTATTCCGGCGGCGATGATGAAATAGATAAAAGCCCCGATCTTTTTTCCTGGTCCGGACAATTGAGTTTACGCGCGTACCTGGTGGAGAATGATAAAATATTCGGCAAGACCATCAGTTTCGTCGAAGGACTTTTTCCTCAGCACATAGCTGTTGAGGCGATGCAAAGAGACAGCAAACCTCTGGCGCTTCAGCCGGATCTGACCATCCAGTCGGGCGATATTCTTATTATCGGCAGCCCATCCCGAAAATGCATGATTGCCGCGCCGGGGCTTGTCGGCCCGGAGCAGGATATTGCAGGGCTGACGGACATTGTCGGTGAAGTTATGGAAGTCTGTGTTCTCAACAAAGAAATTTCCGGGAAAACGATTGCCGAAATCGGAAACAGGGCTGAGGCCCACGGCATATTCCTCCGCAAAATCACGCGTCAGAGTAATGCAGTACCGATTCTGCCGAAGACCGTTATCGAGCGCTGCGATATCCTTCAGTTGATTGGGAGAAAGGAAGACGTGGAACGGGCAGTTAAACTTATCGGATTCGCGGAACGTTCAACAGACGTGACCGATATGATTACGGTAGGCTGCGGAGTAGTGCTCGGCACACTGATAGGGCTTCTGGTAGTGAACATTGCAGGCATCCCGATTTCTCTGGGCGTAGGGGGCGGTGTCCTTGTCTCCGGCCTTATATTCGGATGGGTGCGCACCTTACACCCTACATACGGACAGATCCCATCAGCAAGCAGATGGGTGCTCCAGAACCTGGGACTAAATCTCTTTATTGCCTGTGTCGGATTAGGCGCGGGCAGCCAGGCATTGGCTGCTCTGAAAACAACGGGACTGTCGGTTTTCATCGCCGGTGTTCTTTTGACAATTATTCCGGTTCTCGCGGGACTTATCTTTGCAAAGCTCTTTATGAAATTGAATCCGGTTTTCCTGCTTGGCGCCCTCACAGGATCGCGCAACATTACGGCGGCCTTGCTGACGCTGGAGGAACAGGCGGAAAGCTCCATGCCTGTCCTCGGCTATGCGGCGCCCTACGCCGTCGCGAATGTGGTGCTCACCATCTGGGGCTCTCTAATTGTAAATATTATGCATCGACTTTAGAAAAGCCTATTCAAGCTCCTTTATGTGAAAAACTAATGTGCTGGCCAGTGCCGCTGATATGCCGAGAATTGTAATACCGACCCTGAAGCTGCATAAATCCCCTGAGACGCCCAATAGATAGGGTATAATACCACCCCCGAAAACTATACTTATGGCAAGTATGATTCCTGTGGCAAGGCTTCGCATTTCCCGGCTGAAAGTTTTTGCCATTGCAACAAGCCCTGCCGGGAAAAAGCCTGTTACAAAAAAGGCCTGCAGGAAAAGAACTATTCCCATATATTTGACAGAAACCAGGCCCATGAGAACGGTAAAAAAACCTGTAATAATCATCAATATAAACATAAATTTCCTGAGGTTAAACCTGTCGATAAAAAAACCGCAGGCGATTGCTACGCCGACTGATCCCAATCTTGATATGCCGAGTATGGTATTGGCATAACCTATTTCCAACTGCAGCTCTTTTGTCAGATAAAGAGGCGTAATGGAATAGATGCCGAGATTTGCCCCTGCGCTGAAAATCCAGATTATTGCCATCAGCCAGAGAGATCTGATTTTAACAATTTCCCTGAACGTTGTTTTAGGGGGGTTGCTGATTTTTACCTCACTGGCCGCAAAATAGAAAATAATTGAGCAGGCCAGAAAAATGCAGGCAAAGACCACAAATATCCCACGCCAGGGGAAAAAATGAAGAAGTAAGAGAGCAATAAAAGGAGTGGAAAATATTGCGATTGGAGCGCCACTGTCGTGAACGGCAATTGCCTTGCCCCAGTTTCTTTCAGAGTAATATTCTGTAATAAGCGGAATTGCCGAAGGCAGATATAAGCCTACGAAAAATCCGAGGACAAAGGCAAAAAGATAAAGTAAGAAGAAATTGTGGACAAGGGGGATTAAAAATCCTACCAGACTCAAAGAAGTCAAAGAGGAAACAATAGTCCTTTTATAGCCGAATTTTCCGGAAAAAAGACCGGAAAATATCACAGAAATGCCGTAACCAACTGACAAGAATATGAAGATACTGCTGGCCTGCGCGTGATTAACCATGAATTCATCTTCTACAATCGGCAGGATTGGCGAGAAGATTATTCTGACTGAGAAGTTAATAAACCAGAGAAACCAGAGAAAAAAAAGAAAGAGCAGCGCTTTACCCCGGAAATTGGGATATCGTTCCATTTCTTCAATCTGACCTTGCTGCGATTAACTTCAATATCTCTTGAGGTATTTTCAAAGGGTCCAATGCGAGGTTCTGCTGGTCTTTATTTTTCATATTTCTCAATGTTATTAATCCTTTATCAATCTCATCATCACCGAGTATTAATACAAAATCCGCATGTAAACTGTCGGCATAACGCATCTGTGATTTCAGAGATTTGCCTTCATATGAGTAATGCAGGGTCAAACCCTCTTTTGTAAAAGATTTTAAGAGCGATACAAGGTAACTTCTTGCCCTGTCTCCCATGTAGGCGAAAAAACAGGAAGGTTTTTCAGATAAAGTACCGGCTTTCATCAATAACGCAAGCCTTTCAACGCCTGCGCCGAAACCTATGCCCGGAGTTGAAGGTCCACCCATTTCTTCGACAAGGTTGTCGTATCTCCCACCTGCGAGGAATGCCTTCTGTGCCCCGAGATCATCGGATGTTACTTCGAAAACCGTTTTTGTATAGTAGTCAAGTCCCCTGACAAGTCTTTTATTGATAACGACTTCGACGCCGAAACCATTTATATATTCCAAAAACGCATCAAAATGTTCTTTGCATCCTCCGCATAAATAATTATAAAGTAAGGGCGAATGCTGACTTGTTTCTATGCACTGGGCATTTTTACAGTCAAATATCCTCAGAGGGTTACGCTGGAGACGCCTGACGCAATCCTCGCAAAGTCTGTCCTTTTTTTCTTCAAAATACGAAACAAGCATATCCCTGAAGGTTTCCCTACATGTTTTACAACCCACGCTGTTTACTTCCATGTGGTAATCATGGATGTCGAGTTCTTTCAGTATCAAAGAAATCATCCACAAAAGTTCCGCGTCAATCAAGGGTTCGCTGACCCCGAAAACTTCAACGTCAACCTGGTGAAATTCCCGGAACCTGCCTTTCTGGGGCCTTTCATGACGGAACATAGGCCCTATGGTAAAAACTTTGCTCATCCTTTCCTTTACGTACATGCCTTCCTGCAAATATGACCTTACCATGCCCGCTGTAGCCTCAGGGCGCATCGTAAGAGAATCGCCCCCGATATCCGTGAAGGTAAACATCTCCTTTTCAACAATATCCGTTGTATCTCCGATGCTCCTGACAAATAACTCGGTTTTTTCGAGAATGGGTATCTCAATTTCCTTAAATCCCAGAAGGCCGAAATATTTTCTTGATACGTCTTCTATGAGTCTGAATTTTCGTATTTCATCACCAAGGATATCCCTGAATCCTCTTAATGTCTTGATCTTTTCCATTGTTCCTCGCGAAATATAGTGTAAATACAACTCATTAGTAACATATATCAGCCCCCAATTCAAAGTTTATTTGAAGTTTAAGCTGGGCGCCCTCTTCTCCAGTTAGTGTTTCATACCAAGTTGCATTCAAAAGCAGACCGAGGCGTCGACGAGGAGCCGACGTAGGCGTACGCTGTAGTACGTCGAGGAGTGCGAGGAGGAGACAACGAAGGTATGCGAATGAAGGCAACTTGGTATCAGGTTTTCTCTTGGGTTGTCTGCACCTGCGAGAACACAGGCGGGGAAGTTGTTATTTCTATTTGCCTGGAGGGGTTTTCCCATGAGCCTCATCCAGCCTCTGACGGAGTTTCATTAACCAGAAATCAAAGGCCTCCTTTGTATAGTCCCAGGTGCTATATGCCTTAAAATATTGCTTAAATCCATGTTTGGTCGCGCCCACAACCCCCCTGTTCAGATCAACATCATATTTTTTCGGGATGTACTTCTCGACGTAGGCCACAAGTTGTTCACCTGTCCGGCTGTCAATAAATTCCGCTTCTATTACCGTGGAACCGACATAAAAATTACTTCCCGCTCCCCCTTTGCTGGCAGTTCCGGACACCAGGTCAGCGGCGGTGAGATAGGGCACCACAAGCGTCACCACACTGACCGATGGTTTATTCGGTATAATCTCTGTCATTGCAACCCGTATGTGAAGAACGTCTGCGCCCGGTTCATTAACAACCGGATACGCGCTTCCAAGTTCTTTGGGAAGGGATTCGTGAAAATAATCAGCCAGGGCCTTCAAATCCGCAGGGTCGATACCTTTATATTCTGCGTCATCCTTATAAAAGAATTTAAGCCGCTCCACCATTACCTTATCATAGCCCTTGAAGTTGAAACCGGGTTTGATATAGACCATAGCCTTAGCATCGGCAGTGGCTTTGAGTTTTGAGTAGTCACTTAAAAACCCTGCATATTTGTAGCCTGCCAGAGTTTTTGTATCAGGCGCCGGGGCTTCCGGCGTTGACATGGCGGTTTGTGACGTGCCGGGGGCCGTACTGGCGCACCCGCTTGCAACAATAACAATACAAGCCAATACACCGAATAATTTGAGCATCTTATCTCCTTTTTTCATCTTTCTTTCCTTATCAATGTCTAAGACTGTACGGAACGGTCGCGACCGTTCCCTGCGTTCACAATCTTTTTCAAATCTGCGGCGGTCTTTTCCTTCCGTATGGGATTTTAGGCGCCTGTTGCTGGACATAATCACAGAAAACCTGCAACTCTTCAAGGAGTGTTTCAACGTCTTCTCTTATATAGGTTCCAAGACCCTTCTCAAAGGTTGTCTTCATAGATGCAATACCTTTAACCTGTTTCTTCACGGATACGGGTTTTGTATTATTCGGGTCAGGTTTAACTTTTTTATATGCTGTAAGCCTGTTCTCCAATGTAATGTAGGTTGCCGGTGCCTTTATGATGTCCTGAAAAATCTTTGAAAGATCGGGGCAATCAAGGTTGGAGGCAAAGAGATAACCCTGAGAAAGAGGGAGATTTCCTGTTGAAATTGCCGCCTGAATTTCAGGAGAAAGTTTTAAAAGTGAAATTGTGCGGAACAAGGTAGGATAAGACTTTGCAGAGATTTCAGAAGTTTTATTCAATGTGAATAAAAAATCTTCTGAGGCATAATCCGGTGCACGCATGACCTTCACTAATTCGCTCATTACCCCGTCCGCATCATATCCTTTACCCGGATGTTTTGCCTGAATATATGCAAGAATTCCTTTGGCCTGATCTATAGGGCTTAAGTCTTCTCTCTGCAAGTTCTCTGTTAATTGCAGAGCTATGGTCTCACCTAATTCTTTACCTGCTTCAATAATTCTTATTGGTACGGATTCAAGTCCTAATTGCCGGGCTGCCACAAGACGCCTCTCTCCGCAGATAAGTAAATATGTCCCGTCATACTGCGCGGTCACAATAAGCGGTTCCAGAATGCCCTTGTCTTTGATTGACAGCATGAGTGATTTGAATGATTCTGTTTCAATATTAATACTTGACCGAACCTGTTCCAATACAACAATCTTTTCTACAGGAATGTACAGAAACTCAGGATTTACAGTTGTCTTCTTTGTCGCCATAATTACCCCCTCTTTGGAATTCAGTGAATAGTGAAATGATCCTTTACTGCTTAACCCACTCTCCGATGTCCCTGTAACCGGCGATAGTCTTTACAATTTCTTTCCTATTCCGGAGAAATCTGTCCTTCATGCCTCGAAGCCACTCTTTGTGCTTCAGCATATGTTCCATTGTCCCAAGAACACCGCCGTCTTTTATTTTTATTTTCTTACCTGTGTTGTCTATAGCAAAGTAACCGTGGCAGAGAGTGCATATAAATTTCCCCTGTTCCATCCTTACAATTTCGCAGCCGCAGAAAGGACAGCCGTTGTCGTTTTCTAATGTTCTGCCTGAGAAGAGCATACCCGCCAGATCTTTTGCATCTTGTCGCCCTTCTTCCGACATCAGTACCTCTCCGGGCAGTGCTGCCTTGATGTTTAAGCTTGCCTTAATCTCAAGCCCGAGAAACGCGGCAAATGACATAAGGGCCTGGGGAGCAGCGCCAATCCGCCCTTCAATCCCGTAAGTATTTATCAGAATACAGGGTTTGCCGTATGTCTTCTCAAACACGGTAAAGAACAGAAAACCTCTGTCTAATATCCTCTTGAATATGCTGTGAGCACCGAGATAATATATGGGCGAAGTCATAATTATCGCATCAGCCTCAACAATCTGTGATAACAGAAATGCCATATCGTCCTTATTGGGGCATGGCTTGTCCATAACACATCCATAACAGGCATTGCATGGCAGAATATTGAGCGAAGGCAGTCTGATAAGCTTCAGCCTGTGGTTGACAGTCAATTGGTTTGAAATTTCTTTTGTAAATATCTCGCAGTTTCCCAGCTTCCTGGGCGAACCTACAAGACCGAGAACTATTTTTGTTTCATGAATTTGGGATGTTAGGTTATTCCCTTCCATGTCGTATTTTCATGATCGTATATATTGTGGATACAACCTGACTACTTCCGGGAGCGCCTTCATAAACCATGGAGTATAGTTTGCAGGATTGTTTTTTACATCTTCAAGTAATGCATCTATCCCGATGAATTTAAATTCCTCTATCTCGTCTTTGTCCGGTTTTAATGCTCCATCATAAAAGCCGATAAAAACATTATCAACTTCATCTTCTCCATATTTTTTGTCGTAATCCGATTGATACTGGAATTTGAAAAGATATTTCAGCGAGCATACAAATCCCATCTCTTCCATAAGCCTTCTTTGTGTGGCATTCTCCAGGCTTTCTCCCTTTCTCGGATGGGAACAGCAGGCATTAGTCCAGAATCCCGGCCATGTATTCTTTAATCCGCTTCTTCTATGGATGAGCATTTCGCCTTTTGAATTGACAATAAAGATGGAAAATGCCCTGTGGAGTTTTGTAGGGATAAGATGACAGTTTTCCTTTTCATCATAACCTGCGATGTTGTCTTCAGCATCAACAAGGATGAGCATATCCATGCATTAATATTGTTTAGTATTCTATTAAAGTCAACACAAAAAGGGGCAGCAGATCAGTTTGATTTTTTCCGATGGGTAATATCTTGTGTATAAAAAACTGAATCAAGAACAATATACATTAATAACTGTATAATTTCAACATGTGTAAACAAATTTAACGATTCAGATAAAGACCCAATATTACAACATGTTAGATAGCAGTTACTATGCCTCTGTGTTAATAGT